>Ga0081540_1000466_pt1 | contig 40082 bp, 37 predicted proteins | sample TabmetS2T1R1_FD_71024 | JGI IMG/M metagenome (GOLD analysis project Ga0081540, IMG submission 71024) | Tabebuia heterophylla rhizosphere microbial communities from the University of Puerto Rico - S2T1R1 | ecosystem: Host-associated > Plants > Roots > Rhizosphere ...
CACACGGCCTGCAGGAGTTCGTCCCTGGTCACCACCTGTTCCCGGTTTTGGACCAGGAAAAGGAGCAGATCGAACACCTTCGGTCCAACCGGGATCAGCTCAGAGCCTCGCTTGAGCTCGCGCCGGTTGGCATCGAGGCAATAATCTTCGAACCGAAACGGCACTTCCGATCCTCCTTGGACGAGAAGCCAAGGCAGATTCAACCGCAATTCAAGCTGGCTGCAAGGCTTTTCCTCCCAAAACAACGCAATCTCCCGCCGCTTTCAGGAATAGGACCATCGGTGGCCTCGAAATTGAGGGAGAGTCATGAAGATTGTCGTCGTCGGCGGTACCGGTCTCATCGGAACCAAGGTCGCGGGCAAGCTGCATCAGAAGGGCCACGAAGTGGTGCCAGCAGCGCCCCGTACGGGCGTCAACACGATCACGGGCGAGGGCCTCGACAATGCGCTTTCGGACGCCGAAATCGTCGTCGATGTCACGAACTCGCCCTCCTTCGAGGACAGCGCGGCTCTGAAATTCTTCGAAACGTCGGGTCGCAACCTGCTCGCTGCGGAGGCAGCGGCTAACGTGCGGCACCATGTCGCGCTGTCCATTGTTGGAACCGATCGGCTTTCGGAGTGCGGATACTTCCGCGCCAAGCTTGCGCAGGAGAACCTGATCAGGGCCTCGAAGATTCCCTACACGATCCTGCGCGCCACCCAGTTCTTCGAGTTCGTCGGCGGGATCGTCGATTCCTCATCCGATGGACAAGTCGTTCGACTGCCGCCCGCCCTGCTTCAGCCGGTGGCGTCGGACGATGTCGCCGCTGCGCTCACCGACGTCACGCTCGCAGCTCCCATCAACGGCGTGGTGGAACTGGCCGGACCGGAACGGTTCAGCTTCGACGAGTTCGCGCGGAAATACCTGACCGCGAACAACGACCCGCGCAAGGTCGTGGCCGACATCCACGCCCGCTATTTCGGCGCAGAGCTGGACGATCGCTCTCTCACGCCGGGCGACGACCCCCGGCTCGGCTCCGTGCCGTTCGAGAAATGGTTGTCCCGCTCCGCACGCGACGCGCACTGAGCTTCGCAATCAACGCAACAAATGTGACCACTCCGGATCATGGGACAGGAGCTTTCTCCCCCAGCGTACATCGCCTCCCCAATGCAAGGATACGTTCATGAGTAAACATGTCTTGCGCGGTTCCTTGGAGGACCCGTCAGTCGCGACTGAGGCGCGCCAAGTCACTCCAGCCAATGCCGCGCGTCGTCCTGCCGATGTGGAGATGGCGCGGGTGCTCGGGACCACACCATTTCGCATGGCTTTGGACCCCTGCGGTGCCGGGATCGCCCACTGGAAACACGAGCCATTGCACGACGTCGTCGAGCCCATGAGCCACCACGTCATCATGGCTTACAACGGCTCGGTGCAGCGCATGGAGCGACGGTCGGGAAGATCGGTTGCGATCGGAACGTTTCGTCCCGGGGTTGTGATAGTCATTCCGGAAGGATCAAGCTCCCGATGGGACATTCCGAAACCTGTTGATGTCGTTCAGCTCTATCTTCCGCACACAACGCTGAAGCGCGTTTCCGACGAAGCCAACAGCGCCACATCGACCGCGCTCCTGGAGCGAACCGCGCATCCTGACCCCATTACGTCCCGACTGCTCCTAAGCGCGGCGGACGCGCTGGAGAGCAATGAGGCTCTGGATACGCTGTTCAGGCAACAACTGACCGATCTCCTGGCCACGCGTCTCCTGGCTGCGCACACCGGTTCGCCAAGCACGATTCGGCCGGCCAGGGGCGGGCTGGCGCCGACGACGCTGCTTCGCGCGATCGAACGCTTGCGTTCAGAGACCGATGCGGACGTTTCGCTCGCGGCGCTCGCAGCGGATGCCGGCCTGTCGCGCTTCCACTTCTGCCGGGCCTTCAAGGAAAGCACCGGGCTTTCACCTCATGCCTGGCTGCGCCAGTACCGGCTCGAGCAGGCCATGAACATGCTGCGCGACACCGACGCTTCAGTCGTGTCGATCGCAGCGGAGCTTGGCTATGCGTCCCAAACCGCCTTCGCCGCGGCCTTCAGGAAGCTGACCGGCGAAACCCCAAGCGATTGGCGACGACGCATGAGGTAACAGCAATCGCTCTGCAGGTACGGCAATCGCTCTGGGGCGGTTGCAGCTCCGATCTCTAAATCAACACGGCGCGCACCACAACCGATGGAGACGCACAATGGCCTGGAAGGACTTCGTCAGTCACGTTGCGGTCGCGCCGCGACAGAGGATCGTCGCATCGCGGCTGCCACCTGGTGTGCTTTGATAACGCGCAATGCGATATCTATATTGGAGGCCGAATTGATCGGCGAGCGAATGGAACGACGGTTGGCGGCAGTGCTGGCGGCGGATGTCGCCGGCTATAGCCGCCTGATGGGCCGTGACGAAGAACGCACGCTTGCAGATCTAAAGAATGCCAGGCAGACGGTGGTCGATCCCACCGTGGCAGGACATCGCGGCCGTATCGTCAAGACTACGGGCGACGGTCTACTCGTTGAGTTTGCGAGTGTTGTGGATGCCGTACGATGTGCGATCGAGGTCCAGCGCGGCATGGCTACGCATAATACGGGTTTTCCGCAGGATATGAGGATCGAATTCCGGATCGGCGTGCACGTCGGTGACATTATTATTGATGACAATGACATCTTCGGCGACGGCGTGAACATCGCCGCGCGGTTGGAAGGTATCGCGGAATCTGGAGGCGTATGCATCTCGGACGATACCCAACGCCAAGTTCGCGGCAAGCTCGACATGGTCTTCGAAGACATCGGCGAGCAAACCCTCAAGAATATTGTCGAACCGATGCGCGCCTGGCGCGTCGGCGTGCCAGATGGCGCGCTCGCAGCACCGGAAGAACGTGCTGAGCCAAATCCTATACTCACCCTTCCCGACAAACCGTCCATCGCGGTTCTGCCTTTCCAAAATATGAGCGGCGACGCAGAGCAAGAATACTTTGCCGACGGCATCGTGGAAGACATCATCACCGCGCTATCGAGGTTCAAATCTCTATTTGTAATCGCTCGCAACTCGTCGTTCACCTACAAAGGCACGCCGGTCGACATCAAGCAAGTCGGTCGGGAACTCGGCGTGCGTTACGTCCTGGAAGGAAGTGTAAGAAAGGTGGGTAGACGCGTACGCATTACGGGCCAATTGATCGAGGCAACCACTGGAGCGCATTTGTGGGCGGAGAAATTTGACGGAGCGCTTGACGACATCTTTGAACTGCAGGATCAGGTTACTAAGAAGTTGGTCGGCGCGATTGCTCCGAAGCTGCAGCAGGCAGAAATCGAACGGTCGACCCGTAAGCCAACCCAAAATCTCGATGCTTGCGATCACTATTATCGTGGTGTCTGCCGATTGCAGCTCATGACTCCCGACAGCAATGTGGAGGCATTGCAGCACTTCAAGCAGGCGATCGATCTGGACCCGTCATTTGCGGCAGCATATGGGCTGGCGTCGGAATGTTACCGTCTCCGGCACAGCATCGGTTGGGCAAGAAACGATGCCGAGCAACTGGCTCTGGGAAAGCAATTTGCCTTACTGGCCGTGGAATTTGGTCAGGATGACGCCGTAGCACTGGCTTGTGCGGCGCAATTTTTCGGCTTTGCCGTACGTGATGCGCAGATCGCCGATACCCTTGTCAACCAAGCGCTGTCGGCAAATCCGAACCTATTTCGGGCTTGGCAAGCGCGGAGCTGGACGAGCATCTATCTCGGAGAGCACGAACGGGCTCTGGCCGAAGTCAGTCACACAATGCGTCTCAATCCAATCGATCCCGAGATACATCAGGCGGAAACAGCCATGGGTATCGCGCTGCTTTTCCTGCACAGGCCCGTGGAAGCATTGCAGTGGATCAGCAAGGCGCTTGCACGACGTGCATATTTCCCATCTGCGCTCAGGTTCGCGGCAGTTGCCTATTCCGTACTTGATCGGACCGACGAAGCACATTCGATGATGAAACGCTTACAAAATATTGACCCGGATATGCGAATTTCACAACTAAAGAGCTGGGTTCCATTCCAGCGTTCGGACGACGCGGCGATGTTTATCGAAGGAATGCGCAAGGCTGGAGTGCCAGAATAGCGCCGACAGGCTGCTTCGAATATCTTGGCCGGTAGCCCTCCGGCCGCGTTTCATTTTCGCGCCGGCGAGGGGACGGGACTTGGGCTTTTCGATGATACACGACATCATCGTCAAACCGCATGGTGGTCGCATCGACGTTGCCGGCGCCCGGGCAATCCACCGAATTCATCGGCACCCTGCCTCGCACAATGTCCACACAATAGTGGGTGGATTGATTGCGTATGGCCATCTCTCGTTGGACTACACCGGCAAGGCCGCTGTCTTTTACTCAAGGACGAAAGGACCGCTGATCGCCCGGTCGAACAACCGACGCGCTAGGCCCGCTGTAAATGCGAAGACGGCAAGGATGCTCGGTCTCCCTTTCCCGCCGACACTTCTATCGTGCCGATGAAGTGATCGGCGAGCGCTGCCCGACTGCGGTTCAGCAGACGAAGGGGGCAACAATCTCGAATTCCGCCATTTTCAAGCAATTCGCACCGCGCGTTGGCGGGCGGTCAGATCCGCCCGTGACCCCCTGGCCGTGTGAAAACGCTGTGCTGCTGCCATGACTCTTTCGTGATTCTGTGCGGATGCACTTGATGTTATGGATCGATTGCTCCATAAATATGAAGCAAATGATCCATAATGGGGCGTAGTGCATGGCGAGACCGCGGGAGTTCGACGAGGTTCAGGTATTGGAAGCGGCGGGAGCGGTGTTTTGGGCCAAGGGTTTCGAGGCTACCACGACGCGCGACCTGACCGACAGTACGGGCCTGACCCAAAGCAGCATCTATGCGGCGTTTGGCGACAAGCGCGGGATCTTCCTACGGTCCTTGCGGCACTATCTCGATAGCATCCTGCTCGAGCGCATCGTGCGGCTCGAGACCACGAAGTCGCCGGGCCAGGCGATCGTCGGCTTCTTCCGCGAGATCGTCAACCGCTCGCTGGCCGATCCGCAGCACCGCGGGTGCATGCTAGTCAACGCGACACTCGAGGCGACCGCTGACGATCCCGAGCTGCAGGCCTATCTCGCCGACGAAACGACAAAGATCGAGCAGTTCTTCCTGCGTTGCGTGTCGGCCGGGCAGAAGAGCGGTGAAATCTCCACTGCCTTCCGCGCCGAAGACCATGCCCGTCACCTGCTGGCGGTGCTGCTCGGCCTGCGCGTTCTCGCCCGAGTCCGCCCGGACGTGGCCCTGCTGAACGGTCTGGTCGGCCCCGGGTTGGCAGTGGTCGGCCTTGTCTGGCCCTCGAGCAATCGGAGACGATGATGATCGATCTGTATTATTGGCCGACGCCGGACGGCCACAAGGTCACGTTGTTCCTTGAGGAAGCCGCGCTTGCGCATCGCATTCACCCGATCAACGTCAGTGCCGGTGACCAGTTCAGGGCAGACTTTCGCGCGATCTCGCCCAACAACCCGATGCCGGCGATCGTCGACACGCAGCCGCATGATGGTGGAGCGCCGATCAGCCTGTTCGAGTTGGAGGCGATCCTGTTCTATCTTGCAGAGACAGTGCAGAGGTGGCTGTTCTGGCAACTCGGCGGCCTTGGGCCGATGGTGAGAGATAACCATCATTTTGGACACTACACCGCAGACAGAATTCCCCATGTCGTTCCGCGCTACGTGCATGAGGCCAGCGGTTTGTATAGAGTGCTCGACCGCAGGCTCGCCAGCAACAGATTCGTGGTCGGCGATGGCGACGCGATCGCCGACATGACGGCCTATCTCGTGTCCTGGCAAGGCCAGCAGTGAAACCTCGACAGCTTTCCGTACCTGCGGCGCTGGTTCGACGCGGTCGCGGTACGGCCCGGGCTAGACCGGGGCGACCACGGCGTCCCACTAGGTATCCCGCGCACCTGCAGATCACTCGCGGCAGTCATCGTGGCTGTGCACTGCGCGCGACTGGTGCGCTCCATCGATTTTCAGCAAGGATCTACAAGCAATGTTGACAAGACGCACGTTCATCTGGGGCGCGCCCTTCGTCCTAACGGGATGCATGACGCAGGGCCGCCCCGGCCTTCTGGCACGCGATGAGCGCGGACCACAAGATGCTGGTGTCTATGGCGCCGTCGCTGGCGAGCCATTTCCCGTGCCCGCCGTCGATCTCAACCGGATCGACCCAAAATTCTATCGTCGCGCGGTTGCCTATTCGACGCGCGAAGCGGCCGGCACCATCGTGGTCGATCCTGGACAACGCTTCGCGTATCTCGTGCAGGAGGGGGGACGGGCGATCCGCTACGGCGTCGGCGTCGGCAAGGACGAAGCCTTCAACTTCCGCGGCGTCGCCACCATTGCGCGCAAGGCCGAATGGCCGCGCTGGGTGCCGACGCCATCCATGATCAAGCGCGAGCCGAAGCGTTACGGACCCTATGTGGGTGGCATGGCCGGCGGCGTCGACAATCCGCTGGGGCCGCGCGCGCTCTATCTCTATGCAGGGGGGCAGGACACCTATTATCGGTTGCACGGCACCGTCGAGCCCTGGACCATCGGCACCATGGTGTCGTCGGGCTGCGTGCGCCTGATCAACCAGGATATCATCGATCTCTATCGCCGCGTCCCGATCGGAACCAAGGTGGTGGTGCTCCCCTCTCACGGCAGCGACGTGGCGTAGCCCAACAGGCATCGGCTCTCGCCGGCGTGGCGCTTCGCCATGCCCTCATCATTCGTGGATTCGTGCATTCCATGTCGCACCGTTCAAATTCTTGCCGGCGCAGACCGATGGCATTCTGGTCTGGCGCTACATCTTCGCCGGGCTGAGCGCCAGCCTTGTCAGCATCGGGCTCGCCCGCTTCGCCTTCACGCCCCTGATCCCCGAATTGATTCGCGAGCGGTGGTTTCCTCCTTCCGTCGTCATCTATCTCGGAGCAGCGAATCTGGCGGGTTACCTCGTCGGGGCGCTCGCTGCGCGCCGCTCGCCGAGCGACTGCGCAAGGTCCGTACGCTGCGCCTGATGATGTTGATCATCGCCGCAGCGTTTCTGGCCTGCGCAGCGCCGCTGTCTTTTGCCTGGTACTTCGGTTGGCGATTCATGTCCGGCTTGGCCGGCGGCGTAGTGATGGTGCTGGTCGCCGGCACCGTGCTGCCTCATATCCCGAATGCGCGCAGAGGCACCGCCGGCGGCGCGATCTTTCTCGGTCTCGGTCTCGGGATTGCCGGCTCGGGGACGATCGTTCCGCTTCTCTTGAATCTTCGCATCGGCCCGCGCCCGACGGTCAGGCTGGTGGTGCTGATCCAGGCCGCAGCAATGCTGGGCGTCTATGCGACAAGCAATCAGCCGGCGCTTGTCGTTCTCACCGTCTTCATCGGTACCTTCGCGCCCGGCATCGTGCCGCTCGCGCTGGCGCGGGTCCGCGAGTTGATCCCCGACAATGCGCACCGGCAGAACGCGGCCTGGGGCCGGACAACAATCCTCTCGGCCGCGGGTTACGCATTCTCCGCGCTTCTCAACATCAGCGGCTGCAATCACCGCCTGCTGTTCCTGACGTCCGCGCTGCTGCTGGCGGTGTTTCTGGGCGATTTCGGATATCCGCGGCCCCACCGGTGGCATCGAGGAGATGCAAGTGCCTTGAAACAGATTCTCACGCCGGCGACGCAACCATCCAGCAATCGGGATCCGGCGCATGGCGATCAGCGCCAGACCATACGCGAACTGATTCGGTGAAACAGCCGGGACACGACAGGCTCTAAGGCCGGGGTCGCAGTCGTATCGATGGGCGCCGCGACCGGTATCCGTATCGCGCGCAATTTGGCGAACGCTCCGACAAACGCTCAGTGCTTGAGATCCTCAAACCTGGTCAGAGCCAACCGTTGTATGACAGCAAAGACCATCGCGGTCGAAACACCAAACATGAGGGCTCCGTTCGCCGCCTCCAGAGGTCCCAGCAATCGCCACGACGGTGTCAAAAGAAGGTCCCCATAACCCAGTGTCGTGTAGTTGACCGCCGAGTGGTAGTAAGCATTTCCGAACCCTTGTAATTCTTCACAGATGACGAGCAACACTGCCCATAAGCCGATCTCGATTAGGTGCGCCATGAACGCGAATGATATCACCAGCGCGACGATTGCAAGATCGATCAAAGCGCCTGCGCCTGCGCGCCCGTGCCTCCTCTCATAGCGAAAGAGGTTTACCGCAGCTGCCAAAGCGAGCGCATGGACGAAAATCGTGCATGCAACTGCGCCTACGCCGACCACCAACGGAAACAAGATCGCGAATTGATCATTTTGCGTCATCTTTCCACCACAAGAATCCTGTCCCGCCACGGACCACGATGCGTTGGATTTGGGAAAAGACGAACCCTAAGTCAGGCGTATGTCGGCGTCGGCCGGTACCGCCGGATCACGCCGATGATCACGCCGACGAAAAATGCCAGCACGATGCCCTGGACGATGGCGAATGGCAACTCGGCCGGCGGCACGCTTGGCGCCAGCGCATGAAGCGCCGGCACTTTCAGGAAGGACTGGATCACCAACACGAATACGTTGAGATAAAGCGAGACCAGCGCGGTTAGCGCGTAGATCCAGCGCCAGGCACCGGCGAGCTTCATACCGTAAAGCGCAAAACAGGCGATCGCCAGCAGGACCAGCGAGAGAATGCCGATCATATGTGACGGCAACGGTTTCTCGAACAGCAGAGGTGGAATTAGAAACCCTGAAGCGCTGGTCAGAATAGTGAATACCAGGAAGATCGCAGTGAGGCCCGGCATCCGTCTCGAGCCGAGCATCCCGAACATCACGACCAGGCCTGCCACGATTGCAATCAGGCTGATAATCACGTGGATCATCGTGAACGTCGCCAAGCTCATACCCAGTATCATGCTGCGCTCCCGAAGAAGAGCAGCTGGTTGTTCCAGCCATCGGAGTCCAGTGGCCAGCCGTGATGAAAAAAAATGGGCTGGGCGGACTTCGGCCCCCAGTCCTTGTAGAAGATCTGGCCTCCAACTTTCGTGGTTACTGTGGTCATAGGATCCATCCATTGAGTAGAAGAGGTCGTCAAAACCTCTATGTCTTTGCCGGCCGCCGAAGGGGAGCGAATGGTAGCGTAATTGCATCCATGCGCGTGGCCCCAAGGATTTTCCGGCGCGGGGTGTTCGCAGGCCGGCTAACCGAGTTGTTCTAGGCCATTATCGCCTCCACGTGCTTGGCGTGAGCACGACGACTTCTAGCGAACCAGAAGTGCCGCTGCCCCAGAGCGATTGACGTGCTTGCAGAGAGATTGCTACTAACGTGCGCGCCGTCGTCAATTGCTTGGGGTTCCGCTGGTCCTCGAACGCGATCCTGATGGCGACCAGCCCGGGAGGTGAGTTTCACTATTTCGCCCCCGCCGGCGTGAGCGGGCCCGCGGGCGGCGCCCGCATCAGACTGATCAGCAACAGCCCGACGATTGCAGCCCAGAAGGCGACCTGGAAGCCGTCGATGATGGAGAGGACGTTGGCTTCACGCCGCACGAGCGACGCCAGGATGGTCGTGGCGCGCGACACGGCCGCCTCCGCGTCGGCGCTATGCTGGGCAACCCGGCCGGTCAAGCGACCGAGAGCCTGCGCCACATCGCTGTCGCCTGCAGAAACGTACAGGCCGATCAGATTCGAATGAACCTGCTCGCGCATGCGTAGCCACGTGGTCATGGCTGTCGACGCAACCTCGATCACATCCAGGCGCAACACCTGGATGTAGGCGACGAAAGCGGTGGCCCGCGCCGGGTTCAAATTCGACACCACAAAGATCAGGAGGCCGGTGAAGGTGAGGCCCTGGCCGACGGACTGCACCAGCGCCATCGGGATGAAATCGTCCGGCGCCCAATCGTGCGTGATGCGGGTGCCCATCCAGGCTGCGATCACGAAGGTTGTCAGCCCGAGCAGGGCCACGATCCGGGCATCTAACCGGCGAAGCAGCCAGACGGCGGCGGGCACCGTGACGACCAGCGGCAATGCCGTGTAGAGGAGGAGCACGCCACCGATCTGCTCGGGCCGTAGCCCGGTGACGACGGTCAGGAAGTTGGGGACCAGCATGGTGTTGGACAAGCTCGTGACGATGTAGGTCATCAGGGTCAACATCACCAAGGCGAGGTTTCGCGACATCAGCACCGTGGGGCTCGCCCATGGCTCCCGCACGATCGCTTCGTTGACGAGGAAGGCGAAGACGAGCGCGCCGCCACCGACGATCAGCCCCGTCACGGTGCCCGATTCGAACCAATCCAGCCTGTTGCCCTGGTCGCAGCCGGCATAGATCATGGCCAGGCCGGTGCCGAACAACAGCATGCCGCCCCAATCGGCCTGCGCCATGAGCTGGCGATTGACTCCTTCCCGCGGCGTGCCCAACCAGGTCAGCAGCGCCATCAGCACGGCGACCACGGCGTCCTGCCAATAGAGCCATTGCCAGCCAATCTGTTCCACGTAGAAGCCCACGAGCGAGACGCCGGCGTTGGGGGTGAAGGTCAGCCGGAAGGAATACGCCGCCAGGCCGACGATCCACCATCGCATGGGCAGATTGTGCAGGACGATCATGATCGTCGCCGGGATGAAGACGCCCAGCAGAAGCCCGCGAACGAGGTGCAGAGCCAGCAGGTGCTGGTAGTCATGGACGAAGGGAATGACCACCGACGTGGCGACATAAAGCAGGCTCGGCCAGACCATTACGCGGCGCAGGCCGAAGACCGTGGCCAGCCAGGCGATGGCGGGGGCGATGAGGATCTGCGGCGCGGTCGAAGCAGTTGCCAGCCAAGCCCCTTCATCGAAGCTCAGGCCGAACTGGCCTCTCAGGTCCGGCAGACCCAACGCGAACAGCCGCACGTCGAAGCTCGCGATGAAAGCGCCAAGCAGGACGGCTGCGACGGCCATCCACGGGTGGTGGGAGGGACGGCCGACGGTGTCGGGGCCGCTACCGGCGGTTGCAGTCGTCATGACGCGTCTCTGGCAATCTGGATATGCGTGACGACCGACATCCCCGGCCGCAGCCGCTCGACCAATGGCTGGCCGGGATCGAACTCGATGCGGACCGGGATACGCTGCACCACTTTGGTGAAGTTCCCCGTCGCATTGTCGGGCGGCAGCAGGGCAAAGGTCGATCCGCTCGCCGGCGAAATGCGCTTCACACGGCCACGCAGGACCAGGTCGGGGAACGTGTCGACGGTGACGTCGACCGGCTGGTCCGGCGTCACGTGCGTCAGTTGCGTCTCCTTGTAGTTCGCCACCACATAGACGTTCGGCAGCGGCACGACGGCAATCAGATTGGTGCCGATATTGACGTAGGTGCCTTCCTGGACCATGCGCTCGCCGACGACACCATCGAAGGGCGCCAGGATGCGGGTATATCCCAGACGCAGTTGGGCCGTCGTGAGTTCCGCCTGGCCGGCGCGGAGCCTCGCACGCAGCAGGCTCTCATCGCCGTTCAGAATCTCGAGCTGGCTGCGCTGTGCCTCGATCGTCGCTTCGGTCGCTGCAAGCGCGGCGCTGGCCGTGTCATGTGCGGCCGTCGCCTGCTCCAGCCGCTGTCGGGTGCCGGCGATGCCACCGCGAAGAAGGTTCTCCTGTCGTTCCAGCTCTTGCCGCGTTTCCAGCTCGCGGGCGAGGGCGGACCGGCGCTGCGCCTCGGACTGGGCGATAATGGCGCGTTGATTGGCCTTCTTGTTTTCCAAATTGTCGAACTCGGCCTGAGCCGCGGCAACCCTCGCCTCAGCCTGGGCCACGATCGCATCGTAGTCCGCCGGTTCGATCTCCATCAGCAGTTCGCCCGCCTTGACGCGCTGGAAACTCTTCACGGCAACGTGCCTGACGTTGCCGCTCACCCGAGCGCTCAATCGGGTCGTCTCGGCATGTACCGTGGCGTTGTCGGTGGTCTGGACGGCACCCGCTGCCACCCATGCGTTCCAACGGTCTGACGTCACCAGGACAAGCGCGGCCGCCGCGCCGACGGCCATCAACGGTATGATCAGGCGTCGCAGGCTACGCGATGGGGTGCCGGTACCGGGCTTGTCTGGGGCAGCGGGTGGCGCTTTGGCCTGTGCTGGCGCAAGATCGGCGGGGCGGTGTTCGGCCGGAGCAGCCTTTGCTTCCGCCGGCGTTGCGGTACGGCCGGCTTCGGAGAGCGCGACGGCACCAGCTTCGGAAATCGTTGTCATGGCATTCATGTCGCTTCCTTCCTCGGTCTGTGCGGGGCGGCCGAAGCTGCATATGCAGGTCTCATTTGAAGTCCGCTCCTGCTTCCCTTGCAGAATTCAGATTGACGCCGCGTCACGGGCGCTGCCGAGCGCCTCTTCCATGATGCAGCGGATGGTGCGCGCGCAGCGACCGCACTGGGCGCTGCAGCCGAGACAGCCATAGACCTTGCTAGTCGAGTTCGTCCGCTCCGCCTCGACGGCAGAGCGGACATCCTGATCGCTCAACACATTGCACGAACAGACGATCATGGCGCGATGGTCCTCGACGGCGACTTATCTAGGCTAGTTCGGCCCCAACAAGCCGTCAGTAATCCCAGATGGCCGGCACCCAACGAAAGGTGTCGCCATGGGCCGCGACGTGACCGATGGACGGGAACGGCATGTGTGTGGCCACCAGCAGCCCGCCGTTCGCAGCCACCTCGCGCAACAGATTGATACGGACGCGGTACGCCTCTGCGGGGTCGTGTTCGAAGCCGTTGTACCACTCAGGGTGTTCGAACCCGACCTGGAATACGAGGTCCCCGGCGAATGTCAGACGGTCGCCGCCAGACGTCACGTGAACCACGCTATGCCCGGGGGTGTGACCGCCGGTGCGAGTGACGACCACGCCTGGCGCCACCTCATACTCTTCCTCGAACATCCGCAGATAGCTGCCGTACTCCTTTACGAACTGCTTGGCGGTCGCCCGGAGCGCGTCCGGGAATCCCTCCGGCATCGAGACATGGGAGAAATCGGGCGCCTCCCAGAACTTGACTTCGGCGGCCGCGACGTGAATTCGCAGGTCCGGACGCAACCGTTCCTTCACCCCATCGACGAGCAGCCCGCCAACGTGGTCCATGTGCATGTGGGTCAGCACCACGTCGGTCATGGATGCGAGATCGATCCCGGTAGCCTCCAGTCGATGGATCAACTGCCCGGCCTTCGGCAAGGGGAACGCCGCACCCATTCCGGCGTCGATCAGTATGGTCCGGCCACCGCTGCGCACGACGACCACGTTCAACGCCCAGTCGAACGCGTCCGGCGGCAGGAAATTGTCTTTCAGCCAGGCCTCCCGGACGGCCGGCTCGGCATTGTGGGCCAGCATCGCGCCCGGCAGGGTTAGCACCCCATCGCTGACCACCATCACGTCAATCTCGCCGATCTTCAGCGCGTAACGCGACGGAACCAACTCGTCGGGGCCCGGTCTAACGGGGTGTGAGGTGTTACCGGGGTGTAGGGTGTCGACTACGCTCATGTTTGTCTCCTGTTGCATGGTGAAGGCTCCTGGCTGGTCTTTGTTGAGCAGGCCGCACAGCCAGCGCGGAAGCGCGGCCCGTTTCGCGTGAAGGACCGCCGCCGCTGTCAACGGACGGGCCTTTCGATCGACGATGACGCGAAATTTTGAAACGAGGGCCGGCGCGTCCTTACGGAACGGCACAGTCCGGCAGTGACGATATCAGCGCAGGGCCCTCGCATGCCGCGCGGCAGCTTCTCGGACCCAGCGGCCAGCCGCGCAAGGCGATCGGCAGCACCGGCCTTCCAGGCGAGCCGTGGTTGATCATGATCGAAGTCATGGGAGTGGAGCCCTGTGCGGCTTGTACCGGCGCTTCTTCGCCCGTCGGTGAGGTGAAGCGCACGCTCAACGATAGGCCGTAGACGATAGCGCTTGCGACGGCCCTTCGTCGCGGATGGATTGCAAGGTGTTTCCAGTCCATCGATTATCTCCGTACGTCATTGTGTGGACACAGCGATGACTTGCCGAACATTCAAACGCCCCAGAGCGGTTGTCGTAACTGTAGAAAGATTGCTGCTAACGCCTGCGCCTTGCTCCTGACCGCCGCTCCGTGCGCTGTATGGCTGCACTATGATGGGGAATGCAGCGCGACGGAATCGTGCAGCGAGTTTAGTGGCGCCGGTTTGGTGGATAGATCGACCTGTACCTTGGGATAGGGGGACGCGATGGCCGCTATCGCAAAAAAAGTTGCGACATGACTCAATACTTGCTGAGCGGTCCGAATTGAGTCGCCGCCTGCAGAATCAGCTTTGGCAATCGTTGGCGTTGGCAGCGTAAACCGGGAATGGGGGTCCGCGCTCATACGGCGTTCACGCGGCGTCAGCTTTGCGTAGCGGCCTACACGGTGTTTGGTGAGGCGGGCCGCGGTTCGTTGCGAGACATCCTGTCTCGCTTCTCGATCCCGGTCGCGTCAAGGAGTGTCGGTCTCTTACAGGCTTTGTGCACGGGCGTGAGTTATGATGTGAACCTGGGGAAGATCAGCCCAACACATGTCTTTGTAATTGAAGCCACGCGTGAGCGTTGGCTTCACCACCATGAAATAAGGCGACATATCGAAGTCGCCGGGCACGTAAAGTGAAGGGTGACGGATCTCGGCGACCTCGCGCCGCGCCGTCTCGCTCTCGACGCGAGTGATCTTGGGCAGGATCGGGTAACGCACGGCGTCGAATGCTTGCGCGATCAGCGAAGAACAGATGATGCGGCTGGCATCACCGGAGCCGAGCGCGATCGTTCGGCGGCGCCCACGCTGCGTCACCGGCCATGGGAACAGATAACGCATCAGGTCGATTACGTTCTTGAAATCATAGCCGAGACCAATACGTTCGGAAGCATAGCGGCAGACCTTTCCGCAGTCCGCCTTGCTAAGGTCCACCGGCCTGCAGATTCGGGTTTGACAATGCAGATATTTCGACAGTGGCGCCGACACGACACCCTCGTCGATATTGGCTTCGATCAGAACGTGGGGCTCGCCGTCGGTTGCGGTGCCCGCAATCGGCCCGACGTACAACGCCGAATGCGACCATGTCGATTGAGTGAGATATTTGATGATGCCGGAAATATTACCTTTGCCCTCGACCAGCAAAACATCGCCAGGCTGTAGGGTGTCGCGTAAGGCGGTCAAATAGTTCGGAGTGAGCGGCTCGCAGTGGTTGGCCGGCTTCTGCAACCGGGCAATCAAACGTCCGATAATATCGAACATCCAGCCCATGACGCGGTCCTTATCTTTTTGGTGGCTTCTCGCACGGCATTCAGATCCGTCCGCTCGCTCAAATTACGCCCCAAGCGTAATCATGGAGAGACGGGCCGGACCATTGCACCGGAGGTTGGTCGTACGTTGCATTTGGTTGAGAAGAGCCACACCTAGGTTTAGGGTCGGCGACTTGGGCCGCTGCGATGCGGGTATGAATGCTTCAGTAGAACTCGGCTTTACCACGAAGTGATCGGAACGCGACAAGGGCAAATGACCGGCCGGGCACGCGGATGATGCTTCCAAGTCCTTCGAAGCGCTCTAACTTGAACTTATCGACAGGTATAGCGCCCGGTTGTTGAACGTCCGCGCGAACGATGGGGTGTGATGACCCGATGACCAGCAAAGGAGTTGTTGGTGTTGCGTAAGGAGAGATCGTCAAGGGGCGTGCGTTCAGGGAGGATGCAAACGAAGCGCGTGCAACCGATCTTTTCCGTATTGCATCGCACACTGCCACCGGAGAAGATCGAACAAATAGGCCCGATGACTGATTTATCGATCCTGACGCTCGATGGCCCCGCGCTCTGAAGATCGCGCTACTCGGCGCAATGCCTCAGCGCGGACCGTAGATGGCGAACGAGGGCTTCGCCGCTGACCGGCTTGGTCAGATACGCATGGGCGCCACCTTCCATGGCGCGCATTCGGGTTGCCGGATTCATGCCGGCAGTGACGATGATAACCGGTATCGAGGCGCCGATGCTTCGCAGATGCTGCATTAGATCGAGCCCGCTAAGGCCCGGCATGCTCACATCGGTGATCAGGCAATCGAACCTGCCCGGGACGTATTCCGCCATGAAGGGTTCCGCCCGATCGAAAGTGCGACACGACAGATCTAGCGCCAGAAGGAGGTCAGAAAGAGCCTCTCGAACAGCTTCATCGTCGTCTATAATGGCAACCATAGGCGCTTTGGACAAAGGGATGGCTTTCGCTGGCATGGCCGCTGGACATCCGCACGTTACTGGCCCGGATTGTACCTATACCTGTGTGTAGGCTGGCTGTGCCCCTCGAAGTTCTGCGGGGAGTAATTCCCAGATCCGGATGAGCTGACCAACAGATGTCACCTGCATTTTCCTCGTCGCGTTGCAGCGGTGCAGCTTGACGGTAATCTCGCTGATGCCGAGATCGAATGCGATCTGCTTGTTGAGGCGGCCCCTTGCTACTCCTCGTAGGACTTCGCGTTCCCGCGGCGTCAGCTTTGCGTAGCGTTCGACGTGTTGTTTGACGAGCCAAGCCGCAGCTCTCTGCGCGATATCTTTCTCGATCGCGACAGCGACCGCGTCAAGAAGCGTCTGGTGCCTGACCGGCTTGGTCAGGAAGTCAACGGCGCCCGCTTTCATCGCCTGAACCGTCATTGCGATGTCGCCATGACAGGTGAGGAAGATGATCGGTCGCGTGCTGCCGTTCACGGCGAGATACTGCTGGAGATCCAGCCCGCTTCCTCCGGGCATGCGAACATCGAGGATAAGGCAACCAGGCCGCTCCGGAAGATCGGCATGCAACAGTTCTTGCGTCGATCCAAAGCAACATACGTCGATTCCCACCGACAGCAGGAGTTCGCGAAGCGCGCACCGGATCCCCTCGTCATCGTCCACAATCAAGACAAGCGGGCGGTCCGTAGTGTCGGCTGCTAGGCTCTTGGGAGAGGGCGCCATAGGCGATAAAGCAGATGAGCTGGCGAGTGCGGTGGTCTTGATCATTGCGTGACCTCCTTGTGATCGCTCCTGCCCTGTTTTCATGGTCCGATATCCTTCGGACTAAAAGTGCGGGATGCCGACGTCGTCGTCCGCTGGCCGCTTGACTCGGGGCGTTCTCTGTTTCGCAGCAACCGGCATCAAGACCGATTCCATGGGTTCTGAGGAACGAGATCCGCCTTCCGTCACTATGGTTCTTCGCGCATGGAAGGTCCATTGAGCGTGGGGCCAGCCGGGTACTACGCTCGTCGCGGCCGACTCGACCAAAGTCTAGTCCGGGTAGTTGCAGGAATAGCTGGCGCTAGTCTGCTCGCGCGATTCGGGAGTCGTCGGAGGACAGGCGATCAATCATACGCACCAGATCGATCAGGCTGGGGGCACCCATTTTGTTCATCACGCGGCCGCGATGAAGCTTGACCGTGGCTTCGCTCAAACCGATTTCGGCCGCGATCTGCTTGTTGAGCTTCCCGGTTACTACAAGGAGAGCAACTTTCCGTTCTTGAACTGTTAAGCTGTCAAAAGCCCGGCGGATCTTGGCGACCTCGGCTGCCCCGCGGCGGCGATCCGCGTCGCGAGCGATCGCCGCCTGAATGGCGTCCAGCAGTTCCTGGGGCCGCACCGGCTTGGTAAGAAAGTCTTCCGCGCCCGACTTTATCGCGCCAACCGACATGGACACGTCAGCATGCGCGCTTATGAAGATGACCGGCATGGCGTCCGGCGAGTTGACGTACTCTTTATAGAAATCGAGGCCGCTGCGCCCCGGCAGACGCACGTCAAGTACCATGCAGCCCGGACCGCAGGTTTTCCGATCGTCAAGAAACTGCTGGACGGAGGTAAAGGTGCGAGTGCGAAGCCCTACCGAATAGAGCAGGCCTTCGACGGCTTCGCGAATGGAGTCGTCATCGTCTATAATGACGATCGTCGGTTCCGCAGATTTGGCCGAGGTGACCACGAACCCGATCTCCTTTATGCGGGCAGTATTATGCGAAACTCGCTGCCACCGCTTTGCCGTGACGTCATCGAGAGGCGTCCTCCGTGAAGTTCGACGATTGAGCGGCTAATCGAGAGGCCCATACCCAAGCCACTCGTCTTTGTGGTGAACAGCGCCTCGAAGATCCGTTCGCGAATGGCATCGTCGACTCCAGTGCCGGTATCAATAACACCCACCAGAACCATATTGTCTTCGCGGGTGCTTGCGATCGTGAGAAACCGGTCCGCAGGCTGCCGTCCGAGCATAGATTCCATCGCATTGACGATCAAGTTGAGCAGTACTTGTTGGATCTGCACACGATCACCTGACACAAGCGGGAGCTGCTGCGCGAGCTCGGTGATCACTTTCACTTCGGCACGGCGAAGTTCGCCTCGAACAAGGGAGAGTGTCTCGAGAGTGACGGCATTCAGATCGAGCAAAGTGCGAACCGACGGAGAACGCTTGGCCAGCGCATGAACGCTGCGCACGACCTCGCCGGCACGGTGACCGTCATTGATCACGCGCTCGACCGCGGCACGCGCTCTGTCGATATCGGGTCTTTCACGCTCGAGCCACTGAAGGCACGTGGCCGCATTGGTTACCATGGCCATGAGCGGTGTGTTGACCTCGTGCGCAATCGCGGCTGCCAGTTCTCCCATGAGTGTCAGCCGAGCCACATGGGTGAGGTCGTTTTGCGCTCTTTCCAACGCTTCGGCCACCGCTCGTTTTTGAGTGTAATCCGTGAAGACGACCACAGCACCCGCAATGGTACCCTCGTTCTCGACGGGAGAACAACGCTCCTCGATCAGCACCTTGTTGCCGCCGCGTGCGATTAGGAGCGAGCGGTTTGCGATCGGCCCCGAGCTGCCAGGTGCAAGCAGACGAGTGGCCGGACTTTCGAGTGGACTGAGCGTCTCCTCATCGACAATTGTGAAGATATCGCCCAAATGCCGGCCGACGGCTTCGTCGGATGGCCAGCCGGTCAGCCTTTCTGCCGCCGGATTCATGAAATCGACACGTCCCTCTTCATCCGTCGAGATCACCCCGTCGGCAATACTCGCGAGCGTCGCTGCGTATCGCTTCTCGCCGAGGCGGACGCGGCTTTCCGCCTCGCGCTTGTATAGCGCCATCTGTATGACGGTACGCATCTGTGGCTCATCGAACGGCTTCAGCAAATAGCCAAAGGGCTCGGTGAGACTGGCCCGGCGCATAATCTCTTCGTTACCGTACGCCGTCAGGAAAACCACTGGAATCCGATTTTTGGACCTGATCCGTTGGGCCGCCTCGATGCCGTCCATCTCGCCCTCGAGCCGAATGTCCATGAGAACCAGATCCGGCTGTTCGGCGGCAGCGAGAGTTACGGCCTCTTCGCCCGATGCGGTCATGCCGACCACCGAATGGCCCATACGTGAAACCTGTGTTCTGATGTCGCGCGCAATTACCCGGTCATCCTCGACGATCATGACTCTGGCGGTGCTCATGTTGTTGTTCTCCTGCCAGCAGCCATTTTGAACGTGATGGCGATGTCTACGCTGTCGCGGCCGCGCATTGCGACGCTGCCATGAAGCTGATCCGCCAGGTCGTTCACGAGCTGCAGCCCAAGCGTGTCAGCTGTTTTTGGGTCAAATGGCTTCGACATTCCGACCCCGTCGTCGCGAACGCGAAGTAGACACTCATTGGCCTCCAATGCCTGCAGCGATATCGAGAGCGTGCCTCGGCGACCGTTCGGAAAAGCATGCTTCAGGGCATTCGAGACAAGCTCGTTGACGATCAGTCCGCACCCAACGGCCCGATCAAGATCAAGCTGAACCTCGTCAATGTCCAATTGCAGTGAGATCTGTCCGGCAGTGGGAGCGTAGGCACGAAATAGCTGCGCGCATACGCTCTCAAGATGCGGCTTCATCGGCACGCGCGCGAAATTTCCGAGACGATAGAGGTTTTCGTGGACCAGGGCCATTGACCGCACCCGATCGCGACTTTCAGCGAACAGCGTAGCCACCATCGGGTCGGTGGCCCGGGCCGCCTGAAGGTTGAGCAGGCTCGTGATAAGTTGCAGGTTGTTCTTGACCCGATGGTGTACTTCCTTGAGAAGCGCTTCTTTCTCCTCCAGGGAGGCATTCTCAAGGGAGATCGCCGCTTGCGAGGCCAGCAGTTTCAGGACATTGATGCGATCCGGAGTGAAGGCGTGTGTCGCTAAACTGTTCTCAAGATATAAAAGGCCAACCACCTTGGTCTGTCTGAGTATTGGCAAGCACAATACGGATCGAACATTCGATCCGTTTCCCCGGAAATAGGGTTCATGCCGGTAGGCGCCGGGGGCTCTGGCATCGTCCAGATAGATGGGAGCACTGGCTCGCATCGTGTCCGTCAGCAGTCGACCGGGAACGATCTCCTCGTCTGGCTCCGCCTTGAGAAGCTGCACGCTAATCACCTGCTCATTGGCCGTCGCCTCCGCTTCTATGCGAAGGTGCTCACGGCGTGCCATGATGAGAAGCCCGCGACTCGCCCCAGCATGCTCAAGCACAACCTTGAGCAACGTCGTCATCAGCTCCTCGAGGGTCGCTTGCGCCGCCACCGCGTTCGAGGTCCGCACGATGTCAGCCAAGTCTATTGCGTCTAACGATCCTCCGTCCGCCGAAAGGTGAGCCGGCGCATCGGCCCCATCGGTAGCGCCCTGATGCGTCCGTTCAAGCTGGCGCACCTTTCCTTCGGCACCCCAGCGCGCATAAGCCACGCGGGCGCGCCGCACATAGGCGGATTCGAGCGTGGGAAGATCGCGTGCGGTGTAAAATGCGACCGCGACTTCCGCGGCGACTGCCTCGATATGGCAGAAGCCTACCTCGGCGGCAGTGCGAACGGCGCGGTCGTAAAGGCCGATCGCCTCAACGTCGTTTCCGTGCAACCGAGCCAGTTCTCCGCCAACAAGATCGGCGCGGGGACCGAAATTGCCGGGGTTGTTGTTCGCCCAAGCGCGCAGCTGCTCATAATGCGCCCTTAGCTTCCGGATCAGTTCCAATCGATGGTCGGCAGATGCGGTGGACGCGACGGCCGCACGCGCCAACGCCGCGAAGAACTGATACTCCATCATTTCGAGATGGCCCTTGCATGTCCAGAGCAGCGGCTCTGCAGCGTCCGCCGCTTCCAGAGCCGCCGCAAAGCTTCCGGCTAATACATGAGCCTGAAGCTTCCGTATCCAGTGCCAGCACATCGGCAAATCGAGCGCGCGGTCGGCGCCAAGCCGCGAATGGAACGATACTTCGTCGAACCCCGAATCATTGAAAGAGTGAATATCCGAGGTGCGGCCGCGAAGCGCGCGCACCATTTGCAATTGCGATGTGAGGATATCGGCGCAGAAGCCGAATTTGACCTGGCGCATATAGGCGAGGCCAGCGCTTGCCTGCTGCTCGACCTCTTCGAGCCGGTCGCCGGCCGCAATCATGCTGGTTATGCGCGTGACGGTAGTGAAACCCGCATAGTTGATATCGCCACGCGCCCGAGCCTCATCGCCGGCCACGAGTAACAGGTTCCGCTCTTCCCGAATGTCCCGGGTCCAGGGTGACACGTGATAGGCGAATGTCATCAGGACCCTCGCGCGATAGCGTTTGAGGCCCCGCACTTCCGATAACTCGAGTCCGAGCTTTCCAAACTGAAACGCCAGCGCATAGTCGTTGAAATAGGGTCCAATGATCATGCCTAGATAGGCGAAGGCCAGCGGCGACGCATCGCTGACACCATGATTGATGCTGAGCGTGGCCATGCGGCATAAGATCAGGGCTACGAGATGCTCGTCGCTGAAGAAGGCTGGGGGTAGTGCAGCCGCAAGCACGTCGAGCGTTGCCCGGACATTTTTGTCTGTCAGGGCAGGAAGATTCAGCAGGCGTTCGGGCCGCGCCCCTTCAAGGAGCCCTATCATCACCCGATATTCTTCGGCCGCGTAGGTTGGGTCCGGATGGGCCGACCAGCGCAAACCGGTTGCCTCGAGGAAGGCAAGGCATGTCTCGATTGCGCGCGGGCTCTGATCGAGTGCGGTGAACAGTTCTACCTGCAAGGAGGTCACTGACGCGCGTTCGCTCAAGTCACGTGCGTGTTGGCCAAGCGCAGCGAGCCGCTTCTCGGCCGCCGTCATATCACCGGTGAGAAATTCGCACTCCGCCAGCGCGAGTTCGACCTCGAAGGCGAGAACATGCTGGGTTGCCCAGCGATCGGGCCTGAGCAACTCAGCGGCTGCCACGAGATAGTTGCAGGCGGTTCGGTACGCGCTAGACCCTCTTGCTCGCTTTGCGGCCGCGACATGGAGCACTGCGACGCGCTCACGATCCTCCTCTGGAATCAACTCGGTGCCGTGAGCGAACTGGCCGACGATTTCGAAGACGTGTTTGCCGTCGGCTTCGTCACGGTACGCGGCCAGAAGTCGTCGTGCGACCAAGACGTGACGGGCCGATCGCTGTTCAGGCGAGACCAGCGCGTAGGCCGCTTCCTGCACACGGTCATGCACGAAAGTATAACCGCTGTCGAGGTGCACCACCAGTCCGTCGCGCATAACGTCGTGGAGGCAACTGTCGAGTTCTGCTGAGCCCATCCCGCTTGCTGCCTCGAGCGCGTCGATATCGGTGCTCGCGCCGAGGAACGCCAAGCTCGCCAAGACGTCCTGGGTCTTCGTCGGCAAGCGCGCGAGACGGTGGCCGATGAGATCGATGACGTTGCTCGTTGGGGAACGAGCGCAAATGTCATCGAGCGACCACGTCCATGTGCCGGCTTCGCGATCGAAGCGGAGCGAACCGTCCTCGGCGAGTGCAGTCACGACCTGCGCGAGATGAAAGGGGTTGCCAGAAGTGCGGGAATGGATCTCGAGCGCGAGCGGTCCCACGTCGGCTGCATCACAAGATAGAGTTTCGGCAAGGAACTGCTGTACACTTTCGATCGGCAGAGGGCCCAAGGCCAGCTCGCCCAATCCGATCCCCGAACCGCGAATCGCGGCAAGGAGCGGAAGTAGAGGATGATCCTTGTTGATCTCGTTATCGCGATAGGCGCCGATGAGAAGGAGGTGGGGCGCGCCGCCGGCTTCGATCAGGCGTTCAAGAAAGTTCAAAGTGGCCTGATCGAGCCATTGAAGATCGTCAAGAAACAGCGCTAGTGGATGTGCGGACGTCGCGAACACCTGGATGAAGCTTGTGAACGTCGCGTCGAACCGGCGGGTTGCGTCGGTCGCCGGCACACTCGCGACCGCCGGTTGGGGACCGATCAGGCCCTCGAGCTCCGGGACCAAATCGACAATGAGCTGCCCATTAACTCCCAGCGCATCGCGCAGGAGTTCGCGCCAGAGAGACGTCTCACGATCGTCCAAGGCGGAAATCTGTTCGACTAGTGCACGAAATGGCTGGGCGAGCGCCGCATAGGGAACATCGCGTTTGTACTGATCGAATTTGCCCGATGCGAACAAAGTGCGCTGTGTGGCGGTTGCCCTGTAGAGCTCGGCGACGACCGACGACTTGCCGATGCCGGAGGCCCCTGAGACCAGTACGATCTCCATTGAGCCATGCGCGACCACGCGCTGGAACGAACGGAGCAATTCTTCCACTTGATTCTCGCGCCCATAGAGACGCTCGGGCAGAATCAGACGCTCCGAATGATCGGCAGAACCCAGAGGGAAAGCAGGAATCGTAGCGGTCGCTCCCCAGGCGGAAGCGCATCGAAGCAAATCCGCTTCGATGCCAGCTGCAGTCTGATACCGGTCCTCGATCGTCTTTGAAAGAAGTTTGAGGACGATATTGATGACGGGGGTCGGCACGTGGAATTGGGAGCAATCCAACGGAAGGGGTGCACGTGCAATGTGGCTGTGCACCCACTCGACCGGCTGCGCCGCGCGGTAGGGAAGTCGGCCCGACAGCAACTCGTAAAGAATCACGCCGAGAGAATAGAGATCGGCGCGATGATCAACGGATCGATTCATCCGACCTGTCCGCTCGGGCGCCATATACTTCAAACTGCCGGTAGTACCCTCCGCCAAAACGGGCGCGACCCGCTCGCGGGGTAAAGTCGTCGTGACTCCAAAACCCGTCAGCCACACCCGCCCTTCTTCATTAAGCAGCAGGTTCGGAGGCCGGAGGTCTCGGTGGATTAGCCCCTTGTCATGTAGTTGGCGGAGAGCTCGGGCGATCGCGATCGCGATCCTCAGGAACTGCTCTAGATCCAGCGTCTCCCTCCGGATCGATGAAAGTGGTAAGCCCCCAGGATCGCTCAACACCAACGCGGGCCTGCCGGCCCAGTCGCGGAGCACCCGCGGACGGGCCGCCCAGTCATCGTCGAGCTCGGTGGCCAGCGAAAATTCGCGTGAGAGCCGCTCTTGCACCGTCGTTGGGAAGGAATTGCTGGATGGGCGTCGAACAAGGATTGACGGTTGCCCGTCGCGTGAACGGCCCCGAAAGAGCGCGAGATTCCCATCATCCGATAGGACCTCGAATTCGTACCTTGTGAGTTCGTCGACCATCATGGAGACGCTCCGTAAGGCATCGAGGTGGACCATCGGCTGCCGAATTTCAGATCGCGCGATTTAAGGGGATTAGAGCGGCTAAGTTTTTTCGGAGTCGGGCGGGGGAGCCTGGTTCCCAATTGTAGAGTCTGCCGCTTTTCCACGTGTTCTGCGCGGGGGTCCACAAGGCTAGGCAGGACCTGACTCGTTGTGCTGCCTCGATGCCGTCCATCTCGCCCTCGAGCCGGATGTCCATGAGAACCAGATCCGGCTGTTCGGCGGCGCGCAATTACCCGGTCATCCTCGACGATCATGACTCTGGCGGTGCTCATGTTGTTGTTCTCCTGCCAGCAGCCATTTTGAACGTGATGGCGATGTCTACGCTGTCGCGGCCGCGCATTGCGACGCTGCCATGAAGCTGATCCGCCAGGTCGTTCACGAGCTGCAGCCCAAGCGTGTCAGCTGTTTTTGGGTCAAATGGCTTCGACATTCCGACCCCGTCGTCGCGAACGCGAAGTAGACACTCATTGGCCTCCAATGCCTGCAGCGATATCGAGAGCGTGCCTCGGCGACCGTTCGGAAAAGCATGCTTCAGGGCATTCGAGACAAGCTCGTTGACGATCAGTCCGCACCCAACGGCCCGATCAAGATCAAGCTGAACCTCGTCAATGTCCAATTGCAGTGAGATCTGTCCGGCAGTGGGAGCGTAGGCACGAAATAGCTGCGCGCATACGCTCTCAAGATGCGGCTTCATCGGCACGCGCGCGAAATTTCCGAGACGATAGAGGTTTTCGTGGACCAGGGCCATTGACCGCACCCGATCGCGACTTTCAGCGAACAGCGTAGCCACCATCGGGTCGGTGGCCCGGGCCGCCTGAAGGTTGAGCAGGCTCGTGATAAGTTGCAGGTTGTTCTTGACCCGATGGTGTACTTCCTTGAGAAGCGCTTCTTTCTCCTCCAGGGAGGCATTCTCAAGGGAGATCGCCGCTTGCGAGGCCAGCAGTTTCAGGACATTGATGCGATCCGGAGTGAAGGCGTGTGTCGCTAAACTGTTCTCAAGATATAAAAGGCCAACCACCTTGGTCTGTCTGAGTATTGGCAAGCACAATACGGATCGAACATTCGATCCGTTTCCCCGGAAATAGGGTTCATGCCGGTAGGCGCCGGGGGCTCTGGCATCGTCCAGATAGATGGGAGCACTGGCTCGCATCGTGTCCGTCAGCAGTCGACCGGGAACGATCTCCTCGTCTGGCTCCGCCTTGAGAAGCTGCACGCTAATCACCTGCTCATTGGCCGTCGCCTCCGCTTCTATGCGAAGGTGCTCACGGCGTGCCATGATGAGAAGCCCGCGACTCGCCCCAGCATGCTCAAGCACAACCTTGAGCAACGTCGTCATCAGCTCCTCGAGGGTCGCTTGCGCCGCTACCGCGTTCGAGGTCCGCACGATGTCAGCCAAGTCTGCGGCAAGGCACTCCTGGCTTGCCCGAAGTGCCTCGGCCGCCTGCTGGCGCACGCGAGCCAGCATCAGGCACGCACCCACTCGCGCGAGCAGCTCTCGGGCAGAAAACGGCTTGACGAGATAGTCGTCGGCTCCCGTCTCGAGACCCTCAATCCGAGATTCCTCTCCAGCACGCGCCGACAGCAGGATCACGGGGATGTCCCGGAGCGCGTCGTCCGCTCTCAATCTTTGCAGCAGCCCGAGCCCGTCGAGCCGGGGCATCATGACGTCCGATAAGATGAGATCGGGGCGTTTCCGAAGCGCGGCCGCAAGCGCCTGCTCGCCATCACTAGCAGCCTCCACGGCATAGTGGCGCGAGAGCAAGCCGTGCAAATACGCACGCATGTCGGCATTGTCGTCGGCCAGCACAATGCGCGCGCCGGAGGTCTCGGCGAGCCGCGGGTCGAGCTCCAGACCCTCCGTATCGGCGCTCTGCTCCATCGATGAAATGTCGGACGGAGCGTCGGGCAGCCATCGCAAGGCCTCCTGAACGTATGCTTCCGCGACGGTCGCGGTGGGAACGGGGGAGTGTGGCGATTTGATTTGCTCGGCTGGGAGATGCGCACTGCCTAGGGGAACCTGGACTCGGAATCGTGTTCCCTGTCCAACCTGACTCTCAGCGTCGACGCTACCGCCATGGAGTTTGACGAGCTCCTGCACCAGAGCGAGGCCAATTCCGGAACCTTCATGGGTGCGTCCGGCGGTTCCCTCGACGCGGTAGAAGCGCTCGAACAGGCGGGGGAGCTCGCTCGCGGGCACCCCGACCCCGGTATCTCCGATCTCGAGCACGGCATGCGACTGGGTGCTGGAGAGCTGAACGTCGATGCGGCCCGAGAAGGTGAATTTGAAGGCGTTGGAGAGGAGATTGAGGACGACCTTCTCCCACATGTCTCGATCGACATACACGCGCCCGGGAAGCGCCGGACAGTCGACTTCAAACGTCAGACCGGCTCTTTCGATCGTCGAGCGAAACGTACTCGCCAGATCTCGCGTCAGAATCGCCAGATCGACCGGCTCGAATGAGGCCTGGATGCGGCCCGCCTCGATGCGCGAGAAGTCTAGCAGCGAGTTGACCAGTTTTTGCAGTCGCAGCGCGTTCCGGCGTGCGAGGTCCAGGCGTTCGCGCGTGCGTTCCGGTGTTGTCGTATCCGCAAGCTGCTCCTCGACTGGCCCCAGTATCAGCGTGAGAGGCGTACGGAATTCGTGGCGGACGTTCGAGAAAAATGCGGTCTTTGTGCGGTCAATCTGGGCCAGCGCCTCGGCTCGCTGGCGCTCCTCCTCGTACGCTTGTGCATCGCTGATGGCGGCGCCGACCTGAGCGGCAATGCGCTCGAAGAAGCGACGGTATGCCGGATCAAGCGTCCGTACGGGACTGACTCCGGCGACGAGAAATCCTGCTCGCGCCGTGGCCCGAGGTCCCAAAGGCAGGAGAACCGTCTGGCGGATCGGTTCAGGCCAATCCGGGCCGTGGATCGTGTGATGGCATGCAGATCCGAGGTCGTCGATGACCCGCATATGGGCTGGATCGCCTGCTGAGGCGTTCCAGAGTACGCGCGAGTCGTCGAGCCCGAACTGCCCGGGCCATAGCTCCTCCGGGAGTTCGACACCTGCGCGAGCGGCGAGCGTGGCACGGCCACTGCCGTCGAGGAGGTAGAACAGGGAAAAGGGGACATCCAGCGTCGCTGCCGAAAGTACACTTGCGGCTTGCCGGCAGACTTCCTCGATGGAGCGTGCGCCCAATTCACGCTCTGCCAGCTCTTGCAGCAGACGGCCGCGCCGCTCTTCGATAACGCCGATGGTCGTCTCGATCACGGGGGTGAAAATGCCCGCGACCCGACCGTCCTCGCCGCGGATCGGGCTGAACGAGAAATTGAAATAGCACTCCTCGGTGTACCCGTGCCCGTGCCGCTTAGCTGGCAGAAGAAGATCCCGGAGCCACACGCCTTCGCCTGTTTGCCGGACGCCGTTGAACAGGGGACCGAGCACCTCCCAGTTCTCCGGCCACACCTCCTGCCCAGGCCGACCGAGCGCCCAAGGATGCTTCTTCCCGGGGATCGGGCTCCAGGCGTCGTTGTAGATTAGAGCGAGCTCTTCGCCCCAGTAGATCACGATCGGGAATTGCGTATTGAGGCAGATGCTCACCGCAGAGCGCAGGCTCTGAGGCCACGACTGCGGTGGTCCGAATGGCGTAATGGACCAATCGAGCTCGCGCATGCGAGCGCCCATTTCTCCGCCGCCGGAAAGAAAGTCGAGCGAGCTCAGACCGCGACTTTGCATTGAGGTTCACCCATCGCCATGCGAAGTGGCGCCGTCTTGGGCACGCGCGTCATTTCCGCGTCGGCGTGAGGAAGCTCGCAGTTCGGCAAATCGCAATGTTGTGCCCAGGAGTGTCTGGCTTATGCACTTGCGAAGGAACGCGAAAAATCTGGTTGCTCATGGGCCTGTCCTCGCCGTTGAGGGGCACCTTGATTGAACGTGCGGCACGCGGTGTAGGCGCTGTGCAGGTCCAGGTCTTTCCTAAAACGAGCCTGTTTTGCCTAGACCTGCTCGAAGCCTGCTCCGTGCTACCAAAGTCGCGGTCAAGCGCGACGAGCGGTGGCTGCTGTCGAAGGAGGCATCCATAACAATACTGCACCATACTTCACGGACAAACGGGCAATAGCGCTGACATTCTTGATCACGTTATCGGGGTTTGCTTCAAGGAACCGATACGCTGCAATTCCGCGAGGCAACTAGACGATCGTGCGCTGATAGCAGATAATGCTCAACCACATAGCGGGCGAGCGATGCCAGTCCGACTTCACCGATGAGGTCGATCCCAATGATGCAGGCCGGCGGCGCTTTCGGACCGAGACATGGGCAGTTCCTACACCAGAAGAATGTGCCGCCCTCGCTTATCACGCGTTCGCTGCGCGGCATCGCACTCGCGGTTACTGAGACCAGGCATGATAACCCCGTCCAGGGTCTGTCCGGCCAGTTCCCCCTCGAGGATGCCTATCTCGTCAGCTTGAAATTTCGCGACTACAGGGATTGCGAATGCTGGGAGCGCGGTCGTTGCGTTAACAAGACGGATGTCCGCGCCGGTGCAACCTATCTGCACGACCTGAAGCGCGATCCGCGCTTCGTCATCGACAAGCCATACCATTCCATCTTCTTTTATCTGCCGCGCTCGGCGCTCAACGACTTCGCCAAACAGGCCGGCGCGCCGCGCTTCGGCGAACTCGCCTATCAGCCCGGCATCGGCCATGACGACATTGTGGTCCGTCATCTCGGTACGTCGCTGCTGGATGCACTGCATCGGGCGGACCAGGCCAATCAGCTTTTCGTCGATCACATGATGCTCGCACTCACCGCACACGTCGCGCAAACCTATGGCGGATTACGGCGCCGCGCTGAACTCGCCCGCGGCGGCCTTACGCCATGGCAAGTCGAGCGCGCCAGCGAAAGGCTCGAGTCCGACCTTGGCGGGACTCTTTCGTTGCAACAAATCGCAACTGAGTTTGATCTCTCTGTCAGCCACTTTTCACGCGCGTTTCGCAAGTCCACCGGTCTGCCACCGCATCAGTGGCTGCTTCGTCAGCGCGTAAAGGTGGCCAAGCAGTTGATGGCCGTCCGTGACCTGCCGCTGTCAGAGATTGCGATATCGGCCGGATTCGCCAATCAAAGCCACTTTACGAGGGTGTTTTCTTCCTTGGTGGGAGCCAGCCCGGGGTCGTGGCGCCGCGAAGTGCACGGCGCTCCCGAGCGCGAAGCATGACTTCGGTAGGGCAGGCATCTCGTATTCAGAGCCGCTTCGCGAATAAGATGATGCAGGCGGCATGCCGTGCCGCAAAGATCTCGTCTGGCGGATGCCCGATACCCTCGGCAGGATTCGATGGACCGGAAGATTGGCCCACTCGTAACCGGGCAGACATCGAGGACCGACCGTTGTCGTCGCCAATCAGTCAGGGGAAGTGCTGCGGACCGTTGTTGAAATAGCTCCCAGCACAGGCGGCACGATGAAACACCAGACGCCCACCAAGGCGTACAGTATGGCTGCGCACGCACATCCGCACGCGAATATGAAAATGTTGACCGACATCTGCGTCAACCGCGCTCCTGCCGGAGCATCTCCCGCCTTCGGCACCGACAACATATCGGCGAGATCGATCATGATTTGTGTCGTCGTGCCCGTCATCAGAGTCGAAGGCGGAGCACTCCCCAGATGAATCCGATGTGCGGCGTTTTGGATCGCCATGGCGCCCACCAGCACCATGCCGGTCAAGACCGCCTGCCACGCGTCGCCGTCGTTGAAGGGACCAAAAATGATCGCCAATGCGGCTCCAACCGAAAGGAGTGCTACTTTCAATCCCAGGAGAATCTTCAGCGCCGCCACGTTGCGCTTCAGCAGCGCAGTGCTGAGCACGCGGGTGAGGATAACGACAGCGCAGAAGACCGGAAGGGCCAGCAGCTTTGCGACGGCGCCGGACGTTCCCAACACGAGCGACGCTCCGAGCGTGACGAAGTTCCCTGTGACATGAGCCGTGAATAGGCCGTGCAATGCTAGAAATCCGGCGGTGTCGACATAGCCGGCGTTCACGCTGAGCAGCAGTGGCAGGGGATTGCCGAGCGAGAGCCTCATGATGATCCGCCGTCAGAGAGCATATTTGAGTTCGAGCCCGAGATAGTTGCTGTCATGTCCTCCGGCCTGGCGGAGCGTATCTCCAATTTTGTAGTGGACGGCCTCGAGCGCGCCCGTCAGATGGGCATCGAACCGGTAATCGAGGCGGATCTGCGCATAGGCGCCCGTCCACGCGCTGCCCTTTCCGGCCGTGCCGGCGACGGGAATGTTGGGTTGGACGTAGATCGCGTCGGCTGTTGTCTCGCGCCACTGGAACCCGAGCGCACTCATGATCGAAAGGTTCGACAGCGGTTTAACCGTAAGAGAGGGTTTGACGTGAAACAGGTTCACATAGCCCGTGAAGCCTGCGAGCGTAAAATAATAGCCGTTGGGAAACAGTGGATTGAAGGTTCCGAGCACATTGTCACGAGGATGGTGATCACCCGAGGCGGCATCCGCCTGGAGGCCCAAGCGGGGTTGCCAAGTCGCTTGAGCAAATGTGTAGCCGCTGCGCGCTCCGGCCGCCCAGGCGCGGATGTCCTTGCCACCGATTACGCCGGTCTGCCCCATCGCTTCCAGATCCCAGTCGACTTGATTGAGTTTCCCGGCGAATCGAGCGTCGAATACGTTGCGTTTTTCGTCGCCGTTGGCGTCGAGGTAATGCACGTTGTCCTTCTGGTAGAACGAGTAATAGGCGGATAGCTCATTGGTGCCTAGCACCTGGCGCTCGACGCGCAGCGTGTGGAATCGGAAGTGGCTGTTCGAAGTATCGTCCAGCGGATGATCCAGGAAATACTGCACCGGCTGGCTAAGAAATCCGATGAACCGCCATGGTCCACTTTCCCAGTCGCCCCACACCGCATCAAAGGATTGCCGCACGTTCGGACCGTCCCGCGACGACACGAACCGCTGCAAATCGAAATCGAAGTCTTGCCGCCCCACGCGCGCCTTGAAAGTCCCGGCCTGGGTAGCGTTGACATAGGCGAGAAAGCCCAATCGGAGATCGAACGGATCCTGGTCGACAGGCGTGATGACGTTCTTGCCGAAGGCGCGGTCATCCTCGACCTGCAGGAAAAATTGCCAGTGCTCGTCGAAATGAAAGTCTGCGTGAAACTGCAGCCGCTGGATCAGGTAATTGTCGGGCCTCGTGCCGCCTATCCCGAAGCTCTGTGCATTGACGCTTTCAAACCGCTCCCTCAGCGTCATGCCAAACGACGCGTAGCTTTTTGGATCGCCCGGCATGATCGGGATGTATTTCAGGGCATCGAACGGCTCGGTCCGCAGCGCCGGATTGGCCAGCGCGGACCAGTCTTCCTGCCATCGGTTGGTCTTGATGACGGGACGCGCCGGCGCGGTGTCTTCCGAGTATGCCTGCGTCACCGGCGCGAGCGAAAATGCTGCCGCCAATGCGGCGACCGAGCAGCCTCCGCGGTACAGTCCGCGAACATTGTTGGTGGTGGCACGCATATTCGTTATCCGCCAGAAACATCCCACTTTAGCCCGGATTGGTCCTCCGGCTACGGCCGTGTTCGTTACTATTGCGCGGCGGCGTGGATTTCCGCGACGTAACCTCCAGGGAACTGGACCACGGCAGATATGCGCTTATCGGTAGTGAAGGGCTCGACCAGTACACTGGCGCCCGCGGCTTTCGCCTTTGCCAGCGTGTCGGACAGATTGGCGACCTCGTAGCCTGTCATCTCACGGCCGTAGGGGAAGGGCAGATGCCCGTCCGTGACGAACGCGGTCAGCTTGCCGAACACGGATTCGATGCGGACGCGGCGATAGGTGTCGTTGGGCCGCCCGATCTCGATGCCTGGCGCCTTTGCTTCGTCCGAAACGACCTTGCCTTCGGAGAAGCGCAGGAAGCTGTGGACAAATGCTTCAATCCGGTCAGGCGAAACGTAGACGCGGTTTTCCGGGATCGTATGGAAGGCGGCGTAGTTCGGCTTCGTCGTGTGCCAGTAGAGTTGCATGTTGACACCACCGGGCCATTGGATCACGGCATCGCGCCCAATCGGATCGGGAAAGGCAGCTACGACAACGTCGGCGCCGGCTGCGCGCGCAGTCTTGATCGCCTCGTCCATGTCAGTAACCAGATACCCCGTCCGTTCGGCGCCAAACGGATAGGGGATCGGCGTCTTGAACCCGAACAGGGAAACGGTACCAACCGGCGTCTGCAGAAGCTGCGAGGTCGTGCTACTGGGCGTCGGTGTCACCGTGGCGACCACTTGCTTGGTGCTTTGCCCGCCAAAAGTCGCCAGGAAGCTGGCGACAAACTTGTCGACGTCTTCAGGCGCGACATAGACGTGCGTCGTGTCGTATTGCGCACCGACGCCGATCAGTCCGGCGACCGGTGCCGTGTCCTTCGCATAGCCGGGCGAGAGTGCAAGCAGGAGCAGCGCTGCAACAAGATGACGTGACCGGATCATATGAATCTCCCTTGATAGTCAGAACGAAATTTACGGCTCCCGGGCGGCGTGTAGGGTGACCAGCACGAGCGCGGCAATCAGGCCGAGGTGCTCGAAGAATGCGTTGAGCGCCGCGAAGCGCGCCGGGCCGTCAAGAGTCCAGAAATTGTTGGCCGTTAGCATGGCGACAGCCGTGAGCACGCCAAGCCCGCCCGCGCCGAGCCACACCCAGCGATTGGCGACGACCAGCGCCGAGCCGCCGATTTCGACGACGATAGCCGCTACCGCCCACAGCCAGCCCGGCCGAAGCCCGAAATGTTCCTGTTCAGCGATGGCGCCGGCGAAGTCGAACAGCTTTGTGAAGCCGCCGATCAGATAGGCCGACGCGAGCGCGATCCGAATCGCCGGCCAGAGCCATGCCCACGACAGGATGTCCGATATCCAGCGTGGCGTATCGGCGCGGGCGCTCATAGTCAGACCGCCCAGCAGGCGCAGCCCAGCGCGCCCCAAAAGCTCTTGAGATCAGCCACCGGCAGCCTGCTCGACCAGGCGCGAGCATGGTCGTGGCCGTGCACCGAGCAGGAATTTGCGCAGCCGCAGCGGCTTACGGCCTCCATTCGTAGCGCGCCGGCCTTCTGGTCAGAGTCCTTCCAAGCGCCGTAACCGCCGAAATTGCGCACCGGGGACCAGTCGGGCATCGCCGGCGGCGGCACGGTGCCGTCGAGCGACTTGAAGTCGCCAGCAGCGAAAACAACCTTTCCGCCGACGATCGTGAGTTCGCTGGTCGTGTCCGCGATGTCGGCATCAGCACAGGAGAAATAATCGCGATCGGGAACGATCAGATCGGCAAATTGGCCGGCCTGGATGCGTCCCTTCTTGCCTACTTCGTTCGAGAACCAGGTGACGTTCTCGGTCCACATCCGCAGCGCCGTCTCGCGATCGAGGCAGTTTCGCTGCGGCGTGATCCGAAGTCCACCGACCGTCCGGCCGGTGACCAGCCACGACAGCGAGACCCACGGGTTGTACGAGGCGACGCGCGTTGCATCGGTTCCTGCCGAGGTCTTCACGCCCTTGGCGAGCATGCGCGCGACCGGCGGGGTGGCCTCGGCCGCGCCCGGCCCGTAGCGTTCGACGAAGTATTCGCCCTGATAGGCCATGCGGTGCTGCACGGCGATCCCGCCCCCGAGCGCCGCGATGCGGTCGATCGACTGTTCCGAAATCGTTTCGGCGTGATCGAAGAACCAATGCAGGCCATCGAGCGGCATGTCCTGATTGACCTTCTCGAACACGTCGAGCGCGCGCGAGATCGTCTCGTCATAGGTCGCATGCAGCCGCCACGGCCATTTGTTCTGCACGAGGATGCGAACGACCGCCTCGAGTTCGCCTTCCATCTCCCTGGGCATGTCGGGCCGTGCGACCCGGAAATCCTCGAAATCGGCGGCGGAAAACACCAGCATCTCGCCTGCGCCGTTGTGGCGGAAATAATCGGTGCCTTGCTGGTATTTCGAGGTCCTGGTCCAGTTCAGGAAATCGTCCTTCTCGCCCTTGGGCTTCTGCGTGAACAGGTTGTAGGCGAGACGAATGGTGAGTTGGCCCTCGTCGCTCAGTTTCTGGATGACGGCGTAATCTTCGGGATAGTTCTGGAAACCTCCGCCCGCGTCGATCGCGCCGGTCACGCCGAGTCGGTTCAACTCGCGCATGAAGTGCCGCGTCGAATTGACCTGATAGTCAAACGGCAGCTTTGGACCCTGCGCCAGCGTCGCGTAGAGGATGTTGGCATTCGGCTTGGCGAGCAGCAACCCGGTCGGATTGCCGTGGGCGTCCCGGGTAATTTCACCGCCCGGCGGCTCCGGCGTGTCCCTGGTGTAGCCGACGGCGCGAAGGGCCGCACCATTGAGCAAGGCGCGATCGTAGAGATGCAGCAGAAACACCGGGGTATCGGGCGCGACCGCGTTAAGTTCGTCGATCGTCGGCAGCCGCTTTTCGACGAACTGATGCTCCGTAAAGCCGCCAACGACGCGAACCCACTGCGGCGGCGGCGTGATCGCGACCTGCCGCTTCAACATGGCCATGGCGTCTGCAAGGGAACGCACGCCGTCCCATCGCAGCTCCATGTTGAAGTTCAATCCACCGCGAATGATATGCAGATGATTGTCGATCAGGCCGGGCAACACGCGGCGGCCTTTCAGATCGATCACTCTGGTCGATGGCCCGGCGAGTTTCATGACCTCGTGGTCATGGCCCACGGCACTGAACTTGCCGTCCGTGACAGCGACTGCGCTGGCGACCGGATTGGCGCGATCGAGCGTTGTGAACAGGCCCCGGTGCAGAATGAGATCGGGCGCGGTCATGAATTCGTCTCCGTCTTCGCGGCTTGCGTCGCTTTATTGTCACGGCCGGGAAGGGCGCCGAAAATGTGCTGCGCACATTTTTCCTCGTTCCATGCTACGACCAGTCCGGTACCGGCAAGCAGTTGCTTGCCGACCGGGATGAGTTGCTCGCCGACCAGAATGCCGAGCAGGCCCACCAGCGCGACCAGCGGCGGGGCCGGCGAGCGCACGTTTAGAAGGCTGTAGATCACGCCGACGAGTATTCCGGCGCAGAGCGACAACAGATAGATCTTCATGATTTTCCGTTCCTCCCGGCGCCGAAGCTCATCAATGTCCTTCGGATGCGCCGAACATGGACTTGGCGTAGACGAGACCAAGCCCATAGGCGCCGCCGAGTGTCTTGGCGATTCCAGTCGTCATCTCGTAAGTCTCGGTACGCGCCCAGTCGCGCTGCAGTTCCAGCAGATATTGCAGCGAGGTCATCGGGCGGGCGCCCGCCTGGATCATGCGTTCCATGGCGCGCTCATGCGCTTCGTTGGAAACGTCACCGCAGGCATCGGCGATGACGTAGACTTCGTAGCCCTGATCGATGGCGGACAGTGTTGGTCCGACGATGCAGACGGAAGTCCAGAGGCCAGCGAATACCAGCCTGTCCTTGCCGATACGATTGACTTCCTTGATGACGTTCGCGTCTTCCCAGGTGTTCATTGACGTGCGATCGATCATCTTCTGGCGCCCGAAGGCGTCGACGATTTCGTCAAACATCGGGCCTGAAAAGCTCTTCTCGGCAACGGTCGTGAGGATAGTTGGCACCTTGAAACCGGCGGCCGCCTGCGAGATCAGCGCCGCGTTGGTGCGCAAATTCACCGCATCGATCGACTTGGTGGCAAAGGACATCTGTGACTGGAAATCGATCAGGATTAGCGCATGGTTGCTGGGGCTGAGCAGGGTTTTTCCGGGAGTCGGCTTGGCGGTATTCGGCATGATGGCTCCTTGGGTTGGATCTACTCGCGGGCGCAGACAGTGGGCCTTCCGAACGATGGCGAATGATCGGCTTGCTCATGCACTTGTGCTCGCGCCAGGGAGGCGAAAAGTCGTTGCCTCGCCTATGCTCGTAACAATGACGGCACACGCCGCGTGGCGGTACCATACGGTCTACCGGGTCTTGCTGGTTCAGCGCGTAGTTCGACCTGTACCTTGGAATAGTATGGCAAGCCGCGCCATGTGGTATTGTTGAGCGAAGGGGCGGGCCTGCCTCAACACGCTGCTCGCCCATCACAGCAGCAATCGAAACAGCGGTGATCGGTGTGCTGATGGCGATTGCCGGAAGCAACCCGAAGCCAAGCGCGTCTAACGACAACGGAGGATCAACCATGAAGATCGTCGTCATCGGCGGCACCGGCCTGATCGGCTCGAAGACCGTCGCCATTCTGCGCCAGGGCGGTCATGAGGTCGTGGCCGCCTCGCCTCAAAGCGGAATCAACACCATCACTGGCGAGGGGCTCAAAGAGGCCCTGGCCGGCGCTGAGGTTGTGATCGACCTCGCCAATTCGCCCTCATGGGAAGATAAGGCGGTGCTGGAGTTCTTCGAGACCTCTGGCCGCAACCTTCTCGCGGCGGAGGTAGCAGCGAACGTCCGGCACCACGTCGCACTATCAATCGTCGCAATCGACCGGACAGACAATGGTTATTTCCGTGCCAAGGTTGCCCAGGAGAAACTGATCGAGGCCTCCGGCATCCCATACACCATCGTCCGCTCGACCCAGTTCATGGAATTCCTCGGCGGCATCGCCGATTCAAGTGCGGATGGGAACAAAGTCAGGCTCCCGCCCATCCTGTTCCAGCCCATCGCGTCGGACGACGTTGCTGCCATGGTTGCCGATGCGGCACTTGCAGCGCCGCGAAGCGGCATCGTGGAGATCGCCGGCCCGGAACGAGCGCCATTCAACGAAATCATCGCCCGCTATCTGAAGGCGGTCGGCGACGCGCGCGAGGTCGTGAGCGATCCCGAGGCCCGATACTGGGGCGGTCGGGTCGAGGAGCACTCGCTCGTGCCGTTGGGCGAGGCGCGCCTCGGCCGCATCGGTTTCGACCAATGGTTCCGCCGTTCACAGGCAGCAGCCTGATCCCGCAACGGAGCTGCGTCCAGTCTATCACGAGCGGGTCCTGGGCAACGAGCGAAGGAGGCGACTATGAATATCAAACCCGTTGCGTTGGTTCTTCTGTGCCTCATGACCGGCACGGCGGTGGCTCAGGAGCCTAAGATCACGCCACTCATGTCCAAGGATCTTCCGGAGAGTCCTGGCAGGGAAGCTCTGATGATCACAGTCGAGCATCCGCCCGGCGATTCGACGCCTATCCACCGACACAATGCACATGCGTTTGTTTACGTGCTGGAAGGCTCCGTCGTGATGCAGCTCAAGGGGGGACAAGAGGTGACGCTGACACCGGGACAGAGCTTCTATGAAGGCCCTGGTGATGTTCACGTCGTCGACCGGAACGCAAGCGGCACCCAGCCGGCGAAATTCCTGGTGCTCTTGATCAAGGACAAGGGCGCCCCGGCGCTCGTGCCCGCACAGTGACTGTCACAACCCAGTTCATGAAATGACTACAGCAAAGTTCATGCTGATGCTTTTGTGATGTATGTCTCTGCTGTGGTCCAAAGCGGACGTTTACGGGTACGCTCGGCGGAACGACCGGGATGGCGCGTGTTCCTTGTCTTTTTTGGTATCCGCATTCTTTGGCCTAGTCTGATTTCCCTTCTCGAAGCCCCGCAGGCAACATTTCCCAGATGCGAATGAGCTGTGCAACGGACGTCACCTGCATTTTCCTTGTCGCGTTGCAGCGATGCAGTTTGACGGTGATTTCGCGGATCCCGAGATCGAACGCAATCTGTTTGTTGAGTTGGCCCCTTACCACTTCGCGCAGCACTTCGCGTTCGCGCGGCGTTAGCTTTGCGTAGCGTTCGACATGTTGCTTGACCAACCGGGTGACTGTTCTCTGTGAGATATCTTTCCTGATCGCGGCCGTGACCGCATCAAGAAGCGTCTGGGTTCTTACAGGCTTTGTAAGGAAGTCAACGGCCCCCGCCTTCATCGCCTGCACCGTCATTGCGATGTCGCCATGACCGGTCAGGAAAATGATCGGTGTCGTATTGCCGATCGAACTGAGATGCTGCTGGAAATCCAGACCGCTCGCTCCGGGCATGCGAACATCGAGAATGATGCAGCCCGGCCGTTCCGGTAGATCGGCTTGCAACAATTCTTGCGTCGATCCAAAGCAACAAGCATCGATTCCCACTGACAGCAGGAGTTCGTGAAGCGCGCACCGGATCCCCTCGTCGTCGTCGACGATCAAGGCAAGGGGGCGGTCCGTCTTGTCGGCAGGTAGGCTGATAGGAAAGCGCGCCGTGGGCGATGAGGCAGATGAGCCGGCGAGTTCGGTTGTCCCAATCATAGCGTGACCTCCTGTTTGGTCCTGCTCCCGTGTCTGTCGCTCTTTGTCGAGGGTTCCGAGTCCCTCTTCCGTGCCCCAATCCTTGTGTGGGCACCGTGATAATCTAGCCGATCGGAGCTGCGGCTGAGCCCGAGCGATTGCCGTACCTGTAGAGCGATTGCGGCTAACGTCTGCGCTTGCGCCAATCTTTCGGAGTTTCGCCGGTCAGCTTCTTGAACGCCGCAAAATTGGTCCTAGCCTGAGGCCGGCAGGACCCGAGGTGGTGCTATCGGAGGTTCTGGGCAGTTGCTGCGAGGAGGAACTCGTCGCAGGCACCATTTGGTCCACGCAGTCGCAATCGGTCCAGCTTGAGAATGCGCTTAGGGGGAGTGCAGACAGTGAATCGTTGCCCAACGATCTCTGGCACGAGGTATTGGGCGCCATAACCTTTCGTATCATCTCCATGCGCCTTTTGGACGCCCGACCTCGACCTACGCTCAATTGAGCCGGTGATCGCGATCGTCTTAGCTGCATGCATCGGAAGTTCCCGCGTTCATGACTTGAGCGTGCGAGCAGCCTCGATAAATCAAGAGGAGATAACAATGCCCCACAGCTCCGGAGGTCTTGGCAAAACTACGCGATGCGCAGTCTGTGATGGCAAGTTTGGACTGGTCCGGCACTACTCATGGCGAACTCCGCTTTGTTCCAAGAAGTGCGTCGATCGCTTCAGAGTACGCCGCCAAAGTGACCGCAATTGGTTGAGCTGGCTCCAAATCCCCTCCGACCAGCTGCCAGAGAACTGCGCGAGGGCTTCATGACGTTTCGGATTTCACAACGAGGCAAGCAATATTTAAAGACGGCGCAGACTTTGCTCCGTACCGCCCAAACCATGACCGATCGAGCGATTGCGGGTCAGCTCAAGGCCCTTGCTGACGATTACGAGCGGCGGGCTGAGAAGGCTTCCCGCGATGATGCAGCCAAAGCATTGGCTCGATCGGTTGGTATCGTTGAACGCGAGTTGAGTACATAAGCTGATGGACAGCGTCACTCAGCAGCGATAGATCCAGCCGTGTATGGAACTTACGCCGAAAGTCGACAAGCGCGTCAGACGCGGCGAGCTGCGAGTGTGCGTATCCTCGCCGAAACTACGATTGCACACGGCAAGGGCACTACCCGCGATGAATCGAAGCGTCTCCTCGTTCCAGTTTGGGTGGCCATTCTGAAACGCCTTGTCCGGAAGAAGTCGACGCTCCCGCGCGTGTAGAGGATGGTCTGCGCATCATCGAGGGGCAGCGCGGTCCCGCGCAGCGGTGGGTAGACCTCGTTCCGGAAGAGACGGATAGGCGACCGCCGCGGCATCCAGATGAAGTCGGTGATCTCGCTCTCCAACTGCTCGATTATGGCGCGTTCCT
>Ga0081540_1000467_pt1 | contig 39985 bp, 32 predicted proteins | sample TabmetS2T1R1_FD_71024 | JGI IMG/M metagenome (GOLD analysis project Ga0081540, IMG submission 71024) | Tabebuia heterophylla rhizosphere microbial communities from the University of Puerto Rico - S2T1R1 | ecosystem: Host-associated > Plants > Roots > Rhizosphere ...
GACGGCGCCGGTCACGCGCACGCCGAGGCGCGCGGCGATCCTCGGAGCCAGTCGCGAGAGCGGCATGACCACGGCCGCCATCGGCAGCAGGGCTGCGGCAGCCCCTAGCGGGGAGTAGCCGAGCACGAGCTGCAGGTACGGCAGGGCGAGGAAGAGGAAGCCGAAGGCGGCGAAGAACTGCACCGAGATGGACAGCGAGCCGGCGCCGAAGCCGCGGCGCAGGAAGTTGCGCGGGTCGATCATCGGCTCGCGCCGGCGCAGCTCCCACAGGACGAACAGCACGAGGCCGGCAGCGCCGCCGAGGAGCGTCCCGAGGGCCAGCGGATCGCTCCAGCCGCGCTCGGGACCTTCGATCGTGCCGAACACGATCGCCGCGAGCGAGATCACGGACAGCAGCGTGCCGACCGGGTCCAGGCGCGGCGGGCGCGCGTCGCGCGTCGCCGGGACGACGGTGAGCGTCCCGGCGAGCGCCAGAGTGGCGAGGACCACGTTGAGGGCGAAGATCGATGGCCAGGAGAAGAGTTCGAGCAGGACGCCCGAGGCGAGCAGGCCGATCACGCCGCCGCCCGCGGCAACGCCGACCCAGGTCCCGACCGCCTTGCCGCGCTCCTCGGGAGGGAAGACGCTCGTGATCACCGACAGGGTGACCGGCATGATCAGCGCCGCGGCCACGCCCAGGCCGCCGCGCAGCGCGATGAGCGTGCCCGGCGAGTGGACGAAGAGCGCCGCGAACGAGATCGCGCCGAAGAGGGCCAATCCGGTCACGAGCAGCGGCTTGCGGCCGAACCGGTCGCCGATCGCGCCGGCGGGCAGGAGCAGCGCGGCGAAGACGATCGAGTAGGCGTCGACGATCCATTCCAGCTGCGTCTGGGAGGCGCCGGTGTCGCGCGCGATCCCGGGGAGCGCGACGTTGAGGCTGGCTACGGCGGCCACGACCATCATCAGCGCCAGGCACATGACCCGGAGCACCAGGGTCCGTTGCCGCTTCTCGCTGGTCACCGTGAGTGGAGATGTCATGAAGTCCGTCCTTCGCTGAATTCATCGCTCGTTGATTTCAACGACTGTAGACTTCTGGCATGACCATGTCAAGCGCGCAGACGAAACGGACCGGCAGACGCCCAGGCGCGACGGAGACCCGCGATCAGATCGCGGTTGCGGCGCGCTCCTCCTTCGCCGAGCTCGGCTACGAGCGCGCGAGCCTGCGGCGCATCGCCGCGGCCGCCGGCGTCGACCCGGCGCTGATCGCGCACTTCTACGGCTCCAAGGAGGAGCTGTTCCGCGAGGTCATGGCGCTTCCGCCCGCGATCGCCGATGCGTTCGCGCGTCTGGCCGACGGCCCGCGCGAGACCGTCGGCCGGCGGCTGGCCGAGCTGATCGTCGGTGGCCTGGAGAACCCGGCTTCGCGGGCCATCGTGCTCGGGCGGATCCGCTCCGCGTCGACGCATCCCGACGCCGCCGCCCTCGTGCGCGAGCTCGTCAGCGACGACCTCGTCAGGCTCGCGTCGGCGCTGACCGACGACCGACCCGAGACGCGCGCGGTGCTCGTGGGCTCCCAGCTCGTCGGCATCGCGATCGCGCGCTACGTCGTGGTCGTCGAGCCGCTCGCGTCGATGAGCCCTTCAGAGGTCGTCGACGTCCTTGCGCCGGCGTTCCAGCGCTACCTCGTCGAGCCGCTGACGCCGTGACCGCCTCCCAGGCCGCGCGTCGTGGGCGTCGATCGCCGCGATCTGCTCGGGCATCACACCGTCACCGCGACCTTGGACGTGAGCCGGGCGAGCGCCTCGACGAAGGCCTCCGAGAACGTCGGGAAGGGCTGGATCGTGTCGCGCATGACCGACAGCGGGACCCCGGCGCGAATCGCCAGCGTCGCCTGCTGAAGCCACTCGCCGGCCTCGGGTCCGAGCGCGAAGGCGCCGGTCAGGCGCTCGCCGTCGGCCACGAGCGTCAGGAAGCCGGGATGGGTCGCGTACGCGCGCGTGTACGTGGCCGTGCGCGGCACCGCGCTCATCGCGACCGTCGCGGTGCGCTCGCCTTCGGGCGCTCCGACCGCCGCCGCCTGCGGATCGGTGAACACGACGCGCGGGACCGCGTCGTAGCGCGCCTCGCGCGGCTCGCCGAGGATGTTGGCGGCGGCGATCCGAGCCTGGTACTTGCCGACATAGGTGAGCGGCCAGATCCCGGTGACGTCGCCGATGGCCCAGAGCCCGGGCGCGGCCCGCATGCCCGCATCGACCACGATCCCGCGGCCGGCGTCGCCGATGCCGACGGTCTCCAGGCCGAGGTCCTCGACACGAGGCCGCCGGCCGGTGGCGACCAGCAACCGGTCGCCTCTGAGCGCCACGCCGTCGGTGAGCTCGACGACGTAGTCCCCGCCGTCGCGCCGCACCGCGGCCGCGTGCCGGCCGAAGTGCAGCTCGATCCCCTCGGCGCTCAGTGCCTCGCCAAGCGCATGGCCCAGCGCCCGCGGCTCGCGCGGGAGCACGTGGTCCATGCCCTCGACGACGGCGACCTCGGCGCCCAGTCGCCGCACGGCCTGCGCCATCTCGACGCCGACCGCGCCGGCGCCGAGCACCAGCAGCCGGCGTGGGACCTCGCGCAGCGCCGTCGCCTCGCGGTTGGTCCACACGCCGTCGAGCTCGGCAAGCCCGGGGATCGGCGGCATGACGGGCTCGGAGCCCGTCGCGAGGACGACGTGCCGCGCGCTGCATCGCTCGCCGCCCACGACGACGCTCCCCGGGCCGTCGAGGCGAGCGCTGCCGCGCAGGAGCTCGATCCCCTTCTCCGCCAGCCACGGCAGCGCGCCGGCGTCGTCGTGGTCGGACACCATGAAGTCGCGCCAGGCGAACGCCGCGGCGGCGTCGAGCTCGCCGGCGACCGCCTCGCGCGCCCCCGGCGCATTGCGCGCAGCGGCGAGCGCCTCGCCCGGCCGCAGCAGCGTCTTGGACGGGATGCAGCCCCAGTAGGAGCACTCGCCGCCGACGAGCTCGCGCTCGACCAGCGCGACGCGCAGGCCGGCGTCGGCCAGCTCGCCGGCGCAGACCTCGCCGGCCGGGCCGCCGCCGATGACGATGGCGTCGAAGTCGGTCATCGGTCGCTCCCCGCTCGGGCACGCGCCTGGTCGATCTCCCACGCGGCGGTGATGAACCCGATGTGGCTGTAGGCCTGCGGGAAGTTGCCGAGCTGCTCGCCGGTCGTCGTGTCGATCTCCTCGCCGAGCAGGCCGAGGTCGTTCGCGTACCCGGCCAGCTGCTCGAAGAGAACCTCGGCGCGCTCGGTCTCGCCGGCCTGGGCGAGCGCCGAGACGAGCCAGAAGGTGCAGATGGCGAAGGTGCCCTCCTCCCCGCTGAGCCCGTCGGCGTTCAGGCCCGCCTCGTTGCGGTAGCGCAGGACCATCCCGTCCTCGGTGAGCTCGCGCGCGACAGCCTCGATCGTCGAGCGCATCCGCTCGTCGGTGGCGGGCAGGAAGCCGTAGATCGGCATCAGCAGCGCGGCTGCGTCGAGCTCGTCGGCGTCGAAGGACTGCGCGTAGGCCTGCTTGGCCTCGCTCCACCCGCGCTCGAGGATCGCCTCGCGGATGCGGTCGCGCTCGGCCGCCCACTCCTGCGCCTTGGCGTGCTCGCCCAGGGCGGGAGCCAGGTCGACGGCGCGATCCAGCGCGACCCAGCACATGACCTTCGACGAGAGGTGATGGCGCGGCTCGCCGCGCATCTCCCAGATCCCGGAGTCGGCCTCGCGCCAGCGCCGTGCCGCGGTGTCGGCGAGGTCGGCGACGAAGGCCTGGATCTCGGGATGCAGCTCGCCGAGGCGCCCGCGGTAGACGTGCAGGGCGTTGAGCAGCTCGCCGTAGACGTCGAGCTGGGTCTGGTTCCACGCGCCGTTGCCGACGCGGACCGGGCGCGAGTCGCGCCAGCCGCGCAGGTGGGCGAGCTCGCGCTCGGACAGGTCGTGCTCGCCGCGGACGCCGTACATGATCTGCAGCGAGCCCTCGCCGGCGCGGCCGCACGCCGAGCTCGTCATGAACGAGACGAACTCCTCGGCCTCGTCCGAGCAGGCGCCGATGTAGAGCGCCTCCAGCGTGAGGCTCGAGTCGCGGATCCACGAGAAGCGGTAGTCCCAGTTGCGCTCGCCGCCGACCGCCTCGGGCAGCGACGCGGTGGGAGCGGCGACGATCGCGCCGGTCGGCCGGAAGGTCAGGCCCTTCAGCACGCGGGTGCTGAGGCGGACGATCTCACGGTGCGGGCCGTCGTAGACGTCGTGCTCGGCCTCCCACGAGCGCCAGCCCTCCACGGTGTCCTCGATGCGGGCGGCGACGCGGTCGGGCGGGCAGGCCATCGGTCGCGCGCTCACCACCGAGGCCCAGTGCAGGGCGAAGCCGACGCGGTCGCCCTCGGACACGGCGAACGCGGCGCGCATCGTGGAGTCCTCGATCTCGACCGGGACGCCGGCCGAGACGGCGATCTGGTTGGGGCCGCCGAACGTCCGGCCGCCGTCGGCCTCCTTGCGGAACAGCGGGCTGACGAGGCCGTACTCGGGCCGCGGCGCAAGCTCCATCGTCATCTCGACCGTCCCCGACAGCCCCTCGACGAGGCGCAGCACCTCGTGCGGCGCGTCGCGTCCCAGGTCGTGCCCGCGCTGCCCGTCGGCGAACGCCATGGCGTCGATCACGCGCACGCTGCCGGTGGCGGTCGTGAAGGTCGTCTCGATGACGAGCGTGCCCGGTAGGTAGCGGCGCGTGCTCGCGCTCGGGCCGGACGGCGCGATCGACCAGTGGCCGGCGTTGGGGTCGAGCACCCGCGCGAAGACGGCGGGCGAGTCGTAGTGCGGCATGCACAGCCAGTCGATCGAGCCGTCGGTGTCGACGAGCGCAGCCGACGTGCAGTCGGCGAGCAGGCCGTAGGCGGCGATCGGCTGGAAGTCCGAGGCGCGCCGCTCGGCGGCCGCGGTGGCCGGGTCCGTGCGGGTGCAGACCGCGGCCACGTGGCCGCGGGAGGTGGGTCCGGAGTCGGGAGTCTTCAGCGTGCTCATGGGCCTCCCGTCTCGCCTGGGCGCCTGGAGTTACGCGTAACGCGACGCCGCGGCCGCGGGACTGGGCGGCGCCATGGACCTCGCCTTCACCAACCTGCTCATCGTCGTCGCCGTCGGGTTCGCCGCTCCGCTGCTGCTCGGCTTCTTCCCGTCGGTGCGCCTGCCGTCCGTCGTCCTGGAGATCGTCGCGGGCATCGTCGTCGGCCCGGCGCTGCTCGGCTGGGTCTCGGTCGACGAGCCGATCCGCGTCTTCTCGACGGTCGGGCTCGCCTACCTGCTCTTCCTCGCCGGCCTGGAAGTCGACTTCGGGCGCCTGCGCGGCCGCGTCCTGCGGCTGGCGGTCGCCGGCTTCGTGGCGTCGCTGGCGATCGCCGTCGTCGTCGGGCTCCTGCTGAAGGCCGGCGGCTTCGTCACCCAGCCGCTCTTCGTGGCGATCGTGCTTTCGGCGACGTCGCTCGGGGTCCTCGTCCCCGTGCTCAAGGACGTCGGCGAGATCGAGTCGACGTTCGGCCAGCTCATCGTGGCCGGCGCGACGATCGCCGACTTCGCGACGGTGATCCTGCTTTCGCTGTTCTTCTCGCGCGAGGCGGGCTCGACGGCGTCGAAGGTCATCCTCCTGGCCGGCCTCTTCGTCGTCGCGGTGCTGATCGCGCTGCTCGTGGCGGGCGTCGAGCGCTCTGCGCGGCTGGGCGAGGTGCTGCGCCGCCTGCAGGACACCACGGCGCAGATCCGCATCCGGGCGGCGTTCGTGCTGCTCGTCGGGCTCGTCGCCCTCGCCACCGAGCTCGGGCTCGAGGTCATCCTCGGCGCCTTCATCGCCGGCGCGATCATCTCGCTCGTCGACCGTGACCGCGCGATGTCGCACCCCGAGTTCCGGCGCAAGCTCGAGGCCGCCGGCTTCGGGATCTTCATCCCCGTCTTCTTCGTCACGACCGGGGTGCGCTACGACCTCGACGCGCTGGTCTCCGACACCTCGACGCTGATGCACGTGCCCGTGTTCCTCGCCGCGCTCGTCGCGGTGCGCGGCCTGCCCGCGCTGCTCTACCGCCGGGTGATCCCGCGCGAGCGCCTGCCCGTCGCCGTGCTCATGCAGGCGACGTCGCTGCCGTTCATCGTCGCGGCGACCGCAGTCGGACTGGCCCTCCACGTCGTCTCGCCGGCCAACGCGGCGGCGCTCATCGCCGCGGGCCTGCTCTCGGTGGTGATCTTCCCGGCCGTGTCGCTCGTGTTGCTGCGCCGCGGTCAGCGCGCCCGCGCGAACGCGACCGCCACGCCCACCGCCAGCCACCCGGCGACGACGTACGGGAACGCGTCGTACGGCGAGGCCGGCACCGGCCAGATGTGGTGATAGAGGACGTAGCCGGCAACCGCGATCCCGGCGACGGGCAGCAGGAGCTCGGCCCGAGCGCCACGCGCCCCGAGGAAGCGCAGCGCGGCGGCGTTGGTCATGACGTACATCGCCAGGAGGCTCAGCGTGCCGATCGTGGCGAAGTAGAAGAAGACGTCGAACGGCTCGGCCCTCGCTGCGCCGAAGATCACGAGGATGACCAGGTCGAGCACCATGACGAAGGCCAGGCCGCCGGCCGGCGCGCCCGTCGCCGACACACCGCTCAGGCGCTCGTCGAGCAGGCGGTCGCGCGAGAGCGCGTAGAGCATCCGCGCGCCCACCGAGGCGCAGCCGAGCCCCGCGCCGATCGCGCTGATGATCGCCGCCAGGTCGAGCGCATCGGCCATCCCCGAGCCCACGTAGGTCGCCGCCAGCTCGCCCAGCGGCGCCGGTGAGGCGACGAAGGCTCGCACGCCGGCCGCGTCGGTGCCGAACCCGAGCGTCTGCACCGCGACGCACAGCACGTAGAACACCGCGCCGAAGCCGATCGCGACCGCCATCGACCGGGGGACCATCCGCTTGGGATCGGTCGACTCCTCCCCCAGCGAACCGGCCGACTCGAAGCCGGCGAAGGACAGGAAGCCGAAGGTCGACGCCAGGGCGAGGGTCGACAGCGACGTCCCGGGCGGGAGATCGAACACGTCCCCGGTGAGGCCGCGGCCCTCGGGGGCGCCGCCAAGGGCGAGCTTGCCGACGATGATCGCCATCAGCACGAGGATCAGCGCGACCGACGCGACCTCGAACAGCAGCAAGGTGCGCGCCGCGGTGAGGATCGATCGCGAGGCGATGAGCCAGACGAGGGCCCAGCCCACGAGGGCCGGCGGGAGCCACGCCGGGTGCGCCGCGATCCCGGCGCTGCGGAACAAGGCCTGGGCGAAGATCGCGATCGCCGCGATCGAGACGACCGGGAAGATGAGGTAGGTGCCGAGCAGCGCCCATCCGGCCACGAAGCCGGCGCGCGCCCCGAGCGCGCCGCCGACGAACGCGTAGACCGACCCGGCGCCCGCGAACTCCGCCGAGAGCCGCGCGAAGCCGTAGGCGACCAGCGCGACGCCGACGCCGGCCACGACGTAGGCGAGCGTCGCAGCCCGTCCGAGGAGCGCGGCCGCGGCCACTCCGGTGATCGACATCGCCAGCGTCGGCGCCATGACGCCGATCGAGACCGAGAGCGTCGCCAGCTGGCCGAGCTCGCGGCGCAGTCGTCCCGCGCGCGCGGCGGGCTCCGGAGCGGGAGGTGGCGCGACGGCGGTGATGGCCGACTCTATCCCGGTTACGGTTGGCTGGGATGAGGGGGCTGGACGGCAAGCGCGCGCTCGTCACCGGCGCCGCGCGCGGCATCGGCCGGGCGACCGCCGAGCGGCTCGCCGCGGAGGGCGCGCGCGTCGCCCTGGTCGACGTCGATGCCGGAGCGCTCGACGCCGCCGCCGCGGGGATCGGCGCTCCCGCGCTCGCGCTGCGCGCCGACGTCCGCGACGAGGCCGCAGTCGGCGATGCGGTACAGCGTGCCGTGAGCGCGTTCGGCGGGCTTGACGTCGTGGTGCCGAACGCCGCGGTGCAGCTCGTCGGCTCCGACGACCGCGCCGACCGCCTCGACCGCGAGGTGTGGCAGGAGACGGTGGACGTCAACCTCACCGGCGCCTTCCTGACCGCCAAGCACGGCGCCGGAGCGCTCCTGCCCGCCGGCGGCGCGATCGTCTTCATCGCCTCGCCCGCGGGGACGCACGGGATCGCCCGCGGGCTGCAGGCCTACTCGGCCAGCAAGGCGGGGATCGTGGGGCTCGTCAGGACGATGGCCGCCGACTACGCGGGCGAGGCGATCCGCGTCAACGGCGTCTTCCCCGGCCTCACCGAGACGCCGATGAACCGCTGGTGGACCGAGGACGCGGCGCTGCGCCGGCAGGTGCTCGCCCCCGTCCCTGCCGGCCGGGCCGCCCGCGCCGAGGAGATCGCCGCGGTTGCCGCGTTCCTGGCCTCCGACGACGCCTCCTACGTCACCGGCGCGCTGTGGGCGGTGGACGGAGGCCTGACCGCGGTATGAGCGTCATCGCCCGCACCAAGCTCGAGGTGCCGCCCGAGCGGCGCGGGCTGGTCGCGCGCGCCGCCCTCGTCTCGCTGCTGGCCGGCGCTGCCCACACGCGACTGACGCTGCTGTCGGCGCCGGCGGGCTCGGGGAAGACGACGCTGCTCTCGCAGTGGCACCGGTCCGTTGCGCCGGAGCAGCCGTTCGCATGGCTGTCGCTCGACGAGGGCGACGACGACCTGGTCCGCTTCTGGACCTGCGTCATCGAGGCGCTGCGCGTCGCGGTCCCGGGCTTCGGCGGCCGCGCCGAGGGCGCGCTGCGGTCGCCGGGCACGAACGTCGAGGAGGTCGTGGTCCCGCTGGTGGTCAACGAGCTCAGCGCGCTGCCGCAGCGCGTCGTGCTCGTGCTCGACGACCTGCACGCCGTCGCCGACGAGCGGCTCCACCGTTCGCTGGTCGCCTTCGTCGAGCGGCTTCCGGCCACCGTGCACCTCGCGGTGGCCACGCGCGCGGACCCGCCGTGGCCGATGCTTCCGCGACTGCGGGTGCGCGACCAGATGGTCGAGGTGCGCACCGGCCAGATGCGTTTCAGCGAGCGCGAGGCCGGCTCGTACCTCGCCGCGTTCGGCCTCGACCTCGCCGCCGAGCAGGTCGTCTCGATCCAGCAGCGCACCGAAGGCTGGGCCGCGGCGCTGCAGCTCGCGGGACTGTCGCTGCGCGACAACCCCGACCGTCACCACGTGCGCGATGCGCCCACGGGCGAGGACCGCCACATCGCCGACTACCTCGCCGCCGAGGTGCTCGACCGCGTGTCGCCAGAGGACCGGCGGTTCATGCTGCGCACGTCGATCCTCCAGCGCATGTCCGGCCCGCTGTGCGATGCGCTCACCGGCGATGGCGCAGCCGACCGCCGGCTCGCCGATCTCGAGCTGCGCAACCTCTTCGTGGTCGCGCTCGACAGCCGGCGGCGCTGGTATCGCTGGCACCACCTGTTCGCCGAGCTGCTGCGAGCGCGGCTTGCCGCCGAGGAGCCCGACGCGGTCCCCGGGCTGCACCGCCGCGCCGCGCAGTGGCTCGCCGGCGACGGGCAGATCGCCGAGGCGATCGGGCACGCCATCGCCGGCGCGGACGAGCGCCTCACCGCGCAGCTCGTCGCCGCGCACTGGCTGGCCTTCTTCAACCGTGGCTGGCTGACGACGGTCCGCCGCTGGCTGGACGCGCTGCCGAGCGCCCTCGTCGAGGGCGAGCCCGAGCTGTGGCTGGCGCGAACGTGGACCGCCATGGACCTCGGCGAGGTCGACGAGGTCGCGTCGTGGCTGGAGCGCGCGCCGCGCGGCGATGCGTGGGTCGACGTGCTGCGCGCCCTTCGCCTGCTCAAGCTGGGCGACGCAAGCGGGGCCGCGGGCGCCGTCGCGACCAAGGAGGCCGCGGACGGCGACGCGTTCCGCGCGACCGTCGCCGCGCTGGTCTCGGGGATGGCGGCCTACTGGCGCGGCCGCCACGCCGAGGCGCAGGACGAGCTCGAGAGCGCGGCACGCGCGGCGCTGGCCACGGGCAACGTGCTCGCGCGCCAGTACGCGCTGGGCTACCTCGCGCTCGAGGCCCTGGAGGGCGACGGGCCGCAGGCCGCGCGCGAGCGCCTGGCCGAGCCCGTCGGCGACGTCGCAGGCGAGCCGCAGGTCGACGAGCACTTCACGGCGATGATCCGCCACCTGGCGCTCGGCCGCGCGGCCGAGCTCGACGGCCGGCTCACCGAGGCCGAGCGCGAGCTGGCCCGCGCGGGCGAGCTGTCACGCCGCGGCGCGGGGGCGCTCGAGCGCGCGGCCGCCGCGCTTGCCCACGCGCGCGTCCTTGGCGCGCTTGGGCGCCGCGATGCGGCCCGGCCGCGCCTGGCCGACGCGCAGGCGCTGCTCGCCGGCTGCGCCGACGCGGGGATCCTCGGCCGCGCGCTGGCGCAGGCAGAGCGCGCCCCCGGCCTCGCGCCGCCCCGGTCCGCCGCAGCCGCGGGCGAGGAGCTCAGCGAGCGCGAGCTGGGCGTGCTGCGCCTGCTGCACTCAGAGCTGTCGTTGCGCGAGATCGGCGCCGAGCTCTTCGTCTCGCTCAACACCGTCAAGACCCACACCCGCAACATCTACCTCAAGCTCGGCGCGGCCGGGCGCGACGAGGCTGTCGCGCGAGCGCGCGAGCTCGGGCTGATCTGACTCTTCCGGGTCACGCCGCGACGAGCGTGGTGTTGACCATCTCGCGCAGCCATCGCAGCGCCTGGCGCTCGATCTGGCGGCTGCGCTCCTCCCCGACCCCCAGGCGCGCGCCGATCCGGTCGTGGCTCTCCGGCTCGGCGCCGCCGAGGCCGTACCGGCGGACGACGACCTCGCGCTGGCGCTGCGGCAGCAGGCGCACCATCGACCGCACGTGGTCGGCCGCCTCGCGCTCCTCGGCGCAGCGGGACACCTCCGGCTGCTCGGCGTCGGCGATGAGCTCGCTCAGCGGCGTGGTGTCGTCACCGACCGTCTCGTCGAGCGAAGCGGTGATCCGCGGTACGGCGCCGAGTACGCGCACCATGCCGACGCTCACGCCCGCTCGCTGCGCGATCGCCTCGGTGGTCGGCGCGCCGGCTCCGCGGCGGCGCAGCTCGGTGTCGGCCTCGCGGATCATGGCCATCTGCCGGCGCGCCGGCGCAGGGATGCGGATGGCGCGTGCGCCGTTGAGCGCATCGGCCATCGACCGGCGGATCCACCAGGCCGCGTACGTCGAGAGCCTGACCCCGCGGCGGTGGTCGAAGCGCTCGACCGCGCGGACGAGCCCCAGCGTCCCTTCCTGCACGAGGTCCTCGAACGGGACGCCGCGCCGCTGGTATCGCCGGGCGAACGCGTACACGAGCCCCAGGTTGCACACGACGAGCTCGTCCTTCGCGGTCGCGTCGCCCCGCTCGACCCGGCGCGCCAGTCGCAGCTCGTCGGCCGCGCTGAGGAGCCGCTCGCTGGTCACGCGACCGGCGTGAGCGCCGGCCGTGGCATGGGTCGCGCCGGCGCCGTCTCGGCCTCGGCGATGCCGATGAGCTCCCGGAGCGCCGGGGCCGGCGCCTCGTCGCGCCAGAGCAGCGAGAACGCCAGCCGGCGACCGGGCTCGAGCGGGCGCACGACGAGCTCGGCGCCGGCGGCCGCCGAGGACGTCGTCACGGCCACCGCCATCCCGGCCGCGACCGGCTGGTGGAGCGCTGGGCCCGCGCCACCGCGCCGCAGCACCGGGCTGATGCCGAGCTCGGCGAGCATCGTGGCGACCGCGCGGTCATAGCCGCCGCCGTCCCGGTGGCCCGTGACGACGATGGGCACGCCGTCGAGCGCCCGGACGTCGATCGTCTCGCGCGACGCGAGCCGATGGCGGGACCCGGCGAGCACGACCCACGGCTCCGAGCCCAGGGGAAGCGAGCGCAGATCGGCCGACGCGTAGGCCGACGGGACGAGCAGCGCGTCGAGCCGCGCGTCGCGCAGATCGCGCAGGAGCGTGCCGGCATAGGACTCGACGACCGTGATCTCGACGTCCGGCCGGTCGCGCCCGAACGCGCCCAGCAGCGACGGCGCCACGCGCGGCGGCGCCTCTGAGGCGACCCCCAGGCGCACCGTACCGGCGATCCCCGCCTGCAGGTCGCGGCCTGTCGCGCAGGCCAGCTCCGCGGCGTCGAGCGTCGCGCGGGCGCGCTCGAGGAAGAGCCGCCCGGCGTCGGTGAGGTCGACGCCGCGGGTGTGGCGCTCGAGGAGCTTGACGCCGAGCTCGCTCTCGAGCCGGCGCATCTGCGTCGAGAGGCCCGGCTGCGCGATCCAGAGCCGCTCGGCGGCGCGCGTGATGCTGCGCTCCTCGGCGATCGCCACGAAGTAGCGCAGGTGGCGCAACTCCATGCCGCTCATGAGTCCTCCTGGAATGGGGTCGGTGAGAACTGTCCCAGCGCGGGCGCGCGTTGTCGCTGCAGCCACCTGGCGGCTTGCCGACCCGCCAGCGGGCCGGTTGCGAGTACCGCTGGCTTCATTGCGCGCGCGTCCGCAGCAGGCCATGCTGCGCCATTCGCGTGCGCTGCCTGATAGTCGACGACAGCGACGAGTTCGTCGCCTCCGCGTCCCGCCTGCTGCGCTCCCAGGGGATGGACGTCGTCGGATCCGCGTCGTCGAGCGCGGATGCGGTGCGCCTGGCCGAGTCGCTGGCGCCGCACGTCGCGCTCGTGGACATCGAGCTCGGAGCCGACGATGGCATCGCGCTCACCCAGGAGCTGGCGTCGCGCGCGCCCTCGACGCGCATCGTGCTGATCTCCAGCTACCCCAGCGACGAGCTGGGCGACCTGATCGCCCAGAGCCCGGTGGCCGGGTTCCTCTCCAAGACCGACCTGGCCGCCGACGCGATCGCGCGGCTGCTCGACTAGCTCTGGCTGCCGGCGCCCAGGAAGGTCAGCACGGCGAGCACGCGCCGGTGCGCGTCGTCGGCCGTCGGCAGGTTGAGCTTGGCCATGATGCTGCGGACGTGCTTCTCGACCGCGCCCTCGGTGATGAACAGGCGCGCGCCGATCCCGCTGTTGGATCGCCCCTCGGCCATCAGCGCGAGCACCTCGCGCTCGCGCGCGGTGAGCTCGCCCAGCGGGTCGTCGCGCCGGCGCTGCGCGACGAGCTCCTTGACGAGCGCGGGATCGACCACGGACCCGCCGTCGGCGATGCGCCCGAGCGCGTCCGCGAGGTCGGTGCCCCGCATGATCCGGTCCTTGAGCAGATAGCCGATCCGCTCGCCGCCCTCGAGGAGATCGATCGCCGTCTCCACCTCGATGAACGCCGAGAGCAGCAGGATCCCGACGCCCGGCAGCTCGGCGCGGATCTCGCGCGCGGCGTCGAGGCCCTCCCAGGTGTGGGTCGGCGGCATGCGGATGTCGATCACGCAGAGCTCGGCGTCGCCGCCGCGGACGACGTCGAGCAGCTCGGAGGCGTCCGCGGCCTGCCCGACGACGTCGTAGCCCGCTCCCGAGAGCAGGCTGACGACGCCTTCGCGCACGAGGACGTCGTCGTCGGCCACGACCACGCGCCGGCGCGGCGCGTCGGGCGTGGGTGCGGTCCCGGACATCAGCGCGTCCCGACCCGCCTCTGCGGCGCGGTCGACTCGCGCACGATGAGCCGCGTCGGCAGCTCGATCTGCCGGCTCTCTGCCCCGCGTCCGCCGATGAGCCCGAGCAGGAGCGTCAGCCCGGTGGAGCCCATCTCGCCCAGCGGCTGGCGCACGGTCGTGAGCGCCGGCCTCACCACCGTCGCGAACCGGATGTCGTCGAAGCCCACGATCGACAGATCATCGGGCACCCGCAGCCCGCGTGCCGCCGCGGCGTGCATCGCGCCGATCGCCGTCGCGTCGTTGAAGCCGAAGATCGCGGTCGGCGGATCGCGCAGATCGAGCAGCTCCCCGGCGGCGGCGGCACCCGGCGCGAGCTCGAAGTCGGACTCCACGAGCAGATCGGGATCCGGCGCGATGCCGGCCGACGCGAGTGCGGCGTGGTAGGCGGCGCGGCGCTGCTCGGTCGCCTCCCATCCGGGCGGACCGGCGATCGCGCCGATCCGCCGGTGGCCGAGCTCGAGCAGGTGGCGCATCGCCTGGCCGGCGCCCGATGCGTGGGCGGCGCCGACGGTCGAGATGCGATCTCCCAGCGGCATCAGCGGATCGATCACCACGAGCGGGCAGGTCTGGCTCTGGACGAGCTCGAGCTCGTCGGCCGTCTCCTCGGGCAGGATGATGATCGCGCCGTCGGCGTCGCCGAGTCCATCCAGGATCGCGGCCTCGCGCGCGTGCTCGTGCTGGGTCGGCGCGAGGACGAGCTCCAGGCCCCGCTCGTGGGCCGCCTCGGCGACGCCCGAGAGGATCCCCGAGAAGTAGAGGTCGTGGACGAGCGGGACGAGGACGCAGATGCGGCCGGCCGGCCGCGCCGATGAGGTCTCGCTCTGCGGCGTCAATGCGCCTTGGGTGTCGTGATCGGCAGCTCGATCGTGATCGCGGTCCCGCGCTCGCGCGAGCTCTCGAGCGCGAAGCGGCCGCCGAGCGCCTCGACGCGGTCGCGCAGCCCCGTCAGCCCGGACCCGGCGCCCGGCGTCGCGCCGCCGATGCCGTCGTCGGCGACGGTCGCCCGGACCGTGGGGCCCGTGCTCTCGACGCCGACCGCGATCTCGGATGCCTCGGAGTGCTTGATGGCGTTGGTGAGCGCCTCGGAGACCACGTAGTAGACCGCGGTCTCGACCGACTCGGGCGGCCGCTCGGCGAGCCGGGCGTCGATGACGACCGGGATCGGCGAGCGCCGGGCCAGCGACCTGAGCGCGAGGTCCAGGCCCCCGCGCGACAGCTGTACGGGGTGCAGGCCGCGGGAGATCTCGCGCACCTCCTCGAGCACCGACTCGAGGTCGCGGCCGGCGTCCTCCAACCCGGCCTGCGCGTCGTGCTGGCCCTCGGGGAGGGTCGCCCGGATGCGCCGCAGGTCGAGGCCGAGGGCGATCAGCCGCTGCTGGGTCCCGTCGTGGAGGTTGCGCTCCAGGCGCCGGCGCCCCTCGTCGGCGGCCGCCACGATGCGCGCCCTGGAGGCGATGAGGTCGGCGCGCGCAGTGGCGTTGGACACTGCCGTCGCCACGAGCTCGGTGAACTCGCTCAGCCGGATCTCGGCGCGGTCGAGGATCGGCTCCGGCGACGTCGAGTAGGCGATGAGCGCGCCCCAGAGGGCGCCGTCGACGGCGATCGGCGCGCCGATCGCCGCTCGGATGCCGGCGCTGCGCGCGCCCGCGGCGATCGTCCCCGGCAGCGCGGTGTAGTCGTCGATGCGCGACGCGCGCCCGGTGCGCCGCACCGCCGCCATCACGCTCGGGCCGTCGAGGGTCAGGGCGGAGTGCAGCGGGAAGGGGTGCTCGCCGGTCGCGCCGATCACCGTGGCGTTCCCGTCGCCCTCGTAGCGCGCCATCTCGATCCCCTGCAGGCCGAGGATCTGCGAGGCCGCCTCGACGACGGCGGTGAAGATCTCGTCCGGGGAGGGCGCCTCGGCGACGAGCGTGGCCACCCGCCGCAATGCGGACTGCTCGTCGGCCAAGCGGCGCAGATCGTCGTCCGCCTGGGACTTCGAGATCACCGTCGCCACGAGCTCGGTGAACGCCGACAGCCGCGCCTCGATCTCGTGCGCGGGCTCGGTCGACAGGATGAGCCTGCCGGTGTAGGTGCCGGTGAAGGCCGGTAGGGCGTCGCGGCGCGGCTTGCGGCCCACCGCCACCATCCCCCACACGCCGTCGTCGACGATGATCGGCACGCCAATGGCTTCCTGTATGCCGGACGCCGTGGCGGCGGCGGCGACCGGTCCGGGCAGCTCGCCGTAGTCGTCGACGCGCGCCGGCCGGCCGGTGGCGACGACCATCGCGTTGAGGCTGCGGCCGTGCACAGGCCAGCGGCTGCCGACCGGGAACCCGGGGTCGTTGACCGATGCCACCACGACCGAGCTGCCCGGCTCGAACCGCACGACGCTCGCCGCCGAGACGTCGAGGATCCTCACGAGCTCGCGGGCCACGGTGGACAGCAGCTGCGCCGGAGGCGCGCCCTTGGCGGCAAGGGTGGCGACGCGCCGCAGCGCCGCCTGCTGCTCGGCGAGCCCGCGCAGGCGCTCGCGCGACTCGGCGTTGGAGACCGCGACCGCCACGAGCTCGGTGAAGTCGTTGAGCTGCGCCTCGGTGCCGGCAGGCAGCGGCGCGCCCGTCGCCATGCCCGCGCAGGCCATGCCCCAGGTCCGGCCGTCGACGACGATCGGGATGCCGAGCGCCGCGCCCAGCCCCGATTCGCGCACGGCTTCGGCGATCGTGCCGGATATCCGGGAGTAGTCGGCGATCCGGGCCACGCGCCCCGTCTCGAGTATCTGGGCGGCGAGGGTCGGGCCATCGACCTGCCAGCGGCTGCCGACCGGGAACGCCGGGGCGTTCAGCGATGCGACGACCGTGACGCCGGCCTCGGCGTCGAAGCGGACCAACGCGATCGCCGCAACGCCGACGACGCGCACTGCCTCCTCGGCGACTGCGGCGAACAGCTCCGCCGGCGGCGCCCCGGCGGCGACGAGCGTCGCGACGCGTCGCAGCGAGGCCTGGCGATCGGCTTGGTAGCGCAGGCGGTCACGCGTCTCGGCGCTCGAGATCGAGCTGCCCAGCAGCCCGGTGAACGCACTCAGGCGAGCCTCGGTGTCCGCCGGAAGCGGCCGCTCGTCCGCGGGCCCGACGCCGACGAGCCCCCAGACGGCGCCGTCGACGATGATCGGCACGCCCAGCGAGGAGCGGACGCCCGATCCGCGCGCGCGAGCCGCGATGTCGCCGGGGATGTCCGCATAGCTCTCGATCCGCGCCGGCCGCCCGGTGTCGAGGATCCTGGCGGCGACGCTCGGCCCGTCGAGGGCGATGCGCGCGCCCACCGGGAAGCCGGGGTCGTTCACCGCGGCCAGGACCGTGATCGACCGATCGGCCTCGAAGCGGAACAACCACGCCCGGTGGACGCCGAGGACGCGCACGACCTCCTCGGTGACGGCGGCGAACAGCTCGGCGGTCGGCGCCCCCTCGACTGCGAGGGCGGCGATGCGCCGAACCGCCGCGTGCTCGTCCGCGAGCCGCCCCGAGTCGATGGTCACCGGCCGCCCCTCGTCGCGCGTGCCATGGGTGGCGATCATCCCGCTACCGGCAAGCGCGCGCTCGGCAACGCCGGCCCGGCGCGCCCGATCAGCTCCGGCAGAGCCCGAGGGTCCGAGCAGGTCGTGACCGACCAGCCCAGTCGCATCGGCAGGTAGTGCACGCACAGGCGCTCGACGACGTCGGCCATCGGCAGCCACGAGATCGCGCGGCGCTCGCCGCTGAGCGCGAGGCCGTCTCGGAGCACCTCCAGCAGCGAGACCACGCTGCCATGGGTGATCGGGATCGCCGTCGGTGGCCCGGCGCCGCCGCGTACGTAGATCAGGGTGGCCACGTCCTCGGGCCTGACCGCGTGCGCGGCGGCGTCGACGTCGAAGCCGGGGGAGGCGCAGTCCAGCAGCTCCGACCAGGTCAGCGCGCGCGCGTCGGCGCCCTCGACCAGGACGATCGTCTCGAGCGCCGTCGTGCGGGCATCGCGCACCGCGAGCGCCGCGCCCAGGAAGGCGGGCTCGGTGATGAGAACGCGGCTACTCGCGTCGCCGATGACGTGCTGGGCCTCGGCGCACGTGAGGCCGGGGTGCAGCGAGAAGGGCGCGGCGCCCAGCCGCAGCGCGGCGCTGTCGGCGACGTTGAGCTCGGGGCGGTTGGACAGCCAGCACGCGACCGTGTCGCCGCGCCCGACTCCGAGGCCGGCCAACCCGGCCGCCGCCGACCGCGCCTGCGCGGCGTACTCGCTCCAGGTCAGGACCGAGCTGCCGTCGTCGCTGCGCAGCGCCAGCTGTGGCCCGCATGCGGCCACCGTGCGGTCGAAGACCTCGCACAGCGTCCGGCCGGCGGCGGTCGCGGTGGGCTGCTCGAGCATGAGTCGCGACGGTACGCCCGATGCTCCGGTCGCACGATGTCGCGGACCGTCATCCAGACCGCCGCGGCCTGTCCCTGTTCGACACGCCGTGGTGGAGCTAGGGTCTTCGCGATGGCGGTCGACGCTCAGGTCGAGGACGCCAGGTTCCAGGCGCTCTTCGCGCGGGTCGCATCCGATCCGGTCTGGATCGAGCGCGTCTCGGGGGAGATCACCGACGCGATCCACCTCGAGCTCTCCGAGATCGACGACGACGACCTGCGCGACGGGACCTTCGCGAGCAGCCGCAGCGTCCTGATCCTGATGGCCGACATGGTGCGGCTCGGGCGGCCCCCCGAGGAGGCCTCGCCGCCCCCGGACGCGGTCGAGTACACCAGGCAGTACGTCCGCCGCGGCGTCTCGATCGAGACGCTGCTGCGCGCCTACCACGTCGGCCATTCGGCGTTCTTCCGCAACTGGGTCGCGGGGGTGCACGACGAGGTCGACGACCCCGAATGGCTGGCGCGTGCCGTCGAGCTCGGGGCCAAATGGACGTTCGACTACGTGCAGGCGCTCAGCAGGGGGCTCGTCAGCCACTACACCGAGGAGCGCGAGCGCTGGGTGCGCAGCGCCGCGGCGATCCGGGCCGAGACCGTGCGGGCGCTGCTCGACGGCGAGCATCTCGACACGCAGCTCGCCTCCCAGCGGCTGCGCTACGAGCTGGACCGCCATCACGTCGCCTACGTCATCTGGAGCGACGAGCGCGAGGGCGGGCACGACGACCTCGGCGCGCTGGAGAACGCGGCGGTCGCGTTGGCGACGGACGCGAACCTGGCGCCGCCCCTCGTCGTCGCGCTCGGGGGGCAGACCGTCCACGCGTGGGTCGGATCGCGGGAGCCGGCGACGCTGAGCGTCATCGGTGTCGGGGGATCGATGCGCGCCGCCGTCGGGTGCTGCGGCCACGGCATCGAGGGCTTCCGTGCGAGCCATCGCGAGGCGGTGCGGGCGCGACGCGTCGCGCAGCTCGCGCACGGCCGCCCGGGATCGGTGACCCGGTACGACGACATCGCCCTCACCGCGCTCGCCAGCGCGGACCTCGACCTCGCCCGCGAGTTCGTCGCGCGCGAGCTGGGTCCGCTCGCCGAGCCCGACGACGACACCGTCCGGCTGGCCGCGACGCTGCGCGTCTACCTCGAGGAGCAGGCCAGCCCGCGCCGGACCGCCCAGCGGCTCGGCGTCCACGAGAACACGGTCAAGAACCGCGTGCGCAGCATCCGCGAGCTGCTCGGGCGTGCGCCGGAGGAGCGCGTCGCCGAGGTGCTCGTCGCGCTCCGCCTGGCGCCACTGACCCGAGCCCAGGCGACGCGCGAGCGCTGAGCGCGCGTTGTCGGCTGAGCACAGGACCGCCGGGGGCGGATGGCGCCGCGAGCCATTGGGCTCGCGGCGGGCACCGCAATAAGGTCGCAGCGATGAGCGACAGCACCGATCCGGCCGAGTCGGCGCCCAGGTCATCGGGTCCGCGGCTGGCCGCGCGATCGGCGCTCGACGTGATGCTGACCGACGCCGTCGTCGACCAGGGCGGCGCGAGACGCTTCATCCGGCCGGTCGCAGCGGCGAAGGTGGCCGCCGGCCTGGCGCGCCATCCCGATCGCGTCGTGCGCCGTGCGAGCGGCCTCGGCCGCGATCTCGCATCCGTGGCGGTGGGAAGATCGGAGGTGGCTCCCGCCAAGGGCGACCGCCGCTTCGCCGATCGCGCCTGGCAGCAGAACTGGCTGCTGCGGCGAGTGCTGCAGGGCTACCTCGCCGGCGCGCGGACGGTCGACGACCTCATCTCCGATGCCGAGGTCGACTGGCGAACCGAGCGCCAGGCCCGGTTCGCCGCGATGAACGTGGTCGACGCCGTCGCGCCGACCAACTACCCGTGGTCGAACCCGGTCGTGCTCCGCGAGACCGTCGATCAGGGCGGCGCCAACCTTGCCCGCGGCGCCCGCCAGTTCCTGCGCGACGTCTCCCGGCCGCCGCGGCTGCCGGCGAGCGTCGACACCAGCACGTTCCAGGTCGGCGGCAATCTCGCCGCGACGCCGGGCGCCGTGGTCCTGCGCACCGAGGTGTTCGAGCTCATCCACTACAAGCCTCAGACCGAGAAGGTCAGGACCGTCCCCCTGGTCTTCGTGCCTCCAACCATCAACCGGTACTACATCCTCGACATCGCGCCGGGTCGCAGCATGATCGAGTACCTCGTTGGCGAGGGACAGCAGGTGTTCGTCGTGTCCTGGCGCAACCCGGGCGCCGAGCAGGGCCACTTCGACCTCGACACCTACGCGCGCGCTGTGCTCGAGGCGCGCGATGCCGTGGCCGAGATCTCCGGCCAACCGGCGATCCACCTCAACGCGGCGTGCTCGGGCGGGATCGTCACCGCCTGCGCGGTCGGCCACCTGCAGGCGCGCGGCGAGCTCGACAGGGTCGCGAGCCTGACGCTCTTCGTCTGCGCGCTCGACAGCACTCGCGCCACCGAGGCCGAGGCGCTCGTCAGCCGCGAGGTGGCGGCCGCTGCCGTCGCCGAGTCCGCCCGGAAGGGATACCTCGACGGACAGGCGCTGGCGGGCGTCTTCGCGTGGCTGCGCCCGAACGACATGGTCTGGAACTACGTCGTCAACAACTACCTGCTCGGCAAGGACCCGCCCGCCTTCGACATCCTCTACTGGAACCAGGACGTCGTGCGCATGGCCGCCGGGCTGCATCGCGACTTCGTGATCATCGGCCTCGAGAACTCCCTGGCCCGACCCGGCGCGATCCAGGTGCTCGAGACGCCGATCGACCTCGGCGCGGTCGACGTCGACACGTACATCGTGGCCGGCCTGCGCGACCACCTCGTGGCATGGGACGCCGTCTATCGCAGCGCGCAACTCCTGGGCGGCGACAGGCGCTTCGTGCTCTCGACGAGCGGCCACATCCAGGCGCTGGTCAACCCTCCCAGCCCGGAGTCGCGGGCCAGCTATCGCCTGACGGAGGATCTCGAGACCGGGGCCGAGGACCTCGTCGCCCGCGCAGACGTCGTCGCCGGCAGCTGGTGGCCGGACTACGCGGCCTGGCTGGGCGACCGCTCCGGCCCCCAGCGCGCCGCGCCGAAGGCACGGGGAAGCCGCAAGCACCCCGCGACGGCGCGCGCGCCGGGCACCTACGTCCACGCCGCGTGACCGATGGCCGCGGCGCCCGCAGACGCAGACGCGAGGGTCGAGCCGCCGACGTGGTGGGGGCGCCCCGTCGCCGAGACGCGGTGGATGCTCGAGCTCGCCGCCCTGCTGGTCGATCCGGTCTACCGCGACACGTCGAGCCTGCCGCGCGGCGACGGACGGCCGGTGGTGCTCCTCCCCGGCTTCCTGGCCGGCGATCGCACGCTCTCGATCATGGCGGGGTGGCTGCGTCGCCTCGGCTACGAGCCGGCCTCTTGCGGCTTCGTGGCCAACGTCGACTGCTCGGACCGCGCCCTGGACCGCGTCGAGCGCCGGGTCGATGCGCTGCACCGCCGCCACGGGCGGCGCGTGGCCGTCGTCGGCCACAGCCGCGGCGGCCACTTCGCACGCGCGATGGCGGCGCGCGCCCCCGGCCGGGTCTCCCACGCCGTCTCCTTGGGCGCCGACCTGCGCGGCCTCGTCGGCGTCAGCGTGCCCACACTGGCCGCCGTCGCCGCCGTCCGGCGCGGGCTGGAGCTGACCGGCCGGATGCGGGCCGAGCGCTGCTTCACCCGCGAGTGCACGTGCGCCTTCGCGCGCGACTACGGCAGGGCGTTCCCGGCGGACCGCGTTCGCCTGACGAGCATCTACTCCAAGGGCGACGGCGTCGTGCTGTGGGAGGGCGGCCTCGTGCCCGAGGCCGACTGCGTGGAGGTGACCGGCAGCCATGTCGGTCTGGCCTTCAACCGCAAGGCCTACCGCGCGATCGCCGACGCGCTCGCGACACCCGAGCTGGAGGGCTGAGCCATGTCTGTCACAGCGATGCCGTACGAGCACCTCGGGCAGGCGCTCGCGACCGACTACTTCTTCGTCCGCGACACCTTCACCGACGAGCAATGGGAGCGCTTCCTCGCCACACGCCGCTTCGTCGACGAGGAGGTGCTGCCCGCGATCAACCAGTACTGGGAGGCCGCCGAGCTCCCGTGGCCGCTCATCCACCGGCTCGCCGACCTCGGGGTCGTCGGCGAGGACATCCAGGGCCATGCCTGCCCGGCGATGAGCCCCCTGGCCCGCGGGCTGGTGCACATGGAGCTGCATCGCGGCGACGGCAGTCTGGGCACCTTCCTGGGCGTCCAAGCGGGCCTGGCGATGAAGACGATCGACATGCTCGGCTCGGAGGAGCAGAAGGCACGCTGGCTGCCGGGGATGGCACGGCTGGAGAAGATCGGCGCCTTTGCGCTGACCGAGCCGACGCACGGCTCGGACTCGGTCGCGCTGGAGACCAGCGCCAGGCGCGAGGGCGACACGTGGGTCCTCGACGGCGCCAAGCGCTGGATCGGCAACGGCTCGATCGCCGACGTCGTCGTGGTCTGGGCCCGCGACACCGGCGACGGGCAGGTCAAGGGCTTCCTCGTCGAGGGCGGCGCGCCCGGCTTCGTCGCCGAGACGATCACCGGCAAGGCCGCCGCGCGCGCGGTGTGGCAGGCGCAGATCTCGCTGGATGGCGTCCGTGTCCGCGAGGAGGACAGGCTGCCCGGCGCACGGACGTTCAAGGACGCCGGGCGCGTGCTCGTGACGACGCGCAGCACGTGCGCCTGGGGCGCCCTCGGCCATGCGGTCGCCGCGTACGACACGGCGCTGACCTACTGCAAGCAGCGCGTCCAGTTCGGCAGGCCGCTGGCGGGCTTCCAGATCGTCCAGGACCGCCTCGTCAAGATGCTCGCCGAGGTCACCGGCATGCAGCTCTACTGCATGCAGCTGGCGCGGCTGGAGGAGAGCGGGCGCCTGTCGGACACGATTGCCGGGCTGGCCAAGCTCAACAACACCCGCAAGGCGCGCCAGGTGATCGCCGAGGCGCGCGACCTGCTCGGCGGCAACGGCGTGCTGCTCGAGAACCACGTGATCCGCCACATGGGTGACATCGAGGTCATCCACACCTTCGAGGGCACGGAGACGATGCAGGCGCTGATCGTCGGCCGTGACATCACCGGCATCGGCGCCTTCAGCTGAGGAGCTGCGATGAACCTCTCCGATCTCATGACCACGTCCGCGCAGCGCCACGGCGAGCGCACCGCGATCCGCCAGGGCGACACGGCGCTGACCTACCTCGCGCTCGAGCGTGCCAGCGCCCTGATCGCCGGCCTGCTGCGCGCCCACGGGGTCCGGCCGGGCGACCGCGTGGGCGTGATGCTGCCGAACGTCGCCTACTTCCCGCCCTGCTACTACGGCGCGCTGCGCGCGGGCGCCGCCATCGTGCCGATGAACGTCCTGCTCAAGGAGCGCGAGGTCGCGTTCTACATGGCCGATTCGGGCGCGCGGGTCCTCTTCGCCTGGCACGAGTTCGCCGACGCCGCGCGGGCCGGCGCCCGCGACGCCGAGGTCGTCGTCGTCGAGCCCGGCGCGTTCGACGCGCGTCTGGCCGGTGAGGAGCCCTCGGGCACCGTCGACCGCGACCCCGCCGACACGGCGGTGATCCTCTACACGTCGGGGACCACGGGCACGCCGAAGGGCGCCGAGCTCACACACGCCAATCTGACCGAGAACGTGGCCGTCTCGCTGGAGCTCTTCGAGCTCGGCCCCGACGCGGTGCTCCTCGGAGCGCTGCCGCTCTTCCACGCCTTCGGCCAGACGTGCGGGCTCAACGCCGCGATGGCCGCCGGCGGGACGCTCTCGCTGCTGCCGCGCTTCGACGCGGGCAAGGCCCTGGGGATCATCGAGCGCGATCGCGTCACCGTCTTCGAAGGCGTGCCGACGATGTACTCGGCGATGCTGCATCACCCCGAGGAGGTCGACACGTCGTCGCTGCAGATCTGCGTCTCGGGCGGCGCGGCGATGCCGGTGGAGGTGCTCCGGGCCTTCGAGCGCCGGTTCGGGTGCACGATCCTCGAGGGCTACGGGCTGTCGGAGACCTCGCCGGTGGCGTCGTTCAGCCGCCGCGACCGCGAGCGCAAGCCCGGGTCGATCGGGCTCCCGGTCCGCGGCGTGGAGATGCGGGTGCTGGACGCCAGCGGCGGCGTCGGCGAGATCGCCATCCGCGGCCACAACGTGATGAAGGGCTACTGGAACAACGCAGAGGCGACGGCGACGGCGATCGACGCCGACGGGTGGTTTCGCAGCGGCGACCTTGGCCGCGTCGACGGGGACGGCTACTTCTTCATCGTCGACCGCAAGAAGGAGATGATCATCCGCGGCGGGTTCAACATCTACCCGCGCGAGATCGAGGAGGTGCTCCATGAGCACCCCGACGTCATGGAGGCCGCGATCGTCGGCGTCCCGCACGACGAGCTCGGCGAGGAGGTCGGCGCGGCCGTCGTGCTCAAGCCCGGCCACGAGGCGCAGGCCGAGGACATCAAGCGGTTCGTCAAGGAGCGCGTGGCCGCCTACAAGTACCCGCGCCACGTGTGGTTCGAGCACGCCCTGCCCAAGGGCCCGACGGGCAAGATCCTCCGACGCGAGATCAAGCCCCCGTCGCTGGCCGGCCCCGGGTAGTCACCTCGGGTCCGGGCGCACGAGGAGGTGGTCGTGGACCCGGGCGACGCCGGGCGCCGCCGCGGCGGCCGCGAGCGCCGCGTCGCGATCCGCGAGCGACAGGACCGCGCCGGACAGCGTGACGTCGTTGTCGACGACATCGACGGTGACCTGCTCAGCACCGATCTGCGCGCTCACGCCCAGCGCGTCGGTCACCCGCTCGGCGACCTCGTCGGCGGACACCGTGAGCCAGACGCGCAGCCGGTTGTCGACGCAGCGGACGCCGGGGACGGCCATGACGATCCGCTCGGCCCGCTCGCGCTGAGCGGGCAGCTCGACGATCCCGCGAAGGGTGACGGCGCCGTCGCGCGCTTCGGCGTCGATGTCGGCGACGTGGACCTCGCGGTCGGCGATCAGGGCGTCGAGGACGGCGGCCTCGGTGTCGGCATCGGCCCGCCGGTCCAGGCCCATGAGCCGGACCCGGAGCTGGTCGTCGACGTCGCGGACTCCCGGCACCGCCCGGGCAGTGCGGGTGGCTTCGGCGCGCTGGACCACGCTTCCCACCGTCCCGCGCAGGAGGACGTCGCCGTGCTCGTCTGCCGCGACGGCGATCTCGTCGGGATGCACGCGCGGGTTGTCGGCCAGCGCCTGCATGATCGCCTGCTGGAGCTGCTCATCGGACACGCCATCAATGTGGACGCGCGCCGACCGTCCCGTCATACGACGTGACGGACGCGATGCAACCTGCGGGCTATCGCGAGGCGCTGAGAAGGACCAGCGATCGCCCGGCCAGCTCGATGCTCCGCTCGGCCCGCCCGCCGGTGCGAGCCTGCGCCGTGTCGAGCTCGACCGCCCATGCGCCGTCGCCGGGTAGCTGGAAGGTCAGCGGATCCCACCACGCGTTGACGAGCAGCAGGCCGTCGGTGGCCCCCACCGCGAACGCCCGCGCCTCGGCATTGTCCCAGTCGCCGTCGTGCATCGGCTGGCCGTCGGGCCGCAGCCAGCGCAGCTCGCCATCGGCGAAGAAGCGCCCGCGCCGGAACACCTCGTGCTCGCGGCGGATCCGGCACAGCGACGCGACGAAGTCCGCGAGCTGCCCGTCGCCCGGCCAGGCGACCCAGCTGATCTCGTTGTCCTGGCAGTAGGCGTTGTTGTTGCCGCCCTGGCTGCGGCCCAGCTCGTCGCCGGCCAGCAGCAGCGGCACGCCTTCTGACAGCAGCAGCGTGGCGAGGAGGTTGCGCTGCTGGCGCGCGCGCAGCGCGAGCACGCCCGCGTCGTCGGTGGGTCCCTCGACGCCGCAGTTCCAGCTGCGGTTGTCGTCGGTGCCGTCGCGGTTGCCCTCGCCGTTGGCCTCGTTGTGCTTGGCGTCGTAGCTGACGAGGTCGGCGAGCGTGAACCCGTCGTGCACGGTGACGAGGTTGATCGACGCGGTCGGGCGCCGCCCGCGCCCGTACAGGTCGGAAGACCCGGTCAGCCGCGTGGCGAAGTCGGCCAGCGTGCCCGGCGCGGCGCGCCAGAAGTCGCGGACGGTGTCGCGGTAGCGGCCGTTCCACTCGCTCCAGCCCGGCGGGAAGTTGCCGAGGTCGTATCCGCCCTGGCCGATGTCCCAGGGCTCGGCGATGAGCTTGACCTCCGAGAGCACCGGGTCCTGGCCGATCGCGTCCAGGAAGCCGCCGAAGGGGTCGAAGTCGGAGGTCGCGCGGCCGAGGCTCGCCGCCAGGTCGAAGCGGAAGCCGTCGACGTGCATCTCCTGGACCCAGTAGCGCAGCGAGTCCATCACGAGCTGTAGGCCGCGCGGACGATGGGTGTCCAGCGTGTTGCCGCAGCCGGTGTCGTCGACGTAGCGGCTGCGATCGTCGGCGAGCCGGTAGTAGGCGGGGTTGTCCAGGCCGCGGAAGCAGAGGGTCGGCCCGTGCTCGTCGCCCTCGGCGGTGTGGTTGAAGACCACGTCGAGCACCACCTCGAGCCCGGCGGCGTGCAGCGCCCGTACCATCGCCTTGAACTCGGCGACGACGTCGTCGCCGGCCGCGTACTCGTTGTGCGGCGCGAAGTAGCCGATCGACTGGTAGCCCCAGTAGTTGCGCAGGCCGCGCGCGACGAGCTGCGCGTCGTGCACGAACTGGTGGATCGGCAGGAGCTCGACCGCGGTCACGCCGAGGCGCTGCAGGTGCGCGATCGCGGCGGGGTGAGCGAGCCCGGCGTAGGTGCCGCGCAGCGCCTCCGGGACCTCGGGATGGCGCCTGGTGAAGCCCCTGACGTGCAGCTCGTAGATGACCGAGTCGGCCAGCGGCGTGCGCGGCGCGGCGTCGCCGGCCCAGTCGAACTCGCCGGCGCTGACGACCGAGCGCGGGACGAACGGCGCCGAGTCGGCGTCGTTGTCGCCGTACACGGCCCGGTCCCATCTCACGCCTCCTTCGATGAGCCGTGCGTAGGGGTCGAGCAGGAGCTTGGCGGGGTTGCAGCGCAGGCCGGCTCCCGGCTCCCACGGCCCGTGCACGCGCAGGCCGTAGCGCGTGCCGTCGGCCGCGCCCGCCACATGGCCCCGCCAGACGTCGCGGTCGTCGCGCTCGAGGGCGTGGCGCACCTCGGCCCCGCTCGCATCGAAGATCGAGACGTCGACCGCGTCGGCGACGCCGCTGAACACGGCGAAGTCGACCCCGCCGCCCGCGGGATGGGCGCCGAGCATCATCCCCCCTCTCGCGCCTCGGAGAGGCGGACGATCATGTCTGCCACGAGGCCGGTCCAGCCGGTCTGGTGCGAGGCCCCCAGGCCGGCGCCGTCGTCGCCGTGGAAGTACTCGTGGAAGAGGAGCGCGTCGTGCCAGCGGGGATCGCGCTGGAAGATCTCCTGGCCGCCGAACACCGGGCGCCGGCCGCGGTCGTCCTCGAGGAAGATGCCGACGAGGCGGCCGGCGAGCTCGGCGATGATCTGCGTGAGAGTCAGCTCACGGCCGGACCCGCGCGGGAACTCGACCCGGTGGTCGTCGCCCATCCGCCGCGCGAATCGGCGCAGCGCGCCGATCACGAGGTAGTTGACCGGGAACCAGATCGGCCCCCGCCAGTTCGAGTTGCCGCCGAAGAGCGCGGTGGTCGACTCGGCGGGCTCGTAGTCGACGGCCGAGGCGACCTGGCCGTCGAGCCAGAACTCGAACGGGCGGTTGCGATAGGCGGCCGACAGCGACCGGATGCCGTGCGGCGAGAGGAACTCGTCCTCGTCGGCGAGCCGCTCGAGCACACGGGGCAGCCGGTCCTCGCCCACGAGCGCCAGGATCGCCGGCGCTCCGTCCGCCCGCGCGGCCTGGACGGCCGGGCGGTACTCCGGCCGCGCCTCGAGGAACTCGGCGATGCGCGCGTTGAAGTCCGCGAGCCCCTTCGTCGCGTCGGCGTCGCCGAGCGCGACCGCGCACAGCGGGATGAGGCCTGTCATCGAGCGCACGCGCACCGGCCAGGCCTCGCCGTCGGCGACGCGCCGCACGCGGTCGTAGTAGAAGCCGTCGGCCTCGTCCCACAGGCCGCGATCGTTGATCGCCTCTGCGATGAGGGTGAAGTGCTCGAAGAACTTCACCGCGACGTCCTCGTAGGCGCGATCGCCCGCGGCCAGGATGATCGCGATCTCGAGCATGCTCAGGCAGTAGAGCGCCATCCACCCCGTGCCGTCGGCCTGCTCGAGGACGAGCCCTTCGGGAAGCGGCGCCGAGCGATCGAACGGGCCGACGTTGTCCATGCCGAGGAAGCCCCCTCCGAAGAGGTGGTCGCCCTCGGGGTCCTTGACGTTGGCCCACCACGTGAAGCCGAGCAGGAGCTTGTGGAACATCCGCTCCAGCCACTGGCGATCGCTGCGGCCGTCGAGCTCGTGTACGGCCAGGACGGCGACCGCCTGCACCGGCGGGTTGACGTCGCCGAAGTTCCACTCGTAGGCCGGCAGCTGCCCGTTGGGGTGCATGTACCACTCGCGCGTGATGAGGCGCAGCTGCTCCTTGGCGAACGCCGGGTCGACGTGCGCGAGCGCCACGCAGTGGAAGGCCAGGTCCCAGGCCGCGTACCACGGGTACTCCCACTTGTCCGGCATGGAGATGACGTCGTGGTTGTAGATGTGGCGCCAGCTCGCGTTCCGGCCCCCCAGACGGGCGGGCGGGGGCGGGGGCTGTCCGGGGTCGCCGGCCAGCCAGCGCTCGACGTCGTAGTGGTAGAACTGCTTGCTCCAGAGCATGCCGGCGAAGGCCTGGCGCATGACCAGGGCCTCGTCCGCGCTGGCGCGGGGCGCCAGCGACGCGTAGAAGGCGTTTGCCTCCTGCGCACGGGCGCTCAGGGCCGCCGCCCACGACTTGCCCAGCTTGCGTGGCTTGGTCGCCAGCCGCAGCCGGATCTCGGCGCTCGCGCCGGGCGCCACCGCCAGCCGGTACCACAGCGCCGCCTTGGTCCCCGCCCCGTCCGGGTTGACGGTGGGCAGGCCATGCACCACGTGGTCGCCGATGCCGTCCTTCGGATAGGCGGGGCCGGGCTGGTTCCACAGCAGGCGGGCGTTGGACTCGTTGTCGCACAGCAGCAGCTCGGGCTCGCCGTCGCCGGTCAGCGCCATCGTCCCCAGCGCGTCGTCGTGTGCCACGAGGGCCCCCTCCGTCGCGCGGATCTCCGGGCGCGCGATCGACGGGTCCCACGACCAGCGGTTGCGGAACCACAGCGTCGGCAGGACGTGAAGGGTCTCGGGGTCGGGCCCGGCGTTGCTCACCAGCACGCGCATGCACAGGTCCTCGGGGGACGCCTTTGCGTAGTCGACGGTCACGTCCCAGTAGCGGTCCTCGCCGAGGACGCCCGTGTCGAGCAGCTCGTACTCGGGGTCGCCGCGGCCGCGGCGGGCGTTCTCGGCGATCAGCTCGTCGTAGGGGAACGCGGCCTGCGGATAGACGTAGCGCCAGCGCATCCAGGAGTGCGTCGGGGTGCAGTCCAGGTACCACCAGTGCTCCTTGGCGTCCTCGCCGTGGTTGCCCTCGTGGCCGGTGAGCCCGAAGACGCGCTCCTTGAGGAACGGGTCGCGACCGTTCCAGAACGCGAAGGCCAGGCACAGCAGCTGGCGCTCGTCGCAGATGCCTCCCAGCCCGTCCTCGCTCCATCGGTAGGCGCGCGAGCGCGCGTGCTCGTGCGGGAACGACGACCACGCGTCCCCGTCGGCGCTGTAGTCCTCGCGCACCGTGCCCCAGGCCCGCTCGCTCAGGTACGGGCCCCAGCGTCGCCACGCGGGGAGGTCGCGCCGGGCGCGCTCTGCGTCGTCGATCGGCACGGCGGGAGCTTACGAGGCAGCGGTCGCCGGCTCACGGGCGACCGCGCCGGCTGCCAGTCTGGCCACCCCCAGGCCGAACAGGAACCCGCCTATGTGCGCGAAGAACGCGGTGCCGCCGCCGTTGGCGCTCGCCGAGAACAGGCCGAAGTTGCCTTCGACGAGCTGGTAGAGGAACCAGAGGCCGAGGAAGACCCACGCCGGGATGCGCACGAGGAACACGACGACCAGGGTCAGCACCTTCGAATCGGGGAAGAGGACGTAGTAGGCGCCGAGCACGGCGGCGATCGCGCCGCTGGCGCCGAGGTTCGGGACGTGCGCCGCCGCGCCCGTGCCCGCGACCAGCGTCACGAACGCCTGGGTCATCATCGCCACGAACCCGCCGGCGAAGTAGAAGAGCAGATAGCGCAGGTGGCCGAAGGCGTCCTCGACGTTCTTGCCGAAGATGGCCAGGAACAGCATGTTGCCGAGGATGTGATCCCAGCTGCCGTGCATGAACATCGCGGTGAACCAGCTCACCAGCCACGGCACCGGCGGATGGCACGAGCCGTCGACCGCGCAGGGGTAGAACGCCGAGTGCGCGACGGAGCCCTGCAGGTCTGGCAGCTCGTAGAAGATCCAGACCGCGAAGTTCGCGACGATGAGCGCGACGTTGACCCAGGGGAAGCGCCGCGCCGGGATGCCGTCGGAGAGCGGGATCATCGAAACCGACCGCCGGTCAGAGCCGCTCGACGACCTTGATCTCGTTCGTCACGCCGGTCACGCCGTAGAGGCTGGCGACGTGGTCGAACGCGGCGTCGCTCTGGAACTGGTAGTCGACGTCGCCCTTCAGCGTCACCCAGCCGTCCTTGACGTCGACGTCGAGGTAGTCGCCCGGGATCTCGGGATCCCAGGTCAGGCGTTGCAGCGCCGCGCCGCGGATCTCGGCGTCCTTGCGCCGATCGTCGTTGAGCAGGCGCACCTCGAGCTCGTCGTAGACGTCGAAGACGCCGCGGGTCCGGCGCGCGTCGGCGACCGCAGCGCGCCGCTGGGCGAAGGTGCCCACGGTGCCGCGCAGGGTCACCGCGCCCCCGTAGGCCTCCACGGCGATCTCGTCGACGTAAGGCAGTCGCGGGTCGTCCGCAAGCTCGGCCCGCACGCCGTCTCTGATGCGCTCATCGGTGATGTCCATGGCCGTGTCCTGGCACGCCGCGGCCGATCAGACCAGACGGAGCGTCGCCGGTCTCGATAGCGCCGGCTTATGCCGCGTCGGCGGCCGGGTGGCGGTTGGCCCACCAGTCCCGTGCGACGATCTGGAACCCCGCCGCGATTGGGATCGCCAGGAGCGCGCCGAGGATGCCCAGCAGCGACGCGCCGGCCAGGACGCCGAGGATGGTGACGAGTGGGTTGACGTCGAGCGAGCGGCCGTACACGAACGGCTGCACGAGGTAGTTCTCGAACCGCTGGTACAGGATCACGAACGCCACCCAGACGAGCGTCGCCGTCGGGAAGTCGACGGTCAGCGTCGCGAGCGCGACGACGATCGCTCCGATCGTGGCCCCGACGAGCGGGATCAAGTCGAAGAAGCCGACCACGATCCCGAGCGACAGCGCGTACGGTACGCCGAGGATCGTCAGCACAAGCCACGTCGCGACGGTGGCCAGGAGGCTGATGGCCACGTTGCCGAGCATGTAGCGCGCCACCGCCCGGTTGACGTCGACGATGAGGCGCCGGTATCTGGCCTCACGGTCCCCGGTGAGGCGCAGCGCCATGTTCACGTACCGGCGCCCGTTGAGCATCAGCAGGAAGGCGACGGAGAGCACCGTGACCAGCTGCCCGATCACCCCGAACGCCTTGACGGTCACATCCTGCAGCGGGCCGGTCGCGCGGCGCAGCTGATCGGGGAGGCCGTGCGCGTCGGCCTGGAGCTTGGCCGCGATGTGATAGCGGTCGTCGTAGCGGCGGAAGGTGCTGTTGCGCCGCAGGTCGTCCACGTAGTGCGGGGCCTCGCGGGAGAGCCGCTGGACCTGCTTGACCATGCTCGGCACCACGACCGCGCCGACGACGACCACGCCTCCCGCCAGGGCCGCGTAGAGCGCGAGGATGACCGCTGCTCGCGGCACGCGCACGCGCGCGTCGATGGCGTCGACGAGCGGCAGCAGCGCGAGCCCGAGGAAGAGCGAGATGACCACCAGCCGCAGGACGTCGCGCAGCCGCCAGGTGAGGTACAGGCCGATCGCGCACGCGACGACGATCGCGACGATGCGCACCACTGCCTTCAGCGATGGCGATGCGAGACGCACCGGGCGGTCGCCGTCGACCTCGGGAGTCGGCTCGGGGGCGGATACCAGTGTCACGTCTGGAGGCGAGCCTGGGGCCCCCCAGCCCGCCGACCAAGAGCGCCGAGTGATGGGCGGAGCGTGCGAAACGTCTGACGGCGCAGGCGGCGCGCGGCCATGGTCGGACGACGGTGACCGACCAGCACCACGCCTCGCTCCCGCGCCTGCACAAGGTGCGCCGCGCCGTCGGACGGCCGGTGCGTCGCGTCATCGTGCCGCCGAAGCTCCCGCCGCCCATCAACCCGGCGCTCGTCGAGCAGGCGCACAAGCGCGCCCAGATGGTCGAGAACCGGGTCGCCGACGCGATCACCCGCTTCTCCGGGTCGATGACGTTCGTGTACCTGCACATCATCTGGTTCGGCTGCTGGATCGGCTTCGGCGTCGAGTCCTACCCGTTCGGCCTGCTGACGATGATCGTCTCGCTCGAGGCGATCTTCCTCTCGACGTTCGTGATGATCAGCCAGAACCGGGGGGACGCCAAGCAGCAGGTCATCGCCGACCAGCAGTGGCACACGGTGCAGGAGGAGGACCAGCAGAACCGCGAGCTCCTCGACCTGTCCAGCCAGATCCTCGCGTTGACGAAGGAAGTCCACGACGCGCAGCGCAACGGCGCGTCGCTCCAGCCCCCCTCGAAGTCCAAGACCTGAACGGAGGAACCCCCATGTTCATCGCTCCGGGCACCGTGCCCGAACTCGGCCACAAGCTGACGCGCGACGCAGCGCAGCGGATCGCACGCAACTGGTGGCTGCTGCTGCTCAACGGCGCGCTGCTCATCGTCGCGGGCGTGCTCATCTTCAGCATCGACTGGTCGATCCGCAGCCTGGCCACGTTCATCGGCGCGCTGTTCATCCTCCAAGGCATCGCCGAGGCGCTGACCACGGGCATCGACGCTCGAGTCCGGCAGGTCAACGTGATCGCCGGCCTGCTGTCGATCGCGGCCGGGATCCTCATCATCGTCTGGCCGAAGCCAGGGCTGACGGCGGTCGCGATCGTGCTCGGCGCGTGGCTGATCGTCGTCGGGACGCTGAGCATCTCGGGCGCGTTCGCCGCGCGTCGCCTGATCCCCGACTGGTGGCTGCTGCTCATCCTCGGGATCGCGGAGATCGCGCTCGGCGTGCTCGCGCTGGCCGACCCCGGCGCGACGCTCGCAGCGCTCGTCACCGTGGCCGGGATCTGGGCGGTGGTCGTCGGCGCGATGCGGATCGCCCTGTCCTTCGAGATCAAGCGCCTGCCGGACGACGTCGACAAGCTCTGGTCCGCACCCGACGACGACCGCTCGGCGCGCGCGACCACAACCCCCAAGCAGCCGCCGCTCGCCGCCACCGGCGCCTGACGGCCGGCATCGTCAACCACCCCGAAGAAAGGCACCAACATGGCAGATGACACGTCCAACTCGGAGAACGTGGTCGTCGTCAGCTTCGATGACGACAACTCGTCCTACGCCGCGCTCAGCCACCTCAAGCAGCTCGACTCGCAGGGGCGGGTCAAGCTCATCGCGGCGGCCGTCGTGACCCGCGGCGAGGACGGGCACGTCGAGGTCAAGGACGAGGTCGGCGACGACAGCCTCGCCGGCACGGCGACCGGCGGGCTCGTCGGCCTCCTGATCGGCATCCTCGGCGGACCGCTCGGCATCCTGCTCGGCGGCGCCACCGGGCTGCTGCTCGGCTCGCTCTGGGACATGGACGACGCCGACGAGACGGACTCGGCCCTCAGCGAAGTCGCCAAGTCGGTCCAGGCCGGGCACAACACGCTGCTGGCACAGGTCGTCGAGCAGAGCCCGGAGGTCGTGGATGCCGCGATGCTGCAGCTCTCGGGCACCGTCGTCCGACGGCCGGTCTACGAGATCGAGAGCGAGATCGCCGCCGCGCAGGAGGCTCAGCGCGATGCCAAGACGGAGGCCCGCAAGAAGCTGCGCGATGCGCGGCTGAAGAAGGGCCGCGACGAGGCGCACGCGAAGGTCGAGGAGCTGAAGGCCAAGGTCCACCACGACCACAAGCCGGCCGCGAAGGCCTGACGCATCAGGCGGCGAGGCGGCCGGCGAGCGCCGGCAGCACGTCGCCGAGCGGGGCGTCGAGGCGCAGCGTCGCCTCGGGATCGCCGCGGCTCGGGCCGCGGGTGACGATCGCCACCGGCACGCCCCGCTCGGCTGCGCGCCGCACGAAGCGGTAGCCCGAGTAGACCTTCAGCGACGAGCCGAGCACGAGCAGGACGTCGGCGGCGTCGGTCAGCTCGTAGCAGTGCTCCACGCGCGGCTTGGGGACCGACTCGCCGAAGAAGACGACGTCGGGCTTGAGCAGCTCGGCGTCGCAGCGCAGGCACGCCGGGATGACGAACCGCGCGACCTCGGCCTCGTCGATGGCGACGTCGCCGTCGGGGCGGATCTCGCGCGCCTCAGGCCGGAAGCGGGGGTTGAGCGAGCGCATCCGATCCTCGAGCACGCCGCGGCCGCTGCGCTCACCGCAGCCGACGCAGACGACGGCGTCGAGCGTCCCGTGCAGCTCGACGACGTCGCGGCTCCCGGCCGCCTGGTGCAGGCCGTCGACGTTCTGGGTGATGAGCCCGCCGACCGCTCCGGACGCCTGCAGGCGGGCGAGCGCGCGGTGGCCATCGTTGGGGGCGGCCGCAGCGAACCGCTGCCAGCCCACGAACGCGCGCGCCCAGTATCGCCGGCGCGCGCCGGCCGAGCGGACGAACTGCTGGTAGTGCACGGGCGCGACCCGGCGGGTCCCGTCCGGGCCGCGGTAGTCCGGAATCCCCGAGTCGGTCGACATGCCCGCGCCGGTGAGGACGAGCACGTCGCGCGCACCGGACAGCAGCCCGGCGAGGGCGTCGACGTCGGGTGCGACGGCGGTGGGCATCGACCACCGAGTATGCCGCGGGCGCCATGCTCCGGTCGCCTCCGATTCACCCCACATGGGTGAGCCGTGGTCGCCCGGCGCCCGCCTACGGTCCCGGGCATGGCCGATCCGGGCACTGCGCTTCCCTCGTGGAACGACACCCCCACCCGCCGCGCGATCGTCGACTTCGTCGACCTGGTGACGACCGAGGGCAGCCCTGATTTCGTGCCGCTCGCCGATCGCGTCGCCACCTTCGACAACGACGGCACGCTGTGGTGCGAGAAGCCGATGCCGGTGCAGCTCGGGTTCATCCTGGAGCGCCTCGCGGCGATGGTCGAGCAGGACGCGTCGCTGCGCGAGAAGCAGCCGTGGAAGGCCGCCCACGAGCGCGATCACGCGTGGCTCGCGGGAGCGGTCGAGCGCCACTACGCCGGCGACGACAACCGCGTGAAGATCCTGCTCGCGGGGATCGTGCGCGCGTTCGGGGGGACGACGGTCGAGGACTACGTCGCGCAGTCCCACGCGTACGTGACCGGCACAGCGCACCCGACCCTCGGCCGCCCGATCACCGCGTGCGCCTACCTGCCGATGATCGAGCTGCTGCGCTACCTGGAGGCCAACGGCTTCACCACGCTGATCGCCTCGGGCGGGGATCGCGACTTCATGCGCGCGATCGGCGAAGAGCTCTACGGGATCCCGCCCGAGCGCGTCGTCGGCAGCTCGAACGCGCTGAGCTGGAGCGACGGTGACGGCGGCGGCTCGATCGTCTACCTCGCCAGGCCCGACATCTTCGACGACGGCCCCGCCAAGCCCGTGCGGATCTGGAGCCGGACCGGGCGCCGGCCGCTCGTCGCGGGCGGCAACTCCAACGGCGACGTCCCGATGCTCGCCTGGACCGGTGGTGGCCGGCCCGCGCTGCGGCTGCTGATCGACCATGACGACGACGAGCGCGAGTTCGCCTACACCAGCGGCGCCGAGGCCGCGCTCGACCGCGCCCGCGCCGAGGACTGGACCGTGGTCAGCATCAAGCGCGACTGGGCGACGGTGTTCGGCTGAGCTCGGCGCGCCGGACGCCCTCTGGCGCCCGGGTCATCGTGCCGGGAGGCGAGCGAGGTGCGTGCGGGCGAAGCGCACGGCCATGCCTCCATCTCCCGCAGCCGGAGCGACCATCTTGGTCGACCCCGACCGCACGTCGCCGACCGCGAAGACGCCGGGACGGCCCGTCTCGACGAGGAACGGCGCGCGTCCGAGCGTCTGCCACGGCTCGGACTGCCCCCGCGCAACGTCGAGCTGGGGCCCGGTGAGCAGGTAGCCCGCCTCGTCGCGCGCGATGTCCTCGGGAAGCCAGTCGGTCCGGGGCTCGGCACCGATGAGGATGACCAGCGCCGCTGCGCGCAGCGTCGTCGTCTGGCCGGTGACGGTGTCCTCGACGGTCACCTGCTCGAGGCGGCTGCCTCCGCCGACGGCCCGGACCTCGTGACCGAGCAGCACGTCGACCGCAAGATCGCGGGCGATACGGTCGCGCAGGTACCGCGCCATCGCCGCCGCAAGCGTCGGGGCCCGGACGACCAGGAACACGTGGTGCCCGTCCTCGGCGAGCGTCAGGGCTGCCTGGCCCGCGGAGTTCGCGCCGCCCACGACAACCGCGCTCTGGCCCGGCCGGAGGTCACCGCGGACGACGTCCACCGCGTACGCCACGCCCCCTCCCTCGTAGTCGGCGAGCTGGGGCACCGGCAGCCGCACGTACTGAACGCCCAGCGCGAGGACGACCGTGCGGGCGAGCAGCTCGCGGCCGTCGGCGAGCGTCACGACGTGATAGCCCGCGCGCTCGGAGAGCCCGACCGCACGAGAGGGCACCGCGATCTGCACGCCGAACTTCCTGGCCTGCACCTCCGAGCGCTGCGCGAGCTCCGCGCCCGACACCCCCGCGGGGAAGCCGAGGTAGTTCTCGATCCGCCCCGACGTCGCCGCCTGGCCGCCGACGGCGACCGCATCGAGCAGGCACGTCGACAGGCCACCGGCCGCGCCGTAGACGCTGGCCGCCAGGCCGCCCGGTCCGGCACCGACGACGACGAGGTCGAACGCTCCCTCGGCCGCGCTCGGATAGTCGCGCAGGCCGACCGCCCCTGCGAGCTGCGCGTTCGTGGGATCGACCAGGGCTTCCCTTCCTCCGAGAAGGACGACCGGCTTGGTGACATCCGCGATCCCGCGGTCCGCCAGCCACGCCTGCGCGCGCGGGTCCTCGACGTCGACCCAGTCGTGCAGCAGACGGTTACGGACCGCGAACTCGCGCAGCCGCTGCGCGTCACGATCGAACGGCGAGCCGACGATCCGGATCCCGACCCGGAGCCGCTCCAGCGCCTGGCGACGCCGGAACAGCGTCTGCATCACCAGCTCGCCGAAGGACAGCTCACGACCGACGAGCGCGCGGAAGTCGTGCGCGGGGACGGCGAGCACCGCCCCCGCCTCCCGGACGACCCCCGTGGCCTCGCTCCCCTGGCCCGTGAAGACGTTGAGCTCGACCATCAGGTCGCGCGGGCGCTGCCTGGCCAGCTCGCGCGTCTCGCTCCCGCTGCCGACCAGGACCGACACGCTGCCCTCGAGGACGACCATGACGTCATACGTCGCGTCTCCGGGAGCGAAGAGCACCTCCCCCCTACTCGTCGGCCGGATCTCTCCGTGGGCCGCGAGCAGCTCGACCTGAGCATCGCTCATCTTGGGGAACAACGCTTGGTCGTCGTCGTCAAGCAGCGGCGCGGGAACCGCGCTCATCGTCAGCGCAGTGTCCCACCGCGCAGGGATGCCGGCAATCAGGTCAACAGCCGCGCCCGCGGGCGGCGGCGCGCCTGCCGGCCCATCATGTCGGCGAGGTACGGCCCGTCCAGACCGGGGCCGACGAGCGACGCCGACGCCTGCGAGTGCTGCCACAGCAGCCCGAGGAAGTAGAGGCCGGGGATGGCGGACACGCCGCGCACGTTGCGCGGGTAGGTCAGCTCGTCGACGACCGGCGCGTCGATCCAACCGTGGTCGAGGCCGTAGCCCGTCGCCCAGATCACCGTGGACACGCCCGCGCGCCGCAGGTCCAGCTCGGCCAGCTCCTGCGGCTGGTGATCGACCGGCCGCAGGTCGGCGGGCGGCGCGTCGACGCCCGCGCGCTCGATGTAGGTGTCGATGAAGCGGCGGAAGCGCTCGTCGAAGAAGGCGTCGGCCGCCTCCAGGCTGGCGTTCAGGTCGCCGGCGAAGGTCACGAGCTCGCCGTTGGCGCCGACCAGCCGGCCGCCCAGGCCGATCCCGTCGGCGGCGAACTGGCGCAGGTTGGTGTCATGGCCGCCGTCGCGACCCGTGAGCGCCGGCATGGCGCTGAACCTGCGCCGGCCGTCGGGAAGCTGCCCGGCGGTCGGCAGCGTCACGCCGTGCTCGGCCCCGTGGCGCATGACCTCCACGAGCCAGCCGAAGATGTCGCGCCCGCGGTAGCGACGGGGGACGCGCCCGGCCGACCCGACCGCGACGAAGACGCCGCGGCCGGCGTCGTGCAGCTCCTCGGCCAGCTGGAGCCCGGTCTGCCCCGAGCCCACGATCAGCACGGCGCCCTCGGGCAGCGCCGCGTGATTGCGGTAGTCGTGCGAGTGCAGCTGGGTCACCCGCCGCGAGATACCGGCCGCGAGCGGCGGGACGCGCGGGGTGTGGTAGCTGCCGGTCGCGACGACCACCTGCCGTGCGGACAGCTCGCCCCGGCTGGTCAGCGCGAGGAACCCGCCCCCGCGCAGCGGGGTGAGCCGCCGCAGCTCGGTGCCCAGCGCCACGGGAGCCCCCACCACGTCGGCGTAGCGGGCGACGCGCCCCGCGATCTCGTCGCGGCGCATGAACCCGTCGGGATCGGGGCCGTCGTAGTCCCAGCCGGGGAACGAGGACGACCAGTTCGGCGTGACGAGCGTGAACTCGTCCCAGCGGTCCAGCCAGCCGCCGCCGAGGCGGTCGCGGCGCTCGAGGACGACGTGCTCGCGGCCCTCGTGGGTGAGCAGGCTCGACATCGCCAGGCCGGCGTGGCCGGCGCCGACGACGAGCACGTCCACGTCGTCGGGCAGGTCAGTCTGGTCGGCGGCGGCCGGTGCCATTGGGAGCCTTTCGTCGCATCACGAGTCGCTACCAGGGACGAACCGGCCGCGGATCTATTCCCGCTGCGTGATCGATGCCACAGTCCGCGCTGCGGGCGCGCGGCCGGGTCAGAACCGGAGCGCGCCGTCGCCGTGCCAGGACGCGAGCTTGTAGAGCGTGGCGCGCGAGTGGGTCATGCCGGCCAGCAGGCAGGTGTGGCCGTTGCGAACGAAGGTCACCACGTAGCGATCGCCGTCGTGGAAGCCGCGCGCCTCGACCCCGTCGACGACGCGGCGGTCGGCCGAGCTCGGTACCCGCAGGGGCTTGCCGCTCACGACGGTGTAGCCGATCCGGTGGCGGGTGTGGCGGTAGAAGACGGTGCGTGCGATGCGCCCGTCGCCGAGGTCGTCGGTTCGCTCACCGGCCGCGAACCAGTTGAACTCCTTGTACCAGTAGGGGTACGTGACGCCCTGAAAGCTCTCCGCAAGCAGCGCCGGGTGGCGCAGGTCGTGCGGCGGCGAGGGCGCCGTGGCCGCGCGCGCCGAGGGCTCGGCTGCGTCGGCGACCGTCGGTGCCGTCGGCGCCCCGACCACGAGCGTGAGCACGAGCACGGTGGCCAGCACGGCGAGCGCGGCGCCCCCGGCCACGGCGACGGGGCGGATCGGCCGGGGCCTGGACGCCGGCGCCCGCGGCATCGCGGCAAGCCGGGCGCGCAGCCCAGGCGGGGTGGCGGGCCCGGCGCCGACGAGCAGGCGGTGGATCCGCTGCGAGCGTTCGTCCTCGAACCCGGCGTTGGCCGGCGGGCCCCCGGCGCCCCCCCCCCCCCCCCCCCCCCCCCCCCCCCCGCCCGGGGGCCGGCCGCGCACGTTCCCCCGCCCCCCCCCCCCCCCCCCCCCCCC
>Ga0081540_1000468_pt1 | contig 39973 bp, 37 predicted proteins | sample TabmetS2T1R1_FD_71024 | JGI IMG/M metagenome (GOLD analysis project Ga0081540, IMG submission 71024) | Tabebuia heterophylla rhizosphere microbial communities from the University of Puerto Rico - S2T1R1 | ecosystem: Host-associated > Plants > Roots > Rhizosphere ...
GCGGGCAGCCGCGGGGTCCCGGCGACGGGACGCGGGAGGACACGGCCGCCCCCGCCGGTGCCGGCGCGGACGGCGGCCGCGCCCGCCCGCTTCCCGAGTCCGGCCCGCTTCCCACGGCAGGGCAGCTTCCCGCGCCCGGCCAGCGTCCGGCCCCCAGCCAGGTGGAACGGAGGGGATCCAGCCCTGCCCGAGCCGACCGCTGAGGACGAACCGGGCGCCCGCGCCGACGTGGACGGCGGCCCCGTGAACATCGCCGTGCGCGGCAAGATCAGCCAGGCCGAGGCAGAGGCGGTGCTTCGGCTCGCGGACGCCGCCGCGGCGCAGGACGGTGTGATGCCGCTGTCGGAGCAGGTCGTGCTCCATGTCCGGCACGGTGGCGATTCCCGCGCCCGCAACCTGCTCGCCTGGCAGGGAGGGGAACTCGCCGGCTTCGCCCACCTGGACGCGGCCGATGGCCCGGCGGTAGGCAGAAGCGCCGAACTAGCTGTGCACCCCGCGCACCGCCGGGGGGGGCTCGGTCATGCGCTCCTGCGGGCGCTGACCTCCGAGGCCGGCGGAGGACCGGTGAGATTGTGGGCGCACGGCGACCTGCCTGCGGCCGCGGCCCTGGCGGCCAGCGCCGGGCTCAGCCGGACGCGTGCTCTGTGGCGGATGACCCGTTCCCTGCGGGCCCCGCTGGCCGCGCCCCGCCTGGCCCCGGGGATCTCGGTGCGCACCTTCGTCCCCGGTCGAGATGAGCCGGAGTGGCTCATCGTCAACGGCCGTGCCTTCGCCGACCACCCCGAACAGGGCAGGTGGACCCGGGAGGACATCGACGTCCGCGAGCACGAGCCCTGGTTCGACCCGGCCGGTTTCTTTCTCGCCGAGCGCGGCGAGCGCCTGGTCGGCTTCCACTGGACCAAGATCCACCCGGCAGGTCCCGCGCCGGACCGCGCCCCGGTGGGCGAGGTGTACGTGCTCGGGATCGACCCGTCCGAGCAGGGCACCGGGCTGGGCCGGGCCCTTACCCTGCTCGGCCTGCGTTATCTGCGGGACCGGGGGCTGGGCGAGGTCATGCTCTACGTCGAGGAGCCGAATGTGGCGGCGATCAAGCTCTACGAGTCGCTCGGATTCGCCCGCGCGTCGACCGACGTCATGTACGCGATCGGGGCCTGATTCCGCAGCCCGGTTTTCAGCTGGCTATCCGGCCGTGTTAACCGCGGGTCGGTATTGCGGGCACGCAGGCCCGGCGCCTGTTATGCCGGCGCTGTCAGCCAGGCTCATCCTCGTCCGTGTGCGCTGGTCACGCGACTGACTTGACCCCGAGGACCTCGTCCAGTTCCTCCGGTGTCAGCGGGTGGTCACTCGCAGCAACAGCACTGAGGACCTCGGCGTAGAGCTCAATCTCGTCGAGCGCCACACTGTCGTGGACACGAAGATCGAGACGCTCACGCACCGCTCCCACCTCCATCGCTGGGCGATCCGCATGCGAACCCCTGGTACAAGGTTACGCCGCGCCGCGGCGCCCCGCATGACCCAACAGGACCATTCCAGGTCCGCCTTCAGGGGGGTTTTACTAGTCCCCCGATAACAATTCCAATAAACGGGCCGCACCGTGTCCACGGACACGGTAAAGGAACCTTCTCGTGCGCCCATGATCCCCGTAAACGCGGTCGGCTCACCGCCCGCCCGCGACGGGTCCGGCGGGCGACACCTGGCCGCGGCCCGCTTAGGTGTCGGGCCCGTTCCAGTTCGCCTGCGCATGGCGCGCCGCACGCCGCATGTACTGGGCGGGCGTGCTGGCGAACGTCGCGCGGTCGGCGTCGGTCAGCTCACGGACCACCCGCCCAGGGACACCGGCCACCAGGACGCCGGGCGGGATCTCCTGGCCGGGCCGGACAACCGTCCCGGCCGCCACCAGCGACCCGGCGCCGACGCGCGCCCGGCCGAGCACGATCGCGCCGATCCCGATGAGCGCGCCGGCCTCCACGTGCGCGCCGTGCAGCATCGCCCGGTGCCCTAGCGAGACCCGCTCATCCAGGATCACAGGCTCGCCCTCGTCCACGTGCAGGCAGCACTGATCCTGGATGTTGCACTCCGCGCCAACCACGATCTCGTCATCATCGGCCCGCAGCACCGAGCCGTACCAGATGCTGGCCGCCCGGTCCACCGTCACGCGGCCCACCAGCACCACACCGGGGGCGATCCACGCGTCCGGATGGACGGACGGCGCCGCCCCGTCCAGCGTCCCGAGATGGTAACCGCGCACCGCACGCCTCCCGCCCGGCGGCACGTCGGCCCGGACGCCGCCAGCGACCATGCTGTCACCCACCCGGCCGGACAGACCACCACGCCCGCGAAGCGAGGGCTGGCCTGGGCCGTCACAGTAATCGCGGCAAATCGGGATATTCGTCCGTTTCGGTTGCGCGCGGGTGTGGTAGAGGACGAGAGTCATGCGCGTTGCCGCCAGATCCCCCTACCTCAAGGTCGCCCAACACCCTGGACGACCGCTCCGAGCCGCCACCGGCGGCCGGTCTCCAACGCCACCTCAGCCACCCGGGTCGCGCCCGCATGGGCAGCGGAACGGCCAGATTCCTTGCGGGTGCCACAATGACAGATGACGCAGACCTGATGACCGACCTTGACGGCGAGGGCGCCTTCGAGGTCCAGATGCGTGGGTACAGCCGCCGCCAGGTGGATGAGTTCGTCGCGCGTTCCCGTAGCCAGGTCCGGGACCTGGAAGAGCGGGTTGCGCGCGCACACGACGAGACGGAACGGGTCCGGCTGGAGCTGACCGCCGCGCGCCAGGGCCTCGCCGGCAAGCCCGCTCACGAGGAGATCAGCGAGCGGGTCGGCCAGATTCTCAAGCTCGCCGACGACGAGGCCAAGGCCCAGCGCGCCCGTGCCCAGGAGGACATCGGCAAGCAGCGCGAAGAGGCCAAGAAGGAAGCCGACCGGATCCGCACCGAGGCCCGCGAGCAGACCGAACGGATGCTGACCGCCGCCCAGGAGCAGGCGGAGAACGCGATAGCGTCGGCCCGGGGCGAAGCCGACAAGATGCGCAACTCGGCCCGCCTTGAGACCGAGCGGGCCATCAACGAGGCAACCAAGGACGCCGAGAGCAAGCTCGCCTCCGCCAAGGCGCAGGCCAAGCAAATGCTGGACGAGGCCACCGTGCGGGCCAGCGCCATCCATGACGGCGCGGAACGGCGCCTGAGCCTGCTGACGTCCAGGCACACCGAGACGATGCGCCGGCTCACCGAGATCCGCGACGTGGTCACCAACCTGGTGGCCAGCGAGACGTCGCGGGGATCGCTGGAAGACGAGGTCAACAAGTCGGTCGCCAACACGCTGGGTACCGCCGGCAGCGCCGGGCCCGCCGGCGTACGGCAGGGCGCCGTGGCCGAGCCGCGGCGCGGCCCGACCGGCCGGGCCGGCGCGCGCGAACCCGGCCAGGAGCGCGACAAGGGTGCCGACATGCCCGCTGCCCCGGTGCCGCCACCCGCACCGGCGCCCGCGGCCGGGCCCGTTGGCCCGCACCCTGGTGGCGGGCGGGAGGCGCGGCCCGGCGCCGCCGCCACCCCCGCCCGGCCGGGCCGGGACAAGGGGAGTGGCGAGGCTTCCGGCGGCGGGGTCGGCGACAACGTCCGGATGCTGCCCGACTAACCTCCCGGCAGTGCCGGGATGAGGTTCGCCGTTGTCTGCCTGACGGGCCAGCCCTGTTCCTCGCCAGGCGGACAGCGCACCTCATCGGCCGACGGCACGGGCCATCCGCCCCGTCAGGCCGCCAGCGCGTCGATCCGCCGCAGGATCACGCCCTCACGCAGCGCCCAGGGGCAAATTTCGAGTTCCGCCAGGCCGAGCAGGTCCATCGCCGCGTCGGCTACCAGCGCGCCGGCGGCGAGCTGCGGCGCACGGCCGCGCGAGGCACCGGGAAGTTCGGCGCGCTCGGAGGACGACATCGTCGCCAGGCGCTTGGCCAGCTCCGCGACCTCGGCGTTACTGATCACCCGCCGGACGTAGGGGCCCTCGCCCGACGGCGCCGCGCCGTTGATCCTGGCCAGCTGCCGGAATGTCTTGGACGTCGCGACCGCACGGTCGGGCGGCCCGAGCCTGGTCACCTCACCGGCCCGGCGCGCGATCTCGGCCCGCACATGCCGTCGCAGCTGGCGCGTCTCATCGGCCGATGGCGGATCGCCGACGAGCCGGTCCCTGGTGAGCCTGCCCGCGCCGAGCGGCAGCGAGATCGTCACGTCGGGCACCTCATCGATGCCGGCCGCGATCTCCAGCGAGCCGCCGCCGATGTCGAGCATGAGGACCTTCCCCGACGACCAGCCGAACCACCGGCGCACGGCCAGGAACGTCAGCCGCGCTTCCTCCGCGCCCTGCAGCACCGCGATGTCGACACCGGTGGCGGACCTGACCGAGGCGAGGACGTCGTCCCCGTTGGACGCGTCGCGGACCGCCGACGTGGCGAAGGCGAGCAGTTCCTCCACGCCCTTGTCCTCGGCGATCTGCAGCGCCTCCGTCACGAAGCCGCGCAGCCGCACGGCGACGCTGCGGGACAGCTTCCCGTTCTCCAGGCTGTCCCCAAGGTGGAGTTCTGCCTTGTGGGAGAACACCGGCAGCGGGCGCCCGCCCTGATGGGCGTCCACCACCAGGAAGTGAACAGTGTTGGACCCGACGTCCAGAACTCCAAGTCGCATACATTGACGCTACTGGGCCGGGCAAAGCAGCGCCGTCCCCCGGCCGGTCACGATAGGAGATCGGAATGGCCCAGGCAGCGCGTGGCATAAAGATCGAGCGGGGCCGCAAACGAGTGCGTGCCTATCTGGGCGGCCAGCTTGTCGCCGACACCTATCATCCGGTCCTCGTCTGGGAGGGGCCGCGCTACCCCGTCTACTACCTGCCCGAGGCCGATATCCGGGCAGAGCTGATCCCGGTAGGGCGGACCAAGCACTCACCGAGCCGCGGCGAAGCCCAGGTCCTCGACGTCATGGTGGCCAGCGCGACCGCCCCGGAGGCGGCGCTGCGCTACCCGGAGTCCCCGCTCGCAGAGCTGCGGGACCTGGTCAGGCTGGACTGGGACTCGATGGGTGAGTGGTTCGAGGAGGAAGAGCCCGTCTACACCCACCCACGCGACCCATACACCCGGGTGGATATCCTGGCCAGCTCCCGGCATGTCCGGGTGGAGCTCGACGGGGTCACCGTCGCCGACTCCTGCCAGCCCCGGATCCTCTTCGAGACCGGGCTGCCGACCCGCTACTACCTGCCGCTCACCGATGTGCGGATGGACCTGCTGCGTGCCTCGGACAGCGAGTCCCACTGCCCGTACAAGGGCACGGCAAGCTACTGGTCGGTGGACACCGGCCAGGCCGAGCACCGCGACGTCGTGTGGACGTACCGTTTCCCGCTGCCGGAGAGCCAGAAGATCGCCGGGCTGGCCTGCTTCTACAACGAGAAGGTGGATCTCTTCGTGGACGGGCAGCGGCAATAACGCCGGCGCAGCCCGTTCAGCCTGGGACGGCTCCCGCGGGGGCGGCGTCCGGGCCGCCCGCGGGGACGCCGGCGTCCTCGATGCCCGCCATCGACGGGCCCCGCCGGGCGGAGATCGCGGCTGCGGCCGCCTCCGCCTCCCGCATCACCCTCAGGACGTTGCCGCCGACCAGGCGCGCGCAATCCTGTTCACTCCAGGCCCGGCCGAGCAGTTCCGCGACGAGCGCCGGGTAGCACGACACGTCGGCCAGGCCGTCGGGGACGTCGTCGGTGCCGTCGAAGTCACCGCCCAGGCCGACGTGATCCATCCCCGCCACCTCGCGCACATGCTCGACATGGCCGGCGACCTGGGCCAACGTGGCGCGGGGCTGAGGGTTCCCGCGCGCGTACTCCCGCCGCACCGCTGCCCGGCTCGCCTTGTCCGAGGGGTCCATGCCGCGCCGCTCCATCTCGGCCGCCAGCGCCTGCTCCCAGTCCCGGCACGACTGCGAGACGAACGCGGGCACGAACGTGACCATGCAGACGCCGTTGTTGCCCGCCAGCCGGGCGAGCATCTCGTCCGGCACGTTCCGCGGATGATCGCACAGCGCCCGCGCGCTGGAGTGGGAGTAGATGACCGGCGCCTCCGCCACATCGAGGGCGTCGCGCATGGTCCCCGGCGAGGTGTGAGACAGGTCGACCAGCATCCCCAGCCGCTGCATCTCACCCACCACCTGGCGGCCGAACGCGGTCAGCCCGCCAGCGGCCGGGAGGTCGGTGGCCGAGTCCGCCCAGGGCACGTTCGCGTTGTGGGTGAGGGTCAGGTACCGGACCCCGAGCCGGTGAAACACTCGCAGCACGCCCAGCGAGCCGGCGATGCTGTGCCCGCCCTCGGCGCCGATCAGCGACGCGACCTTGCCCGCCGCGAAGATCCGCTCGACGTCGGCGGCGTTGAGCGCCAGTTCCATCCGGTCCGGGTAGCTACCGACCATGCGCTGGACGAAGTCGATCTGTTCCAGCGTGGTGGCGACTGCCTCCTCCCCCGCCAGGGACGCCGGTACGTACACCGACCAGAACTGCGCCCCGACCCTGCCTTCCGCCAGCCGGGGCAGATCCGTGTGCGTGAGACCGATCGGGTCGGCCAGATCCGCCGCGCCCAGGTCCTGCCTGCGCGACTCGCGCAACGCCCAGGCGAGGTCGTTGTGGCCGTCTACCAGCGGGCTGCGGCCGAGCAGCGCCCGTGCGGCATCGAGATGGCTGGTCACCGCCCCAGCCTACGCAGCGGTCCGCCGGTGTATTCAGCCGGTTCCCGCGGCCCGTAAACAGCACAAGCGGCAATTGTCACTAATGCCAGCGAAACTGCTTATAGCGACAAAACAGGCCGAACCGGGTCACTCTCCATGCCCGGCCCGGCGCCGGCAACTCACAGGCACCGGGCTCGGGGACACCGCGCTCGGTCAGCCGGGGCGCCCGTTGGCGGCCGGCTCCACCGGTCCTGGCTTGTGAGTCACCCACGCACGCATGGGACCACGCCAACCCGGGGGGCCGATCCGCCCCGGGCGGTGGCCCGGCCCATAATTGCGCTTTAGCCACCAGGTATGAACCCCGGCAAACGATCATAACGATTTTCGGATTACCGGATTCACCCCATGCCGATGGTCCTATCCTGCTAGGCTCGCTGCCTCCGGGGGATTGCGAATCTCCTTCGTAGCACAGTGGTTACCTGTCCATGCCCGTCTCCATCACACCCGAGGCCGAGTAAATGAGATGGCGTCTGCGGTCCGTCCGCACGAGAATCCTTCTGCTCGTACTCGTCCCCGTGCTTTCGCTGATCGGGGTCTACGCGTTCGCCGTGAGCATCACGGCCAGGGACGCGGTCGCCCTGTCCAAGGCCAACACGGTCAAGAACACCATCGGCGATCCCGCCGGTGCGTTCCTGGCCCAGGTGGGCCTCGAGCGCATGTTGGCGATCGTCTACATGTCCGCGCCCAGCGGCGCCAACCTCGCCAAGCTGGAGCTTCAGGAGACGAAGACGAACGCGGCGACGGCGGCCCTGCGGACCGCCCTCCACGACAGCTCGGTCCAGAACAACGCGTCGCTGACGGAAAAGCGTGACATCGTGGCCCTCGACCGGGCCGCCGCCAGCCTGCCCAGCCTGCGCGCGCAGGTCTCCGCGCAGATCATCCCCAGCTCGCGTGCCTTCGCCGAGTACAACGCGATCGTTCAGAGCGCCTACGGCGCCCTGAACTCGGCGATCCGCCAGCAGAGCAACGCGCTGGTGGTCTCGCAGGCACAGGCGTTCGTGCGGATGGGCCAGTCCGGCGACATGCTCTCGCAGGAGAACACGCTGCTGGCCGCGGCCGCGAGCAGCGGCAAGATGCCCCGCCCGCAGCTCCAGCAGTTCACCCAGCTCGTCGGGTCCCGCCGGGCTCTCTATGACCTGACGCTGCCCGACCTCGACCCTCGCTACCGCGCCTACTACATCCGCGATGTCAGCCCGCGGGCCCTCGCCGGGCTGGCCGCGCTCGAAGACACGGTGATCAGCAGAACCCGGCCGGGGAGCGTGCCGCCCGTCTCACCCCTCGCGTGGCAGCAGGCGGCCGGGGCGGTCGGCTCCGGTCTCACGACGGGTGGCGACCAGGCGGCGAACGCCCTCGCGAGCAAGGCCAACGCCGACTCGCGCGCCACCTACGTCAGGCTGTTCCTGGTCGGGGGCCTGGGCCTGATCGCGATCATCGTCTCCATCGTCCTGTCCCTGCGGATCGGGCGCCGCCAGGTGCGCGAGCTGTCCGCGCTCCGGCAGTCCGCGCTGGAACTGTCCAACGAGCGCCTGCCCGAGGTCGTGCGCCGCCTTGCCGCCGGCGACGAAGTGGACGTCGCGCCGCACGCGCTGCCCATCAGCGCCACCTCCAACGAGGTCGAGCAGGTCGGCGAGGCCTTCGCCAAGGTGCAGGAGACCGCCGTGGAGGCGGCGGTGGGACAGGCACGGCTCCGGCAGGGCATCAGCCACATCTTCCGCAACCTGGCACGCCGCAGCCAGTCGCTGCTTCACCGGCAGCTGACGCTGCTCGACGCGATGGAGCGGCGGGCCTCGGACCCCCAGGAGCTTGACGACCTCTTCCGGGTGGACCACCTCGCGACCCGCATGCGCCGGCACGCCGAGAGCCTCATCATCTTGTCTGGTGACGCACCCGCACGCGGCTGGCGCCACCCGGTCCCCCTGGTGGACGTGCTCCGGGCCGCGGTCGCGGAGGTGGAGGACTACACCCGGGTCAAGGTCACGGCGACCACCGACGCCTCGCTCGCCGGGCCAGCGGTCGGCGACGTCATCCACATGATCGCCGAACTCGCCGAGAACGCGACCATCTACTCGCCCCCGCAGACACCAGTGTCGATCACGGGCAGCATCGTCGGCCAGGGCTTCGCGGTGGAGATCGAGGACCGCGGGCTGGGCATGAGCACCGCACACCGGGAGGAGATCAACGCCCAGCTGGAGAACCCGCCGGCCTTCGACCTCTCCGGCAGCGACCAGCTCGGCCTCTTCGTCGCCGGCCAGCTCGCCAAGCGGCAGAACATCAGGGTCTCCCTCCGCCCCTCGCCGTACGGCGGGACGACCGCCATCGTGCTGATCCCGCGTTCGCTGGTCATCCCCGAAGAGGCCGCGGCCAAGGACACCGCACCGCTCGCGGTCGGGAGCAGCGCGCAGGCGAGGGCCAGGCACGCCATCGGGAGCGGGCCGGAGCCGGGCGGCACGGACGACAGGCAGCCAAGCCCGCCCGTTCCCTCCGTTCCCGTCGGCTCGGGCCTGCGCGGGGAGTGGGGGCCCGCCATCGACTGGCCGGACGCCAGTCCCCGCGAGGACACCGATTACCGGCCGCTGGGGCAAACCGACGAGGAAGTCCTGGCCCGCCCCGGCCGCCCGGACGAGTTCTCCCCCTGGCGTCCCGATGCAGGCAACGCGCCCGGCAGCGCCGTCCCGGCAACGGCCGATCGGGCGGCCGGGGCACCACTGGATGAGCCCGGTCTGCCCCGGCGGGTCCGCCAGGCGAGCCTGGCACCGCAGCTTCGTAACACTCCCCCCCGGCCCGGCCCCTCCGCGGACCTCGGAATGCTGTCCGAGCCGTCGCCGCCCGAGTGGCCGCGGCCCGAGCGGCCCTCGCCCGACCGGTCGCCGGAGGAGACCCGCGCCACCATGTCAGCCATCCAGCGCGGCTGGGAACGGGGCCGGTCCGTCTTCGACCCCTCCGGCGGCAACGGGGAGCACACACCCGAACCGGCGGCGGGAGCCGGGGCCTCCGACGGCGCGGATGCGAGGGCGGCCATGAAGGCCGTCGACGCGGAAGCTGTCGACACGAGCACGGGGTCGCCGGCCGGCGCCGACGATGCCACGGACGCGGGCATCACCGCTGACTCCGCAGCCACCCGGACGGACGGGGACGGTGCGAGTCGCCGGATGCGCCCCGGCACAGACTGACCCAAGGGAGATGACGTGGTTGACGCGGAGCGGCTGGCGGGATCAGACAACGGCTCAGACGCCGACCTGAGTTGGCTGCTTGACGACCTCGTCACGCGGGTCGCGCAGATCGACAAGGCGCTGATCCTGTCCCGCGATGGCCTCGCCATCGGGGCTTCGAGGGGCTTCACCCGCGAGGATGCCGAGCATCTGTCCGCCGTGGCCGCCGGATTCCAGAGCCTCGCGCGAGGCGCCGGGGAGCACTTCGGCGGCGGGCGCATCCGCCAGACCATCGTCGAGATGGACAACATATTCCTGTTCGTGACCGCCGCAGGCGAGGGCAGCTGCCTGGCGGTGCTCAGCCCCGCCACGGCGGACGTCGGCCTCATCGCCTACGAGATGGCGATCCTCGTCAAGCGCGTCGGGCCGCACCTGTACGTCAATCCCCGGCCCGGGTCGATCGGGGACAGGGCTGGATAAGCTGCCATGGCCCCACCCGAAGACCTCTGGCTCGACCAAGACGCAGGACCCGTGGTCCGCCCCTACGCGCTCATCCGCGGCAGGACCCGGCCGTCCGGGGAAGCGCTGGATGTGATCGCGATGATCATCGCGGTCCGGGGTGTCACCCCCGATCCGGTGAGCCTGGAGCCGGAGCACTTCGCCGCGCTCCGGCTGTCCGCGCTGCCGATATCGGTAGCTGACCTGGCAGCAGACCTCGACCTCCCCCTGGGCGTGGTCCAGATCCTCCTCGGCGACCTGCGAGAGCGGTCGCTGATCACCGTTCACAACCCCATCCCACCAGCAAGGCTGCCAGACCCGCAGATCCTCAAGGAGGTTGTCGATGGCCTACGCCGGCTCTGACCGGGCAGGCGTGCCTGTCAGTATCAAGATCCTCATCGCCGGAGGGTTCGGGGTAGGCAAGACCACCCTGGTGGGCTCGGTAACCGAGATCCGCCCGCTGCTCACCGAGGAGCCCTTGACCGCGCCGAGCGCGCGCGTGGACAGGCTGCGCGGGGTCGAGCGCAAGACCACGACCACGGTCGCCCTGGACTTCGGCCGGATCACCATCCGTGACAATCTGGTGGTCTACCTGTTCGGCACGCCGGGGCAGGAACGGTTCTGGTTCATGTGGGACGAGCTGTCCCGCGGCGCGCTTGGCGCGGTCGTGCTCGCGGACACCCGGCGGCTGGCCGACTGCTTCCCGTCGGTGGACTATTTCGAGAAGCATCACGTCCCGTTCGTCGTCGCGGTGAACTGCTTCGACGGAGCGCGCCGCTACGACCCGAAGGCCGTTCAGTCGGCGCTCGACCTTGACCCCGATGTCCCGGTCGTCCTGTGCGACGCCCGTCAGACCATGTCCGGCAAGGACGTCTTGATCGCGCTGGTCGAGCACGCGATCGCGACGATCCGGCGCGACAGCGAGCCGGAGGCAGAAGTCCTGGCTCCCTGAAGCGCCGCGGCCGCCGGCCTTGCGGGCCGCGGGCTACTGCCCCTCGGGCACCTCGGTCATGAGGTCGGGCGAGGTTTCCATGCCGGCCTGCCACACCGACCGAGCGATGATCTTGGTCGGGTCGGCGCGGTAGCGGTAACGGTGGGCAACCTCCCTGCCCTCCTCCAGCAGGCCCTCCGACAGCGTGGTCGGATTCAGGCCCAGCGCCAGGAACTGGTCGTTGCGCACGATCAGTTCGTTCTCCTCCGCTTCGCGCCTCGGGTTCGGCAGGTAGGCGATCTCTGCGCCCATCACGTCGGCGATCATCTTCGCGAGGTCGACGAGACGGTGCGTCTCGGTCATCTGGTTGAGGACCCGCACCCGGTCGCCCGCCCCGGGCGGGTTGGTGATCGCGATCTCGATGCAGCGGACGGTGTCGCGGATGTGGATGAACGCCCGGGTCTGGCCGCCGGTGCCGTGCACCGTCAGCGGGTGCCCGATCGCGGCCTGCATCAGGAAGCGGTTCAGCACGGTGCCGTAGTCGCCGTCGTAGTCAAACCGGTTGATCAGGCGCTCATCCCGGCCGGTCTGGTTCGTCTGGGTGCCCCAGACGATGCCCTGGTGCAGGTCGGTGATCCGCAGCCCGTCGTTCTTCGCGTAGAACGCGAACAGCAACTGGTCCAGGGTCTTGGTCATGTGGTACACCGACCCCGCGTTGGCTGGGTGCAGGATCTCCCGCTCCAGCTCACCGTCGGGCGTGGGCACCTTCACCGTCAGGTACCCCTCCGGGATCGGGGCGCTGCCCGACCAGCCATACCCGTACACGCCCATCGTCCCCAGGTGCACCAGGGAGGCGTCGGTGCCGGTGGCCACGAGCGCCGTCAGCAAGTTGTGGGTGGCCCGCACGTTGTTGTCCACCGTGTAGCGCTTGGTGTGCGCCGAGCGCATCGAGTACGGCGCCGCGCGCTGCTCGGCGAAGTGCACGATCGCGTCGGGCCGGATGTCTTCCAGCACCGCCACCAGCCGGTCGTACTCGGTGGCCAGGTCCAGGTTGATAAAGCCGATCCCGCGCCCCGACACCTCACGCCACACCTGGATCCGCTCACCGATCGGGCGGATCGGCGTCAGCGACCCCACCTCAAGCTCGACGTCGATCTTCCGGCGGCTCAGGTTGTCGATGATGGTGATCTCATGGCCACGGTCCGACAGATACAGCGTGGTCGGCCAGCCACAAAAACCATCGCCGCCGAGAACCAGAACGCGCATTCCGACTCCCATCTTGCTCTGCCAACGACAAGGGACGCACGCGGCCGCCGCCCCGGGGGACGGAACCGGCCTGCTCAACGCCGGCTCAAGCCACGACGTCCCGTAGGCGGTCAGTGTACCGGGCGATGTCCCTGGTGCTATGTGTCTGTAGGGGTAGCGACCGGTACCCGGGCCGCCTGCTGAGAATAGTGCGCCACGGGACGCTGGGAACCGGTTTCGATCAGAACGGGCCCCGCTCGTTGTCGCCGGATTCCCCGCCGGGCGGGCGCGTGTGATGCATGTCACTCCCGGCTCCCGCCCAGGGAGAAAGGCTCCCGGCGTTGCCCGCGATTGTCTTCTCGTCCGCGGTAACGCCCGTGACATGTCCGCGGCTGGGCGTGACACCGCCCCGCCGGTTTGCCGGGGCCACGCCGCGCGGCCGGCCTAAGCCGGCCCTGCTGCGCCGGCGGGCGTAGGTGACCACCTTGCGGGCGTGCGCGATGTAAGGAGCGATGTCTGCGCGGAACTGCTGCGCGTTGTGGCTGCTCAGGTCGATCTCATAGGGCCTGCCGTCGACCTCGAACCGCACCGTCTCGCTTGCCTCGGAGGCATCCAGATCATCGATCAGGTGGACATGAATCTTCCTGGTCATATCCGCCCTCCGGGCGCCTGGTATGTGTGAATTGCCGGTACCCATGGTAACCAAGGGACGGCGGTCATCCCGGTATTGCGCACGTATTGCCTGATCGCCGGGCTGGTGACCGGCACCGGGGAGATCCTCACGCCAAGGCCCCATCCGTCGGCCGGTCCCCGCGCGGGGCCCTCGCATGTCGATCCGGCCGGGCGCCGTTCGTGTAGAGGATGAGAACCGGCCGGACGCCGGCGGTAACGTCAACGGAGGAAGGCAATGAAGCAGTACCTGCTCAGCGTGTACCAGCCCGAAGGAACTCCGCCCTCGCCCGAGGTGCTCGAGAAGATTACGCGGGACCTCGATGACCTGCGTGCGGCGATGAAGACCGCCGGCGCCTGGGTGTTCTCGGGTGGCCTGAACGCCCCCGGCACCGCCACCGTGCTGCGGCCCGCCGACGGCGACGTGCTCATCACGGACGGCCCGTTCGCCGAGGGTAAGGAGTACCTCGGCGGGTTCACGATCATCACGGCGCCCGACCTGGACGCGGCGCTGGATTGGGGCCGCAAGCTCGCCCAGGCGACCACGCTGCCGATCGAGGTGCGGCCCTTCGCCGACGGGGCCGGGGACTGACACCCGCGTGCGAGCCGTTCGCGCCCCGGAGATCTCACGTGTGTTCCGCGCGGAGTACGGCCGGGCGGTGGCCGTCCTGGCCCGCCACTTCGGTGACATCGACGTCGCCGAGGAGGCGGTTCAGGACGCGTTCACCATCGCGGTGCAGCGGTGGCCGGCCACCGGGCTGCCCCCGAGCCCGGCCGGCTGGATCATCACCACCGCCCGCAACCGGGCGATCGACCGCCTCCGCCGGGAGGCGGCCCGCGAGGACAGGCACGCCCGGGCCGCCCTGCTCCACGCCCGCGGTGATCCGCCGGAGGAGGGCGCCGTGCGTGACGACCGGCTGCGGCTGATCTTCACCTGCTGCCACCCCTCGCTCGGCGTCGGCGCGCAGGTGGCGCTGACGCTGCGGCTGCTGGGAGGGCTCACCACGGCGGAGATCGCCCACGCCTTCCTGGTGCCCGAGCCGACGATGGCGCAGCGGCTCGTCCGGGCCAAGGGCAAGATCCGTGACGCGAGGATTCCGTACCGGGTGCCGAGGGAGGCCGACCTGCCGGGTCGCCTGCGGGGCGTGCTCGCCGTCATCTACCTGATCTTCAACGAGGGCTACACGGCGAGCTCCGGCGACCGGCTCACCCGCGATGACCTTTGCGCCGAGGCGATCCGGCTCGGGCGGCTGCTGGCCGAGCTGATGCCCGACGAGGCGGAGGTCGCCGGGCTGCTCGCGCTCATGCTGCTCATCGAGTCGCGCCGGGCCACCCGCACCACCCCGGGCGGCGGCCTCGTGCTGCTGGCCGACCAGGACCGCAGCCGCTGGGATCACGGCCTCATCGCCGAGGGCCAGGCCATCGTCCGGCGATGCCTGCGGCTGGGCCAACCCGGCCCGTACCAGATCCAGGCGGCGATCAACGCGGTGCACTGCGACGCGCCGACGGTGGCCGCGACGGATTGGCGGCAGATCCTGCAGCTGTATGACCAGCTCGCCGCGCTCGCCCCGGGCCCGGTCGTGGCGCTGAACCGCGCGGTCGCGGTCGCCGAGGTCGATGGCCCGGATGCGGCCCTCACCATCGTGGACGGGCTCGACCTGCGTGACTATCACCTGTTTCACGCGATCCGCGCCGACCTGCTCCGGCGCCTGGGCCGTAGCTCCGAGGCGGCGGTGGCGTACGAGGCGGCGATAGCCCACACCGAGAACGCCGCCGAGCGTGACTTCCTGCGGCGCAGCCGCCGGGCGCTCAGCCAGGCATGATGCCCCGGGGCACGGTCACGGCGCCAGCTTCACCACCGTGACGAAGAAGTTGTCGATCTGCCGGATGACGTCGGTGAAGCGCTCGAAGTCCACGGGCTTGCTGACGTAAGCGTTGGCGTGCAGGGCATAGCTGCGCAGGATGTCCTCCTCGGCCTGAGACGTGGTCAGGATCACCACCGGGATGACCTTGAGCACGGGATCCGATTTGAGCTCGGCGAGCACCTCCAGGCCATCCCGGCGCGGCAGGTTGAGATCGAGCAGGATCAGGCCCGGCCGCGGCGCGGCGGCGTAATCGCCCGTCCGGTGCAGGAACTGCAGCGCCTGTTCACCGTCGGTCACCACGTGAAGCTCGTTGCGTATCTTGAATTGCCCGAACGCCTCTCTGGTTATCAGGACGTCCCCCGGGTCGTCCTCGACGAGCAGGACGTCCACGACCTTGTACTCCCCGCGCTCAGTCATCGTCACCGGCGTCCTCGGGCCGTGCCGGCAAGGTGAAGCAGAAGCGGGCACCGGATGTGACCGCCGTGTCGAGCCAGATGCGGCCGCCGTGGTACTCGATGATCTTCCGGCACATGGCCAGTCCGATGCCCGTTCCCGGGTACGCAGCCCGGTCATGGAGACGCTGGAAGATCACGAAAATCCGTTCGGCATATTCGGCCGGGATCCCGATGCCGTTATCGCTGAACGAAAACAGCCAGTATCCGCCGTCCCGGCGCGCCGACACCGAGACGCGGGGCGCCTGGACGCCGGCGAACTTGAGCGCGTTGCTGAGCAGGTTCTGGAACACCGCCGTCAGCAGCGAGGCCTCCCCCAGCACCTCCGGCAGGTCGCCTACCTCGATGGTCGCGTGTGACTGCCTGACGGCCGGGCCAAGATTCGCCCAGGCCTGGGCGAGCAGCACGGCACACGAGACCCGCTCCCGTCGTTGTGCCGTCCGCCCCACGCGGCTGAACGCCAGCAGATCATTGATCAGCGCCTGCATGCGCTTGGCGCCGTCGACGGCGTGCTCGATGTACTGGTCGGCCTTCTCGTCCAGCTGACCCGCGTAGCGGCGCTGGAGCAACTGGCAGAAGCTGGCCACCTTCCGCAACGGCTCTTGCAGATCGTGGGAGGCCACGTACGCGAACTGCTCGAGTTCTGCGTTCGACCGCTGCAGGTCTTCGGTCCTGGCCTCGAGCCGCGCATTGGCGGCGCGGACGGCGGACAGTTCCGCGACGATGCGCTCGCGCATGCTGTTGACGTCCGTACCGACGGTGCGGATCTCCTGCGGGCCGCTGGACTTGACGTGGTGCGCGAAGTCACCGTCGGCCACCTGACGGGCGTCGGCGGCGAGCCGGGACAGCGGCCGGATCACGGATCTCTCCAGGCCGAGCCCGAGGACGACCAGGACGGCCACGAGCGCGATCCCGATACCGATGCATATCGCGTTGAGCGTCGTCGCGGAGTTGTTCAGCGCGGCGACGGCTTGCACCCGCTCGCTGGCCAGGTCGGCCTGCAAGCTTTGCAGCGCGCTCCGCAAGCTGTCGAACTCCGCCTTGCCCTGCCCGGCCGCCCCGTTGAGGGCGGGCTCGCCGCTCGCGGTCACCTGCCTGATGGTCGGCTCCGCAAAGCTGGTCCGCCAGATGTCAGCCCGGGTGATCACCCGGGCGAGGTCGGCCTCGGCGACCGGCATGCCTGTGAGCAGACGATGGAGGGCGCTGACTTCTTGCCGCTGCTGCACGACGCCCTGGCCGTACGGTTTCAGGAAGGTCTTCTGGGCGCTGAGCGCGTAGCCACGGACCCCCGTTTCCTGGTTGAGGAAGGCGACCCCCAGCTGCGAGGTGCGGAACGCCGCGGGATCTATCTTGTTCACCACCCGGTCGCGGGCGCCCGCCAGGTTGGCGAGCGCCGCGCCGCCGATCGCGATCGCCAGCACGGCGAACAGCGCGGCGATCAGGACGCCAAACCCGAAAATCCGCCTCAGCGGCCAGCCCGTTGCCAGCCGGGCGGCCATGGCGCGAGCGCGCGCGCGGGCGGCCGCTGCCGCGGCCGCGTCGGCCTCCGCGTCCGGTCGGCCCCCGGCCAGCCTGATGCTGACATCCGGCATGCTTCCGGCCGGCTTGACAGCCGCACCAGGCACGGTTCCGCCCACCTCGCCGCGGGTGGCCTGCCCATCCCCGGCCAGCTCGACCTCGGCGCCCCGTCCCGTCTCGACGGCCTCCGCGCGATCCACTCCCGTCCCCGCGGCGTCGCTGCCGCGCGGAGCGCGAGGCGGGTCGGGCTGACCGCTCATCCGCCCACCAGCGACGGGAATCCCAGGGCCAGCACGGCAAGGTCGTCGTCCAGGTCGCCCCCGTTGAGCTCACGCACGTGACCCACCAGCCACCCGAGGAGCTGGTCGTCGCGCTGACCGCGTGCCACCGGTCCCGTTGCCCGCGTGGCGCCCAGGTACGTGCGGATGATGTCGGTCAGCCCTTCGCTCCCCAGCCGCTCGGGACCTTCGCCGATCCGGCCCTCGACCAGCCCGTCGGTGTACATGATCAGGGACCAGCCTTCACCGAGGGTCACCTCGCTGCTCGGCCAGTCCCGGGCGTGCGAGATGCCGGGTGGTGTGCACACGGGCGCTTCGAGTTCCCGCACCCCGCCGGAAGTGAGCAGCAGGGGCTGCGGATGACCAGCGAGGTGCAGCCGCCCGTGGGAACGGTCGGGTGCGATCGACAACATGCACAGCGTGGCGAACAGCCTCTCCTCGTGGCGCTCGTGCTCCAGCACCTGCTGGACCGCGGAAAGGACGTCGGCCATCGGCCGGTCTGCCAGCACCATCGTGCGCCAGGCGACCCGCAGGCAGACGCCGAGGGCGGCTTCCTCCGGGCCACGCCCGCAGACATCTCCGACCATCACGTGCACCCAGCCGTCGGGTCCCTCGACGAGGTCGTAGAAGTCCCCGCCAAGCAGCATCTGCCCTCCGCCGGGCCGGTAACGCGCCGCCACGGTCAGCTGCGGATCCGACAGCAGCGGAGACGGCAGCAGGCCGCGTTCGAGCCGGGAGTTCTCCCGTGCGTAGATCTGGGCCTCGCGCAGCTGGCTCTGGATCTCTTCCGAGCGCCGGCGTTCTACCGCGTAGCGGATGACCCGGTTCAGCAGCGGCCCGTCGACCTGGCCCTTGACCAGGTAGTCCTGCGCTCCCGCCCGCACCGCCTCCGCGCCGAGATGCTCGTCGGCGACCCCCGTCAGCACGACCACGGCAAGGCGCGGCATGTGCTCCTGCAGCCAGCGCACCCCGTCCAGCTGCTGCAGCTCCGGGGTGTCGGGCAGGCCCAGATCCAGCAGGACGCACCCCACGCCGGAAAGCAGCGGCTTCGCCTCGGCCATGGACCGCGCCCGGCGCAGGCTGACCGCCGCCGCCGCGTCGAGCAGTAGTTCTTCGACCAGCAAGGCGTCGGCGTCATCGTCCTCGATGAGCAGCACTTGCGTAGTGCCAACCGCCGTCACGGGGTGCGCCGTGGCCTGCCTCGCGTCCTGAGTCACCATCTGAGCCTGTTCGTGATTTGGTGTGCATGAGGCCTGTTCAACACGTTGGGTTGGGCCAGCATAGTTGGCCCGATGTGTCCACACGGTCAAGCTGCCCGAACGCGGGAAATCCCGGGCCCGCCTGGGCGGCCGGGCCCTCGCGTGGCCACATCACATCACCCGCTCCGGCCGGCCCGCCCCTGCCTAGCCCTCCCTGTGCCGCCAGCATCTGCTGGCGATACGCCCGTCGGTGCTCGCCACCATTGGTCTTCATGTCGCGCCAGGCCGCGTTGTCACGGCGTTGGCGCGTGCGTCAGGGGCAGTTGCCCGCGTCAAACTAACTAGTAGGAGCCTAGCTCGTATCCGTGGACTCCTGCCGGGCAAGGAGAAAGGCCTCCCGCGGTGGCCTCCGGCCTCCGCCATGCGGGCGGTGACCAGGTGGACAGCAAGACGCTGGTCGCCAGCACGCGGATGACCGCCAGCACCGGCGACTCGCGGCTACGCGGGCCATCACCCCAGCGTGCGGCGCCACCGCCGCCCCGCTTGGCATAATTTTCGGATGCTTGATATAGTTAGCAAAACTGAGATCACCAAGGAGGACTAGCGATGAGCGAGACCCGCATCCCGGGCCAGGAACTACAGGACGAGATCCTCAAGACCGTCCGCAAGAGCCAGGAGGCCGTCATCGACGCGATCAGGACCTGGGCTGACACCGTCCAGTCGATCGCACCGAAGCTGCCGGCCGTGAGCATGCCGCTCGCGGACAGGCTCCCGAAGCCCGAGGACGTTGTGGCGAGCGCTTACGACTTCGCCGAGCAGCTGCTGGCCAGCCAGCGGCGATTCACGGAGGACGCGCTCAAGGCGACCGCCCCCCTCGTCCAGGGCAAGGGCAACGGCCATGCCGCGAAGGCCACGACCGCGGCCAAGTGAGATCACGTGGGGCCGGCGGGCCCGGATGCCCGGGCCCGCCGGCCGCGCGTCACTGCTCACTATGCTGAGCGGGCGCACCGGTTGTGAACAGGCTCGGAACGAGGAACCGCCATGAGCGATCCGTGGGAGGCGCAAAGGGAGGCGCTTGGCTCCTTTATCCGTGCCCAGCGGAAGATGGCGAACCTGTCGCTCCGGCAGCTCGCCGAATTGACCAGCCTGTCCAATCCCTACCTCAGCCAGCTGGAGCGCGGGCTGCACCAGCCCTCCGTCCGCGTCCTCAAGCTGATCTCGGACGCCCTGAACGTGTCAGCCGAGACGCTGCTCACCGAGGCTGGCCTGATCGCGCCGGGAGGCGCCGACCAGGATGAGACGGGATCCGCGAACCCATCGACGGAAGCCGCGATCCGCGCCGACGCGCGCCTGTCCGCGGAGCAGAAGTCCGCGCTGATCGCGGTCTACCGGAGCATGCTCCCACCGGACTAGATCCTTCCGCCGCGGCGTGCCGCCGCCGGTCCGCACCGGCCCTCACCGGCCGCCCGCAGCGCGATGAAGACGAGCTCACGCCCGGGCCGGTCGGGGGCGCCCCGGGACCTCCTCCACCGCCAACCCGGCCGCGGCCAGCGAGTTCGCCAGTTCGTCCCGGCTGCGGAAGCGCAGCGTGGAATCGGACGTCAGCACCGCGCCATCACCGGCGAACACGAAGGTCGTCCGGAAGGAGACCAGGCTCCCCTCAACGCCGGTCAGGTCCGTCCACGTCTCGACGGGGCCCGTACCCGGGATGACAACGCGGCGGTAGGTCCGGTCCCGGTCCAGCGGATCATAGATCTCCGCGAGCCAGGGCTCCTCGAAGATCGCATCGGCCACGGAAGAACCCTACGGCTGGCGCACAGGCCCGTCTCATGATCTTGATTGCCGTGCACCTGACGACAGCCACGTCATGATCACGAGTGCGGAGCGGCCGAACCTTGGCGGATACCGGACCGGCCGGGGGCGGATGATCCGGCGCCCTGCCGGCGGGCCCTTATGCTCTGTCCATGGGTGTGGCATTCGTGGCGCATTGTCTGCTGAATCAGAACTCCAAGGTGGGCGACGGGGCGCACTGCGCCGGGGTCTACTCACCGGTGGTCGACGTGCTGCGGGACAAGGGCTGGCGGATCGAGCAGATGCCATGCCCCGAGCTCGCGTTCACCGGCCTGAACCGGTTCTGGGCGGTGAAAGAGCAGCTGGACACGGCGGCCTACCGGCGGCACTGTGAGCGGCTCGCCGAGGCGGTCGCCGCGGCGATCAGCGTTCGCGTCAAGAAGGGCGAGGACGTGGTGATCGTCGGCGTCGAGGGCAGCCCGTCGATGGGCGTGACGATCACCAGCTCAGATCCGCTTCGCGGGGGGCGGCCGGAGTGGCCGGAGGGGACCGCCGAGCACGTCAGCGGCGAGGGCATCCTCGTCGAGGAGATCCGTGAGGCGCTCGCCAAGCGCGGGATCGGCTTCCCCCGGGTCGCGGGCGAGACGCACGCGATCCCCGGCCACGACGAAGCCGTCCAGCGCGCCGGGCTCGAGTCCGCGCTGGAGGGCTGATGAAGCCCGACGCGCGCTCGTTTCGCATCGCACTCGTCGCGGACAGGTACGTGAACCCGCCACCGGACGGCCTTGACGCCGTCGCCGTCGCCGCCCAGACGGGCTGGGGCGTCATGCAACTGCCTGCCGACGACTACCCGCCCGAGGTCGCGGAGCCCCTCCTCGCCGAGGTGGCCGAGCAAGCGGAAGAGTTCTGGCGGCACGGCTACGGCTTCGTGCTCGTCGGCGAGCGCGCCGGGCTGGCGGAGGCGCTGGCGCGGGTCGGTGTGCCGGTCCCGGACGGGATCACCCCGCAGACGTCCGCCCAGCTTGCCGGGTTCCTCGGCGGCCGGCCCGCTCCGCGCGCGGGCTGGGACACCGGCCAGACCGCTGGCTGACGCCCGGCGACCCGCCTTCGGCCGAAGCAGGGGCCCTACAGCCGCCCGGGAATCAGGTCGAGCCCGGTCGCGTCGGTCTGCACGCGCCACAAGCTGCCCGTCCGCTGCGAAGCCTCGATGTCGGGCACCTTGGTGGCGGTCACGTACAGCACCGAGCCGTCGAAAATGCAGTTCGTGGTGTGCTCACCCATCTGGATCTCGGTCAGCACCTCCCCGTCCGGCGAGATCACCGTGATCCCGCCGGAGATCGTCGTGGCGACGAACAGCCGGCCGTCGGCGGCGAAAGCCATGCCGTCGGGCACATGCCCGTCGGACAGCTGGCAGAACGTCTCCGGCTCGCCGCCGGCGTTCAGCCGGCAGACCCGGTGCCTCATCGACTCGGTCCAGTAGAGCTGCCGGGCGGGGTCGAACGCGATCCCGTTCGGGTACACGCCCGGCAACTCGAGCAGCATCTCGCCCGCGCCGCTCGGGCCGACCGCGAACAGCCGGCCGGGGGAGCGGACGTCGAAGCGGAAGTCCTGCTCCGACCCCGACTCGGTGAAGTACAGCCGGCCGTCGGGGCCGAACGCGAGGTCGTTCGGACCGTACAGGCCGTAACCGGCCACCTCGGAGAAGATCAGCTCGACGGTCCCGTCGGGCATGACCCGCTGGATGCCGGACACGGCGCTGGTGTCGCCGCTGCCCGGGACGCTGCCGCCCTGCGTCACGTAGATCGCGCCGTCCGTGCCGAGCACGGTGCCCCACGGTGAGCCGCCGGTGCGGGCGAAGGTCGACACGGTGCCGTCGGCGTAGGCCAGCAACTCGCCGGTGTTGCCGTCGCAGAACACGATTCGCCCATCGCTCAGCACGGCCGGGCCCTCCGGGAAGCCGAGCCCGGAGGCGAGCAGTGTGGATTCCACGATGACGTCCTTCCGCCGCTTACACGAACGAGTAGTGCTCGAAGTCGAAGTCGGACAGCGGCTGGCCCACCCGGGCGGCCGAGTATCCGGTGATCTTGGTGCTGTACGCGTCCAGCGCAGCGATGAAGGCCGGGATGATGTACCCGCCCTCGTTGAAGTCGATCATCTGCATCTCGTGCTCGATCTGCCTGCGTGTGGACGGGTTCGCCGTCGCGTTCGCCTGCTTGTTCAGGTCGATGTAGTGCGGCAGGCTCCAGTGCGTCTCGTTGAACGGGGACGTCGGCAGGAGCGACTGCGCCACCTGCGCCAGGTAGGGCGAGTAGTTGTAGAAGTCCTGCGAGAACGTCCAGTGCAGGTAGTTGGGGCCGAAGAACGTGGTCGGGTCGACCTGCTTCAGGTTGATCGTGACCCCGGCAGCCTGGGCCTGCTGCTTCAGCACCGTGGACATCGCGACGGTGCCGGTGGCGACCGGCGAGGTGACGAGCTGCACCGAGAGGTTCTCATGGCCGGCCTTCTTCAGCAGGAACTTCGCCTGCTGAATGTCCTGCGACCGGTGCAGCGACGTGTCGTAGTTGGGGTCGTACGGGGAGGAGACGTCCGCGCCGACGGTCGCGAACCCGTCCAGCGCGGAGGCGATCAGCTGCGGGCGGTTGACCAGCAGCCGCATCGCCTGCCGGACGTTCACGTCGTTGAACGGCGCCTGGTCGACCCGCATCGTGAAGGGGGTGATCGCTCCGGTGTGGGAGGTCACGGTCCGCACGCCGCCGGTCGACTTCAGCACCGCGATCTGCGCGCCCTCGAGCGCGCCCGCGCCGTGGATCACGCCCGTCACCAGAGCGTTCTGCAGTGACGCGCTGTCGCTGAAATCGATGATCGTCAGGGTGTCGACGTACGGCAGGCCTGGCTTCCAGTAGTTGGGGTTCCGGACGAACACGCTGCGCTGGCCCGGCGTGAAGCTCTGGTACTTGAACGGCCCGGTGCCGTTCGGCTTGCTCGGGCTGAAGCCGACCGGCACGACGTACAGGTAGTACCAGTACGCAAGCTGGTCGAGGAAGCTCCCGTAGGGGGTGGTCATCGGAACCAGGACGGTGTGCTTGTCGAGCTTCTTGAGGCCCTTCACGTCGACGGGTCCCAGCGGCGTCGAGCCGGTCAGCTTCCGGTTCTTGATCCTGGAGAGCGTGAAGATGACGTCGTCGGCCGTGAGCGGTTTCCCGTCATGGAAGGTGATACCGGGCCGGAGGCGGATGGCCCATTGTGACGTCGACCCGTGCGGGCTGATCTCTTCCGCCAGCACGAACTCGGTTTGCGCCCGGTTGTTCAGCTGGAGCAGCGGCTGGTAGAGCGACTGCGCGCGGGCCGTGTCGAGGTAGGTGAGCCCGTTGTGCGGGTCGAGCGTGTCGGAGCCCGACCCGCCGGTGAGGCCGACCTTCAGGCTGCCGCCCCTCTTCCTGGCCGCCGTTGCCGTCCCGCCGCTCGCGGCCGGTGCGGAGGAGCTTGATGAGCTGCACGCCGCGAGCAGGCCGCCGGCGCCGACCAGGGCTCCCGTCCCGGCCAGGCCGCGGAGGAATTGGCGCCGGTCCAGCGGGTCTGTGCGCTCTCCGGGTTCGTCCGCTCGGGGTCTGTGATCGTTTGTGGTCATGGACTGTCAGCCCTCTCGTTCATGAGGTCAGCGTGTTTGCTCAGACGTCTCGAGGAACGCCTGCAGGACGAGCCGGCCCACCATCTCGACGTGCGCGACAGCCTCCACCGTCGCGGCGGCCGCATCGCCGTTCGCGACGGCCTCGGCTATCCGCACGTGGCCGGCGGCGCAGTCGGTGGAGTCGCCCGCGCTCGGCACGTCGCGCTGCCGGGCGGCGGCGGCGAGCGTGTACGCGTTGTCGATCAGCCTGGCCAGGTAGGGATTCGCCGCGGTGGCCGCGAGGAGGTCGTGGAACGCCTCGTCGTGGCGCCGGAAACCGTCCAGGTCCTCTTCCCGGGCCGCGGCGAGAGAGGCGGCCGCAAGCTCGAGCAGCTCGCCGCGCTGAGCCGGGGTGGCCCGCACGGCCGCGAGGTGCGCGGCGAGCGATTCCAGGGAGCCCCGCACCTCGTAGGTGTGCCGTATCAGCTCGGCCGACGGGCGGACGATGCGCCCGCCACGGCCGCCGTCGGGTTCGACCAGGCCGATTGCGTGCAGCCTGAGCAGTGCCTCGCGCACCGGTGTCTTGCTGACCCTCAGCTGCCGGGCAAGGCTTGCCTCCGACACACGCTCGCCCGGCGGCAGGCGCTTGCTGATGATCGCGTCGCGGAGTGCCTGATAGACGAGCTGGGTCAGGCTTTCTGGCTTATCCGTGAGAGGGGCCAACTGCTGTGCCATTCAGCCCCCCAGGTGAGCACCCATGGCCAAAGAAGCTGCGATGCGCGACCTACCATATACGGTATACGGCATATACCGACAAAAACCATGCAAACCGCCGGCCCGGACCCGCCCTGTTGCCCCCGCGCGAGCGCTGCCAGGATCGGCACATGAGTGACGCAGATGCTGGCCCGTTCCCCGGTCCCGAGCGCGACTTCGTCGGCTACGGCCCCGAGCCCCCGCGCTTCCGCTGGCCCGGCGACGCGCTCGTGGCGGTCAACCTGGTCGTCAACTACGAGGAGGGGGGTGAGTACTCGCTGGCCGATGACGGGGTCAACGACTCGTGGGGTGAGTATTCCTTCCAGTACGGCCCCGAGATACGCGACCTCGGCACGGAAACCCACATGGAATACGGCAGCCGGGTGGGGATATGGCGGATCTGCCGGATCATCGACCGCTACCAGATCGCGGCCACGTTCAACGCAGCCGCGCTGGCGCTGGAGCGCAACCCGCCGCTGTGTACGTGGCTGCGCGAGCGCGATCACGACGTGATGGGGCACGGCTATCACTGGTACGGGCCGGACGCCGGCCCGGGCACCGCCATGACCCGGGAGCAGGAGCGGGAGGAGATCGCCGCGGCGGTCGAGTCGATCCAGCGGACCACCGGCCAGCGCGTGCGGGGCTGGATGGTGCGGTCGTTCCCGACCGTGCACACCAGGGAGCTGCTGGTGGAGGACGGCGGCTTCCTGTACGACTCCGACGCCAACAACGACGAGATCCCGTACTTCGTCAGGACGCTCGGCCGGCCCTTCCTCGTCGTGCCGTACACCAAGGTGCACAACGACGTCCGCTACCTGATCCACCCCACCTACGCCTCGCCCCGGCACTTCGCCGAAAGCCTGCGGCTCGCCCTGGACTACCTGCTCGAAGAGGCACGGGGCGGCCTTGGCGCCAGGCTGATGTCGGTCGGCGTGCACTCGCGCTGGAGCGGCCAGCCGGGCCGCGCCTCCGCGCTGCGGGACTTCATCGAGTACGCGCTGGGACACGAGGACGTGGCCTTCATGCGCCGGCTTGACGTCGCGGAGTTCTGGGCCGCGGCGTACCCGCCGGGCTGAGGGGCCGGGCCGCCTACGGCGCGGCGGCCCCGGCCGCCGCGCCGCCCGCCTCGCGCGCCTGCCCCGGCACCGCGAGCTTCGGCACGTCCGCCATCAGCCGGATCGTGTACGGGTCCGCCGGACGCTCGAGTATCTGCTCGACCGGGCCGGATTCGACGACGGCGCCGTCGCGGAGCACGACCGCCGACTGCGCGATGCTCCGGACCAGGGCCAGGTTGTGGGTGATGAAGATCATGGCGAGGTGACGCTCGCGCTGGAGCCTGCGCAGCTCCTCCACGATCACCGCCTGCACGGACACGTCCAGCGCCGAGGTCACCTCGTCGCAGACCAGCAGATCAGGCTCCACCACCAGAGCCCGCGCGATCGCGACCCGCTGCCGTTCCCCGCCGGAGAGCTGGTCCGGGTAGCGGCCCGCGAAGTCGCCGCCCAGCGACACATCCGCGAGGATCCGCGCGGCCCGCGCGGCCCGCTCCCGGTACGGCAGCCCGAGGAGCTGCTCAAGCGGCTGTGCGACGATCTGGCCGACGGTCTTCCGCGGGTTGAGCGAGGTGTAGGGGTTCTGGAAGATGTACTGGACCCGCCGCAGCACCTCCTTGGGCCGGCCGCGGACGCCTGGGATCAGCCGCGTGCCGTCGAAGGTGATCTCGCCGGTCCAGTTGCTGTGCAGGCCAACGATGCAGCGCGCGAGCGTCGTCTTCCCCGAGCCGGACTCGCCGACGACCGCGACGCACGACTCGGGCGGCACATCGAGCTCGACGCCGGACAGCACGGGCGCGCGCCCGTAGCGCGCCGACACCGCGCGCACCGACAGCGCCGCGGCCGGAGTCTCGGCGGCCTGCCCGCTCACGACCGCGGGCCTCGGGGCGTGGGCCGACCGGATCTCGGCCGCCCGGATGCACCGGACGGCGCGGCCGTCGATGAAGACGGGCTCCGGCGGCCGCGACAGGCACTCGCCGATCGCGAAGCTGCAGCGCGAGGCGAACGAGCAGCCCCGCCCGCGGCGCCCGGGCCGCGGGGGCTGGCCGTCGATCCCGGTGAGCACCTCGGCCCGCAGCGGTGACGGCACCGCCGCGAGCAGCCCGCGCGTATACGGGTGCAGCGGCTCGCCGAACACCTTGGCGGTGGAGCCGATCTCGATGATCCGGCCGGCGTACATCACCGCCACCTCGGCGACCAGCCCGCCGACGACCGCAAGGTCGTGGCTCACGTAGACCGCCGCCACCCCGTAGGAGCGGCACAGGCTCCGGACGGTGTCCAGGACGTGGCGCTGGGTGGAAACGTCAAGGCCGGTCGTCGGCTCGTCGAGCACGATCAGCGACGGCCGGCAGCAAAACGCCATCGCCAGGCCGACCCGCTGCTGCTGGCCCCCGGACAGCTGGTGCGGGTAGCGGCGCATCATCTCGGGCGTGGGATCGAGGCGGACCTCACGCATCACCTCAAGCACGCGGCCGCCCGGATCGTCGACCACGCCAGGATGCACCCGCAGCGCCTCGCGCAGCTGCGTTCCCACCTTGAGGGTCGGGTTCAGCGCGGCCGCCGGGTCCTGCGGGACATAGGCGACCCTCGCGCCGCGCACGGCCCGGAGGTCGCCCGCGGGAAGCCGGAGGAGGTCGGCGCCGTCGAGGCGGACCTCGCCGCCGGAGATGCGCAGCCCGCGGCGCGCGTGCCCGAGCAAAGCGAGCGCAACGGTGGTCTTGCCCGATCCCGACTCGCCCACCAGGCCGAGCACCTCGCCGGCGGGCACCTCGAACGAGATCCCGCTGACGACGTCGGGACCCGCCGCACCTATCCGGACCTCCAGGTCCCTGACATCCAGCCGGGCCTCACCGCCGGGTGGCGGCGCCGGGTCCGGGTGCGGGTGATCGCCCGTCACTGGGACTGCCTCGGCGTGAGCTCGTCCAGCAGGGCCGCTTCCTCGGGACGGCGCTCGACCCCGATCGTCACCCGCGCGATGGCGTCGGTGAACGTGTTGGTGCCGATCGTCAGCAGGGCGATCAGCGCGGCCGGGACGATCACCGCCCACGGGTTGAGCGGCAGGCCGCTCCGGTTCTCGTTGATCATCAGGCCCCAGTTGGCGGCGGGCGGCGGCTGGCCGAACCCGAGGAAGGCCAGCCCGGCAATGATCACGATCGAGTAGGTGAGCCGGAGGCCGGCCTCCACCATGAGCGGGCTGATGAGGTTGGGCAGGATCTCCTTGGTCATCACCTTGACCGGCCGCATGCCCTGCAGCTCCACCACCTTGACGTAGTCCCGCTCGGAGATGTCGAGGGTCGCCGAGCGGATGACCCGGCCGACGGCCGGTGCGTGGGTCAGGCCGACCGCGAGGACGATGAGCCATAGCTTCGGGCCGAGGAGGCTGACCAGCAGCAGCGCGAAGACGAGTTGCGGGAACGCCAGGATCACATCGACCGTGCGCATGATGAAGCTGTCGGACCGGCCGCGCAGATACGCCGCCGAGATCCCGGCCGCGGCGCCGACCGCGATCCCGAACGCGGTGGCGGCCGCGGCCATGAGCAGCAACCCCCAGCCGCCGTTCAGCACCCGGGAGAGGACGTCCCTTCCGAGGAAGTCGCTGCCGAGCGGGAACTGGCCGGAGGGCTTGGCGTAGGGGATCGTCAGCAGCGCATCGGGAGGCTTGGCCGCGAGCCACGGACCGACGACGGCGATCAGCACGACCAGCGCCGCCAGGGCGAGGCCGGCGGCGCCGCGCGGGGTGCGCATCGCCGTCCACAGCACGGACAGCCACGGATGGCGGCCGGTCCGCCTGGCACGCGCGGATGCTGCGGGCGGGACGCTGGGCGCGGCGGCGGCCATGGCTAGCGTGCGATCCTGCGCCGGGGGGTCACGAGCAGCGCGATCACGTCGGTCACGATGTTCATGAAGACGTAGAACGCGGCCAGCACCACCACGATGAACTGGATCACCGGGATGTCCCGGTTCTCGACGGCGAAGACCAGTCCCTGCCCGATGCCGGGGTAGTTGAACACGAACTCGACCACCACCACCCCGCCGGCGAGATACAGGAAGTTGAGGCCGATCACCTGGATCGTGGGCGCCATCGCGTTCGGCAGCGCGTGAAAGAGCACCAGCCGCCACTCCGGCACGCCCTTCAGCCGGGCCATCTCCACGTAGTCGGACTCCAGGGCCTCGATCATGGCGGCGCGCATCATCCGGAAGATGTACGGGACGACCACGATCACCAGCGTGGCGACCGGCAGGATCAGAAGCTCGGGCTGGCTCCACGCGTAGGTGCCGGGCGGCAGCAGCGAGACCGCGGGCAGCACGTGAAAGACCACCGTCGACAGCAGGATGATCAGCGCGATCGCGACGACGAACTCCGGCAGGGAGGTGATGGCCAGCGCCGCGACCGACGTGATGTGGTCGAACCAGCTGTCCTTGCGCAGCGCCGCCACGGCACCGAGTACCACCCCCACGACGGCGCCGATCACCCCGGTGACGAGGACGAGCACGGCCGAGTTGATGAGGCGGGGCTTGACGAGAGCCCAGACCGGCTGGCCGTTGGCGAGCGAGGTGCCCAGCTTGCCGGTGAAGAGCCCGGACAGCCAGATCCAGTACTGGTCGAGCAGGCCGCGGTCCAGGTGCAGTTGCCGCTCGGTCGCGTGCAGGCGTGCCGGGTTCGCCCCCCGGCCGAGAACGGCGAACGCGGCATTGCCCGGCAGGACCTGGGTGGCGACAAAGACGACCGCGGAGACCACGAGCAGCGTGACGATGCCGATGGCCACCCTGCGGCCGGTGAGGTCCAGGATGGGGTGCGCGTCCCGGCCGGATTCAGCGGGCTCGGCTGGAACGGAGGCGGTCGTCACCGGGGAGCTCACACCGCGGCGGCGCTGCAGCGGGCGGCCGGTCGGGCATCTGTCACGTCGGGTGACCCTCCTCACCGCGGACGGCCGGCCCGCGAGGCCGGCCGGGTCCGGGGCACAACCGGCCGAAACGGCCCGCGGCCAGCCGCGGCCGCAGGCCGGCGGCGGCGCCGCGATCGCCGCTTCCGGTGAGATTAGCGCGCATTCGCCGGCACAGCCAGCGGCGGGCCGGGCTGGAATCCGCGCGGCTGCCACGCCCGCCCGCCGGTTGAAGGCGTGAAACCGGAATCCTATGCTGGCTGGGCAGCTTCGGGCGGCGCCCGCGATTTCCGCACCGCAACGGTCCGGCACGGGCGCCGGGTCCGGTGGCTTCCCGGCGCCGTGCGACCATATGGGACCCACTGACGGACCACGAGCACCGGGAGGCAGGCAGTGAAAGCGGTGACGTTCGCCGGGGCCGGCGGAAACGAGGTCGTCTCCTTCGCCGAGCGTGCCGACCCGGTTCCCGCGCCGGACGAGGTCGTCGTGGCCGTCCGGTTCGCGGGCCTGAACTGGGCCGACGTGTCGCAGCGGCAGGGGAACTACCCGCCGCCGCCGGGAGCGCCGCGGGACATCCCCGGCCTCGAGGTCGCGGGAACGGTGGCTGCAGCGGGAGACGCGGTCCAGGCATGGCACGCCGGCGACCGGGTGTTCGGTCTCGTGGGCGGCGGCGGGCTCGCCGACCGGGTCGTGGTGCACGAGCGGCACGTCACCGCGATCCCGGCCAACCTCCCGGACGACGTCGCGGCGGCGGTGCCGGAGGCCCATATCACCGCGCACGATGCCGTGTTCACGCAGTGCGGGCTGCAGCTCGGCGAGACGCTGCTGGTGAACGGCGCGAACGGTGCCGTGGGATCCGCGGGCGTCCGGCTCGGGCTCGCGGCCGGGGCCCAGGTCATCGCCAACGTCAGGTCGCCCGACTCGGCCCGCTCCCTCGCCGACGAGGGCGCGATCGTCGTCACCCCGGACGAAGCCGTGCCGCGTGCCGCGGCGCTGGGCGGCGCGGACGTCGTCCTCGAGCTGGTCGGGGCGCCGAACCTGGACCTCGATTTCAGCGCGCTCGCGCTGAAGGGCCGGATCGTCATCGTCGGCACGGGGGCCGGCGAGCAGAGCGGCATCTCGTTGCGCGCGCTGATGGCCAAGCGGGCGAGCTTGCGGGGAACGATGCTGCGCGCCCGCCCGCTCGAGGAGAAGGCGGCCGCGGTGCAGGCGTTCGCACGGTCGGTCGTGCCGCTGCTCGCCGCGGGCCGGACGCTGCCGGAAATCGACCGCGTGTTCCCGGCGGCCGAGGCGGCGACCGCGTTCGACTACGTGCTGAAGCCGGGAAAGACGGGCAAGATCCTGCTGGAGTTCGCTTGACCGCCGGAGCGGCCACGCGGGCAGGAGGCGCCGACGCCGGCTGCGCCATCGTCACGGGGTCATCGTCGGGGATCGGCAGGGCGGTCGCGATACGCCTGGCCGCCGACGGCTTCCCGGTGCTGCTGGCGGACATCCGCCGCGACCCGCTGACGGGCGGCGCGCCCACCGATGAGGAGATCGGCGCCCGAGGCGGCACGTGCGAGTTCGTCCGCGCGGACGTCTCGTCCCGGCCGGACTGCGAGCACCTGGTGAAGCTGGCAGCGGAGCGTTACGCGCGGCTGGCGGTTCTGGTCAACAACGCGGTGCTCGCGGGCGAGCACTCCAAGCCGCTCCTCGACACGCAGGACGCGGACTGGGATGCCATGATGGCGGTCAACCTGCGCGGGCCCTTCATGCTCTGCCGGGCCGCCGTCCGCCAGATGCTGGCGCAGGAGCCCCGCGGCGAGGTGCGCGGCCGGATCGTCAACATCACCTCGCAGCACGGCATCGTCGGCGTGCCGGGCCACTTCGCCTACGCGGTCGGCAAGGGCGGCCTGGTCCAGATGACCCGGCAGATCGCGGTCGAGCACGGGCGGGACGGGATCATCTGCAACGCCGTGGCGCCCGGGAAGATCCTCACCGGGGCGCCGGGCGACCTGGCGGCCGACCCGGTTTCCGCCGCCTACGTGCGGTCACGCACCCCGTTCGGGCGTCTCGGCGAGCCCACCGACGTCGCGGCGGCGGTCGCGTTCCTCGCCTCCGACGAGGCCACGTACATCAGCGGCGTGAACCTGATGGTCGACGGCGGATGGATGGCCTACTGACCGAGCCGGGGACGGCCCCGGCTGGACCGGGCGGCAAGGACGCGCCAGGCGGCGGGGACGCGGCAGGCGGCAGGCACGGATGGAGGGGCGATGACCCGCACACCGGATCCCGCGGAGCCTTTCTTCGACGTCGCCGACCCGGCCTTCTCCGTCACCTCCGCCCAGGTGCGGCGCGCGCGGGAGGCCGGCTGGTACGCCCGGACCGGTTACGGCCTGGCGGTGCTCCGGTACGACCAGGTGTCACGGCTGATCCGCCACCCGGACCTGCATCAGGGCAGCGCCCGCTGGCCCGCCCACCACGGCATCACATCCGGGCCGTTCGCGGACTGGTGGGCCAGCTGGGTGCTCAACATGGAGGGCGAGGCCCATCACCGGATGCGCCGGCTGCTGGGCCCCGCCTTCTCCCGGCGGGTCGTCGAGGCGCTGCGGCCGCGCTTCGTTCGCCTCGCCAGCGAGCTGGCCGGGGGGTTCGCCGGGCGCGGCGGCTGCGAGTTCATGGCGGACTTCGCCGAGCCGTACGCGGCCCGCGTCATCGCGATCATGCTTGGCATCCCCGAGGACGAGTGGGGGACGATCGCGGCGGAATCGGCCGCGATCGGCCTGGCCATGGGCGTGCGGATCCGCGAGCACCTGCCCCGGATCGAGGCGGCGCTCGCGGCACTGTACTCCTACGCCGACGCGGTGATCGCCGACCGGCGCCGCAGCCCCCGGGACGACTTCGTGACCCGGCTGGTCCAGGCGCAGGACGGGGAGACCGGCCTGACGACCGCCGAGCTGCGCGACTCGCTCGTCCTGCTGATCTTCGGCGGCTTCGACACCACCCGGAACCAGCTTGGCCTCGCCATGCAGCTTTTCCTCGACCATCCCCGGCAGTGGCGGCTCCTCGCCCAGCGCCCGGAGCTGGGGCCGGCCGCGGTCGAGGAGGTCATGCGCGTCCGCCCCACCACGACCTGGGTCACGCGCGAGGCGGTGGCCGACTTCACGTTCGACGGGCTCGCCATCGAGGCCGGGACCACCATCCACCTGCTCGGCGAGTCGGCGGGGACCGACCCGCGGGCAGTCAGCGGCGCGGGATTCGACATCACGGCGGGCGGGCGGCCGCCGCACTTCGGCTTCGGCGGCGGAATCCACTACTGCCTCGGCCACTACGTGGCGCGGACCGACATGTGCGAGGCCCTCCCCGTGCTCGCCCGGAGGCCCCGCGAGCCGCGCGCAGCCGGCCCGGCGGCCTGGCTGCCCGACAGCGGGAACACCGGGCCCGTTCGGCTCCCGATCGCCTTCGTTCCCGGCGAGTGAACACGGTGGGTGACCAAGGGTGCGGCGAGGTCAGTCGGGGAGCCACATCAGCGTCGTGACCCTGGACCGGATGGCGCGAGCGGCGCGCCAGTAGCGCAGCCGCATGATCCGCTTGCGGTCCGGGCCGAAAACGAACAGCCCCGGATCCTGTTCGGCGACCACCTCCAGCAGCGCCGGGATCGGATGGAAGCTCTTCACCCGGAACCTGGTCACCTCGACCCCGAGCGAGCGGGCGAGGCTCACGGGCTCGGCGAGGGACTCGGCCATCGCCGGCGGGTAGGGAAGGTCCTCATAGCCCATGATGGTCGACAGCGGCAGCGGCGGCCGCTCGACGACGTTGGCGACGATGAGCCGCGCTCCCTGTTCCACCGCCGCGGCGACCGCGAACACCACCGCGTTGTGGTCGAACGGGACGTCGAGGGTGGCCAGCATGACCGGTCGTCCCGGAGAGCCGCGGGGCAGGTCCGGGGCCCGTGGCCGCCTACGCTGCACCACCGGCATGTCAGCTCACTCGGGGCGTAGCTTCCACTTGCGCAGGTTCCTGGCCTGCTCCCGCACCCGCCGGCGCCACCGGGGCATGTAGAACACGAACCAGAAGCCCATCACGATCGGGATCAGGAACAGGATCGGGATGCCGAGAAACGGGACCAGCGCCGCGATCGGCACCACGATCGCCAGCGCCACACCGATCACCCTGATCCGCATCATGCGCATGTCCCGCATGATCCCCCAGTACTCCTCCGCCGGGATCTGGGCGGTGTTCCAGGCGCGGCCGCACTTGGGGCAGACCCACCGGTCGCCGTACGCGGCGTAGCCGACGTCGCCGCAGTCGCAGCGGATGGTGATCTGGGCGCCACGCATGCTCGCATCCTAGGCGCTGGTCAGGGGCGTGAACAGGCCGCGCGGGCGGCCCACGGGCAAAAGAAGACGTTGCTAATCCATGACAAATATAGACACCGGGGAGCCAGCCGTGCTAAACAACGTTCACCTGGGGTGAACGGAGGTGCCCAGATGGCAGAGGCGGTTATCGAGGAGCGGCACCTACTCAAGTCGCTCCGCTGGTGGGACGGTTTCGTCATAGCCCTGTGCAACCCGGGGTTTCTGTTCGCGTCGCTGGGCTTCTCGATGGGGGTCCTCGGCACCTGGGGCGCGGTGCTCCTGTGGGCGATCTCGGCGGCCGTGGGCATGCTCCAGACCTGGATCTACGCCGAGACCGCGTCGATGTTCCCGGACAAGCCGGGCGGCATCTCGCTGTACGCCCACGAGGGGTGGCGCGGCCGGTTCTCGCTGGCCGGCCCCATCGGCGCCTTTGGCTACTGGATCGGCTGGTCCGTGGTGCTGTCGATCTTCGGCAAGCTCATCGGCGACCTGATCCAGGCGCAGTGGTTCCCGAACACGACCTGGTCGGTCTTCAGCGGGACCGTGCACCTGGGCCTGGCCCACTTCATCGCCATCGGGGCCATCATCCTCGTCTGGCTGCTCAACGTGTTCGGGATCCGCCCGGCCGTGTGGATCTCCTACGTCACCGGGGCCGGGCTCATGGTCCCCCTGGTCGTCGTCATCATCCTGCCGTACTTCACCGGCGACTGGCACAGCTCGAACATGACCTGGTCGCTGCACGGCTGGCTCGGCTTCAAGACGGCGATGGTCTACCTGTTCCTGATGGCATGGTCGGCCTACGCGGCCGAGGTCTGCGCGACGTTCGCCCCCGAGTACCACGACACCAAGCGGGACACCACGATCGCGCTCCGCAGCGCCGCGACGTTCACCCTGGTCGTGTACCTGCTGTTCCCGCTCGGGCTGGGCGGGGTGAGCGGCGCGCCGCCCGCGGCCACCGCCGAGGGCCAGTTCTACGTGGGCGCCTTCGACAAGATCGTGGGCACCGGCTTCGGGCAGGTCGTGCTGATCCTGCTGATCGGGAGCCTGTTCCTTTCGATGATCACGTCCACGGCGGACGGCTCGCGTGCCCTGTACGGCATCGCGCGCGACGACATGACGGTGAAGCAGCTCTACCACCTGAACCGGTTCCACGTCCCGGCGCGCGCCATGACCGCCGACCTCGTCGTCAACGTGCTGCTGGTGTTGTTCGTCTCCAGCAACCTGGCGATCCTGTACTTCAGCAACATCGGCTACGTGCTGTGCCACTTCCTCGCGCTCACCGGCTTCCTGCTGTTGCGCAGGGACCGGCCGAACTGGCCGCGGCCGATCAAGGTCGGCCCGGCCTGGGTGGGGATCGCCGCCGTCCTCGCCGTGTTCAACGCCGTGCTGATCGTCTTCGCCGTGACCAACCCGTCGCTCACCGGGTACCTGACCACGACCCTCACCCCAACCCGGACCGTGCTCCTCGGCGTGGCCGTGCTGGTGGTCGCCGTGCTGCTGTACTTCTACCGGCGGATCGTGCAGGACAAGTCGCGGGTCGTGTTCCGCGAGCAGGTGCCGACCGAGCCCTCCCCCGAGCAGATGGCGCTGCTGCGGGAGGAGGAGGCCGTCTCCGCCGAGTAACCACGGTCGGCACACCGGCCGGGCGGCCCGGGAGCGCAGGCTCCCGCGCCGTTCCATGTCGGGCGGCGGTCAGCTCCAGGGGAACGGCGAGTTGCTGACCGGGTGCAGCTCGCCGCTGCGGTAGCGGCCGAACCGGAACGGCGCCAGCAGCGGCTGCGGCTCGCCGAGCAGCTCCTTCGCCACCAGCGCACCGACGCCGATCATCTTGTACCCGTGGTTCGAGTCGGCGACGACGTAGGCGTTCTGGCAGAACACGTCGAAGACCGGGAAGCTGTCCGGCGTGAACGCGCCGATGCCTCCGGTGGGCTCGTGCCGGTAGAGATGCCGCTTGTGCTCGAAACGCCGGTGGCAGTGGGCCAGGGCGGAGGTCCACATCCTGGCGAAGTCGTCGGTCACCGTGTACTCGGGGCTCTCCGGGCCGTAGGGGTCGATGGCGACGTCGGCGGCGGGCCTGGCGATGACGTACGGCGAGGTGCCGCCCTGGACCCCGCCGAAGTAGAAGTCCGGCTTGTAGTAGATCCCCCACATCCGGTCCGTGATCAGATCGCCGGTCTCGTCGTCGCAGAGGGGGGCGTCCGAGTCGACGTGCAGCACCGGCGGGAAGGCGCCCTGGCCGGTGGTGAACTCCTTCGGGTCGACCGCCAGCGTCCCCTCCTGCAGCGCCCAGTAGGTCCACATCGGCCGGTCCGGGTGCACGGTGCCGTCGGGCGCGGTCACCGCGATGTGCGACGGCAGGCCGAGCATGGCCCACAGGTTGCGGACCCACGGGCCCGCGGCGACCACCAGCTGGTCGCAGCCGATCGCCCCCTGCGCCGTCTCCACCGCCGTCACCGCGCCGCCGCCGGTCCGGACCCCCGTGACCTCGATCCCGGTGATGATCCGCACCCCTTCGGCCTCGGCCTTGGCCGCCAGACCGCGCAACGAGCGGACGTTGTTCGCGTAGCCGCCCCGCTGCTCATGCAGGATCGCGGTGATGCCGGGCGCGCGCCAGTCGTCGAACAGCCCGAGCATGTACTCCCGGCAGTCGCGCTCCCCCTCGACGAGCACCGAGGGGTAGCCGATCGCCTGCTGCTCCGCGTAGATCTTCGCGACGTCCTTGTGCATCGCCTCGGGAGAGATCTGCATGTAGCCGACCGGGTGGTAGGCGAACGCGGCGGGGTCTGACTCCCAGACACCGACCGAGTGCGCCATCAGCTCGCGCATCGCCGGCTGGAAATAGTTGTTGCGGATGACGCCGCAGGCGATGCCGGACGCCCCGGCGCCCACGCCACGTTTGTCGAGGACGAGGACGTCGCCACCGCCGCCAAGGCCCCGGCGGCGGAGTTCGGCCGCGAGCTGCCACGCGGTGGAGAGCCCGTGGATGCCTGCGCCGACGATCACGTACCTGCTGTGGCTGGGAATCATCGCGCCGCCCTTTCACCGCCGCCGAAACATCCCGGTACTATTGCCCACAGGGAAATAGTATTTCCATCACTACCGAGGATCATACCGTGGCCAGAACCGGTCAGCCAGCCACCCGCCAGGTCGCCGCCGTCCAGCGGGCGATCGCGATTCTCAGCGAGCTCGCCGACGCCGGCACGGAGCTGGGAACCAACGAGATCGCCCGGCGCACCGGCATCAACGTGAGCACGATCTCCCGGATCCTGGCGACGCTCGTGAGCGGGGGGCTCGTCGAGCACGTCACCGCCACCGGGCGCTACCGCCTCGGCGTCGGGGTCATCCGCCTGGCGAGCGCCGCGGGCCGGCGGCTCGACGTGCGTGCCCTGGCCCGCCCGCACCTCGAGGAGCTGGCCGGCCGCATCCAGGAGACCGTCACGCTGTCGGTGCCCGGCGGGCACGAGGCGGTCACGCTCGACTACGCCCAGAGCCCGCAGTCCGTGTGCAGCGTTGCGGAGGTGGGCAGGACCAGCGTGGCCCACGCGACCGCGGTCGGCAAGGTGGTCCTCGCCCACGGAGGCACCGCCCCGGCCGGGGCGCTCAAGGCTTTCACCGAACGGACCATCGTGGATCACGATGTCCTCAGGGCCGAGGTGGAGCGGGTCAGGGAGCGGGGCTGGGCCCAGGCGCTCGGTGAGCGCGAGGAGGACCTCAACGCGGTCGCCGCGCCCCTGCTCGACCCGGCCGGCAAGCTGGTCGCGATCCTCGGCGCCCAGGGCCCGGCCGCGCGCTTCGGCCCGCGGGTCATGCGCGGTGCGGTGGAGTTGCTCATGGAACGGGCTGAGCGGGTGTCCTCGGGGCTTTGAGGTCTTGGCGTGCTTGACGCACGGAGCGGCGCGCGCGTCAGGAGCGTGGACGGGTTTTGTCGGGGTCGTAGAAGGGGAAGCGGACGACGGTGGCGGGGATGCGCTTGCGGTGGCCGTCCAGCTTGCCGACGTCGACCGCCGTGCCGATCTCGGAGTACTCCACCGCCATCCGGCAGAGCGCGATGTTCGTGCGCAGCAGCGGCGACCGCGTGCCGCTCGTTATCACGCCGACCTGGGACCGGCCCACGTGCACGCAGTCGCCGTGCGCGGCGGGCTCGTTCCCGGCGAGCTCGAGCCCGACCAGGGTCCGCTGCGGCGAGGCCTTGCGCCGCTCCAGCGCGGCCCGGCCGACGAAGTCGTCCTCCTTGGTCTTCAGCGCGACGGTGAAGCCGATGCCGGCCTCGAACGGGTCGACCTGGTCGTCGAACTCGTACCCCGCGAAGATCAGGCCGGCCTCGATCCGGAGGATGTCCAGGGCGTCCAGGCCGAGCGGGGTGAGCCCGTGCGGCGCGCCGGCCTCGCGCACCGCGTCCCAGAGCGTGGGCGCGTCCTTGGGGTGGCACCACAGCTCATAGCCGAGCTCGCCGCTGTAGCCGGTCCGGGAGACGATCATCGGCAGGCCCTCCGGCCCGCCAACGCGCCCGATCGCGAACCGGAACCAGGTCAGATCGCCGAAGTCCGGCTGGGTCGGCGGGGTCCATACCAGCTCCCGCAGCAACTGCCGCGATTTCGGGCCCTGCACCGCGATGTTGTGCAGCTGGTCGGTGGAGTGCTTGATCCACACCTGGTCGAGGCCCAGCCGCCCGGCGAGCTGGCGCAGCCAGGTCCCGTCGTACTCGTCGCCGCCGACGAAACGGAACGTGTCCGGGCCCAGCCGGAAGATCGTCCCGTCGTCGAGCATGCCGCCGGTCTCGTTGCACATGGCGGTGTACACCACCTGGCCGGTGGCGAGCTTGCGGACGTTACGGGTGACCGCGGCCTGCAGCAGCGCCTCGGCGTCCGGTCCCACCACCTCGAACTTGCGCAGCGGGGACAGATCCATCACCACCGCGCCCTCGCGGCAGGCCCAGTACTCGTCGATCGCGCCGTGGTTGTCGAAGCTCGTCGGCAGCCAGTAGCCGCGGTACTCGGTCACCTGCCTCGTCAGCTGGGACCACCGCGGCTGGAATCCGGTTTCCTTGGTGAGCTTGGGCTCGCTGTCCGGGGTGACCCGGTGCGCTACCGCCATCGAGAACCTCCGCTCGGCCGGGTAGACGCGGACGTGGATGTCGGTGGGATTCCAGGCGTTCGCCGGGTCGATGTCGTCCGGGCAGGCGGACGAGGCGCACACCAGGTCGCTCATCGCCCGCAGCAGCACGTAGTCGCCGGGCCGCGACCACGGCTCGTCGAACAGCAGCTGGTTCGCGTCGTTGAAGGAGGTGTTGTAGAAGAAGTTGAGCGCCGGCCAGCCGCGGCGCCGCGCGATACCGTACCGCTCGAGCTGGCCGTTGAAGTTGTCGGTGCAGTTCACATGGCCCGGGTAGCCCATGTCCTCGTAGTACTTGGCGTTGCACGCCAGCGCGAACGTGTCGTGCCGGCCGACCGTGTCGCGCACCACCTCGACCAGCGGGCGCATGTCCTGGTCGTAGAACTTGCCGAACAGCCCGGGCTGGGGGTAGGCGTTCCCCATCAGGTTGCGCGTGGTGGTGGCGTCCAGCCCGCGCTCGGCGCCCTCGGCGAGCCGCTGGGCACCGAAGGCGAGGAAGTCGGAGCACTGCCGGCCCTCGACGTCGATGACCTGGATGTACTGGCCCGCCTCCACCTCATATGACCGTGCGGTGGCGGCGTCCACGCGCAGGTCGAGCAGCGGGTCGGCGAGCGGCGGCGGCAGCCGCGGCTCGCGGGGAGCCCGCGGTGCGGTCCGCATGACCTCGATCACCAGGTCCGAGGGAGGGTTGTGCTCGTCCACGCCCATCAGGCCATCGGGGGCCGCGACCACGCAGGTCACCCGCCGCCCCGCGGTGAACTCCGCCCGGGTACCCGCGGGTGACCACTCGCCGAACAGCGCCACGGCCCCCGCCCGCTCCGGGTCCAGCCCCCGCGCCGCCAGCGGGCCGATGACCGCGGCGGCCTCCGCCTGCT
>Ga0081540_1000469_pt1 | contig 39957 bp, 34 predicted proteins | sample TabmetS2T1R1_FD_71024 | JGI IMG/M metagenome (GOLD analysis project Ga0081540, IMG submission 71024) | Tabebuia heterophylla rhizosphere microbial communities from the University of Puerto Rico - S2T1R1 | ecosystem: Host-associated > Plants > Roots > Rhizosphere ...
CGGTCGGCTGGCAGGGCACCAGGGGAGTGCTGGCGGGGGAACTGACCCTCCGCGGCGTCGCCCGGCCGGTCGCCTTGCAGGCCGAATACGTCGGCTACGCCGCCGACCCCTGGGGCGGCCACCGGGCCGTCTTCACCGCCGCGGGCACCATCGACCGGGAGGACTGGGGCCTGACCTGGAACCTGCCGCTGGACGGCGGCGGGCTCTTGGTCTCCAACCAGATCCGCATCGAGATCGAGCTCGAGGCGGTGCTCCAGCCCTGACCGCCCGGAGCACCGCCGCCCGGCCCGCTATGATCGTCCGGTGCCTGAGCAGCTGACTGCGACTTCGATCCCGGCGCTGCTGCGCCGGGGCGCCGTGACCGTGGCGGCCGGGCGGGTGGCGCTGGGCCTGACCGCCCTGGCGTGGCCCGCGGTACCGGCCCGCCCGTGGGTCGGCGCCTCAGCCGACGACCTGGCCGCGCGGGTGTTCGGCCGCGCCCTGGGCGCGCGTGACCTCGCCCTGGGGCTGGGCGCGCTGGCGGCCCTGCAGGGGCCGGGAGCCGAGCCCGGATCGGCCGCCGCCTGGATCGCCGCGGGTGCCCTGTCCGATGCCCTGGACGTGGCGGCCAGCGTGGCCTCGTGGCGCGACCTGCCGCGGGTGACCCGGTGGCTGGTAGCCGCGGCGGCCGGCGGCGCGGCCCTGACCGGCGCGGCCGCGGCGCTGACCTCGGCGACCTCGCGCGCGTCGTCCGGACCGGCCTAGCAGCGCCTACGCTGAAGAGATGGCGGCACGATCGCGCCGGGCCCGGCTCGCGGACGTCCACGAGCTGGCCTTGCGCATGCCGCACGTCACGGTCTGGCCCGGATCGCGCGAAAACCCGGTCTACCAGGTCGGCGGGAAGTCCTTCGTGTTCTTTCGCAGCCCGCGCCCGGATGCCGTCGACCCCGTCACCGGCGAGCGCTACCCCGACGTGATCATGTTCTGGGTGCCGTCTGAGTCCGACAAGCAGGCGCTGGTCCAGGATCCCGGGTCGCCGTTCTTCACCACGCCGCACTTCGACGGACATCCGTCGGTGCTGGTGCGGGGGAGCCGGATCGGCGAGCTCACCGTGCGGGAACTGACCGAGGTGATCCAGGACGCCTGGCTGTCGCGGGCCTCCCGCGCCCGGGCCGCGGCCTGGCTCAGCACCCGGCCCGACGGCGGCGGCTAGCCCGCGGCGCCCGCGGCGGCTGGGGTAACGTCCGGACCATGGAGGATGAAGACGGTTACTTCGGCGAGCGCGTCGCCGCGACGTACGACGGCACCTCCGGGGTCTTCGGCCCGGGCACGGTAGCGGCGACGGCCGGGGTGCTAGCCGAGCTGGCGGGCGGCGGGCGGGCGCTGGAGCTGGCCATCGGCACCGGACGGATCGCGCTGCCGCTGGCCCGCCGGGGCGTGGAGGTGCACGGCATCGAGCTGTCCCGGGCCATGGTGGCCCGGCTGCGCGCCAAGCCCGGCGGCGAGGACATCCCGGTTGCCATCGGCGACATGGCGACCACCACGATGGACGGCACGTTCTCGCTGGTCTACCTGGTGTTCAACACGATCATGAATCTGACCAGCCAGGACGCCCAGGTCGCCTGCTTCCGCAACGCCGCCCGCCACCTGGAGCCCGGCGGTTGCTTCGTCATCGAGTGCCGGGTTCCCGAGCTGCGCCGGCTCCCGCCGGGGCAGGACGTGCTGCCCTGGGTTGTGAGCGAGAAGAACTGGGTGTCCTACTCGTATGACCCGGCCACCCAGGCCATGCACGGGCACTACGTCGAGTTCACCGGTGGTCAGGGCGAGTACCGCACCATGCCGTTCCGGTACGTGTGGCCGTCGGAGCTCGACCTGATGGCACGGCTGGCCGGGATGCGGCTGCGCGACCGGTGGGAGGGGTGGAGCCGGCAGCCCTTCACCAGCGAGAGCAGCCAGCACGTCTCGGTCTGGGAGAAACCCGGCCCGTTAGGCATACGGCACAATGGCCTGATGGATGCCGATGTCGTGGTCATCGGGGCTGGTGCGCTGGGCCTGAGCGCCGCCCTGCACTGTGCGCTGGCCGGCCGGTCGGTCGTGGTAGTGGAACGCCACACCGCCGGATCGCAGGCTTCCGGCCGGGCGGCGGGCCTGTTCAAGTCGGTCCAGGCGGACGAGCTGCGTACCCGGCTCGCCCGGCGCAGCATCACCCGGGCGCTCAGCTTCACCGACTGGGCGGGAGTACCGCTGCCGGTGGTCCGCTCGGGGAGCTTCCTGATGGCCAGGACGCCCCAGCACCGCGAGTACCTCGGTCAGGAGCTGGCGCAGTCCCGGCGCTGGGGCGCCGACGTCCGCGAGGCATCCCGGACCGAGCTGAGCTACTACCAGCCAGCCGGCGACGAATACACGCTGTGGTGCCCGGAGGACGTTTACATCGAAGAGCCGGCCAGCCTCATCCAGGCCTGCCTGGCGGCCTGCCAGCGGAACGGGGCCGTGGTGGCCGAGAACGAGCCGGTCATCGGGATACCGGTGACCGCCGGCCGCGCGGCCGGTGTCGAGACCGAATGCCGGTCGATCGCCGCGCCGGTGGTCGTGGACGCGGCGGGCGGCTGGGTCCGGCAGGTGGCCGGCCTGGCCGGGGCCCGGGTACCGGTCGCTCCGGTTCGCCATCAGCTGCTGATCACCGAGCCCACGAGCGACGTCGACCCGGCCGACGCGATCGCCCGGGTGGTCGACGCCGCCGTCTACCTGCGCCCGGCCCGTGGCGGGCTCATGGTCGGCGGGTTCGAGCCCGGCCCGCTGCCGGTCGACCCGGAGCAGCAGCCGGCCTCGTTCAGCACCGATGACGTGCCACTGGATCTCGCCGTGCTGCGCAAGCTGGCCGGCCAGGTCGCGGCCGAAGCGCCGGCCGCGGACAGCACCCCGGTCGCCGAGCACCGCGGCGGGCTGTTCACCATGAGCCCGGACGGGCGCTTCGTCGTCGGCCCCGTGCCGGACCTGCCCGGCCTGTGGGTGGCCAGCGGATGCAACGGCTCAGGGTTCTCGTCCTCGCTCGCGATCGGTGAGGCCCTGGCCGCCTGGATTACCAGCGACACGCCGCCACCGGGCATGACGGCGCTGTCCCCGGACCGGTTCGGTCCGCTTGGCGACGAGGTGGTCGTCTCCCGCGGGCTCTGGCAGTACGCCCACTACTACGATCCCGCCGGCGTCCCCTCCTAGCGCCGCGCGTCAGGGCCAGGCCAGCACGGTGCCGTCGTCCACGCTGCGGAACCACCAGTCGAGGCCGTACTCGTCGACGGGCTGCAGGGCGACCTCGTAGTCCACTGTGCCGCGGCTGCGGCCGGTCAGCTCGGCGCCCATCTTCCACAGCAGCCTGGTCATCACCGCGTTGTCGGCGGAGACCGTGGCGGTGAACCGGCCGATGCCCGCCTGGCGGGCCCGGTCGGACAGCCGGGTCAGAAGCGCGGTGCCCAGTCCGCGGCCCTGCCAGTCGTCGGCAATGGTGACGGCGATCTCGGCGGCCCCCGGGTCGTCGGGATCCCGGATGTAACGCGCGATGCCGGCGCCCCGCCCGTCAACCGGGCTGAGTGCGCCGAGCGCCTCGTGGTCGTGGTGGTCCACCTCGGTGAGGTAACGCAGCTCGGCCGCTGACAGCGTGGTCTTGGGACCCAGGAAGCGCATCTGGCGGGACCGGGCACTCAGCCGGGCGAAGCCGTCCGCCAGCAGCGGCGCGTCGGCGGCGCGGACCTGGCGGATCAGCACCGTCGACCCGTCGCGCAGCGTGGTCGGCGTTCCCTCCGCCGCCGGGCGCGGGCGCGGGGCATGGACGTTGTGACTGAACATCGGAATTCCCCCTGGTGACGGCGCGCTGAGGCGCGCCACGAACACGATCTCCCGCTACTGTGCCCGGGCGCGCTGAAGCGCGGCTGGCACGGCGCTGCAACGGCGGACCGCGGCGACGGTTGCCAGCTGGCGTCTGACTAACCGGACGAGCCGGCTTCGCCGAGATAGCTGGCCGCGAGCAGCGCACCGTCCTTGCTCAGCTGCCCGGCGCTGCCGGTGGCCGCCAGTTCGCCGTGGGACAGGATGTAGCCGCGATCGGCGATCTTCAGCGCCAGGTGCACGTGCTGCTCCACCAGCAGCACGCCGGTGCCGTTGCCGGTCGCGGCGGCCCGGACCGCCGGCAGCAGCCGGTCCACGATCACCGGGGCCAGACCCAGGCTCATCTCGTCGAGCATGAGCAGCTTCGGCCTGCCGCTGAGGGCCCGCGCGAGCGCCAGCATCTGCTGCTCACCGCCGGACAGCAGGCCGGCCTTGCGCCCGCGCAGCTCGCGCAGGGCCGGGAAGTGGTCGAACGCGGCATCCAGCTCGGCCTGGCCGGACAGGCCGTCCAGCCGGAAATGCTCCGCCACCGTCAGGCCGAAGAAGATCCCGCGGTCGTGCGGGACGTGCGCGAGGCCGAGCCGGGCCCGCGCGGTCGGGGAGAGGGCCGCGAGATCCTGGCCGCACAGGCGGACCGCGCCGCCGGCGGGCTTCAGCAGCCCGGAAATCGCCCGCAGCGTGGTGGTCTTGCCGGCGCCGTTGGCGCCGAGAAGCGCCACGACCTCGCCGCGGCCCACGGTCAGCGTCAGCTCGCGCACGACCGGCGCACGGTAATAGGCGACGCTCAGCCGGTCGAGTTCGAGAACGGTATCACCCCGGCTGGCTGCCATCCGCCCACCCACCTTCGCCGGCCGCCGTCAGCGCACATATCTGGCACGACCGCCACCAGCTTCCACCACCGTGGCTTTCCCGGCATTGGCGTCCACGCCAACTTGCCCGCCACGAATATGTGCCCTCCGCACACTTGACGCGATCGTGACCTGGATTGTCAACAAAATAGTTGACGAGAGCGGGCCGCCGGTTTTTCCTGAGGAAATAGTTTCCTGCAGGTTCCCGATGCCCTCCGGAGAATGCGATGGAGCAAGCTTCTGCCACGCATGCCAAAAGCCCGATCCGGCCCGGGAAACCGCCTTTCTAGGCGGACGATCCCAGGCCTGCGGCCCGGGCGCTAGTGGCGAATCTGGGAGCACCAGACGTTCCCTGGGGGCAAGAAACGGCTCGGTCATCGGCGATGTCGTGACGACTTACCCATCAGGAGGAACCACCGTGCGAAGACACAACAGACTCGGCGTGGCCGGCTTCGCCGCGGTCGCCGCAGCGGTGCTGACGGCGGCGGGCTGCGGCAGTTCGAGTTCCAGCTCAACTCCGGCCACCTCGGCGAGCTCGGCGCCGGCCAGCAGCCTTCCGGCCAGCACGGGCACCGGAGGCCAGGGCGCCCAGTCCGTCACCAACTACCTGAGCTACACCGGCGGCAAGGCCGGCCCGGCGGACAAGTCGCTGCCGCCGGTCTACATCGGCTACGTCAACCAGCAGGGCGGCCCCACGGCCGTTGGCCTGCTGGCCACCGCCGGCGCGCAGATGGCGGTCAACTACGCCAACGCCGAGCTCGGCGGCGTCGGCGGCCACCCGATCCAGCTTGTCACCTGCTTCATCGCCTCGGCCGAGGAAGAGGGCACCGTCTGCGCGCAGAAGTTCCTCGCCAACAAGAAGGTGAACGTGATCGAGCTGGGTGGCGTGGCAGTCGGCGTACAGTCGTTCTTCGGCACGCTGGGCGGCGCCAAGCCGGTGGTCGACGGCGTCGCGGCGACCCCGGTCGATTCCGTGCAGAAGAACGCGGTGATCCTGTTCGGAGACGCGACCCACATCCTCGCGCCGTTCGGCACGTACGCGAAGGACGTCCTGCACGCCAAGACCGCGGCGCTCGTCTACCCGTCCGACAACGCCGGCATCGCCGTAGGCGCCGCGGCGATCAAGGCCGGCCTGGTGGCGGCCGGCATCTCCGTCAAGGCGGTCGGTTACCCCGAGACCCAGACCGACCTGACCTCGGTGCTCACCGCGGCGGGCGCGCAAACGGCCGACATGGTGATCCCGTACAGCGACACCGCCGGCTGCGTGAACCTCGCCAAGAGCCTCAAGACGCTGGGCATCACCGATACGAAGAAGATCGTCTCGGCGCCGCTGTGCCTGAACGGGCAGGTCATCAAGGGCCTCGGCGACTTCCCGCACTGGACGTACTCGATCGCGAGCTCGCTGTACGGCGACCCGTCCGACCCGGGCATGCCGCCCTACGAGGCGGTGGCGAAGAAGTACTCCACCCAGGCGAACGCGCCCGACCCGTGGAACATCGTCGACTTCGGCCAGACGCTGACGACCATCAAGATCATGAACGAGGTCGGCTACGCGAGCCTGTCCCCGTCGGCGATACTGGCCAAGGCGAAGGCGTTCACCGGACCGCAGGCGCTCGGCGCCCCCGCGCTCGACTGCGGCAAGTACAACAACGCGCCGGGCGTGTGCAACGACCGTATCCAGTTCTTCGAGTACACGGGCGGCGTGACTAGCGGCAAGCCCGAATGGGCCAAGGCGGCCGGCTGGCTGCAGCCGCCGTCTTAGCATCACCGTCCCGATCCCCGGCCCTGGCAAGGAATGACCGGTGCAACAGATCCTGCTGTTCATCCTGCTCGGACTCGGTTCCGGCGCGCTCATCGCCGGCATCGCGCTCGCGGTAGTACTGACCTACCGAGGGTCGGGGATCATCAACCTCTCCACCGGCGCCATCGCGATGCTCGGTGGCTACGCGTTCTGGGCACTGAACGCCGGGAAGCTCGCGACGCTGCCGACCGCCGTCGCGCTGCCGCTCAGCCTGCTGTTCGTCCTCGCGGTCGGCGCGATCACCGAGTTCGCCGTCTACCGGCCGCTGCGCAACTCCTCGCCGCTGGCCAAGCTCGTCTCCTCGCTCGGCGTGCTGCTCATCGCGCAGTCGGCGATGATCCTCGCCTTCGGCGTCACCCCGCAGCCGGAGCCCGGCATCTTGCCGACCAGCGTCGTGCACGTCTTCGGCGCGGTGGTCCCGGTCAACCGGTTCATCCTCACCGGCCTGGTCATCGTGGCCGCCGCCGGTCTGGCCGCGCTGTACAAGTGGACCCGGTTCGGGCTCGCCACCCGGGCGGCGGCGGAGAACGAGGCCGCGGCGATGCTCAGCGGCCTGTCGCCGAACATCATCTCGCTAACCAATACGCTGCTCGCGTCCCTGCTGGCCGGGGCGCTCGGCATCCTGGCCGCCTCGATCACCCAGCTTGACCCGAGCACGCTGCCGCTGCAGATCATCCCGGCGCTGGCCGCCGCGCTGATCGCCTCGTTCACCTCGTTCGGCATCGCGGCCGGCGCCAGCTTCGGCATCGCCATCATGTACTCGCTGCTCCAGTACGCCTCGGCCCAGTCGTGGTTCCCGCAGTCCGGCGGCGTCTCGCTGCCCGGCGTCACCGACCTGCTGGCGTTTCTCATCATCGTCGTGGTGCTGTTCTGGCGCGGGTCGCGCATTCCCGGCCGCGGCGAGATCGTCGAGCGGAGTCTGCCCGAGGCGCCCCGCCCGCAGCACCTGGTCCGCGCCGGGCTGATCTGCGCGCTCGTCGGCGCGGTGCTGCTGGTCGTGTTCCCGTTCGACTTCCGCGAGGCGCTGATCAATACGCTGATCGGCGCGCTGATGGCGCTGTCGCTCGTGGTGGTCACCGGTTTCGTCGGCCAGATCTCGGTCATCCAGCTAGCGCTGGCCGGCGCCGCCGGATTCACGATCTCGCATATGGCGGTCAATTTCGGCATCACGTTCCCGGTCGCGGCGCTGGCGGGCATCGTGGTCGCGGTGGTCATCGGCCTGGTCACCGCGGTATCCGCCGTCCGTGTCCGCGGCGTGAGCCTGTCCGTCGTCACGCTCGCCGGTGCCGTCGCCATCGAGAACTTCGGCTTCGTCAACAGCACCTGGGGTGGCGGCCTGGCCGGATCGCCGGTGCCCGAGCCGAAATGGTTCGGGCTCGATCTCGGCCCGAACGGCCCGTTCCGCGGCATCGACGGCAACCAGCCCAGTCCGGTCTTCGGCTGGGTCACGCTGATCTGCTGCGTCCTCGTGTGTGTCGGGGTGGGCTACATCCGGCGCGGCACGCTCGGGCAGCGGATGCTCGCGGTGCGCTCCAACGAGCGCGCGGCCGCCGCCGCGGCGATCAACCCGCGCACGGTGAAGCTGTACGCGTTCGGCATCGCCGCGTTCATCGCCGGCGTCGGCGGCGTGCTGTACGCGTACAACTTCGGCTCCGTGAGCGCCGACCGGTTCGACGCGGTGACCGCGCTCAGCCTGATCGCGTTCGCCTACGCGGGCGGCATCACGCTCATCTCCGGCGCGGTGTTCGCCGGCCTGCTGTCCGCGCAGGCGCTGATCCCGTACGCGCTCGACAAGTGGTTCGGGCTGAACGGAAACTGGTTCCTGCTGGTCGGCGGCTTTCTGCTGATCTTCACCCTGCAGCAGAACCCAGCGGGCGTGGCCGGCGACATCTACCGGCGGATACACAAGCGATCCATGGTCCGCGCACCGGAGACGGCCGCCGCGGTTCCCGCGCGCAGCGAACCCCGCACCGGACCAGTCGATCTCGCCAGCCGCCCCGCCGTGCTGAGCGTCACCGGCCTGTCTGTCGCGTTCGGCGGCGTGCACGCGCTGCGCGAGGTCACGGTGACGGTGCGCGAGGGTGAGCTGGTCGGTCTAATCGGCCCGAACGGCGCGGGCAAGACGACGTTCATCGACGCCATCTCCGGCTTCGTTCGGTGTACCGGACGTGTCCGGCTATCCGGGTCCGACATCGGGGGACTGCCGGCCTACCAGCGCGCTCGTCGCGGGCTGGGGCGCACCTGGCAGAGCACGGAGTTGTTCGACGACCTCGACGTGGGAGAGAACCTGACGGTGGCGGCCAGGAATGGTCCGGACCACAAGCCCGCCCAGGCGCTCGACCTGGTCGGCATGGGCTGGGCGGCCAAGGCCATGCCCGCCGATCTGTCCATGGGGCAGCGCAAGCTGGTCGGCGTCGCCCGCGCGCTCGCCGCCAGGCCCCGGCTGCTGTGCCTGGACGAGCCCGCCGCCGGCCTGGACACGCGCGAGAGCGCCGAACTTGGCGCCCGGCTGCGCGCGCTGGCCGATCAGGGCCAGTCGATGCTGCTGATCGAGCACGACATGGGGCTCGTACTGGGTATCTGCGACCGTGTTATCGTGCTCGAGTTCGGCCAGGTGATCGGCGAAGGCCTGCCGGACGCCGTCCGGCAGGACCCGCGGGTCATCGCCGCCTACCTCGGCGACGGCGGGCCCGTCACCACCACCCTCGTGGACGAGCAGGCGGAGTGAGCGCGGCGGTCAAACGCCGCGTCAAACACCTGACGTGTTCAGTGGCCTCATCGGAGCACGCGGCGATCACGCGCCGCGCTCATGACCGAGAGGGACAAGCAGATGGCACTGTTCATGGACGTCCACAACATCGAGGGAGGGGTGTCGGCGGCCGACGCCGCCGGCGCCCATCAGGCCGACCTGGCCACCCAGGCACCGTACGGAGTCAGCTACCTGCGCTACTGGGTGGACGAGGAAGCGGGGAAGATCTTCTGCCTGGTCGACGCGCCGGACGCCGAGGCCGCCAACACCGTTCACCGGCAGGCTCACGGGCTCGTCGCCGACGAGATCTACCCCGTCAGCGAGCACGCCTGACGATCACGCCGATGGCCCCGGGGCCCGGGGCGTGCGACCATTCGGAGACGATGAGCATCACCATCCAGCTCCTTGGCCGTCCGTCCATTACCCGGGGCTCGTCGGCCGGGTACAAGCTCAGGAGCCGCAAGAGCTGGGGGCTGCTGGCGTACCTCATCCTGAGTGAGCGCCCGGCAGCCCGCAGCCAGCTCGCCTCGCTGCTGTTCGCCGAGGCTGACGATCCGGTCCGGGCCCTGCGCTGGTGCCTGGCCGAGATCAGGCGCGCGCTGGGCGACGAGGGATCGGTCGACGGTGACCCGGTCGTGCTCCGGCTCCCCCGGGGTGCCGTGGTAGACGTCGAGGTGGTGATGAAGGGGACCTGGACGGCTGCCGTCGACCTGCCCGGGCTGGGTGCGGACCTGCTCGACGGCATGACGGTCAAGGGCGGGGCGGCCTTCGAGACGTGGCTGCTCGCCCAGCAGCGGCACGCGGCCGCCGCATCCGAGGCGGTGCTGCACGAGGCCGCCCTGGGGTCGATGGCACGCGGCGCGCTCGAGGCGGCCATCGACTACGCCGTCCGCGCCGCCGCGATGAGCCCGCTCGACGAGAACCACCAGGCCCTGCTGATCCGGCTGTACCGGACGGCTGGCGACGACGAAGCCGCGGCCAGGCAGTTCGCCGCGTTCGCCAAGATCCTGCGGGCCGAGCTTGACGTGGCCCCGGGTCCCGCGGTTCAGGCGGCGATGCGCCAGCCCCGGTCCGCGCCCGACGTGGTGGCCGACGAGGCCACGGTCGAGGCGATCGTCGAGGCCGGGTCGGCCGCGGTGTCGGCGGGCGCCGTCGAGGCCGGGGTTCAGTCGCTGCGGACCGCCGCCAGGCTCGCCGACGGCGCCGGCGCAACCCGGCTGCGCGTCAGCTCCCGGCTCGTGCTGGCCGAGGCGCTGGTCCACGCGCTCGGCGGCCTAGACGAGGAGGGCCTGGCCACCCTGTACGAAGCCGACGAGATCGCGCTGGCCCACGGCCTGCTCGACGATGTGGCCCGGGCGCGGGCCGAACTCGGGTACATCGACTTCCTTCGCGGCCGCTACGACCGGGCCGAACACTGGCTCACCGACGCCCTGGAGTACGCCAGCGGCTCACCCTCGATGCGGGCGAAGGTCATGACCTACCTGGGCTCGGTGGAAAGCGATCGTGCCAGCTACCGGCGTGCCGTCGGCTATCTGGAGCAGGCGGTCACGCTGTCCCAGGCGGGGAGGGAGCCGCGGCGGCAGGCCTACGCACTGTCCATGCTGGGCCGGATCAGCCTGTTCCGCGGCGCCCTGGACACGGCGGCCGGGCAACTCGACGCGTCAATCAAGCTGGCCGAGGATGATCACTGGCTGGCGTTCCTGCCGTGGCCGCAGGCGCTGCGGGGTGAGGTGCAGCTGGCCCGGGCTGACCCGGCTGGAGCGGCCGAACTGCTTCAGCAGGCCTTCGCCCGGGCGTGCCAGCTCGGCGATCCGTGCTGGGAGGCTATGGCCGCCCGCGGGCTCGCCCTGGTGGCCGAGGCCGCGGGCGACGGCGAGCGTGCCATCGCGATGCTGGCCGAGGCCCGGGCCCGCAGCGACCGGCTGGCCGAACCCTATCTCTGGCTCGACGGGTACATCCTCGACGCGCAGTGCGACCTCGGCCGGCGGCACGGTCATCCGGATACCGCAGTCTGGGTCGAGACGCTGCGGAAGCTCGCGTCGCGGTCGGGGATGAGAGGGCTCACGCTCCGCTCGCTCCAGCACGGCGCCGCGCTCGGCCGGGCGGGCGACAGCACCGCCGCGGCCGTGCTGGCGGACGAGCTCGCCGAATACGGTTAGCCCGCGGGGCTCACGCCTCGGACAGCCACGGGTAGCGCTCGGTGTCCTTGGCCGCGTAGTCCGGGTCCAGGTAGATGAAGCACCGCTGGATCTTCCAGTCGCGGATCTCGAACACGTCGCACCACCGCCCGGCCGCCCACTCGGGAACCCCGGCCCGCCAGGGGCCGTCCCGGTGCTCGCCGTGGCTGGTTCCCTCGCACACCACCGTGTCACCCGAGATCACCCAGTTGAAGTGGGAGTAGTGGTGCAGGATCGACGTGATCGTGCCGCCGACGTCGCCGAACAGCTTGCCGATCTCCTTCTTGCCTCCTGCCAGCCCCCACTTGGGGAAGTAGACCTGCGCGTCATCGGCGAACAGATCCAGGATGCTGCCTCCGGTCGAGGTGACGCCGCCGTTGTCGAAGGCCTTGAGGTACTCGAGCGCAACCGACTTGCGCTGCTCATCGGTCATCGTCTGAGTGGTCAGTGCCATCGGGCCACCGTCCTGGCGAGTGGGAACAGCCGGCTGATACTTCAGCACCTTAGCGAAGCTCGTGCAGAATCGGCACTACGAAGATCCACCAGGATGCCGGGGAAGGGTGCGCGATGACCGAGTTGCCGGACTATGCTGACCTGCCGCCCGCCCCGCGGGGTGGCCGCTCCGGGTGGGGCCTGTTCGGCGCCGGGGACAATCTCGGCCTGGTCAACCTGATGACGCCGGAGCGGGTCGCCGCCGCCGCCCGGCTGGTCCGGCGGGGCCAGGTCTTCTGCCTGGATATGCCGCTCGGCAGCGTCTCCCCGGCGCTGGCGGCGTTCCGCGGCGCGCCGCGGCACCACGTCCTGCACCAGCCCGGCACGGCCGGTTTCGACGACGTGTACGACAACTTCTACCCGCAGGCCTCCAGCCAGTGGGACTCGCTGGCCCACGTCGGCTACGCGCCGGACCAGATGTACAACGGCGCCACCGAGCAGGAGGTGCTGGCGGGCACCAGGAACACCATCGACCACTGGGCCCGGCACGGCCTGGCCGGGCGCGCGGTCCTGCTCGACGTCGAGCGGGCGATGCGGGAAGCCGGGCGGTCCTACGATCCCGGCGGCAGCTCCGCCATCGGCGTGGACGGGCTCGAACTGGCCCGCCGCCAGGCCGGCGTCGAGTTCGCGCCCGGCGACATCATCCTGCTGCACACCGGCTTCGCCGCCTGGTACGTCGGGCAACCCGGCCCGGTGAAGTTCCGGCTGCACGGCAACCCGGCCACGCCCGGCGTCGAGCACAGCGAGGCGGTCTGCGAGTACCTGTGGAACAGCCATGCGGCCGCTATCGCATCGGATACCTACGGTGTCGAGGTGTTTCCCGCCGACATGAGCGCGGAGGCCCGCCCGTTCGGCTTCCTGCATAACATGCTCATCGGCCAGTTCGGCATGGCCCTGGGGGAGCTGTGGTGGCTCAGTGACCTAGCCCGTGATAGCGCCGCCGACGGTACCTACGAGATGTTCCTGGTCAGCGCGCCGCTGAACGCGCCGGGCGGGATCGGCTCGCCCGCCAACGCGGTCGCCATCAAGTAGCCGGGCGCCGCAGGTGCTCCTGGGCGCCGACCCGGTAGGCCTCGGCCAGCCACGCGGCGAACTCGGCGTCCACCTCGTCCGGTCCGGACAGCCGGAACGCGTGCAGCACGTTGCGCGGGGAGAACGTCTCGACGCGCAGGAAACGGGGGCTGTCGATCCGCCGGGCCAGCACCAGGTGGCCGTTCAGCCAGTCGCGGCGCGGCATGAACGCCGCGAAGCTCATCCGGACCTGCAGGGCGATGCGCGTCTTCTCCGCCAGTACCTGGACCGGCCCGACGGCGCGGACGCAGGCCAGCGCCGCGTCGAAGGCGGCCCGGACCTGCGGGCCGGAGCGGGCGAAGTGCCGGTCCAGGTCGCCCAGGGCGGCGCAGGTGTGCGACTGGTTCCGGCTGGCGAAGCTCCGCCCGCACGACGGGCACGTCCACATGTCCGTCACCGGCGCGGCTCCCCGGTCAGGGCAGCCATCGCAGCCACGTCCCGTGGCTTTCGGTCAGGGCGATGACGTCGCCGTCGCGGGCCAGGACGCAGGTGTGCCCGTCCTGGGCGGGTCCGTCCGTACCGGGCACGACGCCGGGCGGCTCGCTGGACAGCCAGGTGGCGCCGAGGCCGCGGACGGTGGGCATCGTCGGCGCGGGCCACGTCCAGCGGGTTGAGGTCGAGCCCGGCGCGCCAGCTGATCACCGGGAGGCGGGCCGGGAGCGGCACCGGCCCGCGCGGCTCGCACCGCAGCACCGGAGCGTCCGGGTCCAGTCCCGCGAGCCGGTACCCGGAGTAGTCGTAAGAGTAGCGGTCGACGAGCAGGTTGAGCCCGGCGCTGGCGCCTGCCTCGATCAGCGCCAGCGGCTGCGGCAACTGGGCCAGGGCGGGCAGCAGGACGGCACACCGGGCCGGCTCGTTGGTCTGGGTACGCCGGGCCATGATCACCTGGGTCAGTTCGGCCCGGGACTGGCTGGCCAGCTCGCGCAGCGGCCCGATGGCGGGCGGAGCCCCGAGCAGATAGCGGGCCGCCGCGAACAGCAGGTTCGGCTGGCGTTTGGGCGGCGGCAGCGACGCGATGAAGCTCACCAGCGCGGAGTCACCGGCCACCGACTCGGCCAGCGCCTCGTACGCCGCCGACCGGCCCCGCGCCTCCAGCCGCCCGAACTCCTGGTAGGTCCGCGCCACCATCGTCGCCGCTTCATCACCCGCCTGCGCCACAACCGGCACGCTACCTCAGCTGGCGCCCCGGCTGCGGCCGTGGCACCGGCGCCAGGAGACAATGCTGTGGTGGCTTCGTATTCCGTTAACCCGGACGCGGTGACGCAGGCCGAGCGCCTGATCGACAGCCGTCAGTACGTGCTCGACAGCGACTGGGGGCAGGTCCAGCCTCGTGCCGCCGACCAGAACGCCTACCTGGAGCGGCACTCGTGGCAGGAGTACGCCCGGTGGCATCTCGGCCTCACCGACGGCGCCGCCGACGAGACCAAGGCCAGGTACGCCTTTGTCTACGGGGACTTCAGGCGCATCCACCGGATGGGCATCATCGCCTGCCTGTACCGGGCGGCCGAGTGGCGGCACAAGGAGATCGAGCTGGCCGCCCACGACCTGCTGCAGCGACTGGACAAGCTGACCTTGTGAACTAGCGATTAGGCCCCGCCCGTTCCTGTAACGGCCGCGTTTTTCGCTGTACCATCACCGCCATGAACCCACTGTCGGGCGTTCTCGGCGAGGCGTGGCAGATGTACAAGGCGCACGCCTGGCACCTGCTCGCCATCGCCTTCGTCATCTACCTGGCCGCGGCGGTCATCGCCGCGCTCTTCTCACTGGGCGGCACCACCGTCGGGGCCGTGCTCGGCTCCCTGGTGGAGATCGTCGCGGCCTTCCTGCTACAGGCGACGCTGGTCAAGGCCGTGCAAGACGTGCGGGACGGCCGCGCCGACCTGTCCCTCGGCGAGACCGTGCGCGCGGCCACACCGTACCTCGGGGCGGTCGCCGGGGCATCGATCCTGGCCGGCATCGCGATCGCCATCGGGCTGATCCTGCTCATCGTCCCCGGCCTGTACCTGATCACCATCTGGGCGGTGATCATCCCGGTCATCGTGCTGGAGCAGTCCGGGGTGATGGCGTCCTTCGGGCGCAGCCACCAGCTGGTCAAGGGGCGCGGCTGGCACGTGTTCGGGACGCTGGTCCTGGCGTGGCTGATCCTGCTGGCGGTGAACCTCGTCCTCGGCCTGATCTTCGCGGCGCTGCCGGACGCGCTGGGCCGGGGCCTGAGCTCGGTCATCTCGGGCACGATCGTAGCCCCGTTTATCGCCCTGGTCGTGACGCTGATCTACTACCGGCTTTCCGCGAGTGCCCAGGTGCCGACGGCCCAGGCCCCGGGCGAGAATTACGGCGGGTACGGGCAGACGCCGTTACCGAGGATCGGACGACGCCGGGCGGCCTGCCGATGATCCCTCACCGGCAGGCCGCCCTGGCCTTAACCGGCCCCCGGCGCCCCCGACGGGCCGGGGGAGAAGGACATAGGGCCGAACGGCCTGCCGGTCACGCTGCCGGTCACGCCCTGACCGCGGCGGCCGCCCAGTGCTGCTCCAGGTGCGGCACCAGATCCGTGGCGCGCTCGTCCGGGAAGAACAGCCGCGCGCCGTCGACGGTGACCACCCGGGTCGTCCCGGGGATGGTGTCCCGCAGCCAGTAGGCCCAGGAGACGTCGAAGAAGGCGTCCCCGGTGCCCCACACGATCAGCGTGGGCACGGTAAGCTCCCTGAGCTGAGGCGTGACCGCCTCCAGGTCGCCGTCGTCCATGGCCGCCAGCAGCCTCTCGAACTCCCGGGCGCGCTCCAGCGAGCCGAAGCACGGCTCCAGGTAGGAGCGGATGACCGCCGGGTCGACGCGGTCCAGGTGCTCGTAGCCGTTGCCGAAGGCGACCTTGGCGGCGGCATCCAGGTCGGTGAACAGCGCCACGGCGGTCGGCGCCAGGTCGCCGGCCCGGGCCAGCTCCACCGTCGGCTTGAAATCCTCGGGCGGCAGGTTGCCGGCGGTGTCGCAGTTAGTCAGGGTGAACGAGGCCAGCCGCTCCGGATGGCGGGCGGCGAAGACCTGCGCGACGGCTCCGCCGGTGTCGTTGGCGACGAGATCGATGCCGGTGAGCCCGAGCGCGTCGCAGAAGTCCTCCAGGCCCGCCGCCAGCGCCGCCACCGACAGGTCCTGCCCGGCCGTCACCGGGCTCTGGCCGTGCAGCGGGAGGTCGAGCGCGACGCAGCGTCGCTTCCCGGACAGCGCGCCGATGACGTTACGCCAGAGGTACGCGTTGGTGGCGACGCCGTGCACGAACAGCGCCACAGGTCCGTTTCCCACGTCGATATAGCTGATCTCGCCCGAACGGGTAGCGATGCTGTGCCGGTGGTCTTCGAGCTCGGTGAGCTGCATTACGATCACCTTCCTGACGAATGCGGTAGTCTTCTTAGACCGACTGTCGGTTTATAGAAACAAACCGACAGTCGGTTTGTCAACCGCTTAGGCGCGTGCGTTGCCGAGGGACAGGCGAGGAGCGGAGATGGACCGACCGAACAAGAACGTCGCCCGCGGTGAGGCGACGCGCGGCCAGTTGATCTCGATCGCCAGGCGCCTGTTCGCCGAGCGCGGCTACGAAGACACCTCGATCGAGGCGGTGCTGCGCGAGGCCGGGGTCAGCCGGGGTTCCCTGTACCACCACTTCCCGGGCAAGGAAGCCCTGTTCGAGGCGGTGGCCGAAGACGTCGAGACCAGCGTCGGCGAGCAAACCCTCACCGCCGCGCGCGGTGCCGACGGGCCGGTGGCCGCGCTGCGGGCCGGCTCCCTCGCCTGGATCAGGCTGGCGGGCGATCCGGTGGTGCGGCGGATCCTGCTGATCGACGCGCCGTCGGTGCTGGGCTGGGAACGGTGGCGGGCCATGGAGGAGCACCACGCCCTCGGCGGGATCCGGGCGGTACTCCAGGTCATCGCCGACCAGGGCAAGCTGCGGCCGGAACTGGTCGGCACGCTCGCCAACGTGCTGCTGGCGTCGGTCAACGAGGTAGCGCTGATCGTCGCCCGGGCCGATGACAAGGAGGCGGCGATGCAGGACGGCGCCGACACCATCGACGAGCTGCTGCGGCGCCTGTTCGGCTGACCGGTCAGCCGCCGGTCTCGCCAGCCACGGCCCGCCCCGCCTGGCGGCCGCTGAACAGGCAGCCGCCGAGGAATGACCCTTCCAGCGACCGGTAGCCGTGCATCCCCCCGCCGCCGAACCCGGCCACTTCACCCGCCGCGAACAGGCCGGGCACGGGTTCCGGCGGCGTGCCGCCGGGGGTGGCACCGCCGAGCACCCGCCCGGACAGGTCGGTCTGCAGGCCGCCCAGCGTCTTGCGGGTGAGGATGTTGAGCCGCACGGCGATCAGCGGCCCGGCCCTGGGGTCCAGGATCTTGTGCGGCGCCGCGGTGCGCGCCAGCCGCTCGCCGCGCGAGCGGCGGGCGTTCCAGATGGCCATGACCTGCAGGTCCTTGCTGAACGGGTTGTCCATCTCCCGGTCGCGCGCGACGATCTGGCGCTCCAGGTCGGCCAGCTCGAGGAGCGGCTCCGGGGTCAGCTTGTTCATCCCCGCCACCAGCTCCGGCAGTGTCCTGGCCACCACGAAATCGGCCCCGTGCCGCTTGAAGGCCTCTACTGGCGCGGATGCGCCGGGCCGCACCCGTGACAGGGTGAGCTTGATGTCCTTGCCGGTCAGGTCGGGGTTCTGCTCCGAGCCTGACAGCGCGAACTCCTTCTCGATGATCTTCTGGGTGAGCACGAACCACGAGTAGTCGAAGCCGGTGGCCCGGATGGCCGCCAGCGTGCCCAGGGTGTCGAACCCGGGGAAATGCGGGGCCGGGAACCTGCGGCCGCGCGCGTCGAACCACAGCGACGACGGCCCGGGCAAGATCCTGATGCCGTGCCCGGCCCAGATCGGGTCCCAGTTCTGGATGCCCTCGGTGTAGTGCCACATCCGGTCGCGGTTGACCAGGCGGCCGCCAGCCCGTTCGGCGATGGCCAGCATCCGGCCGTCGACGTGCTCGGGCACCCCGCAGATCATCCGGTCCGGGGCGGGGCCGAGCCGGTCCGGCCAGGTTGCGCGGACCAGGTCGAGGTTGCCGCCGATGCCGCCGGAGGTCGCGATCACGGCGGGGGCGTGCAACTCGAACTCGCCGGCCTGGACACGCGAGCTGCGGGTGCCGCGCGCGGCCCGGCTGGGCTCGAGGATCGCGCCCCGCACGCCGTCCACCGTCCCACGGGTGACGGTGAGCCCGTCGACCCGGTGCCGGAACCGGAGCCCGACCAGGCCCGACCCCGCTGCCTCCCGGACCTGCCGCTCGAACGGGGCCACCACGGCCGGGCCGGTGCCCCAGGTGACGTGGAAGCGGGGCACCGAGTTGCCGTGCCCGTCGGCCAGGTAGCCGCCCCGCTCGGCCCAGCCGACCAGCGGAAGCCACCGCACCCCCATGTCGTGCAGCCAGGACCGCTTCTCCCCGGCGGCGAAGTCGACGTAGGCCTGCGCCCAGCGGTACGCCCAGTAGTCCTCGCCCGCCGGGTCGTCGGTTCCGCGGTCGAAGAACGCGCTGCCCATCCAGTCCTGCCAGGCCAGCTCGTGAGAATCCCTGATGCCCATCCGGCGCTGCTCCGGGCTGCCGGCCAGGAACAGGCCGCCGAACGACCAGAAGGCCTGGCCGCCCAGGTTCGACTCGGGCTCCTGGTCGAGCAGCAGTACCCGCCGTCCGGCCCGGGCCAGCTCCGCGGTTGCCGTCAGTCCCGCCAGCCCCGCGCCCACCACGATCGCATCCGCGTCCATCTGGTTATCAAACCAGGCCACCGGCCCGCGTTGCAGCCGGCCGTGCGCTCGTCGCTGCCGGGGGTGGCCATGGTTTCTGGCCGGGACCCCCGGGTAGGGCCACTGAGAAGCCGTCCCGAGCCTTCGGGGAAGTGATGGGCATGCGACGGTATCTGATCGTGCTGGACATGGATCTGCTGGCCGCCGACGAAGAACTCGACCTGGAGCCGATCAGCTATCTCGTCGCGCAGCAAGAGCGAGAGCCGTGTGAGGCGGTGGTGCTGTCGCTGGCCAGCACGCGTCAAGCCCGGCTGCCCGCCGCCGAGCTTCTTCTCGGCGCGCAGGTGGGGAAGTTTCCCGTCGCGCCCCAGCCGAGTCATAACCTCGGGGCGGCCGCCGAACACCGTCTGAACCTGGCTGTGCGGCACCTGAAGACAATCGGCTGCGAAGCGAGCGGCCTCATCAGCGACGAAGAGGATCTGGTGAAGGCGGTACGGTCGGAGACCCGCAGCCGGGACTATGCCGCGGTGCTCCTGGTGACCGGCAGGCAACGCGGATCATGGCCGGCCCGGCGCCTGCACCTAGACCCGGTGCACCGGCTTCGGCGGCGTCTCGGACAGCGGCTGGTCGTCTTTCCGCTCGGCCCCGGCGCTCCCCGTCCCACGCTCTCCTCCTGAGGCTTTCCCGGCCGCCGCCCGCAGCCGGCCGGCGGCGTCCACGAGGATCGCGACCAGTTCGGCGAACCGCGTGTCCGGATCGCCGAAGATGACCGGCCCGGCCTCGGCCGCCAGCGGGTGCGTCGTGGCGCCGACCCGTTCGGCCCGGCGGCTGGGTGAGTACCGGTCGTCGCCGGCCTGCGCCACGGCCTGCTCCTCGATGCAGAACCCGATCGTGAAGCTGTAGAGCAGCTGGTACGCGCGGACCACGTCGGCGACGGTGAAGCCCTGCCGGGCGAGCGACGCCAGCCCCGCCTCCTGGCCGCGCAGCACGGCCGGGTCGGTGAGGTAGGTGCCGCTGACCATCGTGGCGCCGTCGCGATGGGACAGCAGGGCCCGCCGGGTGATGGTGGCGAACGCGGTCATGCCCTGATCCCAGGGCAGGTCCGGATCGAGCTCGGCCAGGGCGGCGGCGATCTGCCGCCAGACCTCCGTCGCCATCTCGTCGAGCAGGTCCTGCTTGCTGCGGACATGCCAGTACAGCGCGGGCGGCTGGACGCCGAGCTTGCCGGCGACGACCCGGACGGTCAGCCCGTCGAGCCCGGTTTCGTCGAGGGCTTCCAGCCCCGCGGCCACGATGGCCGCCTTGGTCAGTCCACGCGTCACGGTTGACAGCTTAACGTCGTTAAGGGCACACTGCGATAGATCCCAATTTAACGTCGTTAAGGAGAGGCGATGAAGGCAGCGGTACTGCGCGGCCCGGGCGAGGTGCCCGAGTACGCAGACTTCGACGACCCGCAGGTGCCCGAGGGTTACGAGCTAGTCGAGATCGTGGCGGCCGGGATCCACCCGGTGGTCCGGTCTATCGCGACCGGGCGGCACTACGGCAGCACGGGGACGTGGCCCCTGGTCCCCGGCGTCGACGCGGTCGCCCGGACGGCCGGGGACACACTCATCTACACCGGTTTCGTCCGGCCTCCGCACGGGACCCTGGCCGAACGGGCCGCGGTTCCCGCGTCGATGCAGCTATCCCTTCCCGCGGGGACGGCGCCGGAGCGGGTCGCCGCCGGGATGAATCCCGGGATGTCATCATGGCTGCCGCTGCGCCAGCGCCAGGACGAGACCGGGGCGCTGGGCACCGTGCTGATCCTCGGCGCGACCGGTATGGCCGGCCTGCTCGCGGTGCAGAACGCCTGCGCGCTCGGGGCGAGCCGGGTCATCGCGGCGGGCCGCGACCCCGGCGCTCTGGACCGCGCGGCCGGCTTCGGTGCCACCGCCGTCGCGCTGGGCGAAGACCGCGACGCGACCGCCGCGGCGCTGATCGGCGCCCTGGCCGGTGACGCGCCGGACCTGGTACTGGACTTCGTCTGGGGACCGCCCGCCGAGGCGGCCTTCGCCGCGCTGGGCCGCCGCGGCCTGGGCGAGGACGACGCGGACATCTCCTACGTCCAGATCGGGGCGGTGGCCGGGCCCGAGGCGGCGGTGCCCTCCGCGCTGCTGCGCAGCCGCCGCTTCCGGATTTCCGGCAGCGGAGCCGGTTCGGCCTCGATGGCGGTCATCCGCGCCGAGATTCCGGTCTACCTGGGACTGATCGCCGACGGCCGGATCGACGTCCCGGTGCGCACCTTCCCGCTGCCCGCAATCGGCGAAGCCTGGCTGGCTGCCGCCGGCAGCGGCAGCCGCGTGGTCGTCCTGCCCGGCTAGTCGGTCGCAGCAAGCGGCGAGTCAGCTCTTGCGGCCGACGCCGCCGCGGCGACGTTGTCGTTGCCGCCGAGCCAGTAGTCGTAGATGCGGGCGATGTGCGGCACGCTGGTATCGAAGCCGGGCACGGGCCGAGCTTAGTTCCCGATGGCCAGCTGGACGATCCGCACGATGACGAGGACCATCGCGATCGCCATGTAGCTGCCCAGGACGGTCAGGGTGACCTTGCGGCCGGCGGACATGACCGGCTTGGACAGCATGTTGAGCGGCGGCATCCGCCAGTTCTCCCGGTCGCGGCGGTCCACGTCGACCGAGCTCTGCACCCGCAGCGACCGGAGCAGGATCCAGCCGCCCACGGCGGCGGCCGCCGTCAGGCAGCCCAGGATGATGCCGAGGATCTCCCGGCCGGTGATGCCGGGGAACACCACCGAGGCGGTCAGCACGGCCGATAGCGCGATCAGCACGGTGATCACGACCGAGGTGAACATGTTGGTGCGGCGGCTGTTGACCCAGGGGCCGAGGACCGCGCGGTCGTTGCACAGCATCAGCAGGAACACTGTGGCGGCCGGCAGCAGCACGCCCGCCAGCGCCTGGACGCCCTCGATGATGAGGCCGAGCGGGGCGCGGGGGATGAGCACGATGGCCGCGGCCACCGCGATCAGCGCGGCGTAGATCGCGTAAAAGCCCTTGGCCTGGCGGAACCCGCGGTGCAGCGAGTGCTTGAGGCCCAGCGTGTCGCCGACCGCGTAGGCGGTCGACAGCGAGACCGCGAACGCCCCGATGATGGCGGCGTCGAGTAGGGCCACCGCGAACACCACGCCCGCGATCCGGCCCGCGTGGGCCGCGATGCCGTGAGCCAGCCCGGTGGCGTCGGTGAAGTGTCCCGAGGCCGGCGTGTGGGCGAAGGCCGCTGCGGTCGCGCCCATCAGCGCGGCCGCGCCGACCACCACGATCACGATGCCGATCCACAGGTCGACCTTCTCGTAGCGGATGAACCGCGGCGTGATCCGCTTGTCGACCACGTAGGACTGCTGGAAGAACAGCTGCCAGGGCGCCACGGTGGTGCCGACGATGCCGATGATCAGCAGCATGACCGTGGCCATCTGCCCGGATCCGCCAGGCAGGCCGGGCTCGGCGAACCCGTGGGCCATCGCGGCACCGGACGGGTGGCTGACCAGGAACAACGGGATGAGGAGCAGCGATCCCGCGCACAGCGCCACCGCGATCCGCTCGAACCTGCGGAAGCTGCCGGTGGCCGCGGCCGCCAGGATCACGCCCGCGGCGAGCAGCACCGCGACCAGCGTGGGTACCCCGAGGTACCCGGCGGCCATGGTGATCCCGATGAACTCGGTGACGAGGGTCAGCGCGTTGAGGATGAGCAGGTAGATGACCGCGAGCACGCCCAGGGTCTTCCCGAACCGCTCGATGATCAGCCGGGCGTGCCCGACCCCGGTGACCGCGCCGAGCCGCAGCACCATCTCCTGGTTCACGTACAGCACGGGAATCAGCAGCAGCAAGGTCCACAGCAGCCTGGTGCCGTAGTTCTGCCCGGCCTGCCCGTAGGTGGAGAACGCGCCCACGTCGTTGTCGCCGCACATCACGATCAGCCCGGGACCCACGATGGCCAGCAGCGTCTTCAGCTTGGCGGACAAGCCGGCCGGCGGAGCGGAGTTGTCGGCCGGGATGGTGCCGAGCGCGCCGCGGATGTCGCCGACGTGCGCGTCATCGAGGGCAGCGGTGCGAGCGGTGGTGGCCATGGTGAACACCCCTTTCACGTCACGAGATCTGACGGGAAACAGGGCACACGCACATGCCCGCCCCGAACGGGACAGGCACGATCAACGAGCGGAAATGTCAGGCGAGGCGGCGTGTGCCCGGGACAGAACGGGACAGCAGCGAGAAGGGCCGACTTCGGCCCGGACTATCAGAGTCCATCGCTTGCCTCCCTTCCGTCGCGACGCACGGGGCGCCAGGCCACATCGCCTGCGGGCTCTGCTGCCCGCGGGCACCAACCACGTGACACCTGAGGAAACAAACGTCCGGGAGGAAGAAATCCCCGGCCGCACCTCTCTCGTAAGAGCTTTGGCACTCCACGGCGTACTGCGGCCGCCCGGTTCGCCTGACACAGCATGCCTTGGGGCAAAGCTGAATGTCAATTCAACGCTGACCGGCGTGTCATCGTGTTGTAGCTCACGGTGCCAGTTTTCACCGGGCAATGCCGGTTAGCCGTATGTCCCCGCTGGGACGCCTGCCGGACGCCATGAAACCGGGATTCCACTGCGTGAGAACGCGCTGGATCCGGGGTTTCATCGCGTTCCAACTGGCCCGGCGTACCCGATGCGGCCCGCCGTAGGGGCGGGAGCTACTCCGGAGCAGGTGCCACCGGGATGCCGAGGCCGGGGAGCACCTGGGCGGCCGGGAGCGCGGCGAGCAGGGGACCGGGCAGCCTGAGCTTGGATCCGCGGATTCCCGATCCGATCACCACCGAACCGGTCTTGGCCACCGCCTCGTCGACCAGCACGGGCCAGTCCGCGGGCAGGCCGACCGGCGTGATCCCGCCGTACTCCATGCCGGTGGCGGCGGTAACCGCGTCCACCGGCGCGAAGGACGCCTTCCGCGCGTCCAGGTGCCTGCGCACCAGCCCGTTGACGTCGGCCCGGGTGGTCGCGGCCACCATGCAGGCCGCGTAGCGGGTCTCACCGCCGCGCTTGGCCGCGATGACCACGCAGTTCGCCGATTCCTCCGGGGTGACGCCGTAGCGTTCGCAGAACGCGGCGGTGTCCGCCAGCGCCGGGTCGATCTCGGCCACCTCGACGTCGTCGGCGCCCGGAACGTTACGCAGCGCCGCCGCGACCGGGGCGGCGAGCAGGTCAGGCCGGGACAGGGCGGGCGCGAAGGCGAGCTGAAGACTCATGGACGTTATCCAATCAGACCCGGGCCGAAGGTACGGCAGGGTGGACCGCGTGGTGATCGACACGCACCTGCACCTGTGGAACACCGAACGGCTGCGTTACGAGTGGCTGCAGTGGCCGGAGAACACCGGCATCAACCGGACGTCCGGCTTCGAGGACTTCCGTGCTCCGGCCGTCGCGGCCGTGCCGTGACGCCACGTACCTAATGGTGCGTCAGAGCATACCTGGTACACCCTTCCCCCGAAAGATCGTGGTTGTTTCGGGCTACGTGGTTGTTTTGGTGCACTATAGGCCCCCAAATCAACCATGAAGCCCGAATCCACCACGTTAAACTAAAGTGTCCAAACAGGCAATCGATTCACTGCTGTTAAAGTGGTGGAACGAGCGTGTGGGACCCGGGCCGCAGCGCTGGCGTGAGCCAGGAGCCGAAGGGCCGACCGCCAAAGGGCCGGCCGCCGGTGGCGGAAGGGGATGGCCCGGAAATCTGTTATGCAGTCGGGGCCTTCCTGATCTATTCTTCCCGCCGGTATGGAGCCGAGTTCTGTGACGTCTTCGCCTGCCCGGGACGCCGGGCCGAGGAACCGGCGTCCCAGGCAATCAGGGGCGCCGGCCGGCCGCGCCGCCGCGCGGGCGTCCGCGCGGGCCGCCCGCCGCGCGGCCATGCCGCCGATCACCTATCCTGCCGAGCTGCCCGTCAGCCAGCGCAAGGACGACATCGCCGCGGTCATCCGCGACCACCAGGTGGTGGTGATCGCGGGAGAGACCGGGTCGGGCAAGACGACCCAGATACCCAAGATCTGCCTGGAGCTCGGCCGCGGGGTCGACGGGCAGATCGGCCACACCCAGCCGCGGCGGCTGGCAGCCCGGACGGTCGCCGAGCGCATCGCCGAGGAACTGGGCAGCCCGCTGGGGGAGGCGGTCGGCTACCAGGTCCGGTTCACCGACGTGTCCGCCGACGGCACGCTGATCAAGCTGATGACCGACGGCATCTTGCTGAACGAGCTCGCCCGCGACCGGGACCTGCGCCGCTACGACACGCTGATCATCGACGAGGCGCACGAACGCAGCCTGAACATCGACTTCATCCTCGGCTACCTGCGGCAGCTGCTGCCCCGCCGCCCGGACCTGAAGGTGATCATCACCTCGGCGACCATCGACCCGGAGCGGTTCGCGGCCGCCTTCGGCGGCGCGCCGATCGTCGAGGTGTCCGGCCGCACCTACCCGGTGGAGGTCCGGTACCGGCCGGTCGGCGAGGACGCTGACCAGGGGCAGGCGGTCAGCGACGCGATCGACGAGCTGTCGGCCGAGGGGCCCGGCGACATCCTGGTGTTCCTCTCCGGAGAGCGGGAGATCAGGGATACCGCGGATCTGCTGGCGGGTCGCGAGCGGCTCGACATCCTGCCGCTGTACTCGCGGCTGTCAGCCGCCGAGCAGCACCGGGTCTTCGAGCGCCGGGCCGCCTCCAGCCTCACCCGCCGGGTCGTGCTGGCGACCAACGTGGCCGAGACTTCGCTCACCGTGCCCGGCATCAAGTACGTCATCGACCCGGGCACGGCGCGCATCTCCCGGTACAGCCGCGGGACCAAGGTGCAGCGGCTGCCGATCGAGCCGATCTCGCAGGCCTCGGCCAACCAGCGCAAGGGGCGCAGCGGGCGTACCTCGGACGGCATCTGCATCCGGCTGTACTCCGAAGAGGACTTCGAGTCCAGGCCGGAGTTCACCGATCCGGAGATCCTGCGTACCAACCTGGCCTCGGTCATCTTGCAGATGGCGGCGATCGGCCTGGGCGACATCCCGAAGTTCCCGTTCATCGACCCGCCCGACGCCCGCAACATCGCCGACGGGCTGACCCTGCTCGCCGAGTTGAACGCGTTCAAAAACGGGCGCATCACCGGGCTCGGGCGCAAGCTGGCCCGGTTGCCGGTGGACCCGCGGATCGGCCGGATGATCCTCGAGGCCGACCGGAACGGCTGCGTCCGCGAGGTCCTGATCATCGCGGCGGCGCTGTCGATCCAGGACCCGCGCGAGCGGCCCGCCGACGCCCAGCAGGCCGCCGACGACAAGCACCGACGCTTCGCCGACCCGGACTCGGACTTCGTCACCTACCTGAACCTGTGGGACTACCTGGCCGAACGGCAGCGCGAGCTGTCTTCCTCGGCCTTCCGCCGGCTCTGCCGCGCCGAGTTCCTGAACTACCTGCGGGTCCGTGAGTGGCAGGACCTGCGAGGCCAGTTGCAGACGCTGGCCGGCGATCTCGGGGTGGCGGTCAGGTCAACGTCGGCCGAACGGACCGGGTTGCACGTGTCCCTGCTGGCCGGCCTGCTCTCCCAGATCGGGATGAGGACAGAGCCGCTCCAGCCCGCCGCCTCGGCGCCCAAGGGGCGACGGCCGCGGGCCGAGTACCTGGGCGCCCGCAGCGCCCGGTTCGCTATCTTCCCCGGATCCGCCCTGGTCAGAAAGGCACCGGACTGGATCGTGGCGGCGGAGCTGGTGGAGACGTCCCGGCTGTGGGCGCGGACGGTGGCGCGGATCGAGCCGGAGTGGGTGGAGCCGCTGGCCCGGCACCTGGTCCGGCACAGCTACAGCGAGCCGCACTGGGAGAAGAAGCGCGGCGGGGCGGTCGCGCTGGAGAAGGTCACGCTGTACGGGGTGCCGCTGGTGGTGGACCGCAAGGTCCCGTTCGGGCGCATCGACCCGGCGGCGGCACGGGAGCTGTTCATCAGGCACGCGCTGGTGGAGGGGGACTGGCAGACCAGCCACCGGTTCTTCGCCGAGAACCGCCGGCTGCTGGCCGAAGCCGAGGAGGTGGAGCACCGGGCCCGCCGCCGCGGCCTGGTGGCCAGCGAGGACGAGCTGTTCGCGTTCTATGACGCGCGGATCCCGGCGGACGTGGTGTCCGCCCAGCATTTCGACACCTGGTGGAAGCAGGCCCGCCGGGCCGAGCCGGGCCTGCTCACGTTCAAGGCCAGCGACCTGCTCAACGACGACGCCACCGGGGTCAGCGCCGACGCTTACCCCGACGTCTGGACATCGGAGTCGGCCGGGGTGCCCCCCGCCCCGCTCTCCTACGCCTTCGAGCCGGGCAGCGAATCCGACGGCGTGACCGTGGACATCCCGCTGAGCCGGCTCAACCAGGTGAACCCGGCGGAATTCTCCTGGCAGGTGCCCGGGCTGCGCACCGAGCTGGTCACCGAGATGATCCGGTCGCTGCCCAAGGCGCTGCGGCGTGACCTGGTGCCTGCGCCGGACGTGGCGCGGGAGGTCGTCGCCCGTCTCGGCGAGCCGTCGGGGGACCTGCGCGACGCCGTGGCCCGCGAACTGAGGGCGCTGCGCGGGGTGAGCGTGCCGCGCGACGCCTGGGATCTGTCCAAGCTGCCACGGCACCTGCGGATCACCGTCCGGGTGACCGACTCCGGCGGCGTCCTGGCCGAGGGCAAGGACGTCGCCGAGCTCCAGCGCGAGCTCAGGCCGCGGCTGCGGGCGGTGCTGTCCGAGGCGGCGGCCGCGATCACCCGCACCGGCCTGACGTCGTGGAGCGTCGGCGAGCTGCCCCGGGTGTTCCGGGACGGCAGCGTCGTTGCGTATCCGGCCCTCGCCGACGCGGGCACCACGGTCGATGTCCGGCTGTTCGAGACACCGGACGCGGCCCATGCGGCGATGTGGGCCGGTACCAGGCGGCTCATCCTGCTGGGCGCGCCGTCGCCGGTCAAATCGATCGCGGGCGGCCTGTCCACCCGGGCCAAGCTGGCGCTCAGCCATAACCCGCACGGCGGGGTCGCGGCCATGTTCGCGGACTGCGTCACCTGCGCCGCGGACTACCTGATGGCCGAGGCGGGCGGCCCGGCCTGGGATCGCGAGGGCTTCGAGCGGCTGTCCGCCTCGGTCCGGTCGGGCCTGCACGAGGTAACCGCCGAGGTGGTGAACCAGGTGGAGGCGGCGCTGCGGCTGGCCCACTCCGTGGGTGCCCGGCTCGAGGATAACTACGCCGACCTGCTGCGGCCCGCCGTGGCCGACATGCGGGCGCAGCTGTCCGGGCTCATCTATCCCGGTTTCGTGGCGGCCACCGGGTACCGCCGTCTCCCGCACCTGACCCGCTACCTGCGGGGGATCGAGCGACGGCTGGACAAGCTGCCGGAGAACCCGGCCCGGGACGCGGCCAACATGGCCATCGCACGGCGGGCGGAACAGGCCTGCCAGCAGGCGGTCGCGGACCTGCCCGCAGCGCGCCGCGACCAGTCCGACGTCACCGAGGTGCGCTGGATGCTGGAGGAACTCAGGGTCAGCCTGTTCGCCCAGACTCTCGGCACCCAGGCCCCGGTGTCAGAGAACCGCGTCCTCACCGCGCTGCGCCGCCTGCGTCCCTAGGGCCCTTTCCGCCGCATGCCGCGCGCGGGCGTGTCGTTGCGGCCCGTGGACTACATCAGGTGCTACGTTGCTCTGCGAATACCCCAAAGTTCGCTGACGCGGCGTTCGTCCGCGGAAAGGCAGGAACCGTGACCGGAGAACCACCCGTGCGGCGCCGCCTCGTCGGAGGCGCGCTGCGCCGGTACCGGGAAAACGTGGGCTATGCGCTGGAGGACGCGGCCCGCGTGCTGGAGTGCGACCGGTCGAAGATCAGCCGGATCGAGACCGGGCAGCGCGGCATCAGACCGAAGGAGCTGCGCGAGCTGCTGACCGAATACGGGGTGCCGGACCGCGAGCAGGCCGCGTTGGTGGCCATCGCGAGCCGCGGCGGCCAGCGCGGCTGGTGGCATCCGTACGCGGACGTCCTGCCCGGCCCGTACCTGGACTACGTGATCATGGAGTCGGCCGCGGCCGAGATCATGACCTATGAGGCGCAGGTCGTTCCGGACTTGCTGCAGACCGACGACTACGCCCGGGCGATCATCGCTGCCGAGCCCGGGTACGCGACCGACCAGCAGCGGGAGGAAGCCATGGCGGCCCGGGCCACCCGGCGCCAGGTCATCCTCGGTTCCGCCGCCGAGCGGCGGCTGACGGTGATCCTCGGCGAGGCAGCGTTGCACCAGGCCGTCGGCGGCCCCGCCGTCATGGCCGGGCAGATCAGCCACCTCGTTCAGCTGGCCGACGACTTTCCCCGCCTCACCCTGCAGGTGCTGCCGTTCACGGCCGGCGCGCACGCGGCGGCGGGCAGCGCCTCGCTGGCCATCTTGAGGTTCTCTGACGCGCCGAGCCTGGGCGTGGTGTACCTGGAAGCGCTATCCGGCGGCGTCTACCTGGAGAGCCAGGAGGACGTCGCCCGCTACATCCGGGCGTTCGCCCTGCTGCGCGCCGCCGCGCTCAGCGCGGCCGACAGCGCACGCCTGCTCGGTACCTACGGATCCAAGGGGGCAAGCGTCTAGTTCGACCGGCTCGCCGCGCTGCTCTTCGAGCGCCGCAGCTCCTGGTCCACGGCCGCGAGCTTGTCGATGATGTCCTGGATGTCCTCCAGGGGCTTGTCGGTCCTCGGCGATCGCGCCATCGTGCCGCTGGCCGGGCCGACGGCGGCGGCCCCGAGACCGCTGGCTTCATCGGGCCCTGTTCGGCTGACGTCTTGCACGCTGTCGCCGGGGTTCATGCGTGGTGTCTCCTGGAGAATGCCTAGTTAGCGGGGAAGGCGGACCGGCGGGGAAGCGCGGAAATCCCGCCGGGAAGTAACGCGTTAGCGCAGGAAACCATGTTAAGGCGTTTTCGCCGAAATGTCACGCATCGATGTGCGTCGTGTCGCGCGTTTCCTTTTGCGCGTCGGGTCGCCTCGCTCCCTGCCGCCCGCCGGCGTCCCCGTCGGGTGGCCTAGCTGCGACGACACGATGTCGTAGATCATGTTCCCGGCGAAATCCTGGTGATGACGCAGAGGCATTGCTAACGATTGCATGAATTTATTCGTTTACGCTTTGTGCATGCACGTGCAAATGCAAATCAATTTGCGAATTGCGTGAATAGGGCCGGATAGGGGCAGATCGTCAGAAAGCGTCAGCGCGGCCATGGCACGGCCTGCCGCATGCTCTTCTCCATCTCCTCCGGCAGCATGGCGGGCACCGGAAGCGGGGTGACCCCCTCCCGGCCGGGCCGCATGCCGTCCAGGATCAGGGTCAGGTACCGGCGCCAGATGTCGGGGTTCGCGGCGTGCGAGAGCTGGGTCGCCTCGATCAGCACGAAGACGATAAAGATGATGTCGGTCTGGCGGATGTCGGCGCGCAGCTGCCCGGCCGCCTGCGCCCGCTGCACGAGCCGTTCGACCAGCGGCGCATTGCGCTGCCGGGCGACCGCGACCAGATTCCGGCCGTAGGTGGCGAACATCAGCATCTGCCGCAGGCCGAGGTTGCCCGCCATGGTCTCGCCCATCCGCTCCATGAAGAACACCAGGCCCGACCAGGGGTCGGGTGACGCGAAGGCCTCCTCGCCGATGGCCGTGATCGAGTCGAGGCGGTCCATGAACAGCGCCTCGATCAACTCCTCCTTGGTGCGGAACCGCCGGTAGACGGTGCCGACGCCGACCCCCGCATGACGGGCGATCTCGTCCAGGCTGACGTCGAGCCCGCGCTCGTTGAACACCTCCGCGGCCGCCGCCAGGATCCGCTGCCGGTTCCGTTCGGCGTCCCGCCGCAGCGGCCGCGTCCCAGAAGCCCCGGCCGAGTCCTCCGCCATCTGAAACCTCCCGAAAAAAAGTGGAGACAACCCCTCCACTTCATGTTACTGTGAGCTAAGCGGAGAAGGTACCTCCAGATTGGTGAAGCTCATGTCAGATGTCAACTCCATCGATAGGGCCGGCCCGGGAGACCGGCGGCGCTGGCTCATCCTCGGCGTCATCGGCCTTGCGCAGCTCATGGTCGTCCTCGACGTCACGGTGATGAACATCGCCCTGCCGTCCGCTCAGCGTGCGCTGCACTTCACTACGGCGGACAGGCAGTGGGTGGTGACGGCGTACACCCTCGCGTTCGGCAGCTTGCTGCTGCTCGGCGGGAGGCTGGCCGACCTGTTCGGCCGGAAGGTGACGTTCCTGATCGGGCTGCTCGGCTTCGCCGGCGTCTCGGCCATCGGCGGTGCCTCGGTCAACTTCGGCATGCTGATCACGGCCCGGGCCTGCCAGGGCGCGTTCGGCGCGCTCCTGGTGCCGTCGGCGCTGTCACTGCTGACGACCACGTTCACCGAGCCGAAGGAGCGCGGCAAGGCGTTCGGCATCTACGGCGCGATCGCCGCGGCCGGCGGCGCCATCGGCCTGCTGCTCGGCGGCGCCCTGACCGAGTACCTGTCCTGGCGCTGGACGCTCTACGTGAACCTGATCTTCGCGGGCGCGGCTTTCATCGGCGGAGCGATCCTGCTGACGCGGCAGTCGTCCCAGGTCAAGCCCAAGCTGGACATCCCGGGCGTGCTGCTGGTGTCCGCGGCCCTGTTCTGCCTGGTCTACGGGTTCTCCAACGCGGCCACGCACAACTGGCACACGCCGTCCACCTGGGGCTTCCTGGTCGCGGGCGTGGTACTGCTCGCGGTGTTCGCGATCTGGCAGGGCCGGGCGGCCGACCCGCTGCTGCCGCCGCGGATCGTGCTCGACCGCAACCGGGGTGGCGCGTACGCGTCCATGCTCATCGCCTCCAGCGGGATGTTCGGTGTCTTCCTGTTCCTGACCTACTACCTGCAGCAGACGCTGGCCTACTCACCGGTCGTCACCGGCTTCGCCATCCTGCCCATCGCCGGCGGTATCGCGGTCGCGGCCAACCTGTCCACGATCGTGCTGATGCCGAGGATCGGGCCGAAGCCGCTCGTGGCCACCGGGTTCGTGATCGCCGCGGGCGCCATGACCTGGTTCGCCCAGCTGGGACCGCACACCGCCTACGTAGACGGCGTGCTCGGCCCGCTCATCCTGACCGGGGCCGGCCTCGGCCTGGTGATCGCGCCCTCGATCAACACCGGCACCTTCGGCGTGGCCCCGCGCGACGCCGGCGTCGCCTCGGCCACCGTCACCGTCGGCCAGCAGCTTGGCGCTTCGATCGGCACTTCGCTGCTCAACACCATCTTCGCCAGCGCCGTCGCGTCCTACCTCACCCTGCACGTCGCCTCGGCGACCCTGATCGGCCGCCAGGCCCTGCTCGGGCAGGCGCTCGCGCACGGCTACGACGTCGCGTTCTGGTGGGTCGCCGGCATCTTCGCCGGTGGCGCGGTCGTCGGCGGCCTGTTGCTCCGCCGCGGGCCGCTGCGCCGCGACGACGGCCCGGTTCAGCAGGACGCCGGGGTCAGGGCGGAAACCGAGGCGGGCCCGGTTCTGCCGGCCTGAGGGTACGGCCCGGCGTTCACCATGCGGCCAAAAAAGTACAGGGCAATTTTGCCCGCTGGTCATTGAAATATAAGGCACCTAATTCGCCGCCTTAATTTCGCGTGGCGGCCGATTCCGCGAACTGCTGTGCCTGAAGTGACGGCAGGTAGAGGAGGTAAAAGGAGCCGGGAAGGGCGGAATGACGTGTCCGAATAGCAACCTACCCCGAGTGCCCGCCTTCGCGAGGCCATCTTAGGATGAAATTGTCCGGATGACGTCCAAGGGGTCTTTGTGACGTTAGGGGGCGTATGGCGTGATCGGGGGCTTGGGACCGGAGGATCCCGGGCGGATCGGCCCGTACCGGCTAGTCGGGCGACTCGGCCGCGGCGGCATGGGACACGTGTACCTGGGGCTGTCCGCGGGCGGGAGACCGGTCGCGGTGAAGGTGATCCGTGCGGACCTGGCCGCGGATCCCGAGTTCCGGGTGCGGTTCGCTCGCGAGGTCGCCGCGGTCCGCCAGGTAAGCGGCCTATTCACCGCCCTGGTGCTGGACGCGGACGTCGATAGCGCGGTGCCGTGGCTGGCCACGGCGTACGTGGCCGGTCCCTCGCTGGCCGAGGCGGTGACCGGCGATGGGCCGATGGCGGCGCGGCCCGCGCTAGGGCTGACGGCGGGTCTGGCCGAGAGCCTGTGCGCCATCCACGCCGCGGGCGTGGTCCACTGTGACCTGAAACCCTCGAACGTGCTGCTGTCCCCCGACGGGCCACGGGTGATCGACTTCGGCATCTCCCGCGCCGCCGGGCCGGAAAAGAGCACCGTGTCGGCGGCTGGTGTCGGGTGGGTGACGGGCTCGTCCGGATTCATGTCCCCGGAGCAGGCCCTGGGCGGGGAGATCGGCCCGCCGAGCGACATCTTCAGCCTGGGCGCGGTGCTGACCTTCGCCACCACGGGCTGCGGGCCGTTCGGCCGCGGATCGCGTCCAGAGGTGGCCTACCGGCTGGTCTACGGCCCACCGGACCTCGGCGAGATACCCGCCGGCCTGCGCCCGCTGGTCGAACGCTGCCTGGCCAAGGACCCGGCCCAGCGACCCACCGCCGGCGAGGTGCTGGACGCGGCGAACGACGGGCAGCCCGCGCCCGGCTGGCTGCCCGGCCCGGCCCTGGGCGCGCTCGCCGAGGGTACCCTCGCCGAGGGCGTGCTCGCCCGGGCCGGGGCCTCCGAGCCGTCCGGGCGGCCGTCAGGCCGCCGCTGGTGGCGGCCGCTGGCGGCGGCGGGAGTGACGTCGGGCATGCTCGCGGCGTCGGTCGCGGTCAGCTTCGCGCTGGGTGCCGCGGGCCCGCGCTCACCCGCCCCGGGGCTGACGCCGCGGGCCGCGGCCTCGCCGACATTGACCACGGCGCCCCCTGCACCCGCGGTCCCCAGCACCCGCCCGGCCACCGCCCCCCGGGTCAGTCCGCCGGCGCGGGGGCACCGGGCGGCCATCATCCCCGCGGTGGTCGCGGCCGGGACCCCGCGCCCCGGCCGCCCGCCGCCCTCGACCACCTCTGCGACCGCATCGCCGCCCGCGTCATCGCCGCCCGGCTCGCCGTCACCCTCCCCGTCCATGACCGTCTCCCCGTCCCCGACGGCGTCCTCGTCCCCGTCGCCGGGCGAGTCTCCGTCGCCGGGCGAGTCTCCGTCGCCGACACCCGCACCCGAGATAACAGGCTCGGCGACGTATCGCGAAGGCACCTGGGTCTACTTTGACGTCCAATACCAGGACCCTGGAAACGACGTACGCGGATTCGGCTTCATGGGCGTCAACGGTTCCCGCTGGATGGAGGCAAGCTATCCCTTCTCCAGCCCTGATGAGGGCATTGCGGGTCCGGATAGCATTGCCTATCCGCTTGACCTGGAATGCGGTACCGCCAGTCAGCACGGGGCGGAAGTGGAAGCCTGGATCTACGACGCGGCGGGCCAGAGCAGCCAGCCGGTGCGGATTAGCCTCGCCTGCCCCTCCTGAAAATCTCGCTCTGCGCTGGTCAGGCGCTTACTGTCGGCTCCCGGCGCCAGCGTCGGCGGAACGATTTACGCAAACACCGCTGCTCCCCATATGCAACCCGGCTTCCGGCCCTTATCATTGCCCTGTCTGATATGGCAGGAATGGTGTCATTGCGACCTTGGGGTGGGATTTAGCGTGGTGGGGGGACTGGAGCCCGCCGATCCGCGGCTGATCGGCCCTTATCAGCTGCTAGGACGGCTTGGCGCAGGCGGCATGGGACGGGTATTCCTGGGCGTGTCGGCCGCGGGCCGGCCGGTCGCCGTGAAAGTCGTCCACGCCGAACTGGCCGCCGATCCCGAGTTCCGCGCCCGGTTCAGCATCGAGGTCGCCGCGGCCAGGAAGGTGAGCGGCCTGTTCACGGCGCTGGTGGTGGACGCCGACGTGGACGCTCCGGTGCCCTGGCTCGCCACCGCGTACGTGGCGGGCCCGTCGCTGTCCGAAGCGGTGCGCGACAGCGGGCCGCTGACCGCCTGGTCGCTGCTGGCGCTGGCCACGGGCCTGGCCAAGAGCCTGACCGCGATCCACGCGGCGGGCGTCGTGCACGGCGACCTCAAGCCTTCCAACGTGCTGCTGGCACCGGACGGCCCGCGGGTGATCGACTTCGGCATCTCCCAGGCGGCAGAGGCAGCTCCGCTGGCGCGGGCTGGCCTCGTGGTGGGCACGCCCAGTTTCATGGCCCCCGAGCAGGCCGCGGGCGAGGAGGTCGGGCCGCGCAGCGACGTGTTCAGCCTGGGCGCGGTGCTCGCCTTCGCCGCGACCGGGCGCAAGCCGTTCGGCACCGGGCCGCCCGCGGCGGTGCTCGAGCGGGTGGTCCGCGTAGCGGCTGATCTCGAGGACGCTCCCGCCGAAGTGCGGCCGCTGATCGAACAGTGCCTGGCCAAGGACCCGCTGCGCCGGCCCACCGCCGCCGAGCTCCTCGCCGGGGTGACCGCCGCCCAGTCCGCGATGGCGTCGCGGTCCGGGCCGGCCCCGGCCAGCGCGGACCGGCCGGGTAAAGCCCGGGACCACGGCGGCCGGCGCCGTCCACGGAGGCTGATCGCCGCGTCGGCGGTCGCGGTCATCCTCGGGATATCCGCCGGATACGGCCTGAACGCCGTGACCCAGCACCAGCGAGACGCTGACCGGGCCCTGTCCCATATAGCGGCCGGGATGGGCGCCAGGCCGGCCGGGCCCGTGCCCAAACCGGTACCCCCAGCCCCGCGCATCACGGGCACCTATACCTACCAGCAAGGCTCGCGGGTGTTTTTCGAGATCTCCTACTCCGATCCTGGCCACAGCGCCGCGGGCTTCGGTTTCGTGGGCGTCCAGGGATCCGACCTGCGCGAGCAGAACTACTTGTTCTCCAACCCGGCCGACGGCATCGTCGCGGGGAACAGCATCGCCTATCCGCTCGAGCAGGGATGCGGGACCGGCCTCGAATACACCAGCACCGTCAAGGCGTGGATCTACAACAAGGACGGCGTCAACAGCAAGCCGGTCATCATCCACCTGGCCTGCCGCACCTGATCCGGGCGGTCAGGGGTGCGCCCTCGCGTAGTGCGCCGCGAGCACGTCGGCGCCGAAGTCGCCGCGCGGACGGCGCAGCACGGTGTGCGCGTGGTTGCCGTCGGCGGTGGTGTCGTATTCGATCAACAGGTCGTCACCCTGCACGCGGTAGTAGTGCCTGGCGCCCGGCGTCAGCGGCCCCTCCCAGGCGAAATGCAGCTCCGACCCCCCCAGCCGGGCGGCCTGCCGGGCCGCGAGCTCCGCGGGCAGCCGGTCCAGGTAGAGCGCGACCAGCTGGGCTAGCAGGGCCCGCGCGGCCGGCCCGAGCCCGGTGGCGGGCACGCCGGGCGGTTCGATGCCCTGGCTGGCCCGGGGGCTGGTCCCGGTGCGGATGTCGGCCGGGGCCTGGCTCGCCACCACGGCGGCCGAACGGACCTGCGGGCCCATCGCGTCCAGCAGCGCCCGGACCAGGTCTTCCTCCGGGCCGAGCGGCCGGGACACCGGGTGTCCGGCGTAGCTGACGCAAGCCGGGTTGGCGCCGAAGAACACCGGGGCGGGAGAGACCTCCTGACCGGCCACGGTCATCGTCACCGACAGGTGATGCCCCTCGAACCGCCAGGACCACGGCTGATCACCGTCCGGGTCGCCGTACACGCTCACCCAGTAGTCGCCGCTGTGCCGGCCTCGCCGCCACTGCTCTTTGGAGTCGAGTACTTCCTCCAGCGCGACGATCCCCATCGCCTGCGCGTACGCGTGCTCGCTCAGCCCGGTAGCCAGCAGCCGGTGCGAGGCCTTCCTGGCGGTTCCGCTGAGCTCGGCGAGGCATGCGCCGGGCCGGCTGCGCGGCCGGTACTCCAGCCACCGCCGGGCCGCGTCGTCGGCGAACGGCCGGGCGGCGAGCTTGCGCTGCTCGCCGTCCAGCGAGGCCAGGAGCGATCTCGCAGCGGCGCGCATCTGGTCGGCCACCGAATCGGCGCTCATCATCCCGGTATATCAGCCCCGCCGCGGCCAGCAGCATGAACCGCACGTGGGTCAGGCCGAGCGGGGCCAGTGCCGCGGCGATCTCGCGCGAGAGGCCTGGTGGCTCGCTTCGAAGTCGGTGACGTGCTCCGGCTGGCCGACCTGGGCCTGACCTTCGACACCATCATCGACAGCGGCGTGTTCCACGTGTTCGACGACAAGCACCGCGCCAGCTACGTGACCAGCCTGGCCGCGGTGCTGCGCCCGGGCGGCCGCTGCTACCTGGCCTGCTTCAGCGACCGCCAGCCGGGGACGTGGGGACCGCGGCGGGTCAGCCAGGACGAATTGCGCACCGCGTTCAGCCACGGGTGGACCGTGGTCGGCATCGAGCCGGAGACCTTCGAGGTCAACAGGGCGAGGATCGGCGAGGTGTCCGTGCAGGCCTGGCTGGCCGTGCTGGAACGGGCCGGTCAGCGCTGATCGCCGGCGGCACCGGCGGTGGCTTGGCCGGGTCGGGCTCCGGCCGGGCGCGGCGGTTGCCCGGCCACATGCCCATCCGCCCGAACAGCGCCACCAGCGCCGGGACCAGCAGCGAACGGACGACGATCGCGTCCAGGACGACGCCGAGCGCCATCGCGAGGGCGATCTGCCTGAACTGCTCCAGCGGTATCACCGCGAGCATGGCGAAGCTCGCCGCCAGCGCCACGCCGGCCGTGGTGATGGCGCGCGAAGCCTGCGGCGTCGTGACGGCGACCGCGTCGGCGACCGGCCGTCGCCGCGCCTCCTCCCAGATCCGGCCCACCACGAACACGTTGTAGTCCGAGCCGAGCGAGACCAGCAGCACCCCGGCGGCGAACGGCACGAAGTAGACCAGGCTGCCGTAGCCGAGGATGTGCTGGCCGATACCGATGGTCAGCCCCAGGGTGGCGAATACGGCCAGCACGCTGGCGGACAGCAGGTACACGGGCGCGAGCAGCGACCGCAGGAACAGCGCCAGCAGCACCAGCGTGACCGCCATGATGGCCAGGGCGACGCGGCTAAGGTCGCCGAAGACCGAGCCGATGGAATCGCCGGTCAGCGCGGTCTGGCCGGCCAGTTCGAACCGCGCGCCCCGCAGCCCGGCGGCCCGTGCCAGCGCGGGCAGCTCGTGCTGAAGCTGCTGGACCCGGCTGATCGCGGTCGCGTCGAGCGGATCGGTATTCTCCACCACCACGAACCGGGCGGCGCCGCCGGAAGCGGCCAGCATCGGGTTGACCGGTACCGAGCCGGGCAGGCTGGCCGGCCCGGCGATCTCCGCGACACCGGGCCGGGTTGCCAGTGCGTGCTGCAGCCGGGCCAGCGCCGCGGTCTGCCTGGCCACGCCCGGGCCGATGACCAGGACCTCGGTGGGGGACAAGATGCCGGGCGCGAAGCCGTCCGCCGCCGCGGCACCCGCGCGCGCGGCCGAAGCCGACGCGGGAAGCTCCCTGATCAGCGGTGATCCGAGGTGGATGGTGTGGGCGCCCCAGGCCGCGGCGAGCAGGCCGACGATGCCCGCCGTAGCGATCAGCAGCGCCATCGGCCGCGCGGCGGCGAGCCTGGCCGCCCGCGTTCGCAGGTTCCAGCGCGCTGGCGGCCGGCCGGGCCCCCCCCCGCCGCCCTCCCGCCTGCTCACGCCCTGGCGCCGGAGCCAGCGCGGGACCGGCCGGAAGAGCAGGCCGCCGAAGATGGCCATGAGCGCGGGACCCAGGGTCATCGACACGGCCATCGCGGTCAGGACGGTGAGCGCGAGACCGGGGCCGAACGCGCTGAGCATCTTCGTCCTGGCCACCACGAGGGAGGCGGCCGCGGCGGCCACGATTATGCCCGCGGCCAGGATGATCGGCGCGAACTCCGCGGTAGCCAGCCGGGCCGCGCGGATCCGCGGCACCCCGGCCGCGACCTGGGCGCGCATGCCGTCCAGGAAGAACACCGTGTAGTCGGTGGTCACCCCGAGCAGCAGCACCACCAGCACCGGGTCCAGGTCGGGAGGCAGCGTAACGCCCATCCGCCCGGCGAGCCAGACCACGGCCCGGATGGCGATCACGTAGGCGGTGGCGGCGCAGGCCAGCGTGGCCAGCGGAGCGCCGACCGACCTGAACCGCACGCCGACGATCAGCGCGATGGCGAGCACCGTGAACAGCTCGACCCACAAGATGTCCTTGCCGATGATCTGGCTCTGGCCGTATTCGGCCGGGACCGGGCCGGTCACCCCGACGACATGGTCGTCCGGCCGGCTGAGGAACCAGCGGACGTAGGCGTTCGCGCCCGCCGTCTGCGCGCCGAACGAGGTGCCCGGCCGGAAGGACAGGAACGTGATGACCGTGGTGGACTGCTCGTTTGTCCCGCGCAGCAGGCCGGCCGCATTCGGCAGCGGGAACGCCCCGGTCAGCCCGGGAATGCCACCCGGCGGCCCCGGGCTGACCGGCCCGGACAGGATCCGGGCGGCGTCCGGGTGGCCGGCCCTGGCCAGCGCCGCCGCGGCCGTGGCGAGCTGGCCGTCAGACTGGCCGTAGGACTGGCCGGATAGCCGCCGGTCCACGGCGATGGCCTGGCGGATCGCCCGGTCCCTGACGACCGCGGGCATCCCGTGCGGGTCGCGCTGCACAATGGCCACGGCCGCGTCGATGGGGAAGCCGAACTGGTGTGCCACGTCGGCTTCGGCGCGGGCAGCGGGCGAGCCCGGCGGGATCAGGTCCGACAGGCCGCCGGAGGACGTGGCGCTCAGCGGCGGGAGGAACATGATGGCCAGCACCACCGCGGCGGCCCAGCCGCCGACGATGAGGTACCGCAAGCTGACCACGACGAAGGCGTAGCTCCGGGCCAGGATGGACTCCACGATCGTCGCCACTACCCGCGATCGCGCCGGCTACCGTCGCGAACTGCTAACGATCACAGTGGCCGGGCGCCTGCTCGATCTGGTCCTGTACCCTCACGCCGTTCACGTCACCCGCAACAGAAACACCCGTCACTCTCTTCGAATTCTCGATTCAATCAGAGAATAAACTGGCGGTTATAGACGATATCCGCTATTATGTTCTACATGGTTTGATATCCCGAACGGGTGGTGGTACATGCCTCCGGAACCGGTTCCCGCGGAGCCAGAGTGGGACGATGATCCCGCCTGGACGCGTCCGGATCCGATGACGGCGGCCGAGCTGGAGGCGGGGCTGGACCG
>Ga0081540_1000470_pt1 | contig 39784 bp, 27 predicted proteins | sample TabmetS2T1R1_FD_71024 | JGI IMG/M metagenome (GOLD analysis project Ga0081540, IMG submission 71024) | Tabebuia heterophylla rhizosphere microbial communities from the University of Puerto Rico - S2T1R1 | ecosystem: Host-associated > Plants > Roots > Rhizosphere ...
CGGCTCCGCGAGCGCTTCCGGCGCGAGGCCCTGACACCGACGAGCTGGACCGCGCGCCTGGACCTCTTCGGACGGCGCAAGTATCTCGAGGACCTCGGCGTCGAGCGCGAGTTCGAGGATCGCCTCCGCGGCGACCTCGGGCGCGAGCTCCACGCGCTCGGCTCCGCCGCCGGCGACGTGCCCGCCGCCCTCGCCCGCCGCCTCGCGGTGTCCCCCACGCTCATGGGTCGCGCCCTCGAGCGGCTCGGACTCCCGGAATAAGGTCATGCCCATCTACGAATACGAATGCAGCCAGTGCCATCAGACGTCGGACGCTCTCCAGAAGGTGAACGACCCTCCTCCGGAGACCTGCCCGCGCTGCGGCGCCCAGCACACCCTGTCGCGTCTGCTGAGCCGGACCAGCTTCGTGCTCAAGGGCGGCGGCTGGTACGCCGACCTCTACTCCTCGAGCAAGCCGAAGTCCGAGGGCGGCGAGTCCAAGCCCGCCGCGAAGCCCGAGAGCTCCTCGGGGAGCGCCTCGTCCCCGGCCAGTGGGAGCAGCGGCAGCTCGGGCTCCGGCAACAGCTCGACCTCCGGGAGCAGCTCCGACTCCGGCTCGTCGGGCAGCGGTCCGGTGAACTCGGCCCCGAAGGTCGCCGCCGCGAAGGCGTGAGCATGAACAGGGGGGTGGGCGCACTCGCGGCTGTCCTGCTCCTCGGGTGTGCCGGCCGGACCGCGATGGGCGTCGAGCAGCGGGAGGAAGTACTCCGCGAGGCCCGTGCGTCTCCCACCCGCTGGCTCGCGATCTCCTGTGTCCGCGTGCACCTGGACGCGAGTCCCGCCACCACCTTTCTCCTCGGCGGTCCCCTGGAGGAGCAGGAGCCTCGCTGGCCCGGGCGCAGCGAGGGCATCCTCCCCGCCGGGACACCGGTCCAGCTGCTGGACGTGTCCTTCCCCGGGGCCGAGGCCCGCGCCACCCGTCCCGAGGGCACCCCGAGGGATCAGGTCTGGATCCGCCTCGGGCTCCCCGGAGGAACCACCGCCATCCTTCCCCTTCCCGACCGCGCCCGCTCGGTCCAGGAGTTCTGGGGCGCCCTGGGACAATGGGTGAGCCGGCTCGACCCCACTCTGCAGACCGCGGGCTGGAACGACGCCGTCATCGAGGCGGTGCGCACCCGGCACACCGTCATCGAAATGCCGCAGGCGGCGGTGGTCGCGGCGTGGGGACCGCCCAGCCGCAAGGAGGAGCGCTTCGAGGCCGGCGTCCGGAGGGAGACCTGGACCTGGCCCGGAGGGACGCGCCGGGCGGAGCTCCTGGACGGTCAGCTGGTGGAGTCGCGGGCGCCGGACGCTACCGGAACCGTCCCCTGAAGCCCTTCTTCTTCCGGGTGCGCTCCTGCTCCCGGGCCTCTCCCGGGCGGCTGAGCCTGGGCAGCTCTCCGACCATCACCGGCCAGTAGGCCTTTCCGCGCAGCGCGGCCAGGAGATCCGTCTGGCTCTTCAGCGTGTCGCGGAAGAAGGTCGCGCCACGGCCCACCTCGTCCAGCGCGAGCTTGGCGTCGCTCCCGCCGACACTGGGCAGCCCCAGCTTCTCCGCCGCCTCCACCGCGAGGTCATTCGCTGGCTGCCGCACCCGGGCGTTGTACCCCTCGATGGCCGACAGCCCCTGCATGCTCAGCACCTGGTCCAGGGCCGGCGTGGGGAAGTCCCGGTCGTAGGGCCGAGCGGCCACCACCACCGCGCCGAGCGAGAGCACCTTGGGGATGACCTCCGCCGCGCTCCAGGGCTTCTCCCGGTTGCTTCCCCAGAGCTGCACCGGCTCCGGAGCCTCCTCCGGCCGGGGGAAGAAGCAGAGGAACTGGCCACGGTCGGTCACCAGCTCCAGCCCCACGAAGATGCGCAAGGGGGTGCGGGGCTGAAGGTCGAACAGCTCGTCGCAGCCGTCCTGGGTGTTGGTCTCGGTGAAGGCCACCCCGTCGAGGCCGAGCGAGGCGGCGCGCTCCAGCACGGCGCGGGGGTCGAGGTCGCACCCCTTGGTGAGGTGCGAATGAACATGGAGGTCGATCAGCATGATTCGGAAGGGCCCGCGGCTAGCACGGACCCCGTCCCGGGTCGAGACTTCGCAGCGGAAAGGCTGCCTATGCGATGGCCATGGGCAGCTCGAAGAGGGACTCCTTCCGGCGCTCCTCCTGGGTGCGGATGAGGTACCCCATCAGCATCAGAGAGGAGCCGTTCTGGAGAACCCGCTCCGGGTCTCGGGAGATCAAGGTCGCGCTGTAGGACATGAAGAACTGCGCCAGGTCCTCGCCGGCCTCTCGACTGATGAGCGCGTGGAGCTGTCTGGGGTCCATGCGCTGGATCTCCTGGATGAACCGCACCGCCGCGTCTTTCTTGTTGTTCAAGACTTCGCCCTTCCCCGCCGCCCCTGATCGACACTGGAGGGTGGGCACGCGTTTCGTCCGGCGCCACCATCCTTTGACAGTGATTCCGCCTGCATGCCATACAACCAGGCGGGCGGCGGTCCTTGGGGAGGGGGTTCGGTGCATGTTCACGGGCGTGAAAGTGTTCTCGGCCACCAAGGCACGGGATCGCGAGGAGCTGGGCGAGAACGTCACCCGCTGGCTCAAGAGCAATTCCGACCTGGAAGTGGTCGACCGGGTCGTCTGCCAGTCCAGCGACAACGAGTTCCACTGCTACTCGCTGATCCTCTTCTACCGGGACAAGCCGAAGCCCGAGACACGATAGTCAGGCGCGGTCGGTAAGGCTCTGCCCCCGGACCAGGGCTCAGAGGTCGAAGAAGTACGACCACTTCACCTGGAAGGTGTCCACCGCCGGTCCGGGCCCGAGCCGCAGCGGAAACAACCCCGAGGTGGGCTGCTGCTCGTGGATGATCGCCCCCGTCGCCGGGTCGATGGTCTTGCTGAGCCCGAGGACGCCCTGGTTCCGGGAATAGACCAGGTACAGCGTCGAGCCCAGCCGGTACTCCCAGCGCAGCACGACGTTCAGGTTGAAGGCCGCCTCGTGGAAGTCGGGGTCGTCCACATCCACCGGGCGGGCGCCCCCGGGGAGCACCGCGAGCTGGTCGAGGTCGATGCGCTCCCCCGCCCTCGCCGACGCCGTGGCGAACTCGGTGTAGTGCGACCCGGCGCTGAAGAGCTGCGCGTAGATCTGCAAGGTCAGCCGGGGCGCGAAGACGAAGGTCTGGCGGAGGGTGAGTGAGAGGATCTTCGGATCCTGGCGCGCGAAGAGGAACGTGTTCCGGTAGGAGTCGTCCACGCCCCTCTCCGCGCAGACGCCCGCGCCGGTGCCGAGGCAGTCCACGTAGCGATAGCCCTGAGGGTTGTGCTCGTAGCTCCCGATGAGCTGCGTCTCGGACCAGGCCACCGGGCGGACGAGGAGCGTGAGCTCGGTGCCCCAGGCGGTCAGCGGCCCGCCCGGGCCCTGCTTGAAGCTGCGCGCCCCGAAGACGACGCCGCTGAGCACGACCGGTCGGTTCGGGTCGGTGCTCCCGAAGATGGCCGAGGCGACGTCGCCGATCCGCTCGAAGGGCACGCCGTAGGCATCGATCTCCCGGACGTCGTAGCGCGGAATCTCGAGCTTCACGCCCCAGCCGAGCTGCTGGTAGCCGGGGAGAATGGTGGAGATCTCGAAGCCGGCGTAGTTCCCGCGAGCGGTCCAGGTCCCGTCGGTCGTCCACCAGGTGCTGGCGAAGAGCTTCGCCTGGAACTCGTGGAACGCGCCGATGCCGCGGCTCCGGTAGTAGGCGATGTTCCCCTGGATCGCCTGCTGGTTCTGGCTCTGCAGAAAACCGATCGCGCTGAGGTCGAGCTTCGGTGAGGAGTAGCGGCCGTTGACGAAGGCACGGAAGCCCTCGCCACCGACCTTTCCAGCGACGAAGTAGCCGCCGGCTCCGAGGTCGCCGGGATGCATCACCGTCCCGTCCCGCAGGACATCCTCGGCAGGGCCACCGATCCGTCGGCTCCCGAGCACCGTGCCCAGCGCAACCCACTCGCCATCCTCCGAACGGAGATTGAAGTCGATTCCGGCAGTGCTCCCGCCGAAACCCGCGCAGTCGTTCAGCAACGGGGCGCCGGGGTAGGCGGGCTCCTCGTCCCAGCGGATGGGATCGGCGCTGTTCTCCCGGATGGCGACCGGCAACGCCGCCTGGAGGTCGCGCGTGCGCTGGATGTCCGCATGGGTGCAGCGAGCCTGCAATGGGTTGACCGAGGTGACGGTGAGCCCGACCGAGGACTGGCCGAGGAACGTCTGGCGAGCCACTGCCGCGAAGTAGTTCCGCGAGACCGGGGGTTCCCGGGGCAGCGCGCTGTTCAGGCCGGCATGGAACGGTTGCTGGAGGTGGAATTGAAGGCGGCGGTCGGGGTTGCTCTCCACCTGGTGGACCCAGGCATCGTCGGGGTCGGGGTCATCGAGGTAGGCCACGTCCTTCTTCCCCGGATCGGGCGCGCCCATCACCACCGCATCCAGGATGCCGATCTCGAGGCCCTTCCACCCGGTGCCCGTCACCTTGCCCGCCACCAGGATGGGCGTGTCGAGGCCCACCCGCCGGCTGTAGAAGAGCTGCATCGGGGCCTGGAACACGCCACCACCGATCTGCTGGGAGAACTCGGTCCCGACCGGCTGGAAAAGCTCGAGCCCCTGGGTGAAGAACGGCCGCTTCTCGGGGAAGAAGAGCTCCTGGTTGCTCAGGTTGAGCACCACCTGGTCCGCCTCCACCTGCCCGAAGTCGGGGTTGATGGCGGCGTTCAGCGTGAGGTCCGAGGTCAGGCCGACGCGCAGGTCGGCCCCGACGTCCGCCGACGGCTCCACCATCCTGGGCGTCGGGAACGCAGGGTCCGTGTACTGGGGCCGGAGCTGCAGCCGGGCCGTGGCGTAGGGAGTGATCTGGACGGCGCGGTGCGGGACGAGGTCATCGAGACCGGTCAGGATGCCGAAGCGGGACACCAACCCGTTCGCGCTCCGCGGAACCAGGTTCGAGTCGAACACCTCGTGCGTCCGGTGCACCGTGCGCCGGACCAGGAAGCCCCACTCCTGGGTGGGCGCCCGGGGAAAGCGGAGGATGTCGAGCGGAATGGCGAGCTCGGCGCTCCACCCGTCTGGCAGCATCGCCACCGCCGCGTCCCACACCCCGTCCCAGGTGTCCGCGAGGTTGACGTCCCCGTAGTAGAGGCCGTCCCGCAGCACGCCGGCGGCGTTCACCGCGAAGTAGTAGCCGCTGCGGCGGTCGCGCGTGGAGTCGATGCCGATCTCCACCTGGTCGCCGAAGAGCAGCGTGTCGCGCCGGCCGAGCTGCCGCTGGACCAGGTCCGGCTGGGGGTCGTGACAGACGACCAGGATGAAGAGCGTGCGGTCGTCGTGGAGAACCCTGACCTCGGTGCGGAACTCCGGCGGCGGCACCCTTCCCTCGTCGGGGAACTGCTCCAGGAACTGGCTATAGACAGGGGCGAGCTGCCACACCGGATCGTCCGGGCGGCCGTCCAGCTTCGGGGCCTCGGCGGTCCGCGCCGCACGGATCGGTCCCTGGGCGGCGGGAGCTGGAGCCGCCGCGGCGGTGGCCAGCAGGAGAACGAGGTGGGCGAAGGACACGCAGGGCCAGGGACCAGAGTGCGGCGGGATAAGCCTGGAGGGACCGTTTGATTTCAGGGGTGCAGCGAGCGGTCGTCAGGAAGCAAGGACGGACGTGGATGTGCCGTCCTAGTCTGCGCGGTCCATGCGCCCCACGGTCACACAGCCACCCCTCCTGATCCTGGCCGCCTGTGCCTGTGCGTCCGCGGGTGGTCCGCCTGCAGCGTCACCCGCCCGACACACGCCGCCCGCGGAGCAGAGCGCCCGCGCGCCAGCTCCGACCCCGACCCCGATGGTCTCCACACCGGGGGGCGGCGCTGCACCTGCCGAGTCGTCGGTCGGGCTGGTGGAGTCCCTCGTGCGCCTCCACGGCGAGGGCGCGCGGCCGCGGGCTGAGCGCGGGGTGAAGCAGGTGCTCGCTTTCTGGCGCGCGGAGGACGGCGACGCGGCGGCGCGGGAGCAGTTCGTCCTCAGCGCCTTCATCGCCGACCCCGCGGTGCTGGCCCGCACCCGGGACCGCCTGGCCGAGGCGTTCGAGGCCTCCGACGGGCACATGCTGGAGATTGGCCGGACCTGGCGCGCGGGAGCGGACCTCGAGCGAGGCCCCGAGCTCCCCGTCGACGCGCTGCTCGCCGCGACCGATCCCTCTGCGCATCTCCAGGAGGATCTCTTCTCCTCGAAGGTCGCCTTCACCGTGCTCCTCAACTGGCCGCTGGACACCCTGGAGGAGATGGTGACCCAGGGGCCGGGCTGGTCGCGTGCCCGGTGGGCCGAGGCCCGGCTCGCGGGCCGCTTCGCGCTGCGTCCCTCCGGCGCGGCCCTCGCCCAGCGTGCCGAGTCGCTGGCCGCCGCCGAGGCCTACATCGCGGGGTACAACCTCTGGGTCCACCACCTGGTGGGCTCCGACGGCCAGCGGCCGTTCCCGACGGGGAAGCGGCTGCTCAGCCACTGGAACCTGCGAGACCAGATCAAGGCCGACTACGCCGAGGGCCAGGTGGGTCTGGTCCGGCAGCGGCTCCTCCGTGCGGCGATCGAGCGGATCGTGACCCAGGAGATCCCGCGGGCGGTCATCGACGATCCGCGGCTCGACTGGGATCCGGTGAAGAACACCGTCGTCGCCTCTCCGGCCGCCGCCGTCGAGCCCCGGCCGGCGTCGCAGACCGGCAAGGGTGTTCCGCCGCTGGTGGTATCCGCCGAGCGAGAGCCGGACACCCGCTACGCCCACCTCCTCCGGAATTTCCAGTCCGCGCGGCGGCTGGACAAGGACTCGCCCTTCGCGCCCACCGAGATGGACCGCCGGTTCCGGCTCGACTACGAGATTCCCGAGCCACGCTTCCGGGCACTGCTGGAGTCGATCGTCTCGTCGCCGCTGGTGCCGAAGGTGGCCGCGCTCGTGCAGCAGCGGCTGGGACGGCCGCTCGAGCCACATGACCTCTGGTACGCGGGGTTCCTCGCGCGAGCGCGCTACCCCGAGGCGAAGCTCGATGCGCTGACGCGCAAGCGCTACCCCACGCCCGAGGCTTACGCGAAGGACATGCCCCGGCTCCTCCGCGGCCTGGGCTTCACCCCGGCGAAGGCGAAGTGGCTGGCGGAGCGCATCGTGGTGGACCCGGCCCGCGGTTCCGGGCACGCGCTGCAGGCGGCGCGGCGGGGCGACCTCCCGCACCTGCGTACCCGGGTGGCGCCGGGAGGCATGGACTACAAGGGCTACAACATCGCGGTCCACGAGATGGGCCACAACGTGGAGCAGCTCTTCTCGCTCTACGAGGTGGACAGCACCCTGCTCGCCGGCGTCCCGGGCAACGCCTTCACCGAGGCGCTGGCCTTCGTCTTCCAGGCCCATGACCTGGAGCTCCTCGGCCTCGGCAAGCCCAGCCCCGCCGACGAGCGGCTCGGCGTGCTGAACGATTTCTGGCAGGCCTGGGAGATCTCCGGGGTCGCGCTGCTGGACATCGCGGTGTGGCACTGGATGTACGAGCACCCCGACGCCACGGCCGCGCAGCTCCGCGAGGCGACGGTGGGCATCGCCCGCGACCTCTGGAACCGCTACTACGCGCCGGTGCTCGGAGAGAAGGACTCCACGCTGCTCGGCATCTACTCCCACATCATCGCGCCGTCGTTCCTCTACCTGCCGGCTTATCCGCTCGGGAGGGTCATCGCCTTCCAGCTCGGTGAGAAGCTCAGGGGTCCGAACTCGGGCGCAGTGTTCGAGCGCGTCGCCTCCTTCGGCCGGGTCACCCCGGACTTCTGGATGATGCACGCGACCGGCTCGCCGATCTCCGCCGAGCCGCTGCTCCAGGCGACGGAGGCCGCGCTGGACCAGGAGGCCAGAGGCCGGGCATCGAGGTAGCCGGAGACCGGCGGGTGGTGAACACTCCAAGTTCCCGTCCCTTTCGGTGCTCCCGAGTGTCGTCCGTCGCTTCGTGTACAGGTTGCGTCCCAGCATGCCTCGGCACGACGAGACCGCCCCGGTGCGGGACCAGACCGCCCCCCAGGAATCGCCCACCCCGATCGCCCGGGGCACCACCGGAGATGGCGGGGAGTCAGACCGCGCTCCGACGCCGGTCCGACCCAGGGTGGTCCGCCCGGCGGAGAGCTCGGGGCGCGCCGCGAGCATGGTCATCGAGGCGGTCGCTCCCGAGCTCGATGGCGGCCGCTCCGCGGTGAAGCGCATCGCCGGCGAGCCGCTCCACGTCGAGGCCGACATCTTCAAGGAAGGACACGACGTGCTCGCCGCCGTGGTCTGGTGGCGCCAGGTCGCGCCCGACTCGGATGCCGGGCCGTGGCGCGCCTCGCCCATGCACCTGCTGGGGAACGACCGCTGGGCCGCGGACGTCACCCTCGGTCCGCCGGGTCGGGTGGTCTTCACCATCGAAGCCTGGCCCGACCTCTACCGGAGCTGGGTCTCCGAGCTGGAGCGCAAGGTGGCGGTGGGCCGCGACGTCCGGAGCGAGCTGCTCGAGGGCGCCGCCCTCCTCCGCGCCTGCGCCGCGCGCGCCGACGCCGCGCACGCCAGCCACGATGCGCAGCTGCTGGACGAGGCGGCCAGCATCCTCGAGGGACCACCGATGGACGGCATCGGCCGGGCCACCGAGGCGCGCGTCGTCGACGCCGCCGCCCGCTACCCCGACCGGAGCATCGGCCGGCGCGACCCGCTCGAGCGCCCGGTGCTGGTGGAGCGCGAGCGCGCCCGCAGCGGCGCCTGGTACGAGCTGTTCCCCCGGAGCGCTGCGCACGCCGAGCGACACGGCACCTTCCGCGACGCCGAGGCCCTGCTCCCGGAGCTCGAGCGGCTCGGTTTCGACGTCGTGTACTTCCCGCCCGTCCACCCCATCGGCCGCACAGCGCGGAAGGGAAAGAACAACGCCCCCCGGGCCGAGCCCGGCGACGTGGGGAGCCCCTGGGCCATCGGCGCCCGCGAGGGCGGCCACACCGCCGTTCATCCCGAGCTCGGAACGGTGGACGATTTCCGCCGCTTCGTCCGGCGCGCCGCCGAGCATGGCCTGGAGGTAGCTCTGGACCTGGCGTACCAGTGTGCGCCCGACCACCCCTGGGTGACCGAGCATCCGGACTGGTTCCAGCACCGGCCGGACGGCACCATCAAGACTGCCGAGAACCCACCCAAGCGCTACGACGACATCGTCAACTTCGACTACCTCGGGCCCGGACGCGCGACGCTCTGGCCGGCGCTGCTGGAGGTGGTGCTCTTCTGGGTGGAGAAGGGCGTCCGCATCTTCCGCGTCGACAACCCGCACACCAAGCCCCTCCCCTTCTGGGACTGGCTGCTCCGCGAGGCGCGCGAGCGCGATCCGGGCCTGATCTTCCTCTCCGAGGCCTTCACCCGGCCGAAGCTGATGCGGGCCCTGGCCAAGGTCGGCTTCAGCCAGAGCTACACCTACTTCACCTGGCGAAATCACAAGCACGAGCTGACCGAGTACTTCCAGGAGCTGCGGCGTCCAGAATGGGCGGATGCGATGCGGCCCAACCTCTGGCCCAACACGCCGGACATCCTCCCCGAGTTCCTGCAGCGCGGCGGGCCGCCGGGATTCCGGATCCGGGTCGCGCTCGCCGCCACGCTGGGAGCGTCGTACGGCATGTACTCGGGCTACGAGTTCTGCGACGCCGCGGTCCTGCACGGCGAGGAATACCGCGACAGCGAGAAGTACCAGCTGGTGGACTGGCGCGTCCGGCGCTCGGGCGACATCCGGCCGTGGATCGGCCGCCTGAACGAGATTCGGCACGCGGAGGCCGCGCTCCAGAGAGATGATGGGCTGGAGTTCTTCGAGTGCGACGACCCGCAAGTCCTCTTCTACGGCAAGCGGACCGAGGACGGGACGAGTCAGGTCCTGGTGGCGGTGAGCCTCGACCCGTACCGTACTCACGAGGCCCAGCTTCAGCTGCCCCTGCAGCGCTACGGCCTGGCCGGGCGCGAGGTGGTGGAGGTGGAGGAGCGGCTCTCGGGCGAGCGACAGCTCTGGCGCGGCGAGACGGCGATGGTGACCCTCACCCCGGAGATGCCCGCCGCGGTCTGGACCGTCCGGGCTCCGCCCCGCACCGAGCAGGCCTTCGACTACTTCTACTAGGCTCCCAAGAGCGACGATGACCTCCGACGACCCGCTGTGGTTCAAGTCGGCCATCATCTACGAGCTGCACATCCGCGCCTTCTTCGACTCCAACGGGGACGGCAAGGGCGACATCCAGGGGTTGATCAGCAAGCTCCCTTACCTCCAGGACCTGGGGGTGAATTGCCTCTGGCTGCTTCCGATGTACCCGAGCCCGCTCCGGGACGACGGCTACGACATCGCGGACTTCTACGCGATCCACCCCGACTACGGCACGCTCGAGGACTTCCAGCACCTGGTGGACGCCGCGCACGCCCGGGGGATCCGCGTCCTCACCGAGCTGGTGGTGAACCACACCAGCGATCACCACCCCTGGTTCCAGCAGGCGCGAAGCAGCCCCGAGAGCCCGAAACGCAACTGGTACGTGTGGAGCGACACCGACCAGCGGTACCAGGGCGCCCGCATCATCTTCACCGACACCGAGCGCTCCAACTGGACCTGGGATCCGGTGGCCAAGCAGTACTTCTGGCATCGCTTCTTCAGCCACCAGCCGGATCTCAACTACGACAACCCGGAGGTCCAGGAGGAGATGCTGAACGTCATGCGCTTCTGGTTGCGCATCGGCGTGGACGGCTTCCGCTGCGACGCCGTGCCCTACCTCTTCGAGCGAGAGGGGACCAACTGCGAGAACCTCCCCGAGACGCACGCCTTCCTCAAGCAGCTGCGGGCCGCGATCGACCGCGAGTTCCCCAACCGGGTCCTCCTGGCCGAGGCGAACCAGTGGCCGTCCGACGTGCGGGTGTACTTCGGCGACGGCGACGAGTTCCACATGGGGTTCCACTTCCCGGTGATGCCCCGCCTGTTCATGTCGATCCGGCGGGAGGAGCGCACGCCCATCGTGGAGATCATGCAGCAGACACCGGAGATTCCCGAGACCTGTCAATGGGCCATCTTTCTGCGCAACCACGACGAGCTGACGCTGGAGATGGTGACCGACGAGGACCGGGACTACATGTACCGGGAGTACGCCAAGGACCCGCGGATGAAGCTCAACCTCGGCATCCGCCGGCGCCTCGCGCCGCTGATGGACAGCGGGCGCCGACGGCTGGAGCTGATGCACTCGCTCCTCTTCAGCCTCCCCGGCACGCCGGTCATGTACTACGGCGACGAGATCGGTATGGGAGACAACATCTTTCTCGGCGACCGGGCCGGCGTCCGGACCCCGATGCAGTGGACCCCGGACCGCAACGCGGGGTTCAGCCGCGCGGACTACGCCCGGCTCTTCGCACCGGTGATCGCGGACACGGTGTACGGTTACCAGGCGCTCAACGTGGAGGCCCAGGAGGCATCCCCTGGTTCGCTCCTCAACTGGGTGCGGGAGCTGATCGGGGTGCGGAAGCGGCACCCCGCGCTCTGGATGGGCAAGCTCCGGTTCGTGAACCCGTCGAACCGGAAGGTCATGGCCTTCATGCGCATCGCCCCGGAGGAGACCCTCCTCGTCATCTGCAACCTCGCCCGCGGAGCGCAGCCCGCCGAGCTCGACCTCTCCGAGTGGCGGGACTGGACGCCGATCGAGCTGTTCGCCGAAACACCCTTCCCGCCCATCACCGACCGGCCGTACCAGCTCTCGCTCGGTGCGTACGGCTTCTACTGGTTCCGGCTGCAGCCGCCGGGTGAAGGGAGCGCCTCATGACCGTCACCGTCCCGATCGAGGAGCTCACCGGCTGGCTCAAGCAGCAGCGCTGGTTTGGCGGCAAGGGAGTACCGATCTCCAAGGTGGAGGTGCTGGAGCGCATCCCGCTCCAGTCCGCGCTGGAAGCCGAGGCGAGCATCGTCCGGGTGAGCTACGTGCTCGGTGCGCCGGAGACATACCTGGTGCTGCTCCAGAGGATGGCCGACGGACAGCTGCGCGACGCGCTCGAGGATCCGGCCGTGGCCCGCGCGATCCTGGATTTCGCTCGCGACGCCAGGCGGCTCTCGGTGGGGCAAACCGTCGTTCGGGCGGAGACCATCGGGCGCGGGAGCGAGGTGCTCGCCTCGCTGCCCCGCGAGCCTCCGGTCCGGGCGCTCGGCGTGGAGCAGAGCAACACCAGCCTGGTGGTCGGTGAGCGGGTGCTCCTCAAAGTATTGCGCAAGCTGGAAGTGGGGCTGTCCCCGGAGGTGGAGATGGGACGGTTCCTCGCCATGCACGGGTACCACGGCACGCCGCAGCTCCTCGCCGCGCTCACCCTGGAAGGTCCGAGCGCGAGCGAGGTCTCGCTGCTCTACACCTTCGTTCGCAACCAGGGCGACGGCTGGGCCTACCTCACCCGCGTGCTCCGGGACTCGCCCGAGCCGCCCCCCGAGGCGCTCTCCAGGCTCGAGCGGCTGGGCCAGCGGGTGGGCGAGCTGCACCGGGTACTGGCCTCCGACGAGACCGACCCCGCGTTCGCCCCGGAGGCCATCCACCAGGAGGATCTCCAGCGGTGGAGCAGCTCCATCGTCGGGGAGCTGGGTGTCACCCTGGCGCTGGCTGCCTCCCGCTTCCCCCAGCTGGCCGACCGGCAGGATGCGCTCACCGAGCGGGCGAAGGCGCTCGCCTCCCTCACTCCCTCCGGCCAGAAGATCCGCCAGCACGGGGACCTGCACCTCGGACAGGCGCTCTGGACGGGCGACGACTGGATGGTGATCGACTTCGAGGGCGAGCCGGCCCGTCCCTACGCGGCACGCCGCGAGAAGCACACGCCGCTCCGTGACGTGGCAGGGATGCTCCGCTCGTTCTCCTACGCCACCTCGGCGAACGGGATGGCACCGGCGCATCGCAAGCGCGCGGTGGGCGTGAGCAAGGCGGCCTTCCTTCGCGGGTGGAAGGCGGCGGTCCAGGGCACCGGCCTGCTCCCCGAGAGCGACTCCGACGCACGGACGATGCTCGACGTGCTGGAGCTGGAGAAGACACTCTACGAGCTGCGCTACGAGCTCCAGATGCGGCCCGACTGGGCCCACATCCCGGTCGAGGCCCTCGCATGACCGCTGCCCTCACGCCGGACGCCGGGCTCCGGGCCGCCCTCGACGCCGTCCGTGCGCTCCACCATCCGGAGCCACACCAGGTCCTCGGCGCGCACCCCGAGCCAGGCGGTGGCACGATCATCCGCGCCTGGCGGCCGGAGGCCGAGAGCATCACCGTCGTCGCCGACGACGGGCACGAGTGGCCGATGCGTCCCCTGGGGCACGGGCTCTTCGAGGTCCGCACCTCGCGTGCCGTGGGCCCCTATCACCTCGCGGTCAGCTATCCGGGTGGGCGGCGCTTCACGCTCGCGGACCCCTACCGCTACTGGCCCACGCTCGGCGAGCTCGACCTCTACCTCCTCAACGAGGGGCGGCACGAGCGCCCCTGGGAGCGGCTCGGGGCGCACCCGATGCTCCACGGAGGAACGGCCGGCACCGCGTTCGCCGTCTGGGCGCCGACCGCGGCCGGGGTCTCGGTGGTGGGCGACTTCAACGGCTGGGACGGCCGCCTCCACGCGATGCGCCGGATGGGTGGCTCGGGCATCTGGGAGCTCTTCGTTCCCGAGGTGGGTGACGGGGCCCGCTACAAGTTCGAGATGCGTCCGCATGGAGGCGGCCCGCCCTTCCTGAAGGCGGACCCCTATGCCTTCCGCAGCGAGATGCCGCCCCAGACCGCCTCGGTGGTCCACGCGCTCGACCGGTACGCGTGGAGGGACCAGGGCTGGTTGGAGCAGCGCGCCCGGGGCGACCTGTGGGCGCGCCCGATGAGCATCTACGAGGTTCATCTCGGCAGCTGGCGCCGTGTGCCAGAGGAAGGGAACCGTCCGCTCACCTACCAGGAGCTGGCGGTCCAGCTCGCCGGCTACTGCCAGGACATGGGCTTCACCCACGTGGAGCTGCTCCCCGTGGCCGAGCATCCCTTCGCCGGCTCGTGGGGCTACCAGGTCAGCAGCTACTTCGCGCCGACCTCGCGGTTCGGCCATCCGGACGACTTCCGCTTCTTCGTGGACCACCTCCATCAGGAAGGCATCGGCGTCATCATCGACTGGGTCCCCGGCCACTTCCCGCGGGACGTCTGGGCGCTGGGCCGCTTCGACGGGTCCGCGCTCTTCGAGCACGCCGACCCCCGCCAGGGGGAGCAGCCCGACTGGGGCACCTACGTCTTCAACTTCGGCCGGAACGAGGTGCGGAACTTCCTGGTGGGCAACGCCCACTTCTGGGTCGACGAGTACCACGTCGACGGCCTGCGGGTGGACGCGGTGGCCTCGATGCTCTACCTGGACTACTCGCGCCGCGAGGGCGAGTGGGTGCCCAACAAATGGGGCGGCCGGGAGAACGAGGAGGCCATCTCCTTCCTCCGCGAGCTCAACGGCTCGGTGCGCGCGCGCCACCCTGGAGTGCACGTCATCGCCGAGGAGTCCACCGCCTGGCCCAGGGTGACCGCGCCGACCTCCGAGGGCGGCCTCGGCTTCAGCCTGAAGTGGAACATGGGCTGGATGCACGACACGCTGAAGTACTTCGCCACCGACCCGCTCTTCCGCGCCCACAATCACAACCAGCTGACCTTCGGCCTGCTCTACGCCTGGAGCGAGCGGTACGTCCTCCCGCTCTCGCACGACGAGGTCGTGCACATGAAGGGCTCGCTGTGGGGCCGCATGCCGGGGTACGACCCGGAGAAGGCAGCCAACCTCCGCGCGCTGCTCGCCTGGATGTGGGCCCATCCCGGCCGGAAGCTGATCTTCATGGGCGGTGAGCTCGGCCAGGCCGCGGAGTGGAACCACGACCGGAGCGTGGACTGGCACCTCCTCGCCGACCCGGCGCACGCCGGCATCCAGGCGCTCGTGGGAGCCCTGAACCGGCACTACGTCCACCAGCCCGCCCTCTATGCCCAGGACGACCGTCCCGAGGGCTTCCGGTGGATCCAGGCCGACTCGGCGAGCGCCAACGTCTACGGCTTCCTCCGCTTCGAGCCGGGGGGCCGCGCCATCGCCTGCCTCGCCAACCTGGCCAACCGGCCCTGGCCTCGCTACCGCTTCGGGGTTCCGATCTCCGGCACCTGGCAACGCATCCTCGACACCGATGCCGCCGCCTTCGGAGGGAGTGACCGGAGCGGCTCGTCCGGGGTGACGACCGAGCCTGTCCCCTGGGATGGGCTGCCCGCGTCGGTCGCGGTGGACCTGCCGCCGCTCACGGTCCAGTGGCTGCTCTCGCCCGAGCACGGCTGAACGCCGCGGAGAACAAATTCACCCGTGCGACCGCTGAGTTGCCTCTCGGCGGGTGGCGAGTGTGGCGGAGCCCGGCAGATGCCCGGTGTCACCGCAGCGACTCGGCGATGTCGGGGCGACGTCTACCCGACACACCATCGATAGCGAGTCGGGGGAATTGGCAAGAGGGCAGCGGCTTTGGAGCCTGGCCCCCCACGTGCACGCTCAGGCTCCTGGGCGCAGCGTACGAGCTCGTCACGGGCAAGCGACTGGGCTCCGGTGACTTCGAGGGCGGGAAGACGGGCGCCGTCAGGGTGCTGGGAGAGCTCGGATTCAACGTCCAGAAGAAGTGACAACCACCCACGTCAGCCGCCTAGCCGCCTTCCCTGTGCTGACGTTCGGCGAGGTAGTCCCGGAGCACCAGCGCGCCGTTGTGCTCCGTGTCGTGCGCACTGTACAGAAGCGTCACCGGGCCACGGCTCGCCGCCGCCAGGACCGGACGCCAGGTGTCGGCCTTGGAGTCGAGCTCGCCCCGATAGCGCCGCCGGAACTCCTCGTATCGCTCGGGTCGATGGCCGAACCATCGTCGAAGCTCCGTGCTCGGTGCCACCTCCTTGAGCCAGGCGTCCATCGCCAGGGTTTCCTTCCGGATTCCCCGCGGCCACAGGCGCTCGACCAGGAATCGCCGGCCATCTGCCGGCTCGGAAGGCTCGTACGCGCGCTTGATCCGGATCATCGTTCGCGACTGACCATGCACTCGCGTACTTTCCGCGCCGAGCTCCACATCAGCCGCTGTTTGCAAGAGGATAGATCTCGTCCAGCCCGAGCGGCCGTTCGCCTTCGTGGCCCTCGTCCGGATCGGGACCCCCGTGTGAGTGCCCGTCGCCGTTCCCCGGCTCTTCCGCCGTCTCGCGGGAAAGGCCGAGCTTGCGCATCTTCGCGATGAGTGTCGTCCTCTTGAGCCCGAGTCTGGCAGCGGCGCCATTCACGCCACCGACGACCCAGTTCGTCTCCTTGAGGATCGTCGTGATGTGCGCCCGATCTGCATCCGCCAGCGTCCGCGGCGCGGCGCAAGAGCTCTCAGCCCTCGCGAGCTCGGAAAGGGGGGCCTGAAGCTCCGCTCCCCTCGTCAGGATGACCGAGCGCTCGATGAAGTTCTGAAGCTCTCGGATGTTGCCCGGCCAGGCGTACCGCTCGCACGCTCTCAGCACCTGGTCGGGGATGAACTGGATGGCCTTGCCTTGCCGCTCGGCGAATGTCCGGACGAAGTGAGCGACCAGCAACGGAATGTCGCCCTCTCGTTCGCGCAAGGGAGGGAGCGCGAGAGCAAAGACATTCAACCGATAGTACAGGTCGGCGCGAAACCTGTGGCGCTTGACCATGCCCCAGAGGTCCTGATTGGTCGCTGCGATGACCCGGACATCGACTCGAGTCGTCCGCGAGCTTCCGAGTCGTTCGAACTCCTGCTGCTGAAGCGCGCGCAAGAGCTTTGGCTGAAGCTCGAGTGGCAGATCGCCGATCTCGTCGAGAAAGATCGTTCCACGGTCCGCGGCTTCCAGGCGCCCGACTCGCTGATGGAGCGCTCCGGTGAAGGCGCCTCGCTCGTGACCGAAGAGCTCGCTCTCCATCAGAGTCCCCGGAATGGCCGCGCAGTTGATTGCCACGAACCGGTGCTGTCTGCGCCGGCTGGCATCGTGGATCGCTTGCGCGACGACTTCCTTGCCCGTGCCGGTCTCACCGTGGATGAGAACGGAGCAATCCGCTGGCGCCACGAGCTGGACGTTCTCCATGACCGTGCAAAATTGCGGACTCGATCCGACCACGCCCGAGGCGATGGGCTTGCTCCCTGACTCCAGATCTCTGGGTGAGAGCATTTTGAGGTGGGTTTCCGGGGTGACCATGCGCTCCATCCTTGAGGCTGTGGCGAGTCTCATCTCAGTCTCCAAGTCGCCGCTCGAGTGTTCCGTCGCCCTCGACTGCGAGCCTGAGCGAGGCGCGCGCTCGGCACAGGCGAACCCTGTGCGTGAGATCGTTGATCGCCAGCGCGCGGCAGGTTTCGGCCGGGCTTGCGCCGTGGATGTCCCTCAGGAGCACGACGGACCGCTGTGCTTCCGAAAGGGCGCGGAGCGCGTGATCGAAGCGTCCGATGGCCTCTTGCTCGAGCAGAAGCCACTCGGGTGTGATCTCGTGGGAAGCGATCTCTCCCAGCTCGGGCTCGTCGCCGCTCGCGGACGACCGATCGCGGGGGCCGACGCTCCGGCGCGTGGAGAACGCTGAGATCCGGCGTTCACGGCGTCGCCGGTTCCTTGCCTTGTTGAGCACGATCCGGACGAGCCAGGCGTAGAGGCCCGACGACCCCTTGAACCCGTCGATGCTCTCGAACGCGGCGAGCCAGGCGTCCTGGACGACGTCCTCGGCAGCCGACGCGTTGCGGAGGGCCAGAAAGGCCTGCCGGACCAGAGCGGGGTGGTAGTTCCGGACGACGGTCGTCCTCGCCCGGTGGTCCTTGCGGCGAAGCTGGCTGAGCAACTCGATTTCTTCTGGATGAGCCGCCTGCGCTTGAACCATGTCCGTTGCGTTCCTTCGAGGGGTTGCAGGGGGGACTGCAACCGCCGAGCCGGCTCATGTGCGCCTGTGAGCGGCCGCTGCTCGCTGTGGCGATTGCACAGTCCTCGCTGTGTCACCGCGCGACGAGGGCGCGGCGGAACCCCGAGCTCGAGGAACGTGCGGGCGGTTGGGACGAACCAGCGCAGAGGTGATTGGCCGGTTACTGCCCGGCCTGCCGCGGCAGTCGCTTCTCGGCGGGAAGGGCGCCCACCAACTCGACGCCGCGAAACTCGAGCCCAGCTTCATCCAGGATGCGCTTCAGGCTGACCCGTGGAGGATCCGTGTCCGGAGACGGCAAGGCGAAGAGCTCCCAGCCGTTTCCAGCTCGTGAAATCCGATGGCGGAGGTCGCCCAGGACATTCTCCTCAGGGCCGAGCGCCGTCGGCTTCGAGATTGCGATGGTGGCCAGACGATCCCCGGTGGCGGAATCGAGCAAGACCGTGCCCAGATCCTCCCGGAAGAGCAGGAGTGTCGAGCCGTCATTCGACCACCGCACTTCTTGATCGACCCAGGTGGTGTTCGGCACCGCCCAGCGGCGACGATGCGCGGAGACCTCCCAGACGGCGACCTCCGCGGCGGTCACAACTGCCATTGCGCTCCCCTCGCGGTTGAGAGACGTATCGAGAATCTGATGCGCGTCAGAGAACTCGGATTCACCGGACACGGCCTCGCGGTGAAGCAGTACCCGGCCGTTCCAGATCCAGCTCACGGTCCGCCCGTCACCGGAGAGCGACATCTGGTCTGACAGCCTCCCGGCTCGTCGTGATTCCGACCACAGGAGGGCGGGTGGATCGAGCTCCCAGAGTTGAAGGAACGATCGAGACCTCGCGAGAAGCCGTTTTCCGTCTTCCGAGAGCCGGAGCTGCTGGCAGCCCTTGCACTCGAGCTGGGCCAGAATCGTTCCCGAGTCCACCTTGAAAACTTCGACCCGGCCACCGTCGCTGAGCGCGAGCCGGTTTCCGTCTCCACAGAGGTCCTTGGCGAACATCACCCTCTGTCTGCCAGATCGGATCAAGCTTCCCCGAGATTCCCAGATCTCGTAGTGCACGTCCTCGGTCGTTGCGTCTGCGACGACAAACCGACGCCCACTCGTCGAGGTGATCAGCACGAACGACCGCCTCCCCTCCCCCTGCGCCAGGGCCTTGGGTCTGGTCAGCTCCCAGCCGAGAACCAGTGAGTGGTCCGCCAGACCCGCGACGAGCAGCCGCACTCCATCGGCCGAGAATGTGAGTCTGGGACGACCGGGTGGATAGCTGACCGAGGTGAGCACCATCCGGTCCCGGAGGTCGATCACGTCCGCCTGATTCGAGGTGACGCTCGCCAGGGCGAGCAGATGGCCATCCGCTGAGACGACACTGTCCCTCGTCCCCTGGAGGTAAGGCGAGGCCGCTCCCCGCGCAGGCAGCTGGATGGTGAAGTCCCCGTCCGGACCGCCGAAGAGCTGGACAGCGCCGGATCGAAGGATGGCCACGCCGTGTCCAGTGAACAGGAACCCCCGTGCGTCCGGTGCGGGTCGCGAGGCGAGCTCGCGCGCCGGCTCGAGATCCCAGAGGCGAGCCGTCCCAGTCGAATCGAGGAAGACCACGCGGTCCCCCTCGCTGGACACCGCGCACTTGGAGCGGTCGGAAAGCGTGAACGTCCGTCCGGGCAGGTCAGGCATCGTCAGCTGATCGGGGATCCTGACGAGCACACGTTGCGTTGGGGGGCCTGACGGACACGGGGCGAGATCAGCATCGAAGCTCTCGATTCTCCGCCCGCTGATCGGGTCCAGGTAGTCCCGGGTATTTCTGGCGTCGACCATCACGTAGCGACCGGAAATCGCGACCCAGTTCAGAGGCTCGGGAGATTCATACCGCCAGAGCTGGCGCGCACCATCGAGGGAACTGGCAATGACGGTGGTGCCTTCAATCGCGACGGTCCAGAGCGTCCCATCCGGGAGGAAGCTCACGTCCCCCATCGATTTCGGCTTGCCGCGCGTCGCAAGCACACGTCGCGGGGCCTTCTCCCGGGCGAGCGGATAGCTCCATCGCGCCTGGGGACTGTCGTGCTCGATCCGCGAGGCGGCGTAGTACGCGGCGGCTTGTGCCCAGTCGAAGGACCGCTCGGCGTCCGCGGCCCGCTCCAGCAGGACCGATGCGAGGTTCAGTCGGGCCCGATGCAGCTGGACGGCGATGACTGCCGAGGACACGACGAGCACGGCCAAGGCTGCAGCGGCCGCGGCCGTGAGGGTGCGGTGGCTTGCGGCGAACTTCTTGAGCAGCTCCCAGGTCCCGTACTGGTAGGCCCCCACCCGACCACCGGCGAGGTAGGCCGAGAGCTCCTTCGCCAGCTCCTCCGCGTCGCGGTACCGCTCCGACGGCTCGGCACGCAGCGCCCGCTCGGCGATGGCTGCCAGCTCCGGAGGAGCATGGGAGACGAGCGTCTTGACCGGGTGGACCGTCCCGGCGATTGCGTTCTCCAGAACGTGCTCGGCAGTCGTCCCCACGAAGGGCGGTCGGGCTGTCAGCAGCTCGTAGAGAATGGCCCCCAGGCTGAAGACGTCGCTCCGGGCATCAATGGATGCGATGTCTCCCCTCGCCTGCTCGGGGCTCATGTACGCCGGCGTCCCGAGCGCGTCTCCTGCGAACGTCATGCCCGGCTCCGGCTCCGGCGAGGTGGCCACCAGAGGGAAGACCTCCGCTGCCTCTTCACTGTGTTTGGCCAGCCCCCAGTCGACCACCACCGTCTCGCCGAACTCGCCGACCATGATGTTGGACGGCTTCAGGTCGCGGTGAATGACCTTCTTCGAATGGGCAAACCCCATCGCCTGACAGGCATCGAGCACGTGGCGCACCAGCGCCAGCCGCTCGTCGAGACTTCCACACTTCGCCAGCCGGGCCTGCAGCGTTTCCCCGCGGATGAGCTTCTGAGCGCAGAAGAACGTCCCGTCCTCGCGTCGCGCCAGCTCGAGGATGTTGACGATGCCTGGATGGTCCAGCGCGGCGACCAGTCGCACTTCCCGGAGGAACCGAGCCTGGGCTGCGCGGGACGACTCGTCCCTCGCCCGCTCGGCGAATGGCACCAGCTCCTTGAGGGCCACCTCGCGACCGACGATCTCGTCGCGCGCAGCCATGACGACGCTCTGGCTCCCGCGTCCCAGCTCGTGAAGCCGGGTGTACTGGCCGGGCCGCTCCAGCGGAACCTCCACTGAACGGGCGTGAGAGGTTTCGCCCGCCACGGAGCCATCGAGCTGAGAGACCAGCGTCGCGAGCAGCGCCGCTCCACCCATTGAGGCAGCCACCGCATGGACATCCCCGTTCCGCGCAGCGAGCGCCTGCTCACCGAGCGCCTCGAGAGTCTTCCGCCGCTCACCGCTGAGCATCCCGCTCTTCTCGAGGTGGGCGAGGAGCGAATCCGGACCCGAGCCGACACGACCACCTGTGACCGCGGCGAGAACTTCCGACCTTGTGACAAAGCCAGCCTGAACGGCCAGCACGCCAAGAATCAGATCCCGCTCCAGCAACGGGCTCCCTCGTTCTCCCCCGAACGAGGCGCTGCATACCCCTGAAACAACCTCCTGCGCCACAGCATGGCGTGAGGAACCGGACAACGCACCGGTCAGTGTCCGGCCTGCCGCGGCGGTGGCTCCTCCGCGGGAAGGGTGCTCACCAGCTCGACGCCGCGGAGCTCCAGCCCTGTTTGGTCCAGGATCCGCTTCAGGCAGACCCGCGGAGGATCCGTGTCCGGAGGCGGCAAGGCGAAGAGCTCCCAGCGGTTCCCAGCGCGTGAAATCCGATGGCGGAGGTCCCCCAGGACGTCCTCCTGGGGAAGAAAGGCCCCGGGCTTCGAAATCGCGATGGTCGCCAGCTGGTCCCCGGTAACGGCATCGAGCAAGACCGTTCCCAGGTCTTCGCGAAAGAGCAGCAGTGTCGAACCGTCACTCGACCACGTGACTTCCTGATCGACCCAGCTGGTGTTCGGCACTGCCCAGCGGCGACGATGCGAGGAGACGTCCCAGACGGCGACCTCGGCAGTCGTCACCAGAGCCAGCGCGCTCCCGTCGTGATTGAGGGCTGCATCGAGCATCTCGTGCACGCCCCCGAACTCGGACTCACCGGCCGCGGTCTCGGTGTGGAGCAGCACCCGGCCGTTCCAGATCCAGCTCACCGTCCGCCCGTCACCGGAGAGTGACATCGCGTCCCTCAGCTGCCCGAGTCGTCGTGCTTCGGACCACAGGAGGACGGGCGGATCGAGCTTCCACAGTCCAAGGAAAGCTCGAGATTTCGTGAGGAGCCGCGTTCCGTCAAGTGAGAGGCGGAGTTGACGGCAATGCTTGCAGTCCACCTGGTCCAGTACCCTTCCCGAGTCCGCCTGGAGAACGTCGACTCCGTCTGCGTTGCTGAGCGCGATCCGGTTTCCGTCTCCGGAGATCTCGGTCTGGTACAACCTCGCTGCCGTGGCAGATCGAACCAAGATCCCCTGAGAGTCCCAGAGCTCGTAGTTCACGTCCTCGAATGCGTGTTCCCTCAGGAGAAACCGACGCCCGTCTGCCGACGCGATCAACCTGAATGGTCGAGTGCCTGCACCGTGCGCCAGGGCCTTCGGTCCGGTCAGCTCCCAGCCGAGAACCGCTGAGCGGCCCGCCAGACCCGCGACGAGGAGCCGCTCCCCATCGGGCGAGAAGGTCAGCCTGGGCCGTCCGGGTGGATAGCTGACCGAGGCCAGGACCACCCGGTTCCGGAGGTCGATCACGTCCGCCTGATGGGAGGTGACGCTGGCCAGAGCGACCAGGTGGCCGTCCGGAGACACAACGCCGTCCCTCGACTCTCCGAGGATTGGCGAGGCCGCTCCCCGCGCAGGCAGCTGAATGGTGAAGTCCCCGTCCGGACCCCCGAAGAGCTGGACCGCACCGGATCGAACGATTGCCACTCCGTGTGCGGTGAACAGGAACTGGTTCGCACCCGGAGCGGGTCGCGAGGCGAGCTCACGCGCTGGCTCGAGCTCCCAGAGGCGAGCCGTGCCCGTCGAGTCGAGGAAGACCACCCGGTCTCCCTCGCTGGACACCGCGCACACGTTGCCAGCCGAGAGCGTGAAAGTCCGTCCAGGCACGTCGGCCAGCGTCAACAGATTGGGGACCTTGAGGAGCACGCGTCGAGTTGGCGGACCCGATTCGCATGGTCTCAGATCCCACTCGAAGCTTTCGATTTTCCGACCGCTGATCAGGTCCAGGTAATCCTCGCTCTTCCTTCCGAGAACCCTCAGGTAGCCATCGGAGACGGCGACCCCGTTCACAGGCTCGGGAGCGTCATACCGCCAGAGCTCCCACGCCCCATCGAAGGACCTGGCAATGATCGACTCTCCTTCCATCCCGATGGTCAAGGGCGTGCCATCAGGAAGAAAGCTCACGTTCCACATCGAGAGCGGCTTGCCGCGCATGGCCAGCACACGCCGGGGAGCCTTCTCGCGGGCCAGTGGGTAGCTCCATCGCGCCTGGGGACTGTCGTGCTCGATCCGCGAGGCGGCGTAGTACGCAGCCGCTCGCGCCCAGTCGTAGGACCGCTCGGCGTCCGCGGCCCGCTCCAGCAGCACCGAGGCGAGGTTCAGTCGAGCCCGATGCAGCTGGACGGCGATGACCGCCGAGGAGACGACGAGCACGGCCAGGGCTGCAGCGACCGCGGCCGTGAGGGTGCGGTGGCTTGCGGCGAACTTCTGAAGCAGCTCCCAGGTCCCGTACTGGTAGGCGCGCACCCGGCCGCCGCCGAGGTAGGCCGAGAGCTCCCGGGCGAGGTCCCCGGCGTCGGAATACCGCTCGGCGCGCTCCTCACGAAGTGCTCGCTCAGCGACAGCTGCCAGCTCGGGGGGAGCATGGGCAACGAGCGTCTTGACCGGATGCACCATCCCGGCGCTTGCGTTCTCCAGGACGTGCTCGGGAGTCGTCCCCACGAACGGCGGTCGACCGGTCAGCAGCTCGTAGAGAATGGCCCCCAGGCTGAAGACGTCGCTCCGGGCGTCGATGGATGCGATGTCTCCCCTCGCCTGCTCGGGGCTCATGTACGCCGGCGTCCCGAGCGCGTCTCCTGCGAACGTCATGCCCGGCTCCGGCTCCGGCGAGGTGGCCACCAGAGGGACGACCTCCGCTGGCTCTTCACTGTGCTTGGCCAGCCCCCAGTCGACCACCACCGTCTCGCCGAACTCGCCGACCATGATGTTGGACGGCTTCAGGTCGCGGTGAATGACCTTCCTCGAATGGGCAAACCCCATCGCCTGACAGGCATCGAGCACGTGGCGCACCAGCACCAGCCGCGCGTCGAGACTTCCACACTTCGCCAGCCGGGCCTGCAGCGTTTCCCCGCGGATGAGCTTCTGAGCGCAGAAGAGCGTCCCGTCCTCGCGACGTGCCAGCTCGAGGATGTTGACGATGCCCGGATGGTCCAGCGCAGCGACCAGCCGCACTTCCCGGAGGAAACGAGCCTGGGCTGCACGGGAGGACTCGTCCTTCGCCCGTCCGGCGAACGGCGCAAGCTCCTTGAGCGCCACCTCTCGACCGACGATCTCGTCGCGCGCAGCAATGACGACGCTCTGGCTCCCGCGTCCCAGCTCGTGAAGCCGTGTGTACTGGCCGGGCCTTTCCAGCGGCACCTCCACTGAACTTGCGTGAGAGGTGTCGGCCGTCACCGAGCCATCGAGCTGAGAGACCAGCGTCGCGAGCAGCGTCGTTCCGCCCAGCAAGGCTGCCACCGCATGGACATCCCCGTTCCGGGCAGCCAGCGCCCGCTCACCGAGCGCCTGGAGCGCTCTCCGCTCCTCACCGCTGACCTCGCCGCTCTTCTCGAGGCGGGCGAGCAGCGAATCCGAACCAGAGCCAGCATGCCCCCGTGCGACCGCGGCGAGCACTGCCGACCGCGTGACAAAGCCAGCCTGAACCGCCAGCACGCCGAAGACTAGCTCCCGCTCCAGCAACGGGCTCCCTCGTTCTCCCCCGAACGAAGTGCTGCTTAGCCCCGAAACAACCCACCGCGCCACCGCGTGGTCGCAGAGCGTGAGGGAACAGCGATGCACCCGACGTCGCGTTCCGCCCCGCGGCTCCTAGGGAGCGGCGACGACTTCCACTCCCTCGAGTGCCAGCCCCGTCCTCCGGAGCGTCCGCTTCAAGCTCTCCGCAGGAGTGTCGCTGGCCGGCTGGGGCAAGGGTCGCAGGTCCCAGTTGCTGGAGTTGAAGACCAGCTTCGTCCGGAGGTCCGGGCTCACCATGGAGCGGGCGGACCCGCTGCCGGGAAAGCGTGCCAGCTGGCTGCCATCGTGCGCGTCGAAGAGCTCTGAACCGAGCGCTTCGTATTCCACGAGAAGATACAGGCCATCGAGGGACCAGCGGAATCCGTAGGGTCGATCCGGCCGGGCGTGAGAAACGTCCAAAAGTACCCGGAGCGTGTCGGCGTCCACTACGAGCAAGCGCTGGGAGCTGACGACCGCGAGGCGACGCGAATCGGGGCTGAAGCGCGGGTGGGCGTCCGAGCCTTCGACCGGAAATTCTCCTTCTCGACCGGATTCCAGATCGCGGAGATGCAACCTACCCTGTTCAGTCCAGCCGACTCGCCGCCCATCCGGAGAGAGGGCACCAAAGCTCTGGAAGCCGCTCAGGCGTCGTGTTTCGGCGAACAGAACCTTTTTTTCTCGCGCATCCCAGACCTCGAGTCCCTCGACGTCGGTTTGCATGATCCGCCAGCCGTCTGCGGAGACGTCGAACGACGAAGGGCGCCGGGAATGCCGTTTCCACAGGGTCCGCTTCTGCTGAAGGTCCTGGAGAAGAAGCTCGTCCGCCCTGTCTTCGGCCCACACGACCAGTCCGTCCTGGACGAAGAGGTCACCGCTCGGGTCCGAGACGGGCTGGCTTCCCAGCATTTCACCTCGCTCATCGAAGGTCTCGAGAACCCGCCTCCCCTGATCCACCATCACCACTTGCCGGCCGCTGGGCGAGAAATCCGCCAGGTCCAGTCTCCACTGCCCGGGATGCGCTCTCGGTGCCTCGTCCGGAGGGAGCCGCCAGCCCACGAGTCGTGACCCGTGACCGAGTCCTGCGGCAAAGACGTGCTCACCGTCTGGCGAGAACGCAAAGCGGGGCGTCCCGGAGGGATAGTGCAGCGAACCACGAATCATTCGCGCCCGGAGGTCGACCACGTCCGCCCGGCTCGTTCCCGGGCGGGGCACGACCACGAGATGACCATCCGGGGAGACCGACCCGAGCGGCCAGCCAAGTCCTATCGCGAGCCCGGTCTCGGACAGCGCGATGCTGAAGTCGCCATCGGGCCCGCCGAGTACCTCCAGAGATCCTTGCCGGACGAGGACCAGGCCATGCCGCGTGAAGAAGAGGTTCACGAGGCCTCCGGCCGGTCTGCCTGCAAGCCTTCGCCCGTCTGGCAGGGAGAAGAGGTGAACCCCGCCCGAGGAATCCTGGTACGCGGTGAGACCGCCGTCCGAGGAGACCGCGCATTCTGCGCCGACAGGAGTGACGTCCTCCGCAAGGATCAGCCGGGGGGCGTCACCCCGCCAGGCAAGCAGCTTTCCGCCGCGCACCGTCACGGGCGTCGGGTAGGGCCCGCGACACGGGCGCCCGTGCTCCCGGTCGAACATCTGCAGCGGTTCCCCGGTCGCAGCGTCGAAGAACCCCCAACCGCCCGGCAGCGAGAGCGCGAGCTGACCGCCCGGGAACAGTGCCGAGCCCGAAATTCCGGTCTCGTCGCGAGACCAGAGTGTTCGCCCGCTTTCCAGTTCCTTGACCTCGACGTGATTCCTCGCGCGCGAAAGAACCACCATCCGCCCATCCCGAAGGAGCCCGACGTCGGTGAAGGAGTTGGGTGAGCCCTCGAGCGAGAGCACGCGTTCGGCCGTGCGTTCTTCCGCGAGGGCAACGCCCCAGCGAGCTTCCGGCGTGTCCTGCTTCACCCGCGCCGCGGCAAAGTAGGTCGCGGCCGAGGCCCAGTCCGATTCACGTTCCGCGGCATGGGCTCGCTCGATGAACGATCTCGCCAGGTCGTGGCGGGTCGCCTGGAGCCGGACGCCGACGACGAGAGCGGTGACGAGCAGTCCACCGAACGCGACTGCCAGTCCGGCAGTGAGTGCGCGGTGGCTTGCGGCGAACTTCCGCAGCAGCTCCCAGGCCCCGTACTGGTAGGCGCGCACTCGACCACCGGCGAGGTAGGCGGAGAGCTCCTTCGCCAGTTCCTCCGCGTCGCAGTACCGCTCCGACGGCTCGGCACGCAGCGCCCGCTCGGCGATGGCTGCCAGCTCGGGAGGAGCATGGGCAGCGAGCGCCTTGACCGGGTGCACCGTGCCAGCGGCTGCGTTCTCGAGCACGTGGTCGGGAGTCGTCCCGACGAAGGGCGGTCGGCCGGTCAGCAACTCGTAGAGAATGGCTCCCAGGCTGAAGACGTCGCTCCGGGCGTCGATGGATGCGATGTCTCCCCTCGCCTGCTCGGGGCTCATGTACGCCGGCGTCCCCAGTGCGTCCCCTGCGACCGTCATGCCCGGCCCCGGCTCCGGCGAGGTGGCCACCAGAGGGACGACCTCCGCTGCCTCTTCACTGTGCTTGGCCAGCCCCCAGTCGACCACCACCGTCTCGCCGAACTCGCCGACCATGATGTTGGACGGCTTCAGGTCGCGGTGAATGACCTTCTTCGAATGGGCAAACCCCATCGCCTGACAGGCATCGAGCACGTGTCGCACCAGCGCCAGCCGCTCGTCGAGACTTCCACACTTCGCCAGTCGGGCCTGCAGCGTTTCCCCGCGGATGAGCTTCTGAGCGCAGAAGAGCGTCCCGTCCTCGCGACGCGCCAGCTCGAGAATGTTGACGATGCCCGGGTGGTCCAGCGCAGCGACCAGTCGCACTTCCCGGAGAAAACGAGTCTGGGATGCTCGGGAGGACTCGTCCTTCTCCGGCTCGGGGACTGCCACCAGCTCCTTGAGCGCCACCTCGCGACCGACGAACTCGTCGCGCGCGGCCCGGACGACGCTCTGGCTGCCCCGGCCCAGCTCGTGCAGCCGGGTGTACTGGCCGGGCCGCTCCACTGGCACCTCCGCCCCCGAGGCGCGAGGCGTGGCGGCAGGTGCCGCTCCCCGGAGCTCTAACACCAGCGTCGCGAGCAGCGCCGCTCCACCCAGCGATGCCGCCACTGCATGGACGTCCCCGTTCCGCGCAGCGAGCGCCTGCTCCCCGAGCACCTCGAGGGCTGTCCGCCGCTCACCGGTGAGCGCGCCGCGCCTCTGGAGGTGGGCGAGGAGGGAATCCGGGCCCGTGCCGGCGCGCCCCTCCGCTGCTGCGGCGAGGACTTCCGACGGTGTGACGAAGCCCGCCTGAACCGCCAGCACGCCGAAGACTAGTTCCCGCTCCAGCAACGGGGCTCCCTCGTTCTCCCCCGAACGAGGCGCTGCTTACCCCTGAAACAACCCACCGCGCCACCGCGTGGTCGCAGAGCGCCAGGGAACAGCGATGCACCCGACGTCGCGGTCCGCCTCGCGGCTCCTAGGGAGCGGCAACGACCTCCGCTCCCTCGAGTGCGAGCCCCGTCCGCCGGAGCATGCGCTTCAAGCTCTCCCCGGGAGTGTCGCTGGCCGGTTGAGGAAAGGGTCGCAGGTCCCAGTTGGTGGAGTTGAAGACGAGCTTCGTCTTGAGGTCCGGGCTGAGCATCGAGCGGGCGGGCCCGCTGGCAGGAAAGCGCGCCAGCTGGCTGCCATCGCGCGTGTCGAAGAGCGCGGAACCGCTCCCTTCGTACTGAACGAGAAGGTACCGACCGTCGGCGGACCAGCGGAATGTATACGGTTGATCGGACCTGGTGCGAACCGTCCAGCGCACCCGGGCCGTGTCGGCATCCATCACGAGCAAGCGCTGAGAAGTGACGACCGCAAGGCGTCGCGAGTCGGGACTGAAGCTCGGGCGGGCATACGAGCCATCAATCGGAGACTCTCTCTCACGACCGGACTCCAGATCGCGGAGATGCACCTTGCTCGTTTCGGTCCAGCCGACGCGCTGCCCATCGGGAGAGAGCGCAGGATAGCTCCGGAAGCCGCTGAGGCGTTTCGTTTCGGCGAAGAGGACTCGGTTCAGTCGCGCGTCCCAGACCTCGAGCCCATCTACGCCCACCTGCACGACTCGCGAGCCGTCAACCGAAGCTTCGGCGCCGTAACAGCGACGACACGAATGCTTCCAGAGGGTCCGCTTCTGCTGAAAGTCCCGGAGAAGAAGCTCGTCGGTGCTGTCTTCGACCCACATCACCACTCCCTCATTCACCAAGAAGGCGCCGCTCGAGTCCGAGACGGGGTGGCTCGCCAGCTCCTCGGCCCGGTCGCCGAAGATCTCGAGAAGCCGCTTCGCCTTATCCAGCATCACCACTTGCCGGCCGCTGGGCGAAAAATCCGCCGCTTCAAGATCCCACTGCCCAGGATGTGTGCTCGGTGAGTCCTCTGCCGGGATCCGCCAGCCCAGGAGCCGCGACCCTCGATCGAGTCCTGCTGCAAAGATGCGCTCGCCATCGGCTGAGAACGCGAATCGCGCCATCCCGGACGGGTAATGCAACGTCGCTCGAACCGCCCGGGTCCGGAGGTCGACCACGTCCGCCCGGCCCGTCCCCATCCGGGGCACGACAAGGAGATGCCCGTCCCGCGAGGCCACCTGCCCAAGCAGCCAAGGAGCGTTCAACAGGATTCCGGTCTCGGATACCCCGACGTTGAAGTCGCCATCGGGCCCGCCGAGCACCTCCAAAGACCCCATTCGAACGATCACCAGGCCATGAGGCGTGAAGACCAGGTCCCGGACGCCTTGGGCCGGCCTGATCGCGAGCGTTCGGCCGTCAGCCAGGGAGCGGAGGTGCACCCTCTCCGAGGAATCCTGATACGCGACAAGACTCGCATCCGGGGAGACGGCGCAACGCGCGTCGAAAGCGGAGACGTCCTCCGCGAGGGTCACCGGACTCCCGTCTTGGTGCCAAGCAACGAGTTTTCGGCCGCGTACGGTGATGGGCGTTGGGTATGGCCCGGGACACGGACGTCCGCGCGCTTTCCGCTCGAACATCTGCAGTGGTTGCCCGCTCGCCGCGTCGAGGAACGCCCAACCGCCCGGTAGTGCGAGGCGGACCTGACCACCGGGGAGCAGTGCGGCAGCCGCAACGAGATTCTCGTCGCGGGACCAGAGCGTCCTTCCTCCCTCCAGCTCGCGGACTTCAACATGGGGACCGGAGAGGCCGAGCACCACCATCCGCCCATCCGGCAGGGGCCCGACGTCGATGAAGGATTCCGGGGAGCCCTCGAGCGAGAGCACACGTTCGGCCGTGCGCTCTTCCGCGAGGGCAACGCCCCAGCGAGCTTCCGGCGTGTCCTGCTGTACCCGGGCGGCGGCAAAGTAGGTCGCGGCCGAGGCCCAGTCCGATTCACGTTCCGCGGCATGGGCTCGTTCGATGAACGATCTCGCCAGGTCGTGGCGGGTCGCCTGGAGCCGGACGCCCACGACGAGAGCGGTGACGAGCAGTCCACCGAACGCGACTGCCAGTCCTGCAGTGAGTGCGCGGTGGCTTGCCGCGAACTTCTTGAGCAGCTCCCAGGCCCCGTACTGGTAGGCCCGCACTCGACCACCGGCGAGGTAGGCCGAGAGCTCCTTCGCCAGCTCCTCCGCGTCGCGGTACCGCTCCGACGGCTCCGCGCGCAGGGCACGCTCGGCGATGGCTGCCAGCTCGTGGGGAGCATCGGAGGCCAGCGTCCTGACGGGGAAAACCTTCCCGGCAATTGCGTTCTCCAGGACGTGTTCGGGAGTCGTCCCCACGAACGGCGGTCGGCCGGTCAGCAGCTCGTAGAGAATGGCTCCCAGGCTGAAGACGTCGCTCCGGGCGTCGACGGACGCGAGCTCTCCGCGGGCTTGCTCGGGGCTCATGTACGCCGGCGTCCCCAGTGCGTCACCTGCGACCGTCAGGCCCGGTTCCGACGAGGTTGCCAACAGAGGGACGGCCTCCTCCGCCTCTTCACGGTGCCTGGCCAGCCCCCAGTCGACCACCACCGTCTCGCCGTATTCGCCGACCATGATGTTGGACGGCTTGAGGTCTCGGTGAATGACGTTCCTTGAATGGGCGAACCCCATCGCCTGACATGCGTCGAGCACATGTCGCACCAGCACGAGCCGCTCCTCGAGAGCTCGACACTTCGCCAGTCGCGCCTGCAGCGTTTCCCCGCGGATGAGCTTCTGAGCGCAGAACAGCGTCCCGTCCTCGCGACGCGCCAGCTCGAGGATGTTGACGATGCCCGGATGGTCCAGCGCGGCGACCAGGCGCACTTCCCGGAGAAAACGAACCTGGGCTGCGCGCGAGGACCCGTCCTTCTCCGGCTCGGGGAATGGCACCAGCTCCTTGAGTGCCACCTCGCGACCGACGACCTCGTCACGCGCAGCTCGGACGACGCTCTGGCTTCCGCGCCCAAGCTCATGAAGTCGGGTGTACTGGCCGGGCCGCTCGAGTGGCACTTCGGCTGCGGAGCCGCGAGGCGCTTCGGCCGGCGCCGCTCCCTGGAGCCGCAACACCAGCATCGCAAGCAGTGCCGCTCCGCCCAGCGATGCCGCAACCGCTTGCACATCCCCGTTTCGAGCAGCAAGTGCCTGTTCACCCAGCGTCTCGAGCGCTTTCCGCCGCTCACCGCTGAGCACGCCGCTCCTCTGGAGGCGGGTGAGGAGCGAACCCGAGCTGACGTGACCCCCTGCCGCAGCGGCGAGGACTTCCGACTGCGTGGCGAATCCGGCCTGAACCGCCAGCACGCCGAAGATCAGTTCCCGCTCCAGCAACTGGGGCACCTCGTTCTCTCCCGAACGAAGCGCTGCTTACCCCTGAAACAGTCCCCCGCGCCACCGCAGGCAAGGCTCAGCGCAGGCGTGGGTCGATCCCGTATCGAACGAGCCAGCGCATGACCTGCGTCCGATGCTTGCCGAGTGCCCGCGCGACGCCGCTGACGTTCCCGCCCTTCTGCCGAAGGTGCTCCAGGAGCTCGTCGCGGTGCTGGGTCTCCTCGGCGGTCAGCTCACGCCCATCCACCACGGAGTGGCCGGTCACCGACGGAGGAAGGTGGGGAACATCGACCGGTCCCTTCCGGCTCAGCGCGAGTGCACCGGCGAGTGCCTGCTCGAGCTCTCGCACGTTCAGTGGCCAGAGGTGCTCGAGCAGCGCCTCGGCCGCCTCGGGCGTAAGGCTCACCTCTCGTTGATCCGGCGCGAGCTTGCGCAGCAGAAGTGCGATCAGGAGTGGCAAGTCCTCCGGCCGTTCTCTCAGTGGCGGCAGGCGGAGCGTCATGCCATCGAGCCGGGCGAGTAGATCGTGGCGGAAGCGCTCTTCCTTGACGAGTCGACCGAGGTCCCGGTGCGTGGCGGCCAGGACCCGGAGATCGAGGGGTGTTGGGCGAAGCCCGCCGATCGGGAGCACCTCGGCCTCCTGGAGGACGCGGAGGAGCGCTGCCTGGGCGGGGTGAGGGAGATCGCTGATCTCGTCGAGGAACAGCGTCCCGCCGTCGGATGCCTTCACCAGCCCGGGGCGGTCCGCCTCTGCGCCGGTGAACGCGCCCTTCTTGTACCCGAAGAGCTCGGCCTCGATGAGGTTCGCCGGCATCGCTCCGCAGTTGACCGCCACCAGCGGTCCGCGGCGACCCGACATCTCGTGGATCGCCCGGGCGAGCACTTCCTTTCCCGTCCCGCTCTCCCCAGCGATCAACACCGGGACACGGGTGGGCGCGACGGCCCTTGCCCGGTCCAGGACTCGCTCGAAGGCGGGCGAGAGCGTCGTCAGCTGGTCGATCCCACCCGCGAGCGAGTCGAAGTTCTGGATCCCCGGGCTATCGAGCAGAACGTCCGACCGGAAGCGGAACAGAGTGTGACCGACGAGCAGGAGCGATCCGTTGTCGAGCGGAGCCTGAACGGTCCGCTGGCCGTCGACCACCAGGCCGTTCTTCGAACCCAGGTCCTGCGCGATCCAACGCTCGTTCTCGAGGCGGATCTCGAGATGCTCGGACGACATCCATGCGTCCGGGACCTCGATGGACAGCGCGCGAGGGTCGGAGGCGTGTGCGGCGCGCCCGGCCCCCCGGTTCACGCGCACCTGCTCGAAACCATCGAGTCGCCACCGGGCGGGCCCGGCCACGGGCCGTTCACACTCGAATTCCAGGCACAGAAACGCTCCCCGCCTGCTCCGGCGGCGCTTCGAGTCGACGTGCGAGAGCGTGTCGCCACGCCGTATCATCTGAGGAACCCTACCCCCAGGGGACAAGGGCCGGGCGCTTCCAACGCTGGTGGAACCGGAGCCGGGGCTGCCGGGCTCGCTTTCCTCCCCAGGAGTGGAGAGCGGCTCTCCGATGATGTGGGTCGGATCAAGCATCGTGAACCCGAGGCGGTCGCGTCTCCTGAGCAGCGGTCCGGCACTCCTGCCGGGATTCAGCTCGAGCTCTCCGTGTAACAAACGGCGAAGCCACGCCCGTTCGGAGGACGGAACGTGTGCATCGCCGCACTACTCTCGGTGAATGTCGGGCCGCTGGTCGGTCATCATCCCGATCCGCTCGACTTTCCAGCGACCCGAACGTTTCTCATCGGCTGCACAAGATGACGTTGTTGCCGACATCTGAGAGCGGAGTCCGCGATCGGCAGGCCCCCGGGCCAGCGAAACGACAAGGCGCCTCAGCGGCGGCCCCTCGCGTGTCACGACCTGGTCCGCTTGACTGGAGAGCTGGCCTGCTGAGCTCGGGACCCGGGCGTCCGGGCGCCGGTGGGGACCGCCACCACTGAGAGCGCGGCTGGGATGCTCCAGGTCCAGGGCCCGAGCCGCGATGCTCCGGTGGCGCCGATCAGGCATCCAGCCGTGAATCCGAGGACCAGGGGCATGGTGACGCGGAGCTTCTGCAGCGACTCCCGCCGCGCCTCGCTTCGAGTCCAGAGGAGTCCGACCAAGGAAACGATCGCGGTCACGAAGTTGCCGGTCATGACCGAGGTGGACCAGCTGGCGCGGAGGGACACCTGGATGAGCGCATTCTGGAAGGCCATCGCCGCCACCGCCGCCATGGCCGCGACCACCCCGACGGACGGCGGCTGGCCCTGCGGCTGCACCGCGAGCACGAGCACCAGGAACAGGAACAGCGCCTGAGCGATCAGAAGCACGCTTCGACCGAGCAAGGCCCCCGACCGTCGAGCGATGAGGCATGCCGCGGCGACGGCGACCGCGAACACGGGGATCGAGAGGAGCTGCGCCAGAGGTGGCGAGGCAGCCCTGACCGAGCCGGCGAGCAGGAGGACGAGATTCCCGGTGATGTGCGCGGTGAAGACGTGACCGAGCTGGAGAAAGCCGGTCACATCGACCAGCCCGGCGATGGCGCTCAGGAGAACGAGGAGCCCGAGGTCGCCATCCGCGAGAGGGGCTTCCGTCATCGATGGGCTCGACTCAAAAGTATCCGCGCCCGCCCTTTGCAACCGGGGTTCCAGCGCAAGCTGAGTTGCTTCGGAAGACACCAGCACAGTCGTTCGATTCCTGCGTCGCGCCGTGGTCCCCGGTGTCGGCCCATCGACACCCATGTCCGTTGATCCGCTGCCTCGCTCGAATCTCGGGCCCTCGGAGGTCCGACAGGCCTCCGGGGGTGGCATCTGCCTTGCTCGAAAAGGTCGGCATGCAGCCAGAGCTGACCGTCTCGAATCGCCTGGAATCGCCGACCCGGCCCCTGCGCGTTGGCATTGGCGGCCCGGTCGGGTCGGGGAAGACCGCCCTGGTCGAGGCGTTGTGCAAACGCCTCCGAGATACCTACGACCTGTACGTCATCACCAACGACATCTACACCAAGGAGGATCAGCTCATCCTCACCCGGGCCGAGGCGCTGCCTGCCGAGCGGATCATGGGCGTGGAGACAGGCGGCTGTCCGCATACCGCGATCCGGGAGGACGCTTCGATGAACCTCGCCGCCGTGGAGGAGATGAGCCGGCAATTCCCGCGGGCCGACCTGTGCTTCATCGAGTCAGGAGGCGACAACCTCGCAGCGACGTTCAGCCCCGAGCTTGCGGACCTGACCATCTACGTGATCGACGTCGCGGCCGGCGAGAAGATCCCGCGCAAGGGAGGCCCGGGGATCACCCGCTCGGATCTGCTGGTGATCAACAAGATCGACCTCGCCCCGATGGTGGGTGCCGATCTCGAGGTCATGAAGAGAGATGCGCTCAGGATGCGCGGACCACGCCCCTTCGTCTTTTCCATTCTGAAGGGCGGCCGGGGCGCCGAACAGATCGCACGCTTCATCGTCGAAAAGGGAGGACTCGCAGATCCCCCTCCTCCGGTCACCGGGTTGCGCTGAGCTCCTGCCGAAGCCTGAGGCGCCCCCGGTGTAACCTGGTCCGCTGAGCGGAGTCGGTGATCTCCAGAAGGCGACAGGCGTCGGCGGAGCTTGCGCCGACCACATCCCGCAGGAGCACGACGGACTTCAGCGATTCTGGCAAGCGCTCCAGGGCAGCCTCCAGATGCTGGAGAGCCTCGCGCCGCAGGAACAGCAGCTCCGGACTGAGCTCGGCGGTCGCAGGAAGAACGGCGTCCGGGTTGAGCTCCTCTCGGCTGGGGTCACGGTGAGCGGGTTCCGGCGTGGACATGCGAACGAAGCGTCTCTCCTTCCTCCGTCGGTTTCGGGCGCAGTTCTGGGTAATGGCCAGCATCCAGGTGAGAATCGCAGAACGGCCGCTGAAGTCGCGAAGGCGCGTGAGCACGGTGAGCCAGGCATCCTGGACGGCATCGTCCGCCGCCTCCGCATCTCGCAGGACGAGGTTCGCTCGACGGCGCATGAACCCGTCGTACCTCCGAAACAGCTCGCTCCGAACCGCGGGATCCTCATCCGTCAGTCCGCCCAGGAGCTGAGCTGCTCCGCGCTCGGGATCGCACACCATGAAGGTCTCGCCTCCTCGGCGATGACCCCCTGCAATGCGCGCACCCGCGCGGAACCGGTCCCGGCCCGGGGAGCTTTGCCTGGTGAGGACGAGGTGCGACCACGGCGCGTCACCCCGTGTCTGCTGGGTGTCGCCTCAGCCTTGGCGCTTCGCCGGACGTCGACGTGTTTTGAGCCGACGTCGGTGCGCTGCCTGCTTCGCACGGTTCCCGCAGACCGCCATGCTGCACCACCGCCGGGCATGTCCGCGCGTGCGATCGGCAAAGAACAGCGTACAGGTCGCACCCTCGCAGGCCTTCACATGGGTGAAGTTCTCCGTGCAAACGAGTCGAGCCAGCGCCTCCCCGACCGGCAACAGAAGCGCATCCGGCTCTCGCCAGCGGCGCACGGTCTCGAGCTCGAAGAGCTCCTTCTCGTTCGGTCGCGGGGAAATCCGCCGGAAGGTCTCGTCACGCTCGAGGAGACGAGTGAGTGGCTTCAGCTCGGCGAGAACCTCGGTCGTGAGAGGGCGCCCCATGCGCTCCCGCACGAAGTCCCGGAACCATTCACGTAGCCTGCGCGCCTGATCGGCGACGCCATCGAGCTCGCCGGGAAGGGCGCGCTTCCTCATCTCCCGAACCACGTGGGCCGGCACCAGCTTTGCTTGCTCGAGCCACCTCAGGTAGCCCTCCCCGTCTTCGATCCAGTCGACGGGCGTGTCGACCGGAGTTGCAATCGAATTCAGGAAATCGAGCCCGAGCGAATCGGCAACGAACATCGCGGGCGGACGGTGGTCAATCAAGAGGTCCTCCTCCACCCCGGCAGCCTCCTCGCCCCCGGGGGTGGGCCTTCGTTCAGCGAGGGATCGATAACCCACCCAGGCTCGTTCAACAAGTTATCCACGAAACAGTAACCTGCTTGGTGCAGATAGAGCGGTGACGACTCCCGACGATTCCGTTAGAACGGCGCATGTCCTCGAACGATGTGAGCGTCGTGCTCGTCCACGGCGCCTGGGCTGACGGATCGAGCTGGTCGAAGATCATCGGGCCGCTGGCAGCCCAGGGTATCCGGGTGTCTGCGCCGTCACTGCCGCTGACCTCGATCAGCGACGATGTCGCGGCGCTCGACCGCGCCCTGGAGCGGATACCGGCGCCCGTCGTTCTCGCGGGTCACGCCTACGCTGGCGCCGTCATTGGTGCCACGCGGAGCGACAAGGTGAAGGCGCTCACCTATGTCGCGGCACTGGCCCCGGATGAAGGCGAGACGGTTGCGGACCTGTTCTACCGCACCGAGCCACATCCCCAGGCACCCAGGCTGGCGCCCGACGCTCACGGGTGGATCTACCTACCCGACGCGGCCTTCGGCGCCGCCTTTGCCCAGAATGCCGACGCCGGAGAGCTGGCCATCCTGGCAGCCGTCCAGAAGCCGATCTCGCCTGCGTGCATCAGCGTCGCCGTGCCGCGCCCGCTCTGGAAGGACCGTCCGGCCTGGTTCCTGGTGGCCGAGCAGGACCGCATGATCGTTCCGGAGACTCAGCGCTTCATGGCCCAGCGCATGCAGGCCCGCGTGCGATCGCGTGCCGTCGATCACGCGCCGATCCTGACCGCACCCGCCGTCGTCCTCGACCTGCTCCAGGAGGCAATCTCCGAGGTCCGCACGAGGAGAGGAGCATGACCTCACGAGCCCATCGGGGATGCGGCGACCGATTGGAATAACCTGTAACTCATGCTGTGGAAGGTTAGTTCAACTCGAGGAGACGTACACCGTGACGACAATCAACTATCGCACCGCCGACGTTGGTGGCTTCAAGATCTTCTACCGCGAAGCGATCGCCCCTGGCGCACCGAAGCTCTTGCTGCTGCATGGCTTCCCCACCGCCGGGCACATGTTCCGCGACCTGATCCCGCTTCTGAGCGATCGGTTCCACCTCATCGCTCCGGACCTTCCAGGTTTCGGAAACTCCCAGATGCCGCCGGACGGTGCTCGAACCTTCGACCGGATGGCGGAGGTGATCGACCGCTTCACCGAGGTGATCGGTCTTGATCGCTACGCCGTCTACGTCTTCGACTACGGGGCGCCGGTCGGATTTCGCCTCGCGGTGAAGCATCCGGACCGGATCACTGCGATCATCTCGCAGAACGGCAACGCCTATGAGGAGGGCCTGAGCGACGGCTGGAACCCGATCCGCTCGTACTGGCAGAACCCATCCGAGGCCAACCGCACGGCGCTGCGCGCCTTCCTGAAGCCCGAGACGACCATCTGGCAGTACACGCAGGGCGTGCCCGACCCGACGAGGGTCTCCCCGGACGGCTACTCGCTCGACAATTTCTACCTGGCCCGTCCCGGGATGGCCGAGGTGCAGCTCGATCTGTTCGGTGACTACAAGAGCAACGTCGCGCTCTACCCCGTCTTTCAGAAGTACTTCCGCACCCACAAGCCACCCCTGCTCGCGGTGTGGGGCCAGAACGATCCGTTCTTCTTGCCCCCTGGCGCCGAGGCGTTCAAGCGAGACATCCCGACCGCGGTCGTCCGATTCCTGGACACCGGTCACTTCGCGCTGGAGACCCACGCCGTGGAGGTCGCGAGCGCGATCCGCAACTTCCTGCCCGGTGGCGCTGGCCGATGACGTCAGTTGCCGTCGTGACCGGAGCCAGCCAGGGCATCGGTCGGGCGACCGCCATCCGCCTGGCGCGCGACTTCTCGAAGCTGGTCCTGGTGGCGCGTAACCGCCCCAATCTCGAGCAGACGGCAGACGCGGTCCGGGAAGCAGGTGCGGAAGCGCTCGTCCTCGACGCCGATCTCTGCCTTCCCACGGCCGCACGGACCGTCGTCGACCAGACCCTGGCGGCCTTCGGCCGCATCGACGCCCTGGTGAACGTCGCCGGTGCCGTTCCCCAGATCGATCTGTTCGAGATGACCGATGCCCAGTGGGAAGGGGGGCTGGCATTGAAGCTCCACGGTGCCCGGCGCCTCACCATCGCCGCCTGGCCCGCGCTGAAGGCGGCCCAGGGCGCCGTGGTGCTGATGTCCGGCAACTCGGCGTTGTTCCCCAAGGCACCTTACGCGGCTGTCGGCGCAATCAACGCAGCGATCGCCGCCCTGGCCAAGGCGTTCTCCGATCGCGGAGTCACCGATGGCGTCCAGGTCAACAGCGTGTTGCCCGGCGCGGTGATGACCGGACGCCGGCAGTCCTATCTCGAGCACTGGGCTCCGCTGCACGGGATGACGGTCGAGGAGGCAAGGGCCAGGTTCCCCCAGGAAGCCGGCATCGCCCGCTATGGACAGCCGGAGGAGATTGCGGAGTTGATGGCGTTCCTCGTATCGCCGGCGGCGCGCTGGATGACCGGTTCGATGGTCCGCATGGACGGCGGAGAGGTGAAGTCGATCTGACGGAAGGAACGATGATGCTCGCGCTGGAGGTCGTCCCTCTCCCCGTCACCGACATCGACCGTGCGCTCGCCTTCTACACGGAGCGAGTCGGCTTCGCTCTCGACGTCGACTACCATCCCACCGCGGAGTTCCGGGTCGTGCAGCTCACCCCGCCCGGGTCGGCATGTTCGGTGCATCTGGTGCAGACCGACTCGCCCGACCGGATCCACGACCTGCACCTCGTCACCACAGATCTGGAGCTGGAGCGCTCGAGGCTCATCGCCCTCGGCGTCGCGGTGAGCCCGGTGAGGCACAAGGAGCCGCTCGAGACGTGGACCGGCGGATGGAGCCCGGGCCTCGATCCTCGGCGTCGTGACTACGCCAGCTTCGCCGACTTCGCCGACCCGGACGGGAACACCTGGACACTGCAGGAACGCGGCCATCACCCGTCATGAACCCAATCAGCACGATGAAAGGAGCACGAACATGGGTCTCTCGTGGCAACAAGGCCCTCTGAGCGGCGTGTCGCTGGGCCGCTTCCTCACCCCCGAGCCAGTCCCGAAACGGCTGCTCTTTGCCGAGCCTCTCCGGCGACGGCTCCGGATCAGGCTGGCCGGCCAG
>Ga0081540_1000471_pt1 | contig 39766 bp, 34 predicted proteins | sample TabmetS2T1R1_FD_71024 | JGI IMG/M metagenome (GOLD analysis project Ga0081540, IMG submission 71024) | Tabebuia heterophylla rhizosphere microbial communities from the University of Puerto Rico - S2T1R1 | ecosystem: Host-associated > Plants > Roots > Rhizosphere ...
TCCGCCGCCACCCGCGCGGCCGACGACCTCGAGACCGCGTGCGAGACGCTGCTCTCCTCACTCGGCCGGCTCGCCCAGAACGAGATCTCCGCCCAGCAGTTCATGGCGCTCGATGCGCTGCGCCGCGACATCGAGCCGCAGGCGGCGGCCCTGGGCCCGCTGGCCGCGGCCGACCGCGAGGACACCCTGTCGTCGTGGCTCACCCGGCACGGCATCGCCCGCGACTGGGTCATCGCCCCGCCGCTCTCCGCCGCCGGAGTCGATCTCGACTGGTGCGAACGGGTGGCGGCCGTGCTGGAGGGACCTGCCCTGGAGGCGGGCCTGGAGTGGGTCGCGAGCACGTTCTCCATCACCGCGCTGCTGTCGGAGGTCAAGGACTCAAGCCGGCGGATCTCCGAGCTCGTCGCGGCCGTCAGGTCCTACTCGCAGATGGATCGCGCGTCGGTGCAGCACATCGACGTGACGGATGGCCTCGAGAGTACCTTGATCATGCTCGGGCACAAGCTCCGCGACAGCGTCAGCGTCGTGCGCGACTACGGCGCCGATGTCCCCCGGATCGACGCCCACGCGGGCGAGCTCAACCAGGTCTGGACAATCCTCATCGACAACGCCGTCGACGCGATGGACGGCGCGGGCACGCTCCGGGTGTCGACGCGGGCCGAGGAGGGCCACGTCGTCATCGAGATCGGCGACACCGGCCCGGGCATGCCGCCGCAGGTCGCGGCCCGCGCGTTCGATCCCTTCTACACGACCAAGGAGGCGGGCACCGGCCTCGGCCTGGATATCGCGCAGCGCATCGTCGTGGAGCGCCACGGCGGCACGATCACGATCGATTCCGGGCCCGCCGAGACCGTCCTGCGGGTCCGCCTGCCGGTCCTGATGTCGCAGGGCCGCTCGGGCGGATTACCCGTCCTCCGGGCGGCCTAGGCCCATCCGAGGCGGCCGAACCGGCCGCGGTGGACGGCATCAGCTGGCGATTCCGATGGTCTGCTTGATCGTCTCCGGCTGCTCGAGCACCCGCAGCATGAGGTGGGCGACATCGGCGCGCGGGACCGACCAGCCACCCCGGATGTTGCGCCCGTAGGCCGTCCGGTAGCGACCGGTGAAGGGCTTGTCGGTGAGCTGTGGCGGCCGCACGACGGTCCAGTCCAGGCCGCTGTCCGTGAGGATGTCCTCCATCTGCGCGAGGTCGGCGTACACCTTGCCGAACATGACGCTGGCCACGTGGTTGAACAGGTACCGCATGAAGAACCCGTCGCCGGGATCGTGTTTCGGCGGGTTGGGGCGGCCCGGCGAAGCGACGGTCGAGACCGGCGCGGCGCTGATCACCACGATCCGCCGGACTCCCGTTGCCTGCATCGCGGCCACGATGGCAGCCGTGCCGGGTGCGGCGATGCCCGCGTCGGCGTTGGAGTGCGGGCCAAGGCCGGACAGGACCGCGTCCGCCCCGCGGACGGCGGACTCCAGCACCGCCCGATCCGGGGCGGCCAGGTCCGCCGTGACGACCCGCACCTTCTCCCCCGCCAGTTCTCCCGCCAGCTTCGCCGGGTTCCGCACGACCGCCGTGACGTCGTGGCCTGCGGCGACCGCCTGCTGGAGGAGTTGCCGGCCGACGGCTCCGGTTGCCGCGAAGATGGTGAGTTTCATCGTTGCTCCTGATACCTTGTCATCTGTAATTCGTACTATATGGAAAGCATATCATATGGAAGACGTACCAACTGTGGACGACCGGGCCGCCGGCGCGCGCCGGAGACGGCTGACCGCAGCGATCAAGGAATCGCTGCGCGAGCTGACCGTTCAGCTGTCGCTGCTGAACCACCAGGTGAGCGGCCACGTCGCGCTCAACGATGTCGACCTCGACTGTCTCGACCTGATCAACCGTCACGGCCCGCTCAGCCCGAGCGCCCTTGCAGGGCGCGCCGGCCTGCACCCGGCCACCATCACCGGCATCCTCGACCGGCTCGAACGCGGCGGCTGGGTGGCGCGTGACCGCGACCCGTCCGACCGCCGCGCGGTGGCCGTCCGGGCGCTCCGCGACCGCAACGCCGAACTCTTCGGCCTCTACGCGGGGATGAACGCCTCGATGGACGCGATCTGCGCCGGGTACACCGGCGGCGAACTTGAAGTGCTCGCCGGCTTCCTGCGCCGCACCGCCACCGCCGGCCGGGCCGCGACCGACGACCTGGCCGGCGACCGACCCGCCGCCCCAGCGCCGGGGACGCGACCCCACGGCCCGGCCGGCGACTGACCCCGCCGCCCCACCGCCGGGACGCGAGCCACGGCCCGGCGGGCGAATGGGAGAATGAGCCGGTCATGGACGCTGGTGTTCACCTGCCGCTGATCGACTTCGGCGGCGAAGGCTTCTCCCACCGTCGGCTCGCCGAGACCGTGGACGCCGCGCTGGAGTGCGGCTTCGCGGCGATCTCGGCCAACGATCACCTGCTGTTCTCCGCGCCATGGCTGGACGGCCCGACGGCCCTGGCCGCGGTCGCCGGGCGTTCGGGCGGGATGAAGCTCATGACCAGCCTCGCGCTGGCGACACTGCGCGGGCCGGTGCCCGTGGCGAAGATGCTCTCCGCGCTGGACATCCTTTCCGACGGCCGCGTGATCGCCGGTGTCGGCCCGGGTTCGTCCAAGGCCGACTACGCCGCGGTCGGAATGCCATTCGAGCAGCGGTGGCAGCGCTTCGACGAGGCGGTCCGTCTGCTCAAGGCCTTGGTCCAGCCGGGATCGGCCGCCGAGGACGGCGCGTACTACTCCGCGCCGCCGGCCGGGCTGTCCCCCCCGCCGCGGCAGCGTGGCGGCGTCCCGCTGTGGCTCGGTAGCTGGGGCTCGCAAGCGGGTTTGCGCCGCGTCGCCCGTCTCGGCGATGGCTGGCTTGCGTCCGCCTACAACACGACGCCCGAAGCCTTTGCCGCGGCCCTCACGCTCCTCGGCAGCGAGCTCTCAAGACAGCGCAGGCCGCCGGGCGGATTCCCGCACGCGCTGGTCACGATGTGGACCTGGATCACCGCCAGGCGGTCCGAGGCCGAACGGGTCCTGTCCGAGGTTGTCGCTCCGGTGGTCGGGCGAGACCCGGCGGAGCTTCGGGGGCGGATCTGCGTTGGCTCGGCCCAGGAGTGTGCCGAGTTGCTGTCCCGCTACGCCGGCGCCGGCTGTCAGCGGGTCCACTTCTGGCCAGTGGGTGACGAGCGGCGGCAGGTCGAGTTGATCGCGGGCGAGGTCATGCCGCGGGTCGCCCCCTGACCCCCAGTGCCCGGCGGCTGGGGTCCATCCGTTATGTCAATCGGAGCGGTCGAGGGCTGGCGACGTGTACGTCGGCGCGGGCCGGGCCGCCGCCGCGACGGTGGCCAGGACGCCCACGCTCACGTAGACGCCCCACCGGAACCCACCGCCGGGCGCATGCGGATGCTCAGCGCTGCCCGTGCTCGCGACCGGGCGACGAATGCCGCCGGGATGCGTGGCGCCGGGTGAACAGCCGGATGGCGATCACGATCAGGCAGGCGCCGAAGACGACCCACGGCGCCAGCACGATCAGGTCGCCGACGGTCATGTGCGCGACCCTCGGCTGCCGGTGTCCATGGCAATCAGTGCACCGCGCTGCCGTGCCGGGCAGGTGAAGCTGCCGTGGTGAACTTGTGGAGATCCCGCGCTGGCCGGCTGTGGGCGGCGGCCAGGCCCGGTTGCCTGTCACGTGCGGGATGATGGAACACAGGTGGTGTGATCTGCGCGGCGGAGCGGAGCGCAGGCCGGCGATGAGGCGGGTGGGCTGATGGCGGCGACGGTGCTGCTGGTCGAGGACGAGCGCAAGCTGCGGGATCTGGTCCGGTCCTACCTGGAGCGGGCCGGGATTGCCGTGGTGTCGACCGGATCCGGCGCGGAAGCGATCACGCTGGCAACCTCGGCCTCGCCGGACCTGGTCGTCCTCGATCTCGGCCTGCCGGACGTGGCAGGCGAGACGGTCGCGAGCGAGCTGCGGGCCGTCGCGCCCACGCCGATCGTGATGCTGACCGCCAAGAGCGCGGAGGAAGACCGCATCCGCGGCCTGGAGCTGGGCGCCGATGACTACGTGACCAAGCCGTTCAGCCCCAGGGAGCTGGTGCTGCGGATCCAGGCGATCTTGCGCCGCGGCGGCATCACGGCCGAGCAGGGTGTGGTGAGCTACGGGGCGGGGACCCTGATCATCGACCAGCCGCGGCGGCAGGTTACGGCGCGCGGGGATGAGATCGGGCTCACCCCCACCGAATGGGGCATCCTGGTGGCTCTGGCGGCGGTTCCGGGCCGCGTGTACTCACGGTTCGAGCTGATCAACCGGGTGCGGGGATACGAGTTCGAGGGATATGAGCGGACGGTCGACTCGCACGTCAAGAACCTGCGCCGCAAGATCGAGGTCGAGCCCGGCAACCCGCAGATCATCCAGACCGTGCTGGGTGGCGGCTACCGGTTCGGCCTGACAGCCGATGGCTGAAGGTGGCTCCGCGCCGCCCGATATCGGCTCCCGGGGTGATGCGATCGGGCTGCGGCTGGCGCTGGCGTTCGCCGCCGTAGCGCTGGCGGCGATCGCGTTGCTGGCCGGGCTGACGGCCGCGTTCGCGGCCGCGGACGTCTCCAGCCTGGCGAGTCGCCAGCGGTCGGAGCTGACCAGGGCGATCGCGTCAGCGGCCGGAGCGGCGTGGGACCGCGATCACAGCTGGTCATCGGCCGGCGTCGCCCCGGTACTGGATCTGGCCGCGGGGGTGGGCGCGCACGCGCAGGTACGCGACCAGGCCGGCCGGACCGTAGCCGTCTCCCCCGGCTTCGCCGCGCGCGCCTCCAGCCCGCAGCTCACGCGCCCGATCGTGGTACACGGCCAGCGGGTGGGCGTCGCCGTGGTCCGGTTCACGGGCTCCGGCCTGGCTGCCGCGAACCACACGCTGCAGACGGCGCTGTTGCGGGCGATTGCCGGGGCCGCGGGGCTAGCGGCGGTTCTGGCGCTGCTGACGGGGCTGGCCGTCGCCAGGCGGATCACCCGGCCGGTGGGAAAGCTGATCGCGGTGACCCGGGCGATGGGCCGGGGCGACCGCGCCGCACGGGTCGGGCAGATCCCCGCGCCTGGCGAGCTGCGCGAGCTCGCGACCGCCTTCGACCAGATGGCCAACACGCTCGACCGGCAGGAGCAGCTGCGGCGGGCGCTGGTTGCCGACGTCGCCCACGAGCTGCGCACCCCGATCGCGGTGCTCCAGGCAGGCCACGAGGCGCTGCTTGACGGCGTGGCGGAGCCCACACCCAGCCAGCTGGCCTCGCTGCGGGACGAGGTGCTGCGGCTGGCCCGCATGGTCGGCGACCTGCAGACCCTCGCCGCCGCCGAGGCCGCAGCCCTCCAGCTGTCCCTGCGTCCTGCCGACCTGGCGGACGTCGCGGCCACCGCCGCGGACAGTCTGGCCGGCCGGTTCGAGACCATCGGGGTCATCCTGGAACGCCGACTCGGCCCAGCCGAAATCCTCGCCGACCCGGGCAGGCTGCACCAGGTGATCACCAACCTGCTCACCAACGCCCTCAAGTTCACCCCGACCGGCGGACTCGTCACGTTGCGCACGTGGCTGGACGATGGCAACGCCGTGCTTCAAGTCACCGACACCGGTGTCGGCATCCCCGCCGACGAGCTGCCGTACATCTTCGACCGGTTCTGGCGTGGCCAGGGGGCGGCGCGCGTCTCCGGCAGCGGCATCGGCCTGTCCGTGGCCGCCGAACTGGCCCGCGCGCACGGCGGCCATCTGACCGCAAGCAGCCAGCCAGGACGCGGCACCCAGATGACGCTCACCCTGCCGCGCGCCTGACCTGGCTGAAGTCTCCCTCCTGCGCCGCCCACCGCCTGCTGCCCACGCCTGCTGGTCGCCGCCCACCGCCTGCTGGTCGCCGCGTGCTGGCAGCTGGTCGCCGCGTGCTGGGCGCCGTTCGCCGCCTGCCGCCCCGCCGACCGCGACCACCGGCCCGCGGACCGCGACCACGAGCCCCCAGAAGGGGATCGCCAGGCCCTGGAGGGGACCACGAGCGCCCGGACCGCGATCGCCGGGCCGAGCCCGCTGGCGGGTCCCGCCCTCCACACGGCCACCACGGAGGCGGCACGGCGACTGCATAGTCGCCGGGTTACCTGGTCCCGAGGGGCAGCCGACAGGGCTGGGCGCATTTCGGCCAACCACGAAGGAGCCCGGGAGAGATGGGATTGACGGAACGGGGAAGGCGGGCGTGGATCGCGACGGCGATGGCCGCGGTGATCGGGGGGGCTGGAGTCGCCGTCGGCGCCGCAGCCTTCGGGCCATCCGCGAGCGGGCCCCCGCCCGCGGCCGCCTCCACCGGCGCCCCCGCCCCGGTGACCACCCCGGCCTCGGCGAGCTACGCGGCGGTGGTCCGCGAGGTGTTGCCGTCGGTCGTCCTCATCCGCACCACGAACGGGCTCGGCTCTGGGGTGGTCATGGACGACAAGGGCAACATCGTCACGAACGCACACGTTGCCGGCGACGCGACCGAGTTCCAAGTGCAGGTGGTCGGGCAGGCGGAGCCACGCCCCGCCAAGCTCGTCGGCACGTACCGCCCCGATGATCTGGCGGTGATCCGGGCCGATAACCCGGCAGGCCTGACACCGGCCCGCTTCGGAGACTCCAGCAAAGCCCGGGCCGGCGACGTCGTGCTCGCGATCGGCAACCCGCTCGGGCTGTCCGGAAGCGTCACCGAGGGCATCATCTCCGCAACGGGCCGCGCGGTGACCGAGCCCGGCGCGGCAGGCTCTCCGGCGGTGACGCTGCCCGATTCGATCCAGACCAGCGCGCCGATCAACCCGGGCAACAGCGGCGGTGCGCTGGTGAACACCAGCGGCGAAGTCATCGGCATTCCCACGCTGGCCGCGGCGAGCCCGCTGAGCGGCGCGCAGGCACAGGGCATCGGTTTCGCCATTCCCGCCAACCTGGCACGTGACATCGCCAACCAGCTCATCGCGTCCGGGCACGTGACCAACTCGCACCGGGCCGCCATCGGGGCTCAGGTGGCCACGGTCGCCGGTGCCGACGGCGGCCCCCGGGGGACCGGCATCGTCGCGGTGACGCCCGGCGGCCCGGCGGACCGGGCCGGGATGCGATCCGGGGATGTGATCCGGTCCTTCGGCCAGACGCCGACGCCGGACACGGAATCCCTCACGGAGGCGCTGGCTGGCGCGCGCCCCGGGCAGACCGTGACGCTCACGATCGCGCGAGACGACCAGATGCTGAGGATTGGAGTCAGGTTGGGCGAGCTGCCCGGCGGATGATGCCGCGACCCGAGGGGCGCCATAGCCAACGCTCGCGCCCGGTCGGCCCGGTTATCAGCCACACGCCCAGGAATGCGGATGCAGACGGAAACAGGCCACGACCCACTCGCCAGGCCGGTCAAAGGCAGGGCCGGATCGGTTGGAGGCAGAGCCGGGCCGCCCGGAGACAAGGCCCGGCCGGTCGCGGACAGGGTGGCGCCCGCCGGAGGGCCGAGGTGGCGGGCACTGCTGGAGGCCCGCTGGCGGGCACGGCTGCAGGAGGTCACCGAGCTGGCCCTGGCCTACCACGACGCGGCGGCCGCCGCGGGCCGCGGCACCAGCGGCGGCCATGGCGCCGGGTTGCGGTTGCGGGCGCTGCTACGGCGGACGGTCGCGTCGCGGCAGGCGCTCGCCGACACCGAGGAGGCGCTCGCCCGCCTGTCTGCGGGCACCTATGGCTCGTGCGAAAGCTGCGGCGGCGTCATCCCAGCGCAGCAGCTGGCCGTCACGCCGGAGACCCGCTACTGCGCCCGGTGTGCCCACGAGTCGCGCCTGCAGACGCCCGGCCCTGATCACGCGAGGAGCCCGGGCCTGGTCACGTGAGCAAATGGGCAGCGGTCACACAGGGGACGGGCACATCGCGGGATGAAGAGCTGGCTGGGTGTCCGGTGGTGCTGTAGGAAGGCTGGATGCAGCGCTTTAACGAGATCGCGCCTGGCGTCCTGGTCGCCACCTCGCGGCTGCTGACATGCACCAGCACCGCCGTGGCTGACGGCGACGGCGGGTGCCTGGTCATCGACCCGGCGGTGTCGGTTGCCGATCTCGCCGCGCTGGCTACCGATCTGAAGGGCGCGGGACTGCAACCGCGGGCTGGCTTCGCAACGCATCCGCACTGGGATCATGTCCTGTGGAGCCGCGACCTCGGGGATGTCCCCCGGTACGCGGCACCGGCCGCCGTGGCGGCCGCTGAGGCCGGGCGCGAAACGATGGTCAGCGAAGCCCAGGGCACCGCACCCGGGCACGACCTGGAACTATTCGGCCGGCTGACAACATTGCCCGCCGGCGCCGACCACATCCCCTGGGATGGCCCAGCCGTACAGGTGATCGTCCACGACGGACACGCGCCAGGCCACGGCGCGGTGTTCATCCCGGACGCAGGGGTCCTCGTGGCGGGCGACATGCTCTCCGACATCGAGATACCAATCCTGGACACGCTCGCGGACGATCCGCTCGGAGATTACCGAACGGGCCTGGAACGGCTCGCCTCGGTGCGCGGCGTGCGCTGGGTCGTTCCGGGGCACGGACACGTCGCCGACGCCGGGAAGTTCCGCCGCCGGCTGGACGCCGACGTTCGCTACCTGGATCTACTGGCCGCGGGCGAGCCGTTCGACGATCCACGCTGCACGGTGAAGTGGCAGTGCGCTTGGCACGAGCGCCAACGGCAAGAGTGCCGCCCCGCCAGCCGATGACCCCGCTGGACGGCCACGATCGCCCTGTCGTCCTCGTTGGTCAAGAACTCGCGGACAGAGAGATCGTCTGGTGGGACCCCGGGCAGTAGAAGGAGCCGGACGCGGTGTAGGGGGAAGATATCGCCATCGTGCCGGCCCACGTGCCTGCCGACCATGTCCGGCCGGTCACCTGCGCCGTTTTGACGTGTATCCGGATCCTCAACGTGGACCGGACGGGGAACCCGTTCGAACCCGATCCACAGGGAAACACGTCGCCGGTCGCCGTCCCCCGATAGACGGTGCCCGCACGGGCGAGGCCCGTCCTGAACTTGAGCCTGCCGATGTGGCCCGTGAGCCGTACCGCGCAAGGCCCGGCCGCGCACCTCGGGCTGAATCGCCACGATTCGTCCCAGCTGTGGCTCTTGGGGATGCCCCTGAGGTCCGAAGCACCCTGGACGATCCTCACGCCGACCGTCCACAGCCCGTCCAGGCGGGCCGCCGAGACCGGCGGGCGGGACGTCGCGACCACGAGGACCGGGGACAGGGCCGAACGCTTTCCGCCCCGCACCGCGGCCACCCGGTACTGGTACGCGGTGGCCGGGTCGAGGCCGGTGCCACGGTACGACGTGACCGACCCGGGGACGGAGCCGACCACCTTGCCGTCGTCCAGGATCACGTACTTGTCGGGCGGTGGGCCCGTCGCGGGGCCCGCCCACCGGAACGCAACTGAGCTGGTGGTCGAGGTGCCCGCGACGAGCCCGGTCGGCCGCAGCACTGGCGGGCTCTTCCACGGAGCCCAGATCACCAGGCCGGCGATGAAGCCCAGCACGACGACGGCCGCGATCGCGACCACGGGGACGGCCCATTTCCGCCGTCTGCGCGGCGCCATGGTGGGCCCGCCGGGACCCGCCGATCCCCCGGCCGGTGCGGCCCCGGCCGAATCGATGGCCGGTTCGGGCTCGGTCGTGCGCGGTGCCGACGGCGGAGGCCCGAGGGGGTCGACGGTCGTGACTCCGCCATCAGATACTTCTGGTTTCCAGTCCGTCCCGTCCCAGTAGCGATACTCATGCCGACCGGCCGGATCGGTGTACCAGCCAGCAGGCACAATCGGCGGTGTTGCCATGACGCACTCCTCCGTCCCATCAACCTGCATGGGACACTGCACGGGCACCAGGTCACATGAGCGGGAAGAGCAAGCGACTGCCGCCGTGCCGGCCGCGCCAGACGGCGCGTCCGCCACCGGCGGCCGACTGCTGACAGCTACAAGATCGCACCGCCCGGAAAGGCCCGTCAATACCGGAGCGGGCGCCGCTGGGACGATGGAGTTTCCGCCTCACGGCCGTGAGATTGGAGGAAGTGATGATGTCGCTGGAGGTCAAGCGGCTGCATCTGGCAAGCCTGCGCGGGGTGGACGGCCTGGAGTGGCCGGTGCACGGGTTCGTGGTCACCCATCCAGGCGGCGCGGTACTGGTGGACACGGGCGTCGGGGGGCCGCAGGAGTGGCTGGACGATTGGCGGGTGGTCAACCGCTCCGCCGCGGACGCCCTCGCAGAGCTGGACATGACCCCGGGCGACATCGACCTGGTGATCAATACGCACCTGCATTTCGACCACTGCGGGCAGAACGCGGTTTTCGCGCATGCAGCCTGCTACGTCCAGCGTGCCGAATTGAACCGCGCACAGCGCGAGTCGCCGGAGCTGTATGACTGGTTCGGCTTCATGAACGCAAGATTTGAGCTGCTCGATGGGGACACCGAGGTGCTGCCCGGCCTATCAGTGATCGCGACTCCCGGGCATACCGCGGGCCACCAGTGCGTCGTCGTGCGGACGGGGGCCGACGCCCCCGATCTGCTGATCGGGGATGCGGCGTACACGCCGCGTCAGTACGCGGGCCCGGCTGACAGCAAGCTGCCATCCGGGCAGGCGAGCGACCCGGCGGCCTGGCGGCAGTCGCTGCTGCGGATCCATTCGATGAGCCCGGCACGGGTGCACTTTTGCCACCACACCGACATCGTTCACTCCTGATGCGTCCCGGCGACAACCTGGCCGAGGTGCACGCTGGGCCACCTCCGCGTCGGCGAATGTGCTGCCGTCCCCCGCGGGGAGAACAGCGGCCGGGACCGTGCCGCGGCCAGGTCCCGACCTGCCCATCGATCCCTGGCATCGCCGCCGCCGGCTCGCCATGGCCCGTGCCAGGTGAAACGATCGCGTGATGAGGTCACCCCGGCCGGGGCCGCACCCGGGCGACCACGCGGGCACAACCGGCCAGGTTGACATCGCCCCGGCTTCCGGGCTGATCGTGCAGGATCACCGGGCACGGCGGATCCGCAGGCCGATCGATCTGCTGCGGTGCCTGTTGGCCGTCCTGGGGATCTTCGTGGTGGCCGGGATCGGGCTGCTCGCCCGCAATACGGCAAGCGGGATCGAGATCGACGCGGTCGACGCCAGCCTGCGGCTGCCGCACCCGGTGCTGGCGCTGCTGGGGATCGCTGCGGACTTCGCGCTGCTGCTGTGGCCCGCCGCGCTCGCCATCCGCCAGGTCATGCGCCGCCAGCCACGGCGGCTCGTTGAGGCAACACTGACCGGGGCCGTGACGATCGCCTTGATCGCGCTGGCCAATGTGGCGCTGCGGCAGGCCGCCGGGCCGCTCTATGACGCGATCGCCCTGCCGCCTTCCGGTCCCAGCATCTCGGGTCCGCTCGATGGCTACCTGGCCGGCCTCGCCGCGTACGCCACGATCATCGGACTGACCGGCCCCTCGCGATGGCGGACCAGCCTGTGGCTGACCGTCGGGGTATACGGGCTCGTGAACCTCACTACAGCGAGCATGACCGTGCCCTCGCTCCTGATCACGCTGCTGCTCGGCCGTTCTATCGGCCTTGGCCTCCGCTACACGGTCGGCGAGTGGTCACAGAGGCCGACCGCCGAGGAGATCGCTTCCACGCTGAACTCTGTGGGTCATCCGGTGGTCGCGATGCGGCGCAGCAGCCAGGACGGCATCGAATCCCGCCGTTACGCCGCCGCGGCGCGTGGTGGCGGCCAGCTGGACGTCTTGGTGTTCGACCGTGACCAGGAGGCGGCCGGGGTGCTGTACCGGCTCTATCGCCGACTGCGCCTGCAAGGGCAGGTTCGCCGCGGCGTGCCGTTGTCGCAGGAGCGCGCGGTGGAGCACCGGGCCCTCCTGTCCTACGCTGCGGACGAGGCGGGTGTCCGGACGCCCCGCCTCGTCGCGCTGGTGAGCGTCGGCGCCGACGCGAGCGTGCTTGCCTATGAGCATCACTCCGGCATCACGCTTGCACAGCTCGCCGCCCCGCCCGACTCCGGGCCGGCCGAGCCCGATCCCGTCCCGGCGCAATCCCAGCCGACCGCGTCCGGGCCTGCGGCTGCCGCTGATTCCCAGCCGACCGCAACCCAGCGTGCGGCGACCGCCGATCCCCGGCCGGCCGCAACCCAGACTGCGGCGGCCGCCGATCCCCGGCCGACCGAGGACCACCGGACCGGCGGCACCGATTCCCAGCCGACCGATGACCAGCTATTGCGGGTATGGGAGGCCGTTCTCCGGCTGCATGCGCACCGGGTCACCCACCGGACGCTGACCGGGGACCGCATCTTGTTCGCCGATGATGGCGACGTCATCCTGCTCGATCCCGGTGGCGGTGACGTGGCAGCGAGTGACGTCCAGCTCCGGCTCGACGTGGCGCAGCTCCTGGCCGAGCTGGCTCTGCTGGTCGGGCCGGACCGCACGGTCAGGCTGGCGGCGAAGGCCGTCGGCCCGGATGAGCTCGTCGAGGTGGTTCCGCTGCTCCAGCCGATCGTGCTGCACCGGTCCACCCGGGCGGCCCTGCGCCGCCGCAAAGATGTCCTGCCCGCGCTGCGCACGCAGCTGCTCGCCACCGCTCCCGGTGAGGACGCCGCTCCCGTCCAGCTGGAGCGGGTCCGCCCGCGCACAATCCTCGGGTTGATCGCCGGCCTGATCGCCGGCTACCTGCTGCTCGGCCAGCTCGGGCGGGTAGATCTCCTCAGCACGTTGCGGTCGGCCGACTGGTGGTGGGGCTTGCTGGCACTGGCGCTGTCCGGGCTGACGTATCTCGGCGCGGCGTGGTCGCTCTCCGGCTACGTTCCGGACCGGCTGAAGCTCCGCCCGCTGATCCTCGCGCAGCTGGCCGGCTCGTTCGTGACGCTGGTCACACCGGCCGCCGTCGGCGGAGCCGCCCTGAACATCCGCTACCTCCAGCGCAGGAAGGTACCCGCGGCGGTCGCGGCGGCCAGCGTCGGCGTTTCACAGGTTGTCGCGTTCGTGCTGCATATCCTGCTTCTCGTCGTGTTCGCGGCGATCACCGGCAGCCAGGATCACTCGCTCCAGCCGCCGAACTGGGTCTACTTCGTCATCGCCGGCCTCCTCATCATCGTGCTCGCGGTCATCGCCATTCCAGCGGGCCGGAGGCTGCTGCGGGCCCGGCTCGCGCCGGTGCTGGGCCAGGTAGTGCCACGGCTGCTCTCGGTCGTGCAGCAGCCCCGCAAGCTGGCCGAGGGCGTAGGCGGCATGCTGCTGCTCACGGGGGCCTACATCCTGTGCCTGGCGGCGTGCGTCCGGGCGCTTGGAGACTCCGTCCCGATAGCGAGCATCGCCGTGGTGTACCTCACCGGCAGCGCCCTGGGGTCGGCCGTGCCCACCCCCGGCGGGCTCGGCGCGGTGGAAGCGGCGCTGTCGGCCGGGCTGACCGCCGCCGGGCTCCCGGGCGCGACCGCGGTCAGCGCGGTGCTCCTCTTCCGGACCCTCACGTTCTGGCTCCCGGTCCCGGTGGGCTGGGGCGCCTTCAACTACCTGGAGCGGCGCGAGTACCTCTGAGCGGCCGCCTTGGGCGGCATGCAAGGTGCGCATGTCCCGGCGCGGTGCCAGATGCCGCCCGTGCGCTAGCCGCGCACAGCGCCGCCGTCCGCTCGTGCCCTCAGGGTCGGCTCGTGCCCCGGGGCGTCCGCTCAGCGCGCGCTGGCGGCTATGCGGCGCAGCGGTGGGAGCGTGGGCGGGGGCTGCTGACGCGGCGGCAGCGCGGCCAGAAGCGTGGCGGTCGTCGCGGCCACCTCGCGGACCGCGCGCTCGAACGCATCCTCGGTGCGGGCGGTGACCGTCTGCACACCGCTTACCTTCCGCACGTACTGGCGCGCGGCGGCCTCGATCTCCTCGGTGGTGGCTTCCGGCTCGAGGCCCCGAAGCGTGGTGATGTTGCGGCACATGACCCGACGTTACCCGGGCCCTGCCGCCTCGGAGCCCGCCGCCGGCGGCGGCGCGCCATCCCCGCCGTCATCGGCCGCGGGCCCGGGGCCAGCGCCGGGCGCGGGGCGGGGGCCCGAGCCCGGCAGAGTCCCGTCTTCCGCGAACTCGGCCAGCACCGCCTCGGTGTGCTCGCCGTGACGCGGCACCGGCCCGAGCACCGGGCCGGACCCGCTATGGGTAACGGGGGGCGGCAGCACGTCCACCGCACGGTCTCCGGCGCTGATCGCCGTCCACAGCCCGGCCAGCTGAGGGTGGGCCACCACCTGGCCGACCCCGCGCACCGAGGCATAGGCGATCCGCGCCTCCTCCAGTCGCCGCAGCAACTCCGCGGTGGGCAGCCGGGCAATCGCGGGAGCCAGCGCGCCCTCCACCTCGTCCCGGTGCTCGACCCGGCGCTGGTTGCCCGCGTACCGGCCGCTGGCCGCCAGCCCCGGAAGCTCCGCGACCTCGCGGCACAGGCGCGCCCACTCCGCCTCGTTCTGCACCGCGAGCAGGATCTCGTCTCCGTCCGCGGTCTGGTAGGACCCGTACGGAACGATGGTCGCGTGGCGCGACCCGTTGCGCGCCGGTGCCGACCCGGTCAGGGCGGTCAGCAGCATCGGATACGACATCCACTCGGCCAGCGCGTGCAGCAGGGACGTCCGCACCACCCCGCCCCGGCCGGTCCGCTCGCGCTGCAGCAGGGCGGCGAGTATCCCGCTGTACGCATACATGCCGCCGGCGATGTCCGCGATGCTGACACCGACCTTTGCGGGCTCGCTGGCAGAGCCGGTGACCGCGAGCACCCCGGCCTCGGCCTGCACCAGCAGGTCGTAGGCCTTGCGGCCGGCGTACGGGCCGTCCTCGCCGTACCCGCTGAGCTGGCAGGCGACCAGCGCCGGGTGGCTGGCCGACAGCAGGTCGGCGTCCAGCGCGAGCCGGGTGATCGCGGCCGGGGCCAGGTTGCACACGAACACGTCGGCCCGGCCGATGAGCGCATCCAGCGCCCGCCGGCCAGGCGCGGTCTTCAGGTCCAGCACCACGGACTCCTTGGACCGGTTGAGCCAGACGAACCAGCTGGACATGCCGTCACCGGCGGCGCTGTCGTAATCGCGGGCGAAGTCACCCCGGCCGGGACGCTCGATCTTGATCACCCGTGCCCCGAGGTCGGCGAGTTGCCGGGTGGCGAACGGCGCGGCCACCGCCTGTTCCAGGGTTACTACCAGGACGCCGTCCAGCGGCCGCGGGGAGCCGCCCGCCGGCTGGCCCGCGGCGCCGGCGGCCCGCGACGGTCCAGCCCTCACAGCGCCACGGCCTTCACAGCGCCACGGCCGTCACAGCGCCACGGCCGTCACACCGCACGGCCTTCACAGCGCCACGGCCGTCACGCCGCACGGCACTCACGACGGTATGGCCTTCACGGCGAGGCGGCCTCACGACGAACCGGCCCGCGCGGCCAGGGCCACCACGCCGGGGTCGAACACCGCGTCCATGGCCAGGTCGTCCACGGCCGCGAAGAGCCGGTCCGCGGCGGCCCTCCCGAGCAGCCCGGCCGCCTTCGCCTCGACCTCGGGCCTGCCAACCGGCCAGCCAGGGCTGCCACGGAAGGCCGGCGTGCGCAGCTCGACCGTCTCGCCGTCATCGAAGCTCAGCGTCACCTCGGCCCCCCACCGCGCCGGGTAGGCGGCGTCGAGTTCCGCGCTGGTATGCATCCACGTCAGGTCCATCAGCGGCTGCAACTCGGTGGCGAGGCTGCCGGCGTTCTGGAAGTCGGCGAGTGAGGACGCACCGCGGGACAGCGTGAGTGCAGCGCCGAAGGGCATCGAGAACTGGGCGTCCACCATGCCGGCGACGGCGCGTTTGCGGTCGGCGGGCTCGCCGACCAGCCCCATCCCGCCGCTGAGCACTCCGCAGTCGATCCGGGTGACTCCGTGGGCCCTTCCGCCCTCGCCGCGGTAGGCGGCCAGCAGGTCCATGACGCCGTGCATGTAGCGGCAGCACGGGTGGAACTTCACGCTGGTCTCGTGCACCGCGGGCAGCCCGGCGGCATGGACGAGCACCGCTTCCGCCCGCGCCCGCGGCCGGATGCCGCCGTAGATGTGCATCAGGCCGTAGGGATCGCCGAAGGCATCGGCCGGGCCGGTGAAGCCGCCGGCGGCGAGTTCGGCGGCGAGGATGCCGCCCGCTGCCGCCGACCCGGAATGGAATCGCTTGGTCCAGGCGCCGTCGCTCAGGTAGGCCATGCTGCCCGCGGACATGCTCAGCGCGATGCCGAACGCCGCCCGCAGGCCGCCGGCGTCGAGCCCGGCGAGCCGCCCGGCGGCCGCCGTAGCGCCGAACACTCCGCAGACCGCGGTCGGGTGCACGCCCCGCCGGTACAGCTCCGCCGGCCCCAGCAGCTCACCGAGGCTGGTCATGGCCTGGTACCCGGTGACCGCGCTGTCGAGCACGGCCGCCGTGGTCGCCGGGAAGCTCACCCCCGCCGCCAGCAGCGCGGTCCAGATCACGGTGCCAGGGTGCGAGCTCGATGGCTCGTGTGTGTCGTCGAGCTCGATGCTGTGCGCGCTGATCCCGTTGACCAGCGCCGCGTCCCGGACCGCGGCGGTCTGGCCGGTGCCCACGACGGGCGCGCACCCGGCCGATCGCGGCAGCAGGGCATCGCGCGCCACCCGCGCCGAATCGGCGCCCGCTCCGGCGCCCGCCACCGCCAGGTAGTCCGCCAGCAGCAGCCGTGCCCGGTCACGCTCGGCCGGGCCCGGCCGCGAGGCCGCCACCAGCTGGGCGAGCGCCGTCGTCATTGGGGCCTTCATCACGCGTATCCTCCCAGCCAGGCAGAACCGACCGGCCACACGGGCCCTGGGATTCCAGTAAGCCCGGAGGCGGCTGGCCGTGTCCAGAATCCGACCGCGAGGACGCCACGATGGCAGCACCCGAGATTGCCGACCTCGACCCGGACGAGCGTGACATCGTCGCCGTCGTCCACGACTGGGTGCGCGACAGTGTGCGCCCGGTGGCGCGCGATCTCGAACACGCCGATACCTACCCGGCCGATCTGATCGAGGCGATGAAGCGGTTCGGCGTCTACGGCCTGGCAATCCCCCAGCGCTACGGCGGCGCCGGGGTGTCCACCGCCTGCTTCGCGCTGGTCACCGAGGAACTGGCCCGGGGATGGATGAGCCTGGCCGGGGCGATGGGCGGGCACAGTGTGGTCGCGCGCCTGATCACCCGGTTCGGGACCGACGACCAGAAGGACACGTGGCTGCCGCGGATGGCCACCGGCGAGGTCCGGGCCGCCATGGCCCTGACCGAGCCCGCCGGCGGCTCCGACCTGCAGGCCATCCGGACCACAGCGGCGGCGGCGCCGGGCGGCTACCGGCTCGATGGCGTGAAGACGTGGATCACCAACGCCCGGGCCGCCGGGGTGACCGCCGTGTTGTGCAAGACCGACCCGGACGCGGTGCCCGCCAGCCGCGGCATCAGCATCCTGCTCGCCGGGAGAGGGCCCGGATTCAGCGTCTCCCGCGACCTGCCGAAGCTCGGTTACAAGGGCGTCGAGACCTGCGAACTCGTCTTCGACGGCTACCAGTGCCCCGCTGACGCGCTGCTCGGCGGGACGGAGGGCGCCGGATTCGCCCAGATGATGGACGGGCTCGAACTCGGCCGGATCCAGGTCGCCGCGCGGGCCGTCGGGGTGGCCCGGGCCGCGCTTGAGGACTCTCTGCGGTACGCGCAAGAGCGGGAGACCTTCGGGCAGCCGATCTGGCGGCATCAGGCCGTCGGCCACCGTCTTGCCGACATGGCCACTCAGGTGGAGGCCGCACGCCTGCTCACCACGCGCGCCGCCGCCGCGCTCGACACCGGGCGGCGCAGCGACCTGGAGGCGGGGATGGCGAAGCTGTTCGCGTCCGAGGTCTGCCTTCAGGTCACCGCCGACGCGATCAGGGTGCACGGGGGGTACGGGTATTCGGCCGAGTTCGACATCGAGCGCTACTACCGCGACGCGCCGCTGATGGTCGTCGGCGAAGGGACCAACGACATCCAGCGCAACGTCATCATCCGGCAGCTGGTCGACCGGTACCGCGCCTGACGCTGCTTGTCCAGCGACCGATCCGGGGCCGATCCCGCCCGCTCAGAGCCTGACGGGCTCCCGGCCGACCGCGTGGCGGACACGCGCGAGCAGCTCAGCGGCCTGCGGCCGGGCGCGCTCGGCTCCGGCAGCCAGAACCCGCTGGATCTGCGCCTTGTCGGCCATGAGCTCGCGGTACCGCTCGCGCGGCCCGGCGAGGAACCCGTCGAGCAGCTCGAACACCGTCTCCTTGAGGTCCTTCCATGACATCGTGCCCGCTTCGAGTGCCGCCCGGATCCGCTGGGTGTCATCCGGGGCGGCGATCTCGCGGTAGATCTGGAACAGGCCCGTGCTCTCCGGGTCCTTGGGCTCGTCCGCGCCGGTGGAATCGGTCTTGAACCGGCGGATCAGCCTGGCCGTCTCGTCCGGCCCGGCGAACAGCGGCAGGACGTTGTCGTACGACTTGCTCATCTTCCGGCCGTCCACGCCCAGGATGCTGGCGGAGGTCGCACTGACCACCAGTTCCGGGATCGTCAGGACATCACCGAACGTCAGGTTGAATTTCTTCGCGATGTCACGGGTCATCTCGACGTGCTGCGACTGGTCCCTGCCCACCGGCACGACATCGGCTGAGAACAGCAAGATGTCGGCCGCCATCAGGACCGGGTAGCAGTAGACGCCCATGTTGATCCCGGCATCGACGTCAGCCTTGCCCTGCGCCTGCGCGTCAGCAACGGCCGCCTTATAGGCGTGAGCCCGGTTCATCAGTCCCTTCGGCGTGACACACCCCAAGATCCAGGACAGCTCGAACGTCTCGGGCAGATCGGACTGCCGGTAGAGCGTGGCCCGGTCCGGGTTCAGGCCCATCGCCAGCCAGGCGGCGGCCACCTCGTAGGTGAGGTCGATGAGGGTGCGCCGATCCTTGACGGTCGTCAGCGCGTGATAGTCGGCGATGAAGTAGTACGCGTCGTACCGCTCGCCGAACGCCAGCGCCGGGCGGATCGCGCCGATGTAGTTCGCGATGTGCGGAATCCCGGTCGGCTTGATCCCGGTCAGGGAGCGCCTCGTCATGCCCAGCTCCATGCGTAACGAAGAATGGCAGCGTGCGGCCGGCCGCTACCGGCCCGCCGGACACTCGATCGTACGGCTACCTTCGCCAGCGCGCGGGATCCGCAGGGCCGTGGCCCGGGCGACTGGCGATGACAAGCGGCCTGGGGTAGATCAGGGACGTGGACCCACTGCGTGAATACCGGCGCAAGCGGAACCCGGGCCGCACCCCCGAGCCGATGCCAGCGGGCCCGGACCAGCCCCCGGCCGAAGGGCCCGGTGCCCGCGGCGCCGCCGGGCAGGGCGAACCGGCCGCAGGCGGGGTCTTCGTCGTCCAGGAGCATCACGCCAGGCGCCTGCACTGGGACTTCCGCCTGGAGCGTGACGGCGTCCTGGTGTCCTGGGCGCTGCCCAAGGGAGTGCCGGACGATCCGGGCGCCAACCACCTCGCGGTGCACACCGAGGACCACCCGCTGGAATACGCCGGCTTCTCCGGCGAGATCCCGCGCGGCGAGTACGGCGCGGGCACGGTCACGATCTGGGATCACGGCACCTACGAGACGGTCAAATGGGATGACCGCGACGTCAAGGTGCTCCTGCACGGTTCCAGGCTTACCGGTGGGTACGCGCTGTTCCGCACGGGCGACGACAGCTGGATGATCCACCGGGAGCGGGTGCCGCTGCCCGGCCGGATCGTGCCGATGATGGCCCGCACCGGGGGCCTGCCGGCCGACGACGGCGGCTGGGCGTACGAGATGAAATGGGACGGCCTGCGCGCGCTCGCCTATATCGGGGACATGCGGGTCCGGCTGCTGTCACGGACCGGCCAGGACATCACGAGCGACTACCCGGAGCTGGGCGGCCTGGGGAGGGCCTTGGGCAGGCGGCAGGCCGTCCTCGACGGGGAGATCGTGGCGCTCGGCGAGGACAGCTGGCCCGACTTCGAGAGGCTCCAGCTGCGGATGCACGCCCGCCCGGCCGCCGTCGCGCGGCTGGCCGCCGACCTGCCGGCCACCTACCTCGCGTTCGACCTGCTGCACCTGGACGGGCGGCCGCTGCTCGACGAGCCCTACCGCGCGCGGCGGGCGCTGCTGGAAGGGCTCGCGTTCGAGGGCCCGCGCTGGCAGACGCCACCGTCGTTCGCCGGCGAGGGAGGCGCCGACGTGCAGGCCGTGTCCCTCCAGCACGGCCTGGAAGGCATCGTCGCCAAGCGCCTGGCGTCACGCTATGAGCCGGGCAAGCGGACAGGTAGCTGGCTCAAGGTCAAGAACCTCCGCCACCAGGAGGTCGTGGTCGGAGGGTGGAAGCCGGGCGAGGGGCGTCGGGCCGGCCTGTTCGGCTCGCTGCTCATGGGGGTACAGGGGCCCGGCGGGCTGGTGTACGCGGGCCACGTCGGGACCGGGTTCACCGAGGAGGCGCTGCGCATGCTCGCGCAGCGGCTGGCGCCGCTGCGCCGGGCCACCTCGCCCTTCGCGAGCGAGGTTCCGCCCGAGCACGCCCGGCACGCGGTCTGGGTGGAGCCGGTGCTGGTGATCGAGGTGACCTTCACCGGCTGGACCCAGGCGGACCGGATCCGCGCGGCTTCCTACCGGGGACTGCGCCCGGACAAGGACCCGGCGGAGGTCATCCGTGAGCCCTGACGCGCGCTCCGGGGCTGGTGTCAGCGTGCGGGGTGTGGCAGGCGCAGGGACGGGGCGCCCGCCCGATGAGGCCGCCCAAGACCAGCGACAGGATGGTCTCGAAGATGGCATCGTCGTCGACGTCCGGAAGCTCGTACCGGACCTGCCAGATGTGGGGATAGGCCGCCCGGTCCGCCGGGAGGTAGGCCCGCGCCCACGCGGCCTCGTCGGCCTGCTGCGCACGTTCGTCCAGGGCCAGGAACTCCGCCTCACAGCCCGCCCAGTAGAGATGGAAGTCGCCGAGCGCGCGGTAGACGAGGACGGCCTCCGCCCCCTCGAACCCGGCGTCGAGGACGGCGCCGATGATGATGTCGACGATCCTCATCTCGGCCGGCCGCTGTGTAGTCCGGCAGGCGGACAGCGAGGCTGCCGCGGGGTGCGCGAGGTAGGTGCGCCGCAGGCGCCTCGGGATCTCGGCCAGGGTGTCGACCCAGCACGGTTGCGGCGCGATCTCCGCCATGGCCTCTTCGATCAGGTAGTCGGCTATGGCCAGGATCAGGTCGTCCTTGCTGGCGAAGTGCCGGTAGACCGCGGTCGGGTCCGCGCCGATGGCTCGGCCCAGCTTGGGCAGGCTGAACCCGCGCGTCCCCTCCTCGTCCAGGAGCCGCACGCTTTCCTTGACGATCAGTTCCGGCGACAGACTGCCGCGGCGCAGCCCTCGCCGCTCCGGGCGGCGCGAGCGGCCGACGACGGAGGTGCTGGTCATCGCCATGTCTGGCCCCCTCAGACGGTCCTCAGGCCCGACGCCATCGCGGCCGAGTCTATTGCGACGGATGCTTGGTCATAGCCATTGACAATAATTTTGAACCGCTGATCTAATCTCGGGCATCCGTTCATCAGGGAGGCCGAGCAGTGCCGGTCAGCGACGAGGTGGTCTTCCACAACGGCACGATCTTCGACGGCCGCACGTTCCTCCCGGCGGGCACCTGCGTCAGGGCCGCCGGCGGGCGGATCACCGCGGTGGGCCCGGCCGGATCATCCGGCCCGCTCGGCCCTCTCGGCAAGGGGGAGCCCGTCGACCTGCACGGCGGCACGCTCCTGCCCGGCTTCGTGGACGCGCACGCCCATCCCGTCTTCGCCGGCGACCAGATGCGGCGCTGCGACCTGCGCGCCGCGTCGACGGCGGCGGGCTACACCGAGCTCGTGGCCGCGTACGCCCGCGATCACCCCGGCGAGGAGTGGATCTCGGGCGGCGGCTGGTCCATGGAGGCCTTCCCGGGCGGTATACCGACGCGGCAGGCGCTCGACGCGATCGTGCCCGACCGGCCCGTGTTCCTGCCCAACCGTGACGGCCACGGCGCGTGGGTGAACAGCCGGGCGCTTGCCCTGGCTGGCATCGATCGCTCGACCCCGGACCCACCGGACGGCCGGATCGAGCGGGACGCCGCCGGTGAGCCCGGGGGCATGCTGCAGGAAGGCGCGGCCGTCCTGGTAGGCCGGCTCCTGCCCGAGGTCACCGAGGAAGACTGGTACCAGGCGCTGCTGACCGCACAGGACCACCTGCTGTCGCTCGGCATCACCGGCTGGCAGGACGCGATCATCGGCCGGTACCACGGCGAGCCCGACCCGCTGACCGCCTACATGCGCGCGGCGGAGGCGGGCACGCTGCTGGCCACCGTGGTCGGTGCCCTCTGGTGGGACCGGGGCCGTGGCCTGGAGCAGGTCGGCGAGCTGCTCGAACAGCGCCGCGCCGGGCAGGCCGGGAAGTTCCACGCCACCAGCGTGAAGATCATGCTGGACGGTGTGGCCGAGAACCACACCGCCGCGATGCTGGAGCCCTACCTGGACAGCGACGGGTGCTCGACCGGCCAGGCCGGCCTGGATTTCATCGACCCCGGCGAACTGCCCGGCTTCGTCTCCGCGCTCGACCGGGAAGGATTCCAGGTCCACTTCCACGCCCTAGGCGACCGCGCCGTCCGCAACGCGCTGGACGCCGTGGAGGCGGCCCGGCGCGCCAACGGCGAGAGCGGGCTCCGGCACCACCTGGCGCACCTCCAGGTGGTCCATCCCGACGACGTGCCACGCTTCGCCCGCGTGTCGGCGACCGCCAACATCCAGCCGCTCTGGGCGACCCACGAGCCCCAGATGGACGAGCTGACGATCCCCTTCCTCGGGGAACGCCGCTCGGGCTGGCAGTACCCGTTCCGCTCCCTGGCGGCGGCCGGCGCTGTCCTGTGCGCGGGCAGCGACTGGCCGGTGAGCAGCCCCAACCCACTGTGGGGCGCGCACGTCGCCGTCAACAGGAGCCTGCCCGCCGCCGCGGGCGGCCAGGGCGGCGACCCCTTCCTCCCCGAGCAGGCCATCGGCCTGACGTCGATCCTGGCCGCCTACACGTCGGGCAGCGCCCGCGTCAACGGGCTCGGCACGGCGGCCGGCTCGATCGCCGAGGGTTACGGCGCCGATCTCGCCGTCGTCAACGCCGACCTCGCCCACCTCCCTGCTCACGAGATCTGCCACGCGGCAGTCAGCCAGACGTGGATCGGGGGGCAGGTCGTCTACCAGCAGCGTTAACGAGTCCGGGCAACAGCGATGGGGTGGCACGAAGGAGGACTGATGAGCAGCAGACGCCGCCGGTGGGCGGTCACCGCCGTGGCAGCAGCGTGCGTACTGATGGCCGCGGCGTGCGGCCGGTCCGTGGGCACCGCGGGCTCGTCCGGGTCGGGCAACGTCTCACCGACCAGGGGCCTGGTGACGACGACCACGGCCGGAGCAAAGACGGTGCCCTCGGTGGTCTGGGCCGTCTACCGCGACGTCAACTCGCTCGACCCCATCTTCGCCTTCGACTACCCGGAGAACACGGCCGACTCGCTGATGTGCGAGTCGCTGCTGCGCCAGGCGCCGGACGGGTCGCTGCAGCCGGGCCTGGCGACCATCGCGACCCCCTCCCCCACCAAGTTCGTGTTCACGCTCCGGCCCGGGGTGAAGTTCTGGGACGGCCACCCGGTGACGCCCGCCGACGTGGTTTACAGCCTGGACCGCAACACCAATACCAAGCTCGGCGGGTTCTACGGGGCAGTGTTCAGCCGGGTGGCCTCGATCGCGGCGACCGGGGCGAACCAGGTGACGATCACCTTGAAGCAGCCCGACTACTGGCTGCAGGGCGAGCTCGCCTCGATACCGGGCATCGTCATCGAGAAGGCCTTCGCCGAGAAGCAGGGCAAGAATTATGGCACCCCGGCCGGGTCGATCATGTGCACCGGCGCGTACGTGTTCAAGTCCTGGAACCCGGGGGTGGGCGTGGTCGCGGCCGCCAACCCGCACTACTGGAACCCCTCGGTCAAGCCGCTCGTCGACAAGATCACGATCAAGGGCGCGCCGGACGTCTCGTCCTTCACCTCGGGCATGCTGACGGGCGCGATCCAGGGGTCTTACTACTTCGGGGTCTCCACCCTGGACCAGCTGAAGAACAGCAGCACCGTCAAGGTGTACCAGGGCCCGGGCTGGTCGACCGACGCCTTCATCGTCTCCAGCTTCAAGGGCGCTCTCGGTGACCTGCGGGTGCGCCGGGCGATCTCGCTGGCGCTGAACCGGCAGGCGATCATCGGCTCGGTCTATAAGGGCGCCGCCCTGATGCCGCGGTGGCTTGCCAACCCCGGCACGTTCGGCTACGGCAAGTCGGTGTTCGCCGCCGCCTACGACAGCTCGCCGGTGATGAACCAGAACATCGCCGCGGCGAAGAAGCTCGTCCAGCAGGCGGGCGCCACCGGGAAGACGATCACGATCGGCACCTCCAGCCAGCTGGCGAACATCGCCGCCGTGACCGGCGCTTACCAGGCGGCTGCGCAGGCCATCGGCCTCAAGGTGGTCCAGAAGTCCGTGTCGGCGCAGAACTACATCAACTTCTTCATCGACCCCAAGGCCAGGGCGGGCATCGACGGGTTCCTGACGGTCAACTACGGCGACTACGCCGACCCGGCGGCGCTGCTGGCCACGCTCGTCCTGCCGGACGGCTCGCAGAACTACGACAACTACAACAACCCGAAGATCACCGCCGCGCTCGAGCAGGCGCGCGGCACCGCCGACCCGGACCAGCGGGCCGCGCTGGTGGCGCGGGCAGAGAAGCTCGCGGCGGCCGACCTGCCCTGGATCCCGAACGCGCAGCCGACGTCCCTGCTGCTGCTTGGCAAGGGCCTGACCGGCGCGGTGTCCTCGTTTGCCTACATGTTCGCGCCCTGGGCCGACCAGTTGGGCGGGGCAGGCTGAGCGGACTGGCTCGGCAATGCGCTGGCGCTTCTTCGCACGCAGGCTGGCCATGCTGGTGGCCAGCCTGCTCGTCGCGAGCTTCGTGATCTTCGCGGCGCTGTATCTCGCGCCGGGAAACCCGCTCGCGGCGCTGTCGGGAGGGCGGTCCCTGCCGCCCGCCAGCATCGCCGTGCTCGAACAGCGCTACCACCTGAACGAGCCGTTCCTCGCCCAGTACTGGTACTGGCTCGACAACGCGCTGCACGGGAACCTGGGGATCTCGATCACGCTGCGGGAGAACGTGTCCACCCTGATCGCCTCCCGGATCTGGACGACCGCCGGCCTGGTCCTGTACGCCTCCCTGATCATCCTGGCGGTGGGGATCGGCATCGGCATCGTGTCCGGGCTCCGGCCGGGGGTGCTCGACACAGGCACGCTGGTGACGACCGCGGTCTCGGCTGCGATCCCCGCGTTCGTCGCCGCGATCGTGCTGATCCTGCTTTTCGCGGTGAAGCTCGGCTGGTTCCCGGCACTCGGCAACGGCACGGATCTGCTGAGCAACATCAGGCACTTCACGCTGCCCGCGATCGCCCTGGCCACGGCCTCGCTCGCGATCGTCGCCCGGGTCACCCGGGCGTCGGTCCGGGAAGAGGGCGACCGCGAGCACGTGCAGACGGCGGTCAGCCGCGGCATCCCGTCCCGCAACGTGATCCAGCGGCATATCCTGCGCAACGCCGCCATCCCGATCACCACGATTGCCGGCATAACGATAGCTTCGCTGATCGCGGTCGCTGCGGTGGTCGAGGTCGCGTTCAGCCTGAACGGGCTCGGCGCCTACCTGGTGCAGTCGGCGCAATCCAAAGACCTTGCGGTCGTGCAGGGAATCTCGCTCGTGCTCGTCACCGCGTTCGTCCTGGTCAACTTGCTGGTGGACGTGATGTACGCGGTGCTTGACCCGCGGGTCGCCCTCGGGAGCCGCGCCCAATGAGCGCGGCCGTCCCGGTCACCGTCCGGTCCACGACCCGCGGGGCGCGGGCCGTGGGGATGCTGCGCGCGACCGGCCCGGCCGGCATCGCATCGGCGATCGTCATCGCGGTCGCGACCTTCGTGGCCCTGTTCGGCCCGCTGCTCGCCCCCTACCCGCCCGACCTGCCGAACCTGTCGCTGGCCTGGGTCGGCCCCACCGGCGGCCATCTGCTCGGCTTCGACTTCCAGGGGCGCGACGTCTTGTCCCGGCTGCTGGCCGGCGCGCAGACCGCGATGCTCGGGCCACTGGCGGTCGTCATCGTCAGCATGACCGCCGGCACGCTGATCGCGGTCACCGCCGCGTGGCGGCGCGGTGCGGCCGACGCGGTCATCTCCTCGGGCCTCGACATCCTGTTCGCGTTCCCCGGCATCCTGTTCGCGGTGCTCGCCGCGGCGGTCTTCGGGGCGGGCCTGGCCGCGGCGTCGATCGCGCTGTCCATCGCGTACATGCCCTACGTCGCGCGCGTGCTGCGCGGCGCGGCGCTCAAGGAGCGGAGCCAGCCCTACGTCGCGGCCCTGGAAGTGCAGGGGGCATCGGCCACATCGATCTGCCTGCGGCACCTGGTGCCGAACATCGCGCCGCTGATCGTCGCCCAGGCGACGATCCTGTTCGGTTATGCCATGGTGGACCTGGCCGCCATCTCGTTCCTCGGCCTCGGGGTACAGCCACCCAATCCCAACTGGGGGGTCATGATCTCGGAGAACCAGTCCGGCATCCTGCAGGGCTACCCGCTGCCTGCGCTCGCCGCCGGGGTATGCATCGTGACCGTGGTGATCGCGGTCAACGTCCTCGGCGAGCGCCTGTTCGACCAGGCCCAGGCGGGCCGAAGATGAGCGAGCCGGCGGCGGTCGGGGCGCTGTGGTCCGCGGGGGCCATGGCGAGCGCGCCGCTGCTCGAGGTGGACGGGCTGACCGTGCTGCTGGATGTGAGCGGCGCGAAGCGCGCGGTGCTGCGTGACGTCTCGCTCACGATCCGGCCGGGCGAGGCCGTGGGCCTGGTCGGCGAGTCCGGGTCGGGCAAATCCATGACCGCGCGGGCGATCGACCGCCTGCTGCCGCGCGGGGCCGAGGTCCAGGGCTCGATCCTGTTCGACGGCAGCGACGTGGGCGCGCTGTCGGGCGCGGACCTCCGCCGGTACCGCAACCAAGTGGCGATGATCTTCCAGGATCCGCGGGCGCACACCAACCCGGTGCGGCGGATCGGGGACTTCATGACCGAGGCCCTGTGCACCAATCTCGGGGTGCCGGCGGCCGAGGCACGCCGCCGCGCGGTGGACATGCTCACCCAGGTGGGCATCGAGGACGGCGCCCGGCGGCTCCGCCAGTACCCGCACCAGATGTCCGGCGGGATGCTGCAGCGGATCATGATCGCGGCCGCGCTGCTCACCGGGCCGCGCCTGCTGCTGGCCGACGAGCCGACGACCGCGCTCGACGTCACCACCCAGGCCGAGGTCATGGCGATACTCGATGGGCTCCGGCGCAACTTCGGGCTGGCGATGCTGTTCATCACCCACGACCTGGAGCTGGCCGCCGCCATCTGCGACCGCACGGTGGTCATGTACGCCGGGCAGATCGTCGAGGTCCGCGCGTCCGCGCTGCTGCACGGCGATCCCCTGCACCCCTACACCGCCGCGCTCGCGGCCGCCCGCCCGGACATCGCCCAGACGGCGGACCGGCTGCGCGCCATCCCCGGCCGGCCGCTGTCCGCCTTCGAGGCGCCGCCGGCCGAGTGCGCCTTCGCCCCCCGCTGCGCGCACGCCATGGACATCTGCCGGACGGCCGTGCCGGACCTCGTCGACCTCGACAGCGGGACGTCGCGGTGCGTCCGCGCGCGCGAGCTGCGCGGCCAGCTCCAGGAAACGCCCGATGCCTGAGGCCGGCGGTGCCCCCGTGCTCGAGGCGGCCGGGCTGCGCAAGGAGTTCGGCGACCTCGTCGCCGTCGACGATGTCTCGTTCCGCCTCGCACCGGGCCGGTCGCTGGCCATCGTCGGCGAGTCGGGCTCGGGCAAGACCACGATCGCCCGGATGATCGTCGGCCTGGAGCGGCCCACCAGCGGAACCATCACCGCCTGCGGGCATGACCGGTCCCGCCCGCCCAGGTCCACTCGCGACCGGCGCCGCCGGGGACATGAGGTGCAGATCGTCTTCCAGGATCCGTACACGAGCCTCGACCCGCGCCAAACGGCCGAGGCCACCATCGACGAGGTGCTGAGGCTGCACCACGGGTGGCCCGCCGGCCGCAGGCGTGCCCGGATCGCCGAGCTCACCGACCTGGTCGGCCTGGACTCGCGGCAGTCACGGGCACTGCCCCGGTCGTTGTCCGGTGGCCAGCGGCAGCGGGTCGCGATCGCGCGCGCCCTCGCGGCGGAGCCCACCGTCCTGATCCTGGACGAGTCGGTCGCGGCACTCGACGTGTCGATCCAGGCCCAGGTGCTGAACCTGCTCGCGGACATCCGCGACGAAACGCACGTCTCCTACATCCTGATCAGCCACGACCTGGCGGTGGTGCGCCAGCTCACCGACGAGGCGCTCGTGCTGCACCGCGGGAAGGTCGTGGAGCGTGGTCCCACCGCGCGCGTGCTCGACAACCCGCAGGACCCGTACACGCAGCGGCTCCGCGCCAGCGTGCCCCGGCCGGGCTGGAAACCGAGGCGCCGGGCCCAGCCCGGCGCCGGGAAGGAACCCGACGCTTCATGACCGACCTTCACTACCTCCCGGCAACGGAGGCGCTCCGCCTCTTCCGGGCGGGCGAGCTGTCACCTGTCGAGCTGGTCGCGGCGGTGATCGACCGTGCCGAGGCGGTCGAGCCGGTGATCAACGCGTTCGCCGAGACCTTCTTCGACCAGGCGCTGGAGCAGGCCCGGCGCGCGGAGGCCCGTTATGCGGGAAAGGGTGACCAGCCGCGGCCGCTGGAGGGCCTGCCGGTGGCCGTGAAGGAGGAGGCGGAGATCGCGGGCCACCGCAACACGCTCGGGTCGCTCCCGCTGCGCGAGGTCGTCGCGGATAGGACCAGCGCCTTCGTGCAGCGGATCATCGACGCGGGCGGCATCGTGCACGCCCGGACGACAACCCCCGAGTTCTGCTGCGCGCCGATCACGTGGTCCAGGCTTTGGGGGGTGACCCGCAACCCGTGGCACACCGAGTACTCGCCGGGTGGGTCGAGCGGCGGGTCGGCCGCGTCACTCGCCGCCGGGTCGGCGGCGCTGGCGACGGGCTCGGATATGGGCGGCTCGATCAGGATCCCGGCCTCGTTCTGCGGTGTGATGGGGTTCAAGCCGCCGTACGGCCGCGTGCCGGAGGTGCAGATCTTCAACCTGGACCATTACTGCCACGAGGGACCGCTCGCCCGGACCGTCGCCGACTGTGCGCTGCTGGAGAACGTGATCGCCGGGCCGCACCCGAGCGACGTCGCATCGATCCGCCCGAAGCTGGAGATACCCGGTGAGCTCTCGCCGGTCGCCGGGATGCGGATCGCCTTCTCGGCCGACCTGGGCTGCTACCGGGTCGACGCCGACGTGGCCGCGAACGCCCGCGCGGCGGCGGACAAGCTCCGCTACGCGGGCGCCGTCGTGGAGGACGTCCAGCTGCCATGGGACCTGGCGGACATCAAGCGGGCGTCGGCGATCCACTTCGGGATGATCTTCGGCCCTTCGATCAAGGAGATCCACGCCAAGCACGCCGACGAGCTCACGTCCTACGCGCGCGCCTTCCTGGCGGACTCCAACGAGGTGTCGAAGGACGACTTCGTGCCGGGGCTCGAGCTGGAAGGGCAGATCTACGCCCCGCTCGGGCTGCTGCTCGAGGACTTCGACGCGCTCATCTGCCCGACCTTCGCCGTTCCCGCGCTGCCGGCCGAGTACGATCCGGGCGAGCCGGTGACGATCAACGGCCGGGTCAGCGAGGACTGGGCGGATGTGATGATGACGGTGCCGTTCAACATCGCCAGCAGGTGCCCGGTGATGAGCGTGCCGTCCGGGCTGTCCCGCGACGGCGTGCCCACCGGCCTGTCGATCGTCGGGAAGACGTACGACGACGTCACGGTGTTCCGGATCGCCGCGTCGCACGAGGAGCAGATGCCCTGGCTGGACATGCCGCGCCGCCGCCCGGGGCTGTGATGACGCAGCCAGGCGCCGGGCCCGGACCGGCCACGGCGGGACCGGCGGATGGACCGGGCGCGGCGGGACCGGCGGATGGACCGGCCACGGCGGGACCGGCGGATGCGGGCCGCGGCCTGATGGCCGGCCCGCCCCCATTCCCGCCCGCGTCACGGGTGACCCTCGCGAACTGGCAGGACCCGCAGTTCAACCGGTGGGCGTTCCAGCACGTGCGGGAGCTGATCCCGACCGCCCGGATACCGCGCGCGGACGGGCCGGCCTGGCCGCTGCGCCGGGCGGAACGCGACCTGGGCGGAGTCCGGTTCACCAGCGCGGGCCAGGAGATGACGATCGCGGAACTGCTGGCGCAGAGCTGCACCGACGGGTTCCTGGTCCTGCACCGGGGGCGGATCGTCGCCGAGCAGTACTTCAACGGGATGGCCCCGGACACCCCACACCTGCTGATGTCGGTGTCCAAGTCGGTGACGTCGGCGGTGGCGGGGGTGCTTGCGGGGCACGGCCGACTCGACGTATCGGCCCCGGCCACGGCCGTCGTGCCGGAGCTGGCGGGTACCTCGTTCGAGGGTTGCACGGTCCAGCATCTGCTCGATATGCGGGCGGGCACCGCCTTCAACGAGGACTATGCCGACCCCGAGGCCGACGTGCGCACCTACGAGCGGGTGTACCTGTGGCGGCCACCCGGCGGGCGGCCGGTTCCGCAGGACGCCATCGCCTACTTCGCGACCCTGCGCAACGACGGGCCCCACGGCGGCCCGTTCCGGTACCGCTCGATCCTCACCGACGTGCTGGCGTGGGTGATCGAGCGCGCCGCGGGGGCCCGCTTCCACGAGCTCGTCTCGCGGCTCCTGTGGCAGCCGATGGGCGCGGAGTTCGACGCCGAGATCACCGTCGACGCGCACGGGAACCCCATGGCCGACGGCGGGATCTGCGCGACCCTGCGCGACGCCGGCCGGTTCGGCGAGCTGTACCTGCGGCGCGGACGGCGGGCGCGCCGGGAGGTGGTGCCCGCGGCGTGGGTCGATGACACGATCCGCGGGGCCCCGGACGGAGCGCAGGCGTTCCTCGGTGGGGCCGATCCCTCCGCCTATCCGGGCCGCCCCCACTACCGGAACTGCTGGTGGGTCGACGACCCCGGCTTGCCGTTCTACCACGCCTCCGGCATCAACGGGCAGCACATACTCGTCCACGTGCCGTCGCAGACCGTGGTGGTGAAGCTGTCCACATGGCCGACCGCGCTCAGCCCGTGGAACGAGGCGACGATCCTGGGTGTGCACGCGATCGCGGCCGCTCTCCAGCGTCGAGGATGAACGCGAGGATCTCGGCCTCGTACGCCAGCCTGTCGTAGCGGCCGGCCGGGCCCACGTGCGCCGCGGCCCCGAGTTCGGGGCGGAACAGCACCCGCCCGGCCCGGCCGCGGCCGTCGGGGCCGGCACCGCTCGCCAGGCCGGCGGGGCTGGCCGGGCCGTCCGGGATAGCCGGGCCGGCCGGGATAGCCGGGCCGTCCGGGGCAGCCGCCCCGGCCGCGGCCGTTGCGCGCAGCCGGGCCACCCATTTGGCCGGTTCGTGCACCAGCACCCGGGGATCGTGCAGGCTGCCGGTGACCAGCAGGTCGGGCCGGTCACCGGCTGGGGCGTTGTCGTAGGGGCTGTAGGACTCCATGTACGCCCGGATCGCCGGATCGCGCGGGTCACCCCACTCGTCCCACTCGGTGGTGGTGAGCGGGATCGTGGGGTCGAGCATGGAGTTGACGACGTCCACGAACGGCACCTCGGCCACCACGGCCCGCCAGCGGTCAGGCGCCATCGAGTAGACCGCGCCCTGCAGCAGGCCGCCCGCGGACAGGCCGCGGGACACGATCGCATTGCCCGCCGCCCACCCGTCGGCGGCCAGCGCGTCGGCCGCCGCGACGAAATCGGTGAACGTGGTGCGCTTGCGGTCAAGCCGGCCCTGCAGCCACCATCGCCGCCCGCCCTCGCCCCCGCCGCGCACGTGCGCGACCGCGTACAGGTAGCCGCGGTCGAGCAGGCTCGCCACCGGCAGGCTGAACTCCGGCCACTCGCACGACTCGTAGGCCCCGTACCCGTAGAGCAGGCAGGGCGCGCTGCCGTCCCGCGGCAGGCCGGCCCGGTAGCCGACCGTCACCGGGACCGCCGTTCCGTCCGGGGCGGCCGCGGTCAGCCGCTGCGTCCGGTAGCCGCCCGGGTCGTACCCCGGCACCTCGTGCCGCTTGCGCAGGCGCCACTCCCCGCTGGCCAGGTCCACGTCGTGCCAGCTCGGCGGGTCGATCAGCGACTCGGTGCGCACCGTCACCGCGCGGGCGTGGTATTCCTCGTTAACCCCCAGCGCCAGCGAAACCTCCGGCCCGGCGGCCTCGATGAGCCGCTCCTCCCCCGTCTCCCGGTCGATCACGCGCAGCTGGGTGGCGGCGTCCCGCCGCTGCTCCACCACCACGAACCGGCCGAACACGTCGCACGACACCAGCCGGGTACCGGTTGCGCCCGCGATCACTTCCTGCCACGCGGCCGGCCGTGCGGGCCCCGGCGCCGGGGCCCGCACGAGCCGGAACTCGACCGCCTCGTCGTTGATCACGAGGTAGAACTCGCCCCCGTCCGCCCCGCCGGCGTGATCGGCCCGGTAATCCACCCCCCGCTGCCTTTTCCGCAGAACGACCGGTGCCGCGCCGGGGTCCGCGGCCGGGATGACGAGCGTCTCGGTGGTGTCGCGGCTCTCGGTCTCGATCAGGATGTACGCGCCGCTGCGGGTCGCCCGCACGAAGACATCGAAACGCTCGTCGTGCTCGGTGAACACCAGCACGTCCCGGCCGGGGTCGGTGCCGATGTCGTGCCGCCAGACCTGGTATGCCCGGTAAGCGGCGTCGGTCACGACGTAGAACACCGAGCGCGAGTCCGCCGACCAGGCCAGCCCGTAGTAGGTCCGCGCGATCCGCTCCGGCAGCCCCGCCCCGGTCACCAGGTCCTTGCCGCTGGCCAGATCCCTGATCCGCAGCTGGTAGACCTCGTCTCCGTCGAAGTCGACCGAGTAGGCGAGCAGCGCGCCGTCGGGGCTGACCTCGCGCACACCGAGCTCCACGTAGCCGCCGGCGCACTCCGGGTCTGCCAGCAGCAGGTTCACGTCGAGCAGCATCTCGGCCGGTGGCCCGCCGGCCGCCGGCGCGGGGCCGGCCGGGACGCGGCAGAACTGCTCGTATTCGAGCCCGGCCACGTTCCGGGTGAAGTAGGCGAAGTTCCCGCGCCGCCAGCTTGGCGATTCGGCGGCCGGCGACACCCGGGCGGACATCTCGGCCGTCAGCGCGCTGCGCGCGGCCGCCGTGTGGGCCATCTGCTGGTCGTAGTAGGCGCGCTCGGCGGCCAGATAGGCCCGCAAGGCGGGATCCCCGGCGTTCCGCATCCACGCGTAGGGATCCGCCCCGGGCACCGCCGGACGCGCCGGTGCGACCGGCGGCGAATTCGACATGAACAGATGGTAGTCCCGCGCCGTGTGCCCATCGCGGCCGCTGGAAGCGGCTTGTCCGTGCCCACGTGCGGTGGGAGCCTGATAGCGGGCGTCCGAGACCTGGGAGGAATGGTGGCGCAATCAGGTGGTGGAGAATTCTGGCGGGACCTGAAGCCGATCACGCAGGCTTTCCGGCCCGGCGCCTTGCCGGAGGCGTACGTCTCGCAGGCGGCGACCGACGACGAACGGTTCTATGCGCCATTGTCGGAAACGGTGGGAACCCGCCCGCTGTGGATTTCGCCGAGCCAGAACCGGTGGTGCGATGTCCTGATGGCCCGCGGGGCCGGGATGGTCAACCGTCACTACCACCCACAGCAGGTCTTCGCGTACACGATCTCGGGCAAGTGGGGCTACCTCGAGCATGACTGGGTGGCGACCGCGGGCGACTGGGTGTATGAGGCGCCGGGTGAGGCGCACACGCTCGTCGCCTACGAGACCGATGAGCCGATGAGAGTAACGTTCAACGTCACCGGGCCACTGATCTAGCTGGACGAGAACGGCCAGCCAGAGGGCTATTTCGACGTGTTCGACTACATCGCGTTGTGTAAGGACCACTACCAGAAGGCGGGGTTCGGCGCCGAGTACATCGAGGGGCTGTTCCGCTGACCCCCCGTTGAACCGCCGCCCGCGTGTGGCGCGGCCCGGGAGCCGCACCACGGCGGCGGCAAGGCACAATTGCGATCGTGACCTCAGACAATGACACGGTGGCGCTGCTCGAGCGCGCCCTCGATCAAACGGCAGCCATCATCGGGGCCATCGGCGCCGGCCAGGCCACCCTGGCGACGCCGTGCCCGGACTGGGATGTGCGAGCGCTCGTCCGGCACGTGATCGGGCAGGACCTGCGCAACTTCATCGTCTCCGCCCGCGGCGAGACCGCGGACTTGCGGGCGCCCGCCGACGGGTTCGGCGAGGACTGGGTGTCCGCGTTCCGGGACCGGGCGGGGCAGCTGCTGGAGGTATGGCACGCGGCCGACCTCGACCAGCCCATTGCCATGCGCGGCGGCGGGCAGGCACCGCTCAGGAGCCGCGGCGATCAGCAGATCGCCGAGCTGGCGGTGCACGGCTGGGACCTGGTCAAGGCCACCGGCCAGCGGGCCGATATGGACCCGCGGCTCGCCGAGCGCGCGCTTGCCTGGTCGCACGGGATGCTGCGGCCCGAGATGCGCGGGCCGGATCGCGCCTTCGGCGTCGAGGTGCCGGTGCCGCCGGAGGCACCGGCCTATGACCGGCTGGCAGGCTGGTTCGGCCGCGATCCGGGGTGGACGCCACCCCAGTCATGATCATCGCTTCGGTGCGCACCTGACGACATCCAAGCCATGATCACGATTTGGGCGGGCTGAGCCGGGCGTCCTGGCGCGGCCTAGCTGCCGCTGCCGTAGGGGCGCGTGATGATCTCGAGCAGGTGGCCGTCGGGATCCTCGAAGTACAGGCCGCGTCCGCCGTCGCGATGGTTGATCGCGCCGCGCCGCGTCTGGCCGGGATCCGCCCAGTAGGCGAGGTCTCGATCGCGGATGCGGCCGAAGGCGGCGTCGAACTCCTGCTCTCCGACCAGGAACGCGTAATGCTGAGCGGTGATCTCCCCGCCGGTCTCGCGGAAGTCCAGCGAGACGCCGTTGTCGGCCTCGACGACGTGAAACGGCCCGAAGACGGTGGCCGGCGGCAGGCCGAGGATGCCGGTGAGGAACGCCGCCGACCGTTCCTGGTCGCGGCACGAGACGATGGTGTGGTTCAGTTGCACGCTCACGCTGGTGATTCTCCCCGCTTGGCGGCGCCCCGAACGAGCCGGCGCACGCGGCCTCCGGGCCCGCGGCTCGCCGCCCCCGGCCTCGCCGGGCGAAGGGTTCCCCGCCGTGCCGGATAGACCTGGCATGCTGCAGCGATGAGGGAACAGCCGACGGGCCTGAGGATTCCGGTGGTCTGGAGCGAGGACTGCCTGCGCCACGATGCCGGCGGCGAGGTCTGGCTGGGCGTGCGCGAGCCGGGCACGGAGGTGCCGGCCCGGGCGCTGGTGCTCCGCGACGCGCTCGCCGCGCGGGGCGCGCCCATCGTGGCGGCCCGGCCCCACGGCGATGAGATCCTGCGGGCGGTCCACGACGGCGGGCTGGTCGACCACCTCGCCAGGGTCTGGGCCGCCTGGGAGAGCGGGGGCTACCCGGCGCAGCACGGGCGCGACCGGGTCGTCCCGTACGTCTTTCCCACGCCGGGCATGCTGGCGGGCCTGGCGCCGCGCGTACCCCCGGCCGTGCACGGCCGTGCGGGGCTGTACTGCTACGACACGATGACCTTGATCGGCCCCGGCAGCTGGGCCGCGATCCGGGGTGCCGTCGACGCGGCCCTGACCGCGGCCGACCTGGCCAGCGCGGGTGCTCCGCTGGCCTACGCGCTGTGCCGGCCACCGGGCCACCACGTCACCCGCGCCGCATACGGCGGCTCGTGTTACCTGAACAACGCCGCGATCGCCGCGCAGGCGCTGCGGGCCGCCGGCGCGGGCCGGGTGGCAATCATCGACATCGACGCGCACCACGGCAACGGCACCCAGATGATCTTCTATCACCGAGCCGACGTCTTCTACGGGTCCGTGCACGTGGACCCGGGCGCGGGCTGGTTCCCGCACTACGCCGGCTACGCCGGGGAGCGTGGCCGGGACGGCGGGGCCGGCGCCAACCGCAACCTGCCGCTGGCGCCGGGCACCGGCGACGAAGGCTGGCTGGCCGCGGTCGCGGCCCTGTGCGCCGAGGCCGCCGCGTATCGCCCGGACGCGGTGGTGGTGTCGCTGGGCCTGGATGCGGCCGAATCCGACCCGGAGAGCCCGCTGCGGGTCAGCGAGGCCGGCTACCGGCAGGCGGCGGGGAGGATCGCCGCGCTCGGCCCGGCGGTGCTGATCCAGGAGGGCGGCTACGACCTGGCGGCGCTCGGCTCGCTGGCGGTGGCGGCACTGACCGGCGCGAGCGAGGCGCGCGAGCGCTCATAGCCCGGACAAGATGCTCGTCGAGCCGCGCCGTTCGCCGCGGCGGTGCCGGTCACGCCCTCGACGGCGCCCCGGCAGGCCGGGCCTGGTGAGCAGCTGGAAGACGACCACCTGGCCGGACCGGACGCCGGGCCGCCCGGTGTTTTGCGCGGCTCAGACGAGCAGGCAGGCGGCCTGGTGCGCCGGGGTGGTGGCGCCGGCCGGGAGCCGCAGCTGCGGGTCTTCCAGCCGGCAGCGCTCCACCGCCACCGGGCAGCGGGGGTGGAACCGGCAGCCGGCGGGGACCTCGATCGGGTTGGGGGTCTCGCCGGTGAGGATCTGCGGCGCGGCGCGTTCGCGGGGATCGCGCTTGGGCACCACCGACAGGAGCGCCTTGGTATAGGGGTGCTGAGGGTTGCGGACCACGTCGCGGGCCGGGCCCTGCTCGACGATGCGCCCCAGGTACATCACGGCGATCCGGTCGGCGAACCGCGCCGCCGTGGACAAGTCATGGGTGATCATGAGGATTCCCATGTCACCGCTCCGGCGCAGCGCGTCAAGCAGGGACAGCACCCCGGCCCGGACCGAGACATCCAGCATCGACACCGGCTCGTCGGCGAGCAGCAGGTCGGGGCCGAGCACCAGCGCGGCGGCGATCGCGACCCGCTGGCGCTGGCCGCCGGACAGCTCGTGGGGGAACCGGTCCAGGAACACCCGCGCCGGGGCGAGGCCGGCCCGCTCCAGCGCCTCCACGGCCAGCTTCTCGCGCTGGGCGCGCGAGTCTCCTATCCCGTGCACGAGCATCGGCTCTTCCACCGATTCCCTGACCCGGAACCGCGGGTCGAGCGCCTCGTAGGGATCCTGGTAGATCATCTGCAGCGTGCGCCGGAGCGGGCGCAGCTGTCGTTCGCCGAGCTTGACGAGATCGGTGCCGTTCAGCCGGATGCTGCCGCCCATGGGCTTGACCATGCCCAGGATCGTCTGGGCGGTGGTGGTCTTGCCGCAGCCGGACTCCCCGACCAGGGCCATCATCTCGCCGCGGGCCAGGCGGAAGCTGACCCCGTCCACGGCATGCACCCACAGCTTGGGCCTGCGGGCGAGCCGCTCGGTCAGCCCGCGCCGCACCTGGTAGTAGGTCTTCAGGTCCGATACCTCCAGGAGGGGAACATTCGGCGCGGTCGTGCCCATCGCCCCGGCCGTGGCCGAGCCCGCCTTCCCGTTCTCGCTCATGGCGCCACCACGAGGTCGTTGCGGTGGCAGGCTGCGTAGTGAGCGGCCTCGATCAGGCGCAGCTCCGGATGCTCTTCGGCGCAGCGTTCCAGCGGCACGTCGCACCGCGGGCGGAACGGGCAGCCGGCGACCTCGCTGTCAAGGTGCGGCGGTGCGCCGGGGATGGAGATCACCGCGTCCTGGCCGTACAGGTCGGGCGTGGCCGCGAAGAGCAGCCTGGTGTAGGGGTGACGGGGGGCGTGATAGAGCGTCTCTGTCGGCCCGGCCTCGACGATCTCGCCCGCGTACATCACCGCGGCCCGCTCGCACACCTGGGCGACGACCGGCAGGTCGTGGGTGACCAGGACCAGGGCGAGGCCGAGGTCACGGGACAGCCGCATCAGCAGCTCCAGGATCTGGGCCTGGACCATGACGTCGAGCGCGGTCGTCGGCTCGTCCGCCAGTAGGATCTTCGGCTCGCAGGCCAGCGCCATGGCGATCGCGGCCCGCTGCCGCATGCCGCCGGAGAACTCGTGCGGGTACCTCTCACCGGCGGCGGCCGGGATGCCCACCATCTCCAGCAGCTCGCCGGCCCGCTTGCGGGCGGCCGCGCCCTGCGCGACGCCGTGGAAGGCCATCGGCTCGGCGATCTGCCAGCCGACCTTCTTCACCGGGTTCAGGGCGTTCATCGCGCCCTGGAACACCATCGCCACGTCCTTCCACCGGTACGCCTGCACCGAGTCTTCCCCGCCCGCCAGGATGTTCTGGCCGTTGATGAGGACCTCCCCGGCGGCCGACGCGTTCGGCGGCAGCAGCCCCATGAGCGCCAGGACGGTGGTGGTCTTCCCGCAGCCCGACTCGCCGACCAGGCCGAACCGCTCGCCCGCGTCGAGCGCGAAGCTCACCCCCTGCACCGCGTGCACCTCCGCGGCGTGCGGCGGCTCGAACCAGACGTGCAGGCCGGACACCTCGAGCAGGCTCATATGGCGCCCGGCCCCCGGCCCACCAGCGGCCGCAGCCGCCACGGGCGGCGAGATCGTCGTGAACGGCGCGCCGGTGACCTGCTCGCAGATCCCGTCGCCGTTGGGCGCGGGGCAGAGCTGTTGCACGTTGGACAGCCGGTCGGTGCGGTAGGCCTGCAGAATCGGGTCGACGGTGAGCACGAGATACGGCAGGTCGCGCTGGCTGAGCGCGATCATCTGCTGCACGAGCTGCTTGCGCTTGGCCGTGTCGAACTCGGCCGCCTGCTGGTCGTAGAGGCGGTCGTAGTCGGGGTTGGAGTAGAAGGAGTCCGAGGAGCCGCCGATCGCCTTCGTCGTCAGCAGGTTCAGCAGCAGGCTCGGGTCGTACGGGTCGCCGCCCCAGCCCCAGATGAACGTGTCGAAGTCCGGCGCCATCTTGCCGTGCTTCTTCTGCGTGGTGATCTCGGTGAGCTTGTCCACGCTCATGACCTGGACCTTGAACTCGACGCCGATCTGCTTGGTCATCTCGGCGACGAGGCGCGCGGCCTGGATGTTGAACGGCGACTCGGTGCGCACGGCGAGGTCGAACGAGAGTTTGTCGTCGCCCTTGGCGCGGGTCCCGTCGCTCCCGCGTGCGTAGCCGGCCTGGTCGAGCAGCTGGCCGTCGCCACCACCAGCTGGCGCATCCTCCACCACCTCGGGCGGACCGAGAAGCAGCAGGACATCGCCGAGCTGGAGCGGGAGTCTCGGGCGATCCGCATCTTCCAGCCGGTCATGGTTCCCGGCCTGCTCCAGATCGCCGAGTACGCGCGGCGGGTCATCTCCATGAGCCTGGCCGCGCCGCTGACGGACGTGGCCCACGCGGTGGCCGCCCGCATGGAGCGCCAGGCCATCCTCTACGACTCGACTCGACAGTTCGAGTTCGTCCTGACCGAGACCGCCGTGCGCTGGTGTCCTGGGCCAACGGAGATGATGCGTGCCCAGCTCGACCGGCTGGCCTCGGTGGCGAGCCTGCCCAACGTCAGGCTTGGGTTCATCCGCTTCGACGCTGAGCCCACGG
>Ga0081540_1000472_pt1 | contig 39749 bp, 23 predicted proteins | sample TabmetS2T1R1_FD_71024 | JGI IMG/M metagenome (GOLD analysis project Ga0081540, IMG submission 71024) | Tabebuia heterophylla rhizosphere microbial communities from the University of Puerto Rico - S2T1R1 | ecosystem: Host-associated > Plants > Roots > Rhizosphere ...
CGACCAGACCACGGTTACGGCCCCTACCGAGGGTTATGTCACGCAGCTTTTCCTGCGGCCGGGCATGATGGCGCAATCCGCGCCGGCGATGGTTTTCATCCATGGCGACGACAGGGTCTTTGCCGCCTCGTTTCCACAAACCGTCGTCCAGCGCCTGCGGCGCGGCGCCGAGGCCGAAATCGCCTTCGACGCGATTCCCGGACGCGTCTTCAAGGGAAAGGTCGATGCTCTGGTCGACGCGGTGTCGCAAGGACAATTGCAGGCGACGGGCTCCCTGCTCAACCCGGAGGACCGCGCAAGGTCGCCGGGGCTTGCCACGGTCAACATCTCCATCACCGACGAGTTGTCGCCATACCAGTTGCCGGCGGGCACCACCGCCCAAGTTGCCGTGTACAGCGAGCATTGGCAACCGGTCGCTGCGATCCGCCGCATCCTGCTGCGAATGAAGTCCTGGATGAATTACGTGGTCTGACGGTCATGGCAAACCTTGCCATATTGGCAGCGATCTCTCTCATGCGTTGGCTCCCGGTTGAACGGGAGCCACGCAGGGGCAAGCGCGGCAGCGAACTTGCGGCGCTCAAGCGCATTCGGATCGGTTTTCGGACGTCGATCACCACGCTTTTTGTCGCGATCGTCCTGACCGTCGGCCTCAGCCTCGTTTACCTGTCGTTCGAGCGCGTCAACGCGATCATCCGGACGGCGGCCAATACCTTCATCGACAAGGTCGCCGAGCACGCGGGTAGCCGCATCGAGACTCAGTTCAGGGACGTGCTCGACGACGTCGAGATCCTCCGCGAATTGCCGAACGTCACCGCGGCCAGGCTCGACAACCCGGCGGTCCACTTTCTGATGAGTGCGATGCTTCGCAGGCACAGCCAGTTGTTCAACTTGTATGTCGGCTATGACGACGGTTCATTTCTCGAAATCGATTTCATCGACCGGGCCGGCGCGGCGTTTCGCGAGCGGCTGGATGCGCCCGCCGGCGCCGTGTTTCGCCGGCTCATCGTACGCCCGTCCGTCAATGGCATCCCGCGGACCGCGACGACAACCTATCTATCCGATGACCTTGTCGCGATCTCGGAGACCGTTGCGCCCGCGGATTACGATCCACGCGGCCGGCCCTGGTATGTTGGCGCCTATGAGCCCGATGCCAGCGTCCTGACGGCGCCCTACGTTTTCTTCGCCAGCGGCCAGCCCGGCTACACCCTCCGTCTCCCGATCAGGAAAGGCCAGCGTGGCGTTGTCGCCGGCGACATCCTGCTCAAGGAAGCCGACGCCATCCTAAAGCAGCAGCGGCTTGGTCAATCCGGCTTTGCATTCCTGTTCGACGTCGACGGCCGCATCGTCGTGCACCCGCGGATGTCCGAATTGATCGGGCAACGCGCTGGCTCGGATGGGTCTCCGATCGCGCTGCCACAACTGACGAACGTATACAAGGATGGCTTGCCCGCCGCCGCGCAAGCGTGGCGATCAGGCGCATCGTCCAAGCAATATTTCGACGGTGAGGACGGCCGAACTTATCTCGCCTCTTTCCGCTCTATCGGAACCGTGGGCTCGGCCGGCCTCATGCTGGTCGCACTGGCGCCGTTGGACGAGTTCTTCGCCACCGTCCTGAAGAATCGCCGATACCTGTTTTTGCTGACGCTTGGCTGCGTGCTGGCTGCCCTTCCCGCGGTGATCCTGCTCGGCTCGATGCTGTCGCGATCCATCCGGGCGATCGCAGCCGAGACCGACCGCATCCAGCGCTTCGAGCCCGGCGGCAGCACGCGCCCGCACTCCATCATCAGAGAAATCGACGACCTCAGCCGTTCGGTCTCCACCATGCGCAAGGTGGTCGAAACTTTCTCGAACTTCGTTCCCAAGCGGCTGGTGCAGCAGATGGTCGAAACCGGCGTTCCGATGCGGCTTGGCGGCGAACGTCGTGAGATCACCGTCATGTTTACTGACGTGACAGATTTCACAGCCCTCACCGAACGCTCGGGACCTGAGCAGGTGATGTCGCAGACCTCGACCTATTTCGGCGAACTCTCCAGAACCATCATGGCGGCAAACGGCACGGTCGACAAATTCATCGGCGATGCCGTGATGGCGATGTGGAACGCGCCGGTGCTCGATCCCGATCATGTCATTAACGGCTGCGGCGCCATCCTCGCCTGCCAGGCGGCGACATCGCGGCTGAACCAGGACTTCGAGAGCAAAGGTTGGCCCGCCTATCACACGCGCTTCGGCCTCCATGTCGGTCAGGCAGTAGTCGGCAACATCGGCTCGACCGCGCGAATGAACTACACCGCGCTCGGCGCCACAGTGAATCTCGCCGCGCGCCTGGAAGGACTGAATAAGGTCTATGGCACCAGCGTGCTGGTGAGCGAAGAGATCAAGCGCCGGGCCGACTCCGTCTTTCTCTTCCGCAACGTCGACCGCATCAGCCCGAAGGGATTCGCCGAACAATTCCCGATCTTCGAATTGCTTGGAAAACGCTCGGCACTTGACGAGCGGACCACCGCAATCGTGGCCGAGTGGGAGCGGATCTACGCGATGCTCGACAAGCGCGAACCAAAGATTTCGCTAACGAGCCTGGATGATTTCCTCGTGCGCAATCCCGAGGACGGCGTCGCACGCCATCACGCGGACCGGCTGCGAGTGATGACCGCCGATCCGATCGCCGCCTAGTTGAGAATCGCAACAGCATCTTCGCTTTGGATCACCAGCGAAACCTGCGTTGGCGGCGGAGGTCCGCTAAGGGCATCCTCGACGGATTGAGCGGGAGCCATCGGCCGGTCGATGTCCACTTCTGCCCCGTAGCGCCGGACCGGCTCGGAACATCGAATTTTGCGATGGAGCCGCCGAATATGCGCACGGTAGAACGAACGCTTTGCGGAACAATCGTTCTCCGGCATGGTCAGGAACGTCCGGAAACAACAGGATGTTTCGCACATGTCCGCCAATTCCATCGCGTTGGAAGCTCCGCTCGTAGCATCGCCGAACCAGGCCATGAGGGCCATCCAGGTCTCGCGCAAGAAGCTGTACGAGCTCATCAACGCGGGTGAGTTAGAGAGCTATACGGAAGGCAAGTCCCGACGGATCACGGTCAGATCGATCAACGAGTACATCGATCGGCGACTGGCCGCGGAGGCGGCTCGCCGCGGCCGCGCTACATCCGATCGAAAGGATCAATCACGTTCTTAAGCGTGAGGCACGGCTTGCGGCTTCCGAGCCGGAGGGCCATGCTCCGGAATAGATCGGATGAACCTTGATGCAGGCACTTCAACGCCGATAAGGGATGCGCTGAAAACGCTCTCGTTCGCCGCCCGTATCGTAGCGACAGCACCGGCCACACCATCTGCGCGACTCGAGGCTCTGCAGAAAATGGCCGATCATCTGCGCCAATATGTGCGGAGCGGCTCGCTCAATCCGGCGACTGTTGTAGACAAGATCTTCGAGGTCGCCGAGTTGCACGGGCTGACTGGTGAACCCGGCAGCGATAAAGAAGCGGCGGTTATGCGGATCGCGATGTCGGCAAACCTGCCGCTCGAGCTGCATCCGACCGTGCAGTTCGACAGCAGGTCTAACAACGATCCCTTGCCGACTCCGCCGTCGCTTGAAACCAAAACACCACTGGTCTGGAAGGGGACCGAGCTGCTCAAACAGCGCTGGCTCGCGGCAGCGCGCATTCCCCGCGGCGATCTCACGCTCTATTCCGGCAACGGTGGCGCCGGCAAGACGGAGACGGCGGTGCAGCTGCTGGTCGCGGTGACCGCTGGGCTCGGCGACTGGTTGGGTTGCGTCGTAGAGACCGGACCGGCGCTGTTCCTCAGCTGCGAAGAGCCTGAGGCCAATGTTCGCGACCGGATCGAACGCATCTGCAGGCATCGTCACATCGACCCGCACGCGATTGAGGATCTGCACTTGCATTTCCCTGACCTTGAGGCGACCTGGCTCGTGACTGCGGACCGACTGGGCAAGATCACGAGAACTGCACTTCTTCAGCAGCTCGAGGTCTGGATCAGTGCACACCGGCCGATCCTGGTCGTCATCGATTCGATAGCCGCCGTGTTCGACGGCGAAGCTATCGCTCGTCGCCAGGTCCGCAGCTTTCTTGCAATGTTGCGGAAGATCGCGCGCGAAAACGAGGCAGCGATCGTGCTGCTTGATCACCCGTCGGTGCGCGGTATGGCCGACGGTTCCGGAACTGCAAATTCAGTCGACTGGCGCAACTCCGTCCGTGCCATGTTGCATCTTTCGGATGCCGACAAAAACGATCCGGACATTCGAGAACTTGAAGTAAAGAAGTCGAACTACGGGCGCGCTGGCGAAAAGATCAAACTTCGCTGGAATGGCCTGACCTTGGTTCCGGCAACGTCGGCCGAAAGCTCCTCCTACCGGGCGGCGGCCGAGCGCGATGTCGACGAGCTTTTCCTTAAACTGCTCGACAAGCGCATCGCTCAGGGCCGCCCCATCCGACCAAGTACCGGCCGCGGAAGTGCGCCGTTTGAGCTAGCTGGCGACCCTGAAGCGAAGGGAGTATCGGCAGACGCTTTTCGTGCCGCCATGGAACGATTGTTCACGGCCGGAAGGATCGTGAGCGTGGAAACCGGTCCGGCGTCAAAGCGCCGGAAGCATATCGAGCGAGCGCCCCGGTGAACTTCCATCGCCCCTTCGATCGGTCTTCCATCGCTTCCAACACCCATTCGAACGCCCCTGTTAACGGTCCTTCTATCGCCTACCATCGCCCCTTCCATCGACGGTGTTCCATCCCCCCATACCCCCGAGCGATGGAACGCGCCGCTCCGCTGGTGCTGCGCCGGCGCTCGCGGAGCCACGATGCAATTTGGAGAGAACGGCGAGAGGCACTGGCTGGCCGATGAGGACTCGGAGTGACGGCAAGATAAAGCGAACTGTCGTTCGCTGACTCCCTTCGGTCGCAAAGGCTTGTCTGCACATTGGATTTTGCAAGTTTTTACGGCCTCAAAATGGCGCTGCGCAAGGTGCGCAGGTGTCGCCTTTCGCACTTTCACGATGAATTTCAATCCTGTGAGAGGTGGCGCTCGCAATGTGCGCCGAGAAGGAGTCCGCTGCCTGTTCGCTATCGTGCGAGTCGACACGATTGGATGCGATCGATCTACAGAGCTCTTGTATCGGCTCTTTCCGATGTCAATCGTCGCATCATGGCATGTGATGAGAGTGACAATTTCCGGGTCAGACCCGGCCGGTCGCGTAGCGGTGGAATGCGCGTCAATCCGCGGACCCAACCGTTCCTCAAGCAGGTCCAAATCGCAGTCAGCAAGGCCGGCGGCGATCCCCGCCGCATTGGTGCGGGCGGCGGCCGGGAGGGAGGAAGGACGGGGCGGTTCAACTCACGCGGCCGGGGCGCGAAGGTCGTGGCCTCGTTTGCTCGGCAGGATAGGGACGGTGGGTGGCAGAGAGATTCCGCCGGTCGCTTCCGGGCGCGGCGTGTGGTGGTCAAGGCCAGGGTGGTCCGGCTCAATCCGCAGCAGCGGGGTGCCCGAGCTCCGAAGATGCGCGGCACGATGAGCAGGGCCGTGGACGCCCATCTCCGCTATCTCGAGCGGGACGGGGTAACGCGTGATGGCGAGCGGGGCAAGGCCTATTCGGCGTTCGACAACGAGGCCGACGGCAAAGCCTTTGTCGAGCGCGGCCGGGAGGATCGTCATCAGTTTCGGTTCATCGTCGCGCCCGAGGATGCAACTGAAATGGCTGACCTTCGCGGCTTCACCCGCGAACTCATGCGCCAGATCGAATTGGATCTCGCCACCCACCTCGACTGGATCGCGGTCGACCATCACAACACCGGCCATCCCCACACCCACATCATCGTCCGCGGCGTTCTCGACGACGGCCGCATCCTCAACATCGCCGGCGACTACATCGCCCACGGCGTTCGCCTCCGAGCCAGCGACTTGGTGACCCGCGAACTGGGCCACCAAAGCGAGATCGAGCTCCAGACAAAGCTGCAGAACGAGGTCGAGGCTGAGCGAGTCACGCGGCTCGACAAGATGCTCGTGAGCGAGCAGCAGGAGCAGGGCGTGATCGACCTGCGACCAGGGGAGGGTGCGACCTGGCTCGTCCGCGAAAACCGCAACCTGATGATCGGCCGGGTAAGGCACCTGGAGCGCTACGGTCTTGCCACCGAGCTTGAGCCGGGACGATGGGTTGTTTCCGACCGCACCGAGCAAGTCCTGAAGGATCTGGACCACCGTAACGAGGTCATGGACTCGATCCACCGGGCCCTTGCCAAGAATGGCCTCGCCGGTGAGCGCGGCGTTGGCCAATTCGCCCTTCACGGCGAAGGCTCAGACCAAAAGATCATTGGTCGGGTCCTGGCCAAAGGCCTTGCTGGGGACGAGTTGGGCGAGCGGGTCCATCTGATTGTCGATGGCATCGATGGTCGGGTCCATCATATCGAGTTCAAGGATCCGAGCAGGATCGAAGAGGTGGGCCGGGACATGATCGTCGAAGCCGCGCCCGTTGTTTCCGGCCCAAGACCTGCCGACCGCAACATCGCCAGCAATGCAGAGGAGGACAACGGCATCTACCGGCCGAGCCGGCACCTGGATCGTGTCCGCGATAGCTTCGAGCGGCAGGGTAAGGACCCCGAGGCTTACGTCCGCTCCCATATCCGCCGACTGGAGGCGTTGCGCCGGGCAGGCCATGTCGAGCGGATCGATACCGACAATTGGAAGGTCTCGAAGGACATCGTCGAGCGTGGGCAGGCCTACGACCTCAGCCAGGGTGGCGACGGGCTGAGGATACGGACGCTCTCGGCCATCAGCCTCGACCGGCAGATTGTCAGCGATGGTGCGACTTGGCTCGACCGGCAGATTGTTGCGGACGATCGTTCGCAAACAAGGGATGGCGGTTTTGGCAGAGAGGTCAACAAAGCCATCAGCCGTCGGGCTCAGCAACTTTTGGAGATGGGCATTGCGACCGCCAAGGATGGCAAGATCCACATCCCTGCCGGCACTGTGGCGACTTTGGAGCGACAGGAGGTCGAGCGCGTCGGCCACCAGATGGCACGAGAGCGCGGCCTAACCTACTTGCCAGCAAATGCGGGTGAATATGTCAGCGGCCGCCTCGCCGGCGTCACCAGCCTCGTCAGCGGGCGGTTTGCAATGATTGACAACGGGGTCGGCTTTCAGCTCGTGCCCTGGCAGCCCCTCCTCGAGAAGCGCATCGGCCAGCACATCGCCGGCCTGCAGCGCGACGACGGCAGCATCGAGTGGACCTTGGGAAGACACCGGGGGCTCAGCTTGTAGTGCAGTCCCAGCGAAGGCGCGCCTGCTCCCTACAATTGGGCCGGACCGCCGCCGCCCTGTCAAGGCGGGCGCGTGCCGCGCCCCCGCTTCGCGGCTGGCGGCCTTGACAGGCCGTCGGCGGCCCGGCGCTAGGCTTGCCAATGCAGGCAAGGGGGAGGGAAGTTCTCTTCACTTCTCTCGATCGCGCTCTGCCGGTCTGTTGGTGCCCAGAGCGACTGCGCATCAACTTGCTGCATCGGCGGGGTTCGCAATTCATCGATTACCCCATGTGAGAAGGGCGATGATTGCGCACTCCAACCTTCGCCTGCCGCCGTATTCACGCTGACGGTCGATGATCTTGGCGAAGAGCCTGAATTTGCCTTTTCGCTAGGCGCTTGAGGACAAGTTGTCGATGACAGGCAGAGAAATCCTATTCTCCCGGCTGTAGCTCAAACGGTGGTTTTTTGGTCTAGGAAGTCGAAAATGCTTTATCTTTCAATGGGGGTTGACTGACTCCCTCTCCGCCATCTGACCACACGACGCGCGGAAAACCCGATAATCAGCCATTTCCAGAGCCATCGGATTCTAACGTTGGGCAGCCGCAGTGGAGCACCGGCGGATCGTCCGAACTTGGCTCAAATTGCCGTCATCACCGGGTATTTCGTTAGCCGCTTTCCCAAAGCCGTTCCAGCCGATCGAGGAACGGTTGCTGGCTTGCGAGAATCTTCTCCCTGGCGACGGGCAGGGTGAACCAGGCTGCGCGATCGATCTCGGGAAAGTTGATGGTTCGGCCGCTCCGCGGAGGCCATTCGATCGAGACCTCGTTGCAGCTGATGGCGCTGGCATCGAGATCGCCTTCCAGCGCATAGCCCCAAACGATCTTGCCGGCCCGCTGGCGTACCTGACCAAGTGACTGGAGCGGGCCGAAGGCTTCGGTGCCGAGTTCTTCGGCGAATTCGCGGCGTGCGGCGACTTCCGGATCTTCGTCGCCGTCAAGTTCTCCCTTCGGTATCGACCACGCGCCCAAATCGCGACTACGCCAAAATGGACCGCCGGGGTGAACGAGGAGAACCTCGACAGCATCATCGCGGCGGTACATCAGGATGCCGGCGCTGGTGGCGGCCATCAGGCCTGACCTGCGATCATCCCGATCATTCCGCAGCCGCCGTGGTCGTCTCGGTCTTTCCCTCCAGAACCGCAGCGATCGCGTCGTCGACCCGCTCGAGCCAGATGAATTCGAGTTTCGAGCGGGCGCTCTCGGGGATGTCGTCGAAGTCGCGGCGGTTCCTGGCCGGCAGCATCACGCGGGTGAGACCTGCAGCGGCCGCGGCGACGACTTTTTCCTTGATGCCGCCAACGGGCAGCACCAGGCCGCGCAATGAAATCTCGCCGGTCATGGCGGTATCGCTCCGCACCGTGCGATTGGTCAGCAGGGAGGCAAGCGCGGTAAACATCGCAACGCCTGCGCTTGGTCCGTCTTTCGGCGTCGCGCCGGCGGGGACATGAACGTGAATGTCATTCTGCCCAAACACCGCGGTGTCGATGCCAAGCTCGGATGTGCGATTCTTGACCAGGGTAAGCGCGGCCTGCGCGCTTTCGCGCATGACCTCGCCGAGCTGGCCTGTCAGGATCAGCGTTCCCCTGCCGGGCGTTCGCGAAGCCTCGACAAAGAGGATCGTCCCTCCGACCGGCGTCCATGCCAATCCGGTCGCCACGCCGGGAATGCCGGTACGCATGGCGATTTCGTCTTCGAACCGCGGCTGGCCCAGGATGGTGGCGATATCGTTCGATGAGAGACGAACGCGATCGGTGCTGCCTTCAGCGATCTGGACGGCCACATTGCGAAGCGCCTTGCCAATCTCCCGCTCCAGATTGCGAACGCCGGCCTCCCTCGTATAGCTGCGGATGATCAGCCTGAGCGCATCCGGATCTACCTCGACCTGCTCGGCCTTGAGCCCGTTGGCTTCCAGTTGACGCCGAACAAGGTAGCGCCGCGCGATCTCGAGTTTTTCGTCTTCCGTGTAGCCGGCGAGACTGATGATCTCCATTCGGTCCAGAAGCGGGCCGGGAATGGTGTCGAGCATGTTGGCGGTGGTCAGAAAGACCACGCGTGAGAGATCGAAGGGAACGCCGAGATAATTATCGCGGAATGTCGCATTCTGCTCGGGGTCGAGCACTTCGAGCATCGCGGCCGAGGGATCGCCCTGAATTCCCCGACCCATCTTGTCGATCTCGTCGAGCATCATCACGCAATTGCGCGAACCCGCCTTCTTGATCGCCTGGATGATGTTGCCGGGCAGCGAGCCGATATAGGTGCGGCGGTGGCCGCGGATTTCCGCCTCGTCGTGAACGCCGCCGAGGCTGACGCGCACGAAGGGACGCCCCATCGCGCGCGCGATGGATTGGCCCAATGATGTCTTGCCGACACCCGGCGGACCGACGAAGCAGAGGATCGGCGCCTTGCCGCCGGGCGCGAGCTTGCGGACGGCGAGATATTCGATGATCCGGCGCTTGATCTTCTGCAGGCCGTAGTGATCCTCATCGAGAACTCGCCTTGCCTCGGCGATGTCGATCGGCTTCTCCTCGGGCAGGCCCCACGGCAATTCGATCAACCAGTCGAGATAGCTTCGCACCATCCCGGCTTCGGCTGCGCCGTCGGGCATCCGCTCGTAGCGGCGGAGCTCCTTTCGCGCCTGGCTTTCCGCCTCGGGTGACATGCTGGCCTTGGCGATGGCCGCCGTCAGTTCGGTTATTTCCTGCCCTTTGCCCTCACCTTCGCCGAGCTGGCGCTGAATGGTCGCCATCTGCTCGCGCAGGATCGCTTCTCTCTGACGTTGGTCGAACGTGGCCTTGGTCTGCTGGCCGATCTCGTTGCTCAGCCGAAGCACCTCGATGCGTTCGGCCAAATGACGCGAGACCTTTTCCATGCGCAGGCCGATGTCGATCGTCTCGAGAATTTCCTGTTTCTCCTGCGGCTTGATGTCCATGTATGAAGTCGCCAGGTCCGCAAGCGTCGATGGCGAGGTGGTGCCTTGCAGCACCGCGATCAATTCCTGCGGCGTCTGCGGCAATAGCTGCGCCGCTTCGATAGCCTGGCGCTGCAGATTGAGAAAGCGGGCTTCAATCTCGGGTGAACTGGTCGTGGGCTCCGGTATGTGCAGAACACGAGCGACCGGATAGGGCGTGCCCGGCAGGAAATCCTGCACGCGCATTCGTTGCACACCCTGACAGATGATGTGGTGGCTTTCATCTGCGCCTGTGATGTAACGAACGATGTTGGCGACCGTGCCTACCCGGTACAGATCGTCAGGTCCGGGATCGCCCAATTCCGGATCGCGCTGAAGCAGGATGCCAATCTGCCGCTGTTCGCGCACGGCTTGCTGCGCGGCCGCGATCGATTTTGGACGTCCGATGGTGATTGGGAACACTGCGCCCGGAAACAATATCGTGTTTCGCACGGCCACGATGATGAGAGCGTCAGCGGGGATGGTGAATGCCTGATCGGACGATGCAGGCGACGGATTGGGGGTAGTCGCTTCGTTGTCTTGGGACATGGCCAACTCTCAGATGGATTTGGCAAGGCGCAGGCCGATGCAGCCGTGAGCGGCAAAGCGGGTAATGGTGTAGCGACCCGATGGCAGCCGAATGCGGCGCTCGAAGCGTCCTTGCGGCAGCTCGAGCCGCAGGATGCGGGCGTTGCGCAATTCGGCGGGAAGCGTGCGGCGTCCCCTCACCACCAGCGTCCCGTTTTCGAGCAGCGCTTCGACGTCATTCGGGTCGACTCCCGGTAACGCGATCAGAATGAGGATCTCGCGATCCGTCTCCAGCACATCGGTGGGTGGTTCCCAACTTGGCTCGCGGGCGTCCGCCAAGGGCTGCAGATTCAGGAATTGCTGGTGAAGGCGTTCGGCCCGGGCGAGCGTCTCGATGGCGTCAGATAGCATCCAGTTGATCGGATCCTTGGGCGGCATAACGCTCCTCCGTCGATCCCAGAGCTGTTCTCAAAGTGGAACCAAAGATAGCTGGAACCGGTACAAAGACGACGAAATAAGTCTCAGTCATGTTCACGGTTCCGGCATCGTCCGCCGCTTTGCAAGCCGCTTTGTCCTCCTGCAGCGCGTTCGAAGCCCCGGATAGCCGGAACGCGGCATGTCCAGGCCCATCCGGTCAGCACGATCTCCTGACATTTGGTTGTAACAATTGCTGCCTAAGGCTTTGGCCCTGCCGTTCGGACGTACGAAGTGAGGCGGTTCGTTGCCAGCCATCAGGTCCTGGAGCAATCAACTCGGCCGCGCCGCGATGATTGCTGTAGTTCTGATCTGTGGGCTTCAGAGGGCCGCCGCGCAAAACGTCTTCGATCTCGACATTCGACCCCAGCCGCTGTCGAAGGCGCTCCATGCCTTCAGCGTGGCAACCGGGATCGAAGTGATGGTCGACGCACGGCATGTCGCAGGCCGGGAAGCGCCTGAGGTGAGGGGATCGATGCCGCCGCTCGTGGCGGTGTCGATGCTGCTCGCCGGATCCAACCTCGTTGTCCACGAGTTCGCGCCGGGCACGCTGGCTATCGACGAACCACCGGCCGCGAATGCGGCATCGCCTGAGGACCAGCAATATTATGCGGATATCCAGCACGCCGTTGAGCGCGCGCTTTGCTCGGACCCTCGGACCTTGCCGGGGCGCTATCGCCTGGCGCTCAAAATCTGGGTCGGGCGGACCGGCGAGGTCATTCGATCGAAGCGGCTCGACACCACGGGCGATCGCAGCCTCGATCATCTGCTGGATGCAATGATTCCGATGGTCAGCATCGCCAAGGCGCCGCCGCCGCGTTTCCCGCAGACGATTGCTCTCGTCGTCTCTCGAAGCGCGGCCGGATCGGCTGAGGCCTGTGGGCCGGGGTCCGCGCTGCGCCGCGCCGCGAATCCTTGAACCACGGCTTCATGATGGTGGACAAAGGGCTCACGGCACTGCGCCAATTGCTGGTGTTGCGCTACGACGAATTGAAGCGCCGGCTGACGCGGCGCTTCGGCTCGTCCGATATTGCCGTCGAAGCATTGCACGAGACCTGGATCCGGTTGGAACATCTCGGCGAGACTGCGCCGGTTCGTCGTCCGGAATCCTATCTCTACCGGATCGCGACCAACGCGGCGGTGGACCGGCATCGCGCCAGTGTTCGCTGGTCGGATCAGGCCAGCCTGGAAGCGCTGCTGCGATCCGATGACGATCAGCTCGATCCCGAGCATATCGTTCTGATGCAGTCGGAACTGGCGGCTCTGGAGCGGGTGCTGCGCGAACTGCCGGAGCGCCGCCGTGCGATCTTTGTGGCGGCGCTGATCGACGAATTGCCCTATCGCGAGATTGCCAATCGCTTCGGAATCTCGCTTCGATCGGTAGAAAGGGAAATGAGCCTCGCCTTCGAGCATTGTGGCCGCCGGATCGATGATTTTTCGGTAAAACGGCGGGTTCGCGGGTCGCGAAACGTCTTATCATTGGAGAAGGCGCCGCAACGCGCCAAGGGCAGCGATGATGACGTTTGATTCCGGAAAGGCCGGTGTGACTGAAGACCCGATCGACGCGGCGCGTCGTTGGGTGGTGCGGCTGCGCTCCGGCAACGTCAGTCGGGACGATATCGAGGCGCTCAATCGCTGGCGCGCCGAGAGCATGTCGCACCGGACCGCCTTCGCATTCGCAAATGCGCAATGGAACATGCTTCGGCAGGCGGCGCAGAACGTCGCAACGGCCGACGTCGCGTCGCGAGAGCGCTCGATGCTGACGCGCCGGGCATGGATGGGCGGGGCCTTGGCCGCATCGCTTGGCGGCGCGGCCTATCTCGCGGTTCGCCCACCTCTCGAACTCTGGCCATCGCTCTCCGAACTCAGCGCGGACTACCGGACGGATGTGGGTGAACGGCGTCAGATCAATGTCGCGGAGGATGTGTCGGTCGAACTGAATACGCGAACCAGCGTGGTTGCCGGTGCAGGGGCGGACGCCCAGGGACTGACGCTGATCAGCGGCGAGATCGCAGTGACGACAGGGCGGACCGGCGCGAAGTTGCGGCAGCCGTTCGTAGTCGCGGCGGGCGCAGGCCGGGTCAGCGCGCTGCGCGCCACATTCGATCTACGCCGCGACGGACACGAGGTGAGAGTTGTTTGTCTGGACGGCGCCGTCAGCGTCGCCTGCGGGAAGGAGACGGTCAGCCTCAATGGCGGGCAGTATCTCAATTATGGGGCGGATGGCTTCGGCAACGTCAAGCCATCAGACAGTCGTTCGGTCGACGCGTGGCGGCGAGGCCTGCTGGTGTTCGAAAATCAGCCGCTTGCGCAAGTCGTATCCGAAATCAACCGGTACCGGCGCGGTCGGATCGTGCTGACCAGCGCGCGGATCGGCCATCTGCCGCTCGATGCAACCTTCCGTCTTGATCGGATCGAAGAAGTCGTTCCCAAACTGGCGCACTTGTTCAGTCTCAAGGTCAGGACGCTCCCGGGCGGCGTTGTCCTGCTGAGCTGACCCGCGTCCTCGGCCCATTCGACGCGTCACAAATATTTCACGATTTTTGCTGGCGGTTCGATCGGCGCGACGAGCGTCTCCAACACGAGAACGCGAGTGTCCCGACTGATGCGCCATCGATCAATTGGCGGTCGTCGCGTCACTTTGCCTGTTGTCCTGACCCGATCGAGAGTGCGCCCATGCCTGACTTCGCCCCCGCCGCCCGCCGATTCATCTTGCGCAGCCTGCGGCCGGGGCTCCTGCTCAGTGCAAGCGCACTGACACTGATGGCACAGATGCCGCCGGCAGAGGCCCGTCAGGTCGGCGCGAACTCTTTCATGTCAGCGACATCTGCGGCAACCACTGCCGCCACCAATGCCGCGGCGCAGGCGGCCGCCGCCGCCACGCAGAGTTCGGCGTCGCTGAAGCGCGCAACCACGGCAATCCAGGCCATGCAGGCGGCGCAGGCAGCGGCACGCGCCGCGGCGGGGACGAGGAATGCACCGAATGGGCTGATGATTGGCGGGCTGGTGCCGGATTCCGGGCTGGCGGCCGCCGGCAAGGCCAATCCGGTTACCACGTGGAGCGGCGCGGCGGCGCCGACGCAGGCCAGCTCCGGCGATCAGACCATGGTGACGGTGCAGCAGACTGCGCCGCGCGCGATCCTGAACTGGGCCAGCTTCAATGTCGGCGCGCAGACGACGCTGGTGTTCGATCAGCAGGGCAACAGCAGCTGGGTCGCGCTCAACCGCGTCACCGGAGCCAGCACGGCGCCGAGCCAGATTCTGGGTTCGATCAAGGCCGACGGGCAGGTCTATGTCATCAACCAGAACGGCATCATCTTCGGCGGCGCCAGCCAGATCAATGTCGGCGGCCTGATCGCGTCGACGGCCACCATCACCGACGCCCAGTTTACCAAGGGCATCTATTCGACCCCGTCCGACAGCACCTACACGCCGACCTTCACCGGCGCCATCGGTTCGGTGACGGTCGAGCGCGGAGCCGAAATCACGACACGAGCGCCGGTTTCGGTGACGCAGGGCGGCGGCTCTGTCATCCTGCTCGGCGCGCAGGTCGAGAACGCCGGCAGTATCACGACGCCCAAGGGCCAGGTCCTGCTTGCGGCAGGCTCCGACTTCATCCTGCGGCAGGGCTACGGAACCGACAGTAACCCGACCTCGACCACGCGCGGCAGTGAAGTGGCGCCAGTGATCGGCAACGCCGCCGGCGTGGTGAGCAACTCCGGGCTGATCTTCGCCCAGCAGGGCGACATCACGCTGGCGGGGCGCACGATAACCCAAAACGGCGTCCTGACATCGACCACCTCGGTCAACGTGCGCGGAACGATCCACCTGCTCAATTCGGCCTCCGACGCCGCGGGCAGCGTCATACTCGGTTCCCAAAGTTTCACCGCGGTCCTCCCTGAGCTCGAAAGCGCCGAGACCGCGCTCAACAGTCAGCGGGATGCGCTGATCGCAGCGTCGGCGACGCAAGATCAGGCGCGCTCGCAGGTCGTCCTTGGTCAGTTTGATAATCTGTCGCGGCTGCAGGACCGGGGGGACCAATCGCGTATTGAAATCGTGACCGGCGGCACCGCGTTGTTCGACAACGGCTCGTTCACGATGGCGCAAGGCGGGCAGGTCATGGTGTCCGCGGGCCGGCGTGTGTTCGCGTCGACGGGAGCGACGATCGACGTCTCCGGCGTGCGCGATGTCTATCTGCCGATGTCGGCCAACAATCTCGAGGTCAACATCCAGCCCAATGAGATGCGCGACGCGCCGGTCAACCGCGACACCGGCGCACTCGTCAACAAGAACGTGTGGATCGACGCGCGCGACCTCACGCTGGTCCCGGCCGGCATCGGCGGCTACGCCACCGACCGCTACTACACCAAGGGCGGCCTGCTCGAAGTCTCCGGCTATCTGGCCAATACCGGGCACACTATAGGGGAGTGGACGGCGATCGGCGGAACGATCCTGCTGTCGGCGCCGGAAGTCGTGGCGCAGCAGGGCTCGGCCTTCAATATCTCGGGCGGCACCGTCACCTATCAGGGCGGCTATATCCGCGAGACGAATGTTCTCGGCGCCGACGGCCGCCTCTACACCATCGGTAATGCGCCGGCTGACATGTTGTTCTATGGCGTCGGGCAGGGCTTCACCCGTCACCATGACCGCTGGGGTGTGACCGAGGTCTGGATGAGCCCGTTCGGACGCGGGGCGGTCTCCTCCCGTTGGAATGACGGCTACACGGTGGGGCGCGATGCCGGTGCGCTCGTGCTGTCGACGCCGACCTCGGTGTTCGAGGGCGCGATCATCGCAGGCATCGTCAACGGGCAGCGCCAAACCGACGCGAGGCCCAGCGGCGCCGGTGACGGCTACAAGCTGACCCAGAACACCGCCCCGCTGGCCGGCAGCCTTGCGTTCGGAAACTACAGCGCCATCGGCCTAAGCGGCCCTCAGCCATCGGCTGTGAGTTTCGATCACGTGGCGCCCGTGACCGCGGGTCTCGATTCCACCGCCGTGCTTCCTGCGGACCGCGTCAATACGGCGATGTTCGATACCGACCGGATCAATTCCGCCGGCCTCGGCGGCCTCAAGATCGTGAGCAACAGCATCGATGTCAAAGCTCCGATCAAGCTCGCGCCGGGCGGACAAGTCGTGTTCGCCGGCACCGACATCACGATCGCCGCAAGCGTAACGGCCCCCGGCGGCAGCATCTTCATTGGCGGCATGGCGCCGGTCGGGTCCATTTTCGTGCCGGCGACCGCAAGCGGCGTCGCCTCGACGATCGTCGTCGAATCCGGCGCCGTGATCGACACCAGCGGTCTGTGGACCAACATGCAGTTGGACCCGAACGACGCTGGCGGTATGGCCTATCAGAACGGCGGCGCCGTCACGCTCGTGGGTACGATCAACCTTGCCGAGGGCAGTTTGATCGATACGTCGTCCGGCGGCGCAGTGACCACGGCGGGCAAGGTCGTGGGCGGACGCGGTGGCGACATTGCGCTTCTCGCCCGCATTGGACAGAACCCGGCGGGCGAAGGCGTAACGCTCAAGGGTTCACTGCGGTCGTTCGGCTACAGCCGCGGCGGCGCGCTCACGGTGCAGACCAGGCAGAAGATCCTGATCGCCGACGCCGCCGCGGCCGGCGACGATACGCTGCTGCTACATCCGGAGTTCTTCACTCACGGCTTTGCCAGCTACGACCTCGCTGGCTCGGCGGGCGTGACAGTCGCGGACGGCACCGTCGTCAACGTCGTCCAACCCGTCTACCGGGTCGGTGCAACGACCATCTCAACTGCTACCGGCGCCGATCCCGTGGAAGCGTTCGGCCCGGCGATCCTGCCGCCGCTGTTCCTGGAAACCCGGACGGCGACGCTGGTGCAGCGCGCCGGGGCCGACCTTACACTGAGGGCTGCGTCACCGCTCGCCGATGCAGGCGGCGCGCTTACGGTCGGGCGGGGCGCCAGCGTGACCGTCGATCCGGGCAGATCGATCAACCTTCATGCCTATGGCCAGCTCAGCGTCGAGGGATCGCTGACAGCGCGAGGCGGATCGATCCTGTTGGTCAACGACAAGATGGTCATAATAAAGTCGTTGGCGCTGGGACAAGTCAGCGCCGCCATCCCGTTCGAGCCTGGTCTGTCGATCTGGGTTGGTTCGAACGCCGTTCTCGATGCGTCCGGCCTCGCGGTGACGGCGAACGATTCCGCCGGGCGGCCTTTCGGAACGGTGCTGGCCGGCGGTTCAATCACGCTGGGCGGCGATCCCTACACCCGCTCCGACGGCGGCCTCGCGGCGCTGGCGGCGCCGATCCTGGTGCGGCCGGGCGCGGTGCTCGATGTTTCCGGCGCGAGCGCTGTGATCGATCTCAACGCGGGGACACGAACTGACGCCGGCCGCAGTCTGCTCGTTGCGAGCGATGCCGGACGGATGCAATTCGCGTCCGCTTACGGCGTCTATCTGGATGGCGAACTGCGCGCCCATGCCGGCGGTCCGAATGCGGCGGGAGGAACCCTGACCGTTGTGCTTCGCACGCCCTTCCTGACCGAGTACGGCGGTTATGTGAACGGACAATGGACCGTCGGTTTCAATGCGATCAACGCGGTGCTGGGACCGCGCACGATCATCATCGACCAGACCTATGCGCGCAGCGATCTGAAGGCCGGCCTGAGGGCGGGCGAATGCTTCCTCGGCTGCAGCGCCAGCGAGCCCACCGACTTGTCGCGGGTTGCCGGTCACGCGGTGCTGAACCAGGCGCATGTGGGCGCCGACATGGTCGATCGCGCAGGCTTCGACGGCCTCTCGCTCGCGTCCGACGGGATAATCCTGTTCAACGGCGGGGTTACGCTCAATGCCGGCCGCTCGATCATCCTGCAAGGACCCATCGTCGGCAGCGATCCGGCCGCCAACGTCACGGTGGCGGCGCCTTATGTTCGACTGGGCGCGCCGTTCGCGAGCATCGCGATCGCTCCTTCCGCCACCACCGTGGGAACGGGGACATTGACCTTCATGGCCGACCAGATCGACGTGGTCGGCGAATTCCAGATCGGGCAGAATCTCGGGATCGGGCAGCAGGTCGGCTTCAACGGAAGCACCCCTGTGGTTGGGCCGCAATTGAAACAGGCGCTGCCGAGTTTCGCCACCACGAACTTCGTCAGCCGGGGCGACATCCGCCTGGGCCAGATTGGGTTGGATGCCATCAAGGATGGCGGATTCTACACCGCCATCCAGACGCTCGGTGATTTGAGCTTCACGGCCGCACAGCTTTATCCGACGAGCGGAAGTTTCGTCCGTATCATCGCTGGTCCGCAGGGTTCGACGTCAACGAAGGTTCGCTTCGATCGGATCAGCGACGTCATTCCGCAGGCGCCGATGTCGGCGTTCGGCACGCTCGGCGTTGCCGCGGGGACCATCACACAGGGCGGCGTGCTGCGCGCGCCTCAAGGCGCGATCAATCTCATCGCCGCCACCGCCGTCGACCTTCTGCCGGGAAGCCTGACCTCCATTAGTCTCGAGGGACTCGTAATTCCGTTCGGAGGAACGGCGGATGGCCTGACCTATACGTCCCCGATCGTCATCGACAACAACATGGCCAATACCGGTCCGAAAATGACGCTCAGCGCGCCCCGCGTGAGCGCCAGCGCGGGCGCAAGGCTCGATCTTTCCGGCGGCGGCACATTGGCCGGCGCCGGCTTCATCAGCGGCCGCGGCGGTTCGGTCGACCGGCGTTTCGTGCCATTCGATCCGTCACACGCGACCGGCGTCTATGCACTCGTGCCCGGCTACCAGAGCGGTTATGCGCCGCGGGCCGGCGTGAACAGCGGCGCAGCGTACCCAGGCTCGATCCCCGGCGTCGGCAGCCAGATCACGATTCCGGCCGGGGTTCCCGGGCTGCCGGCCGGTACCTACACGCTGCTGCCGGCGGAGTATTCGTTGCTGCCTGGCGCCTATCGCGTCGAACTGGATGGCGCGGCGTCGTTGCGGGCGCCGGATTCCATGGCATTGCGCGACGGTTCCTATCGGGTCGCCGCCTATACCGGCATTGCCAACACGGCAATCCGTGCTTCGCTGCCCAGCGTTGCGACCATCACGCCTGGAAAAGTGCTGCGCACCTTTTCCACCTACAACGAGACCAGTTACGACCAGTTCGTCATCAACAACCCGTCGGCGGCGCTGTTTGACAACACGCGCGCCCCGATCGCCGCCGACGGCAAGACGCTCAGGCTGGCCGTCGGCAACGGCGATGGCTTCCACTTCGCGGGCACGGCCGATTTTCGAGCTGCTGAGGGCGGCTTGACCGGCACCGCGGTGATTGGCGGCATCAACAACGGCAACAGCATCGAGGTGATCGGGGCGGGCAGCGCCGCGACGCCCGGTTTCATTGCCTTTCACGACGTCGATCTCAACGCGCTCGGAGCGGGCGCGCTCTATATCGGTGGCGAGGCCACGCTCACCCGCGCGACCAGGACGATTTATCTGCAGAGCTACAACAACGCCGTCATTGTCCGCAGCGGCGCGATGCTGTCGGCGGCAGAGGTCTATCTGATGACCTTTGCAGGCGGAAAGATTACAGTCGAGAGCGGCGCCACGATCAGTACGGTCGGCCGCGGCGGCGTCAATTTCGAGTCCACCAGAGGCTACAGCTTCACAGTCACCGACGGGGTATCCAGCCAGTCGGGCGTGCTGGCCGTGTCTAACGGCATTCTCTATCTCGGGCCGCCGCTCAAGCCCGACGCAGGGATCATCGAGGTCCAGGCGGGCGCGACGCTGAAAGCCGAAGGCTCGATCGCGGTGAGTTCTCCCGGCACCGTCATTTTCAGCGACCAGGGACATTATGCGGCGCGCAACGTTGCGTTCAGCGCGACCTCGATCAACATCGGCAACGACGCCACGCCCGGTGCGCCGGTGCCCGATGGTTTCACATTGTCTCAAGCCCTGCTGAGCTCGCTCATCGCGCGCGATCCGGTGACGGGCGCGCCAGGCGTGGAGCGGCTGACGCTCACCGTGCAGAATTCGCTCAACCTGTTCGGCACCACGCGCTTCGACGGCGGCGACGCCGTGGAACTGGATCTCAACAGTCCGGCGATCTACGGCTACGGCAGTTCCGGCGACGTTGCCACCATCAAGGTCGGCACGTTCGTCTGGAACGGGGTCACCGCGCTCGGCCCCGCCAACCCCACTTCAGGCTATCGCCCCCCGAGCAGTGCATTGCCGGGCGGCGTGCTCGACGGCGGGCCGGGCAGCGGCTCGGGCATGCTCGACATCATCGCCAACCGTGTCATCATCGGCTATCCCGACAATCAGGCGCCGTTCGTGCCCAACGGCTCACTCGGGGTCCAGGGCCAACACACGCCGCCCGCGCTCGATCGTCTGGTGCTCGGCTTCGGCACCGTGAACCTGACCGGTACGAGCGAGATCCGCGCCAACAACAAGGGTACGCTCAGCGTCTACCAGTCGCAGGCGGCATACGGCCAGCCGGGCACCGGCGGCAATCTCAACATCATCACGCCGCTCTTCACAGCCGATCCCGGCGCGGTCGTCAAGCTGACCGCGGGCGGCGCGCTCACGCTGTCGCGGCCGGCCGGCACGCCGGCGCCGTCGATGGCCAGCGCCGGACTTGGCGGCGAGATCGACCTCTCCGCCACGACCATCGCGCATTACGGCACCATCCTCCTGCCAAGCGGCCGGCTGGTGATGACGGCGACCGGCGACGTTGCGTTGGGCGACGGCTCGGTGATCGACGTATCCGGCCAGCCGGTCGTCTTCTTCGACCAGACGCGTTACAGCCCGGGCGGCGACGTCGTGATCGAAAGCACGAGCGGCAGCGTGCGCCAGGCCGGCTCCGCGGTGATCGACATCTCCGCCGCACGGGCTGATGCAGGCAGGCTGCAGATCGCCGCCAGCACCGGGCTGGTCGCGCTCGACGGCGTGATCAGGGGCACCGGCGACGATGGATTCTCCGGCTCGGGCATCGACATCCGCGCCGGCGCGATCGACGGTTTCGCGGCGCTCAACATCAGGCTCAACAGCGGCGGCGTCTACGGTTCGCGCAGCTTCGGCATCAAGACCGGCGATCTCGTCATCGGCGATGAGCTGAAGGCGCGCGCGATCAGCGTTTCGGTCGATGGCGGCAGCCTGGTCGTCGACGGCCGGATCGACGCGAGCGGCACCCGCGTGGGTTCGATCTCGCTCGCCGCGCGGGACAACCTGACCGTCACCGGCCGCGGTGTGCTCGACGCCCATGGCACGATGCTCCGCGTCGACAGTTACGGGCAGCCGATCGAGGCGTCCAACACCGCCCATGTCGAACTCACGACCACCAACGGCATCCTGACGCTCGCCAGCGGCGCGACGATCGACGTTCGCGCGGCGGACAATGTCGCGCGGGGCCGGGTCGTGCTCAACGCGCCGCGCGTCGGCTCGGCGACATCAGGCGACATCGCGATCAATGCGTCCGGCACGGTGCGCATCGCCGGCGCAGGCAGCATCGCGGTCAACGGCTTCTGGACCTATCACGGCATCGCCGATCCGGTGACGGGCGCGAATGGTCACCAGAACGCCTTCATCACCCAGGCCTATCTCGACGGCATCGATGCCAACGACAGCCGGCCCTTCATGCAGGCGGCATGGGCCAATGGCGCGCTTCAGGCGCGGCTTGCCGGGCTCAGGGCCTATGGCGACGCTTTCCATCTGCGGCCGGGAGTCCAGATCGTCAGCGCCACACCCGACGGCGACCTGACGGTTGCGGGCGATATCGACCTCGCGGGGTACCGCTATGGTCCGAACGTGAACCCGCTTGTTTACGGCTCGGGCGAGCCCGGCTCGCTCGTCATTCGCGCCGGCGGCAATCTCAACATCTATGGCAGCATGAGCGACGGCTTTGCGCGACCGCCGAGCTCGGGCGATTATGACAATGGCTGGCGCCTCCTCCAGGGGACCGAGCCCTTCGGCCAGGACCTGGTGGTGCCGGCCGGCCTGACGATCGGGGCGGGCACCACGATCGCCACCGGCAATTTCAGCCTCAATTACGACGCGCCGTTCCAGAACGTCACCGTCGCCCCCAGGACCGTGCTTCCAACCAACGTCACGCTCGGCACCAGCAAAGCCGTCTCGGCGTCCTTCGTCGCCACCTCGGCAATCCGTGACGCCGGCGGCGCAATCGTGTTCGCCAGGGGCCAGAGGGTGCCGGCCGGGACAGTGCTGCAGGCGGGCTGGACGATCGAGCGTGGCGGCGTGATTCCTGACGCGATCCAGCTCAATGCGGTCATCTGGCCGGCAGGCGCGAGCCTGTCGTCGCTTTCGACCGTAACGGAGGAGTGGTGGGGCACTTCCGTCCAACCGATTGCCATCCTGGCGCAGAACCTCGCGCTGAAGCCGGGTTCGCTGATTCCGGCCGGAACGATCCTGAAATTCGACCCGAATGATCCGAATGTGATCAAGTATGTCGATGCGGACGGCAACCCGCTGCTGGACAGCAATACTTCCAACGCGATTCCGTGGGCGATGCCGACGCGGCCGACGGACGCCGATGGCACGCAGGGCAAGCTCTATGCGCTGTCGGAGATGCTGCCGGCCGGATCGCTCTCCTGGTCGATGCGGCTGGTCAGCGGCGCCGATACCACGGCGGCCGACACCAGGCAGGTCAAACCGGCCGGCATGATCGCCGCGACCCGCGCGGGCGGCAATCTCACGCTCAGCGACACGCACTATGCCGAAGAAGTTCGGATCACTCAGGTTCCGCCAGATCCCGACTGGTGCGAATGGTTCGGGGGCATCTACTGCCAGCCGATGACACTGACCAGGTTCGACATAGCTCCGGCCCACAGCGTGCTGCGCACCGGCACCGGCGATCTCGATCTGATTGCCGGTGGCAATCTCTCGGTGAAGTCGCTCTATGGTATCTACACGGCAGGCACCCAATCGGCTGCGATCGGCGGGACCGTCGGCGATCCCAACGACCCGAGCTACGGCCGCAACGTCTACGATCTGGCCCGTGCAACCGCCAGCGCCGGGGCGCATGCCTATTATCCGGAGCACGGCGGCGACCTCAGGGTGGCGGCGCAGGGCGTTCTCACCGGTACGACCTTCGCTTCCGCGCAGGGCGACTATCCGACCTACATGGCCCGCCTCGCCAGCGGCGGTATCGGCACCTGGCTGTGGCGTCAGGGCGCGCAGGGCGGGGGGCTCGACCAGGCCACCGCCTGGGGCATTAATTTCGGCGCGCTCGAAGCCGTCGGCCGCATCGGAGACTTAAGGACGCGCCTTACCGGCTTCACTGGTTTCGGTACGCTCGGCGGCGGCAACGTCACGGTTGATGTCGGCGGCGACGCCGGGATCGTCACCGAGCCCTATTATTCGGCAGACTCGGCTGTCGGCTCGACCGGCGCGCTCGACATTGCCATCGCCAGCACCGGCCGCGTCACGGCGATCGCCCGCAACGGTGATTCCGTCACGGGTGGCAATCTCGTCCAGACCGGCGGCGGCGACCTCACGATCCATGTCGGTGGCGCGATCAATCCCGCCAGCGTCTATGCCGTCTCCGAATCCGACGCCAGCGGCACCGTGACCAACCTGCGCGGCGACATCACCGTGGTTGCTGGGTCGGTCGGAATCATCCAGCCGACCTATGGCGGATCCGGCCGCTCGATCTATGTCGATCCGCGCGCCGCCGACCCGCTCGAGCCCTATTCGGCGATCGCGAGGGGCGGCTTCATCCTGGCGCCGGGCGACGGCGCCGCGTCGGTGACGACGCGTGGCGATCTGGTGCTGCAGGGCGCCAGCGATGCCGGCCGCGTGGTCGTGCTCGACCCCGTGCTCGCGCCTGGCGGCGCGACCGTGCAGACCGGCTTCAGCCTGTGGCGGCCGACAACATCCATCGCCCTGTTCTCCTCAGGCAGCGACATCTCTCCCTTCTTCGAGATCGGCTCGTTCAGTTGGAATGGATTCGACTCGAACAATAAGGCTGTCGCCGGACGCAATCTGCTGCCGCCGATCTTCACCGCCAATGCGGCGAGCGGCTCGATCTACTACTCGCCGCGCTCGAGCACCTACCGCGATCCTTTCGAGCTCGCGCCTTCCCCCGTGGGACAATTCGAACTTCTCGCAAGACAGTCGATCATCGGCGAGGGCGGCGTCTACGATCAATACGAGCAGGTTCCGAATCCGGGATCGACGCCGATCCTGATGTCGGGCGCGGATGCCGGCCCCAACACGATTTCCAACCCGTTCAAGGCCGCCTTCGTCGCGACGCTCGCTGATGGCTCGACGATCGACAACTCGGCCTACCCGGCATACGGAAATGGCAGTCCCAACTATCAGCGGCTGATCGCCTATGGTCCCGACACGGCGACGGGCGTGCTTCATGCCAACGATCCCAATCCGGCGCTGATCTACGCCGTCAACGGTGACATCGTCGACGTGTTGTTCGGCGCGGTCGCCGACTTCAGTTCTTCTCTTGGCAACATCCCGGGAATGCCGTCGCGCTGGTATCTCGCGGCCAAGCCGGCCCGCATCATGGCTGGGCGCGACATCACCGGCGTCGGCAGCCCGCTCGCCGAGCGGATGCCCACCATCAACGACGCCAGCTATTACGCCACGCTTACGACCGGGCTCATGTTCAACATCGCGCCCGAAGACGTCTCGCTGGTCAGCGCCGGGCGCGACATCATCTACCTCAACCAGCGCGTCACCGGGCCCGGCACGCTGCTGGTCCAGGCCGGACGGAATCTCTACCAGGCCGATCGCGGCAGTCTGGAGAGCCTCGGCGTGGTCCTCAACGTCGACCAATCGAACCGCAACGGTGGCGCCGGGATCACGGTGATTGCGGGCGCAGGGGCAGCCGGACCTGATTATGCGGACTTCGCGCGGCGCTATTTCGATCCGGCGAATGCGCTGGCGCCGGGGCAGATCCTTCTGGGCAGTGGCAAGGTGGCCAAGACCTATGACGAGGAGCTGTTTACGTGGCTCAAGCTGCGCTTCGGCTATGCCGGCGCAAAGGACGGCGCCCTGGCCTATTTCCTGGGTCTCCCATCGGATCAGCAAGGCGTGTTTGTCCGTCAGGTCTACTTCGCAGAACTGAAGGCGGGCGGGCGCGAGTACAACGATCCGTCGAGCCGCCGCTACCAAAGCTATCTGCGCGGCCGTGAGGCGATAGCGGCACTGTTCCCGGACAAGACTGCGAATGGCGCGCGGATCGACTATGCCGGCGACATCACGATGTACGGAAGTTCGGGAATTCACACCAATTTCGGCGGCGCCATCGAGGTGCTGACCCCGGGCGGCAAGACCCTGGTCGGTGTGGAAGGCGCCAATCCGCCGGGCAGCGCCGGCATCCTGACGCAAGGCTCCGGCGACATCGACATCTACTCGCTTGGCAGCACGCTGCTGGGTCAGAGCCGCATTCTCACGACCTTCGGCGGCAACATCCTGGTCTGGTCGGCGGAAGGCGATATCAACGCCGGCCGCGGCGCCAAGACGACAGTGGTCTACACCCCGCCGCGGCGGGTCTACGATCAGTATGGAAATGTCACGCTGTCGCCCTCTGTGCCGTCGACCGGTGCCGGCATTGCGACGCTGAACCCGATCCCGGAAGTCCCGCGCGGCGACATCGATTTGATCGCGCCGCTCGGGACCATCGACCCCGGCGAGGCCGGCATCCGTGTCTCGGGCAACATCAACCTTGCGGCGCTGCGGATCCTCAATACCGCGAACATCACCGTGCAGGGCACCACCACCGGCTTGCCGACCGTGCAGGGTCCGCCGGTCGGGGCGCTGACGACCGCCTCCAATACCGCCGCCGCCACCCAGCAGGCCGCGCCGCCGCAGCAGCAGAACAACGACCGTCCCTCGGTCATCATCGTCGAAGTCCTGGGCTATGGCGGCGCCGATGACAGTCCGGACAACTCCGATAAGCGGCGCCGCGATCGCGGCAGCGATGACGAGCGTGTCCAGAATCCCGCGAGCCCGGTGCAGGTGGTCGGTTCCGGCGTGCTGACGCAAGCGCAACGGGAGAAATTCACCCCGACGGAGCTTCGTCAGTTCGATGAGGAATAGCAGTTTGGGAGGGGATGGAGCGCCGACGCGGGGCTGATCTGAACACGGAGCAGGTTGTCCAAGCAGGCCGGGTTCCTCATGACCGGCCCGCTGGACCCGGCGGCCAGACATTTCGTATCCACTGCTCTTCACGGTGGAACCAGCGCGTTCGTCGCGCGTTGGAGTGCTCGGTTGATGGAGTGGTTTCTCGCACCATCCCGCGCCAACCGTGACGAGTGCCGATAAAGACCAAAGCCAGGGGTGACAGGCGTCCGACGGGACCGACGTTTCAATGGTTGAGGGTCCAAAGGCCAGGGTCCAAACGGCCAGTGCAAAGCGAGCATCAACCCTGCGGCAGCCGCCAGTCTGTCCGCAGCTAACTGGCAAGGTAAACAAGTCAAAGCCGGCAGGCTTTGGGGACCACCGGTCGCACCGGTGGTCCTTTTCGTTCCAGGCCTGCTCTGCGGGATTGCAGCGTCCTCGGCTTTCGGTCGCTTTCAGCGAACCCGCCGCGATCTCGCAAGGCTGAGGGGTTGTTGATCAAGGCCAACTTTCCGCCATTGGAATAAAGTCGCGAATATCCGCCATATGTTGGTATCCCATCCCAATTCCTGCCGTTCTCGCCCGGGAATTTGAGAAATTCGCCGACTTCTGACTCGCTATCCTGCGAGGTCGGAGAAGCGCCGAGGCAACAGAAATGCAGTCGTCACGATCCACCGTGCCGCACAAGGGCGGCCTTGCCCGCCGTATCGACCTCACGACCCTGCGGCTTTTCATTGCCATCTGCGAGGAAGGCAATTTGACGCGCGCGTCGCAGCGGGAAGCAATCGCGCCTTCCGCGGTCAGCAAGCGCATGCACGATCTCGAACAGGCGCTTGAGGTTTCCTTGTTCGAACGTCTCCCCAATGGAATGGCGCTGACACCGGCCGGGGAGTCGCTGCTCCATCACGCGCGGGTCACGCTGCTCAATGTCGAGAAGATCGCAGTCGATATGGCCGAGCACGCGCGCGGTGTGCGCGGACACGTGCGGATGCTGGCCAATCTGTCGTCGATCGTCGAATTCCTCCCCGACGACCTGCCTGGATTTTTCCGCTCTCACGAACTGGTGCGGCTCGACCTGCAGGAGCGCCCCAGCGCCGAAGTCGTTCGCGGTGTCGAGCAGGGCATTGCGGAGATCGGCATCTGCTCGGCTGACGTCGCGACCCGCGGCCTGCAGCGCTATCCCTATCGAAAAGATCGCCTGGTCATCGTGGTGCGGTCCGATCACCCGCTTTCGGGCGCAGCAGGCGTGTCGTTTGCCGATACGCTGGACTACGACCACGTCGGCCTGTTTGCCACCAGCTCGATCTATCTCCGCTCGCAATACACCGCGCAACAGATCGGAAAGTCGATCCGGTTGCGGGTCCACGTGCCGGGATTTGATGCCGTCTGCCGAATGGTGCAGGCCGGGATGGGGATCGGCTTGATTCCGGACCGTGCGTTCGAAGTTTTGAGTCACGGCATGGATTTGTCGGCAGTCGGACTGTTCGACGACTGGGCGGACCGTGAGCTGGTGCTGGTTGCCCGCGACCGCGCCGGACTTTCGGCAACGAGCCAGTTGATGCTCAATCATCTGCTGTCATCCAGCGGTACGACCCACTGAGGGTTCGGGCCTCGCGGCTGTTCGCCGTTCGCGAACGCGCCTTCATCAATGGATATTGGACTTAACACCCGGGCGGCAGCATCACCTCGACAAAACAAAGTGTCGAGGAACGCCAGACGTGAACGGGCCGCTATCCGGAATTCGAGTCGTTGAACTGGGAAGTCTCATCGCCGCGCCGTTCGCGGCGCGGATGCTTGCGGAGTTCGGCGCAGACGTCGTCAAGATCGAACAGCCAGGCAGCGGAGATCCGCTTCGTACCTGGCGAAGGCTGCATCAGGGGACGTCGCTCTGGTGGTATCTGCAATCGCGCAACAAGAAATCGATCGCAATCGATCTGAAGTCGCCGGAAGGGCGAGCCGTGGCGCTTCGCCTTGCAGCGCAGGCGGATGTCGTCATCGAGAACTTCAAGCCCGGCGGCCTTGAGAAGCTCGGCCTCGGCTGGGAGGTGTTGTCGGCACTCAATCCGGACCTGACGCTGGTGCGCATCTCCGGCTATGGGCAGACCGGCCCCTATCGCGACAGATCCGGGTTCGGTGCGATCGGCGAAGCCATGGGCGGACTGCGCTTCACCACCGGCGATCCGGAGAGCCCGCCGGCCCGCGTCGGCATCAGCCTCGGCGACAGTCTGGCTTCACTCCATGGCGTGATTGGCGCCCTGATGTCGCTGCTCCGGGTCAAGACCGGTCAGGGCAAAGGGCAGGTCGCCGATGTCTCGCTCTACGAGAGCGTGTTCAATTTGATGGAAAGCCTGGTGCCGGAATACGACCTCATGGGTCATGTCAGGACCCGCACCGGCGGCGCCCTGCCGGGCATCAGTCCCTCCAATACCTATCCAAGCTCCGATGGCCGCCATGTCGTCATCGCCGGCAACAGCGACGCGATTTTCAAGCGGCTGATGCGGGTCGTCGGCCGGCCGGATCTTGCCGGCGATCCGGCGCTTGCCAACAACGACGGACGTGTGCGCAGCAACGAGCTTCTCGATGCCGCCATCGCCGCGTGGACCTCGCAGCGAACGATGGATGAAATTCTCTCCGCGCTGGATGCGGCGGATGTTCCCGCCGGCCGAATCTATTCGGTCGCCGATATCGTCGAAGATCCGCATTACGCCGCGAGAGACATGATCCTCCCCACCGAGCTGCCGGGCGACATCACCGTGAAAATGCCGGGCATCACGCCAAAGCTCCACGATACGCCGGGTGCGGTCAGGTGGCCCGGCCCGACGCTCGGTCAGCACACGAATGAGATTCTGGTAGCGCTCGGCTTTACCAAGACCGATATCGCGCGGCTGCGCCGGGCTGGGGCGGTGCAATGAAGATCGTGCCGCCGGACATCTTGATCCAGGAAGTCGCGCCGCGGGACGGTCTGCAGATCGAGCCGAAATGGGTCACAACCGACGCCAAGATACGATTGATCAATTCGTTGTCCGCAGCGGGTTTTGGTCGCATCGAGGTTTCTTCGTTCGTTTCTCCAGCGGCGGTGCCCTCGCTTCGTGACGCGGCCGAGGTATTCGCCGCTATCGAGCGGCGTCCCGGGACGATCTACACCGCGCTGGTGCCCAACAGGATGGGCGCCGAACGCGCCCTGGCAGCGCGCGCCGACGAGCTCAATTTCGTGATGTCGGCGAGTGAAACGCACAACCTTGCGAACATGAACATGACGCATGAGCGCTCGCTCGCGTCGTTAGCCGAAATCGTCAAGCCGGCGCATGCGTGCGGCGCTTTGGTCAATGCCACGGTCGCAACCGCATTCGGTTGTCCGTTCGAGGGTGCGCAGCCGTTCGACAAAGTATTGGACATCGTCAAGCGGTATCTCGATCTCCGGGTCGGCGGCATAACGCTCGCCGATACGACGGGCATGGCAAATCCCGGCCAGGTGGCTCAGCTGGTCGCGGAGGCCTTGCTGCTGGTTTCTTCCGAGAAGCTCACGCTTCATTTTCACAACACGCGCGGCCTGGGGCTCGTCAATGCCCATGCGGCCTACGACACCGGTGCGCGCCGCTTCGACGCGGCGCTGGGTGGCCTCGGCGGATGTCCGTTCGCACCGGGCGCCAGCGGCAACATCTGCACCGAGGACCTGGTCAATCTCTGCCATGAAATCGGTCTGAGGACCGGTCTCGATTTGCAGCGCCTGATCTGCCTCTCGAACCGATTGCCCGGACTGGTCGGACACGACGTGTCGGGGCAGGTCGCAAAGGCCGGCCGTCCCCGGGATCTGCATCCCGTCCCGGAGCGATTACGCCGCTCCGTCTGAGCAGAACAAGCAAATATCAAAAACATACAGGAGGAAATCATGACCATGGCCACGGCGTCAGCCGCCGATCTCGACACTGGTATCACAGAACAGCAGGTCATCAGAAAGATCGCGTGGCGGCTGATGCCGCTGATCATCGTCTGCTACTTCTTCGCGTTCTTCGATCGCGTCAATATCAGCTTTGCCAAGACGGCGCTGCAGGCCGATCTCGGCCTGAGCAATACGGCCTACGGGTTCGGCGCGAGCCTGTTCGTCGTCGGCTATGTGCTGCTGGAAGTGCCGAGCAACATGCTGCTGTATCGCTTCGGTGCTCGACGCTGGATCGCCCGCATCATGATCTCCTGGGGCCTCGCGACGGCGGCGATGATATTCGTCAAGAGCGAATGGCAGTTCTACGCGCTGCGTTTCGTGATCGGCGCCATGGAAGCCGGTTTCGCTCCGGGCATTCTCTATTATTTGACGCTTTGGTTTCCGAAGTCGCATCGCGGGCGCATGACCTCGGTCTTCTTTCTTGCAACCGCATTCTCAGGCATCGTCGGCGCGCCGATCGCAGGCCTCATCCTCAACTATCTGAACGGAGTACATGGTTTGGCGGGCTGGCAATGGCTGTTCCTGGCCGGCGGTCTTCCGTGCGTGGCGCTTGGGCTGGTCGTCCTGCTTCGGTTCGATGACGACATCGAGCAGGCCAAGTGGCTGAGCCGCGACGAGCGCAACCTGATCTCCGTCCAGTTGGACCGCCAGAGAAGCGAGATCGGCGAACGTTCGTTCGGCCAATCGTTGCTCATGCCTGGCGTTCTCTTGCTCGGCTTCATCTACTTCCTGATCCAGATCGCATCCTATGGGCTCAATTTCTGGGCTCCGGACCTCATCAAGACGGCGGGCGGAGGGAGCGCAGCCGCGATTGGCTTCCTGACAGCCGTCCCCTACATCTGCGGCGCCATCACCATGCTGGTGGTCGGGCGATTTTCCGATGCGTCAGGCGAGCGCCCGAAATTCGTTGCGGGGCTCATTCTGGCAGCGGCGATCGGATTTCTTGCTACCGGCTTTTTCGACCACAACGTCGTATTGCTGGTCAGCGCGCTCGCCATTCTCGGCGGCGGCGTGGTCGCGGCGATCCCGACCTTCTGGACGCTTCCGCCGAAGATCCTCGCCGGCGCCGGCGCCGCCAGCGGAATCGCACTGATCAACACGTTGGGTCAGGTTGGCGGCATCGTCAGCCCGGTCATGGTCGGTTCGGTCAAGGATCTGACCGGCAGTACGACGCTGGCGCTCTACGTTATCAGCGCGCTCTGCGTGTTTTGCGCGATACTCCTGCTGACGGCGCTGCCGCAAGGGCTTAGATCGAAGGACTTGCCGCGAGCTGAATAGGCGGCCGGTATCGAGGCCAAGGCAAATGCGCTGGACGCAGCGATTGCCGAACGACATGAAGTCAAGTCTCCGCCCGAACCTGCGGCGTCAAGGGCCGTCTGATCCTGATCAGGTCTGGTCAGGATCGGACAGATGTCGCTAAACTGAGTCCAACGTAAAGCTGGTCGGCGGTAACTCGGTTATCCTGCCTGTCGAGTGCAGCGATTATCTGCTGAATTTGGTCCGGCCGTACTTGAGAGTGCTATCGCATGCCCATCGGCGAACTCTTCATCCTCGGCTTCTTCGGCAAGACCGTTCCGGCGTGGCTGAAGCAATTCGCCGGGCGCTACGGCCTCGGCGGGGTGATCCTGTTCGACTATTCCTGCCGGACGCAACAATACGACAACAATATTGAAACTCCGGAACAGGTACGGAGCCTTTGCGCGGAAATTTCCGCGCTGCCATCCGGTCCGCTGGTGTTCATCGACCAGGAGGGCGGGCTCGTGCGGCGGTTGAAGGAGAGCCGCGGCTTTGCACCCTTGCCGAGCGCGAAAGAATTCAATCGTCTCGCGCCGCACGAAAAACGCGCCATCCTGGCTGCGAGCTTCGCCGAGATGCGGCGGCTCGGCATCGGCTATGATTTCGCGCCGGTCGTCGACGTCGATTACAACTCCGATAATCCCAATATCGGCCGGATCAAGCGGTCGTACTCTGCCGACATTGCCGAGGTTGAGGCCAACGCGCTGCTGGCAAGCGAGGTCGCGCGCGAGCAGCGCATCGGCCTTTGCCTGAAGCATTTTCCCGGCATCGGCGGCGCCGTCGTGGATTCACATCAGGAGTTCATGGATATTTCCGGTGCGCTGCGGCCCGAGCAGGAGGAGTTGTTTTATTCGCTCGCGCCGAGAATGTTTGGCGACGCGGTGCTCGTCAGTCACGCCATCGTCAGCCAATGGGACAGGGATCGCCCGATGACCTTGTCGGCTGCGGGCTTGGGCCGCCTGCGCAAGCGCCTGCCCGATACGCTCCTGATCTCCGACGATATGCAAATGCAGGGGTTGCAGAAGGCGCTCGGTACACGTGAAGCCAGCCTGCAGTCGCTGAAAGCCGGCATCGACATGCTCTGCATCGGCAACAACCTGCTTGATCAGGAGCAGGAAATGGCCGGGATCGCCGAATGCATCAGGGAGGGCTTGCGCGACGGGAGCCTGTCGGCTGCCGCGATCGAAAGATCGATCGCGCGGGTCGCCGGGCGCAAGGCGCTCGTCGCGGCTGCCGGGTAGACGTGATCGCGACCGAAGCTATTGCGCCTTCTCGTGCGCGGCGATGCCGACCGCCTTGTAGTCATAGGTCGGATAGAACTCGGTGCGATAGCTGCCCCAGGCGGTGTTCTCCAGGATGCGGTTGACCTCGCGCAGTCGCGACGCCGGCAACCGCAACGTCACCACTTGTCCGATCCCCATCATCACATACCAGCTCACGACTTCGACGCCTTCGGGCGGAAACGCCTTGTAATAGCCCTGGCGCTGAAGCTGCGCGTTGAGTTCGCTCAGGGGGCGCGACTGATCATGCTTGAGGAAGACGGTGAGCAGCACGGCATTGTCGGCCGTTGGCGCAGCGTTCTCCGCGGGCGCCGGCGCGGTTTGCGCCGCAACACCGGAGCTGAACGCCAAGGCGCCGGCCAGCACGGCCATCGCCATCCATGATCTCGTTGTTTGCGGCATCGCCGCCTCCATTTTTGAATCTGCCGGATGATTTCGAGGCCTCGATCATCGCGAGGCCGTCTGGAACTGTACATCGGAATTGCGACATGGCGGCGCGCCCCCGTGGCTCCCGCCCCGTATTTCCACGGCCGAATGTGAAGCAGGTCACACGCATACGCCATGAGCTGCGCTATTCACGGCCGATTAAAGCCCGCCCAGAGCGCAAGGATTGCATTCGATGAGTACGCGGCGGATGGCATATTGGTGGTTCCGGTTTGTCACCTCGGGACGATTTCTGGAAAAATTCCTCAAACTGCGACGCTCCTGATGTGTCGCGGCGATATCCCGCTGCGACCTCCCTTCGGCCGACCCGGCCCAGTACCGGGCGGCCTGTAATGCCGGAGTGCGGGCAGGCGCTATTAGGAAATTAAATGAGATTACCGTGAAAACACGGAGCAGGGGTGCCACGTCGTCCAGCATGCGCGCTTGAGTTTCGGTCCAGAATGGCCGATTTTGATGCGATTTTTGGCTATTTCAGCATTTTGGCGACACGCGCTAACGGGTTCCACCGTATTCTTACTGGCCAGGAAATTAACCATCAACGCGAGTGGAACCGATAAAATAATTATATGTCGGGACAAGCCGGTGATTCGCACGTCGCTAAGTGGATGGAACGCATCGCGCCTCGCGAAGACCATCTCGACTTCGTCCCGTCGACCGCGGAGCGCTCCCGGGCTGCGGAAGAGGCAGGCGCTGCGATCGCCCGGCAGCTGAACGGACCGCTGACGGCGCTGCTGCTTTACATGAATGAGATCAAGCAGCACAGCCATCAACTTTCCCAGACGCCCGGCAACCGGATCTACCTGCAACAGGTAGTGGAGAACGCGCTCCAGCAGACCGAACGCGTCTGCGCCCTGGTAAAGCAGATGTCGGACAATCATGCAGCCCAAGCTTCCGATGCCGATGGCAAGCAGGAAAAGGACGGCCAGACCGATCGCAGGAGGGATGGTTTCCGCAAGCCGGGCGTGATGTTCGCCCCCGAGGCCGGCCAGAAGCCGCTGACCAAGCGCGAGCGCGAGGTGCTGAGCCTCATCAGCGAAGGTTGCTCCAACAAGCAGGGCGCCTTGCGGATGAACATCAGCCCAAGGACGTTCGAGAGCCATCGCGCCGAGGCCATGCGCAAGCTAGGGGCCCGCAACACCGCGGATCTCGTTCGCAAGGCGCTGCTGCAGTCTGCCTGATTTTTCCGGAAGCGATGTGCGGGGTTGGCCGAGCGGCGTTGCAGTGTCGATATATCGGATTTGGGTAAATTGGATTTGAGCGCCTCTGCGAGACCGCCCGTTCTGTCGCTCAGCTGAAATCGTCCGAGTGCGGGCGCATGCGCGGTGCGGGTCGCAAGACGACGGTCTCCTTCGGCTCTTCCGGGATCAGCGTGATCGTCCAGGCCGCCGGTACACTCGACTTGTTTTGCACGATCGAGCGAACGTGGCCGGTGACCGCCGACCCGGCCGAGCGCACGGTCGCGGTCCGGCCATTGAACTGGGCGATACGAAATCGCCGCACTTCCTTCTGATCGATCGTTTCAAATGTGAACATGAGGGCGCTCCCTGGTCCACGCAACTATCGTCAGTCAACGTTATCCGGAGGTGAACATCTCAAACCGTAGAAGTACGGCTAATCGCGCGTCTCGCTGAGCGCGAGCAAACCGTCCGGATGTTGAAAAGAATTTTCGTAAGGCTCGCCGACAAAAATGTCGTCGTCTCAACGGCGGCTGATGGTCGGATGCGGGTGGCGGACTCGCGACGGCGCGCTTGCCGCGATGACGTCAGCCGGCTGCGTCGGGGAATACCGCTTCCATCTTGGTCTTCAGCGTCGCGGCGTTGAACGGCTTGACGATGTAATTGTTCACACCGGCCTTCTTCGCCGCGATGACGTTTTCGGTCTTGGATTCCGCCGTGATCATGATGAACGGCGTCTTTGAGAATTCGGGGCTGGCGCGAACTTCCCTGAGCAGGTCGTAGCCGGTCATCGGCTCCATGTTCCAGTCGGAAATCACGAGGCCGTATCGCTTGGTCTGCATCTTGGCAAGCGCCGAGGATCCGTCGCTGGCTTCGTCGACATTCTCGAACCCGAGCTGCTTGAGAAGGTTGCGGATGATGCGGATCATGGTGCTGTAGTCATCGACCACCAGGATCGGCATCGACAAGTCAAAAGCCATGTCCATACTCCGCGCAGACAGCGAGCCGCCGAACAAAGGTGAATGCGCGTGGCATACGAAAGATTTTCGATGCTTTCCCGACCCCGCACCCGTCAGCACCGCGACAACTATCAGGGCTCCTTGAACAGCGCGTTAATTCCGGCCCGGCGGAATCGCTGCAAGCTCGGCGATTGGTCGTAGTTCTACGGTGAGATGCCGCCGCTGTCGCAATCTTCACGCGCGGCGGTGATGGGATTCCTATCATAGATCGGGAAGCGGCCCGGTCTCGGGCACGGAGCGATCACGCGGCCGCGCAATGGATGCGCGGATGCAACAGCCGCGTGTACTGCGACTTGACCGTCGCGTAGCACTCGCACGAAGTCTTGACGAGCCCGTCCAGGTTGGTGATCTCGATATGCCCGCGGCTATAGTGGATGAAGTTCGCCTGCTGCAGCGTATTGGCCACCAGCGATACGCTGTTGCGCCGCGCGCCGATCATCTGCGCCATCGATTCCTGAGTGAGGACGAGCTTGTCGCTGCCGGAAAGGTCGCGCACGTGCAGCAGGCATCGCGCCAGCCTGGACTCCACCGTGTGCGAGGCGTTGCATCCGGCGGTTTGCTGGATCTGCGCATAAACGGCGAGGCCGTGCCGCGCCAATGTGGCGCGCAGCGTCGGGCTTTGATCGGCGACGCTGCGAAGCTGGTCGACGTCGATCGTCGAAGCCGCGCCGGGCACCAGCACCACGGCGGTGTTCAGCGCAACGGCGTCGCCGAGCGCGGAGAACGCGCCGAAGACGCTGTCGCGGCCGACCATCGCGATCTGGACATGCTCGCCGCGCGCAAGCTTGACGACGAGCGAGATGACGCCCCGGTGTGGAAGATATGCGCGCTTGAGTGTTTCGTCGACTTCGACCAGCACCATCCCAAGGTTGAGGTCGGCGGTGCGCAGATGCGGGCGGATCAATTCGAAATCATCCGCAGTCAGCGACGACAAAAATCCATTCGGTGAACGAGGGGCTGAATCCAAAGCTGTCTCCTGCCTTACGGGCAAAGCCGTCTCTGGGCGCCTGGCTACGTGCAATCACAGGATGATCCTTGCGCATATTCTTGGCAAGATAAATTGGCAAATGGGCGCAGGTGCACTTCGCCTCACCAAGCCTTTCCGCGGCGTGAAGCGCACGCGGTCGGGCTGCTGCGCTCACGGTGGCTCTTCGCCCGGTGCCTTTCAGCAGCCGGGCGCGGCCCGGCATGCCAAGCACGCGCGCCATGATGGGGGCGCGCGTTGCGTCGCGCGCAGATCGTCTGTGCAAGGAATTTCCGGGTGAGCGGCAACGCCTCGCAGTCGCACGAACGCCAAGCGCAATGTCAAGCCGGCCGGCCGAGATGCATTGCATGCGGCACGAATGTTTGAGGGCAAGGCCGCGCCTCGGGCCGCCGCGCCCGACTTGAATTGGGTTGCGGGGTCCGTTCCCATCCACATTGCAGGACAGACGGGTCCGCCGGCTTTGCAGCCGAACTTTATATAACATATTGATTCAAAATGATAAATTTATTGGCCTGATGGAGGGAAGGTCGTTGTTTAGCAGAAGGGGCACGCAAAGTGTGTTCCGCCCGCCGGCGTCGTGAATTGAGTTGTCGGAACAACAGGGCAGTCCGGACCCTGGGCCCCGTGAGGGGGAGTGAGCTGATTGCGGCGTTAGCTGCTGAACTGCGCGACACAACATCTGCCGCCTGGGGCCTGCGCGGCGCCACGTGCTGCCTGCGCATGCCGTCCAGGTGGTGCTCGCGTCTTCAACGCGTGCCGTGCTCGAACTCCGCGGCCGTTACCTCGGCATCACCAAGTCGAACTAGGTCGGCGGCACGTGCGCGCAATGGATTAGAGACCTGCATTTAGAGACGCGCATTTAGAGACCTGCATGATGGATCGCGATGCCGCATTCATCGCAGAAAAGGCCTGCACCGCCGCGATGGGGAAACGCGTCCTGCGCCGCTAACACTCTGTTTACCATAAATCGCTTTCGCCAGGATTTTCTCGATCTCGCGTATTTGTACGCGGCATCAAGTTAACCAATGGGTAGTGCACGGCAGCCAGTGTGGCGCAGTCGCCGAATGAAAGTAGCGGCGTCGCGTCAATCGTGTTCATCCAGAAGGATATGAGTCATGTCAGGTATTGTTCTCTCCGCGTCGGTTCGCCAGAACCTCCTCTCGCTGCAGTCGACCGCTGATCTGCTCGCCACCACGCAGAATCGCCTTGCCACCGGCAAGAAGGTCAACACGGCCCTCGATAACCCGACCAACTTCTTCACCGCGCAGTCGCTCGATTCTCGCGCCGGTGACATCAACAATCTCCTCGACGGCATCGGCAACGGCGTGCAGGTGCTGCAGGCCGCCAACACCGGCATCACCTCGCTGCAGAAGCTGGTCGATACCGCGAAGTCGATCGCCAACCAGGCGCTGCAGAGCGCGGTCGGCTATTCCACCAAGTCGAACGTCTCCGCGACGATCACCGGCGCCACCGCAACCGACCTGCGCGGCACCAACAGCTACACCAGTTCCGTTGCGAGCAGCAACGTGCTGTACACGGGTGCGGCCGGCGGCTCGACGGCAGCTACGTCTACCAAGCTGATCGGCGGTGTCGGCGGTTCGGTCGCGTTCGGTGCGCTGAAGAACAACAACACCACGTCGGTCGCGATCACCGCCAGCACCAAGCTCGCGGAAGCCGCCAGCGGTACGTCGGACGGCCTCGCTGCAACTATCGCCGCGACCGGCCTTGACGGCAAGAGCATCACGGTCAACGGGAAGACGATTTCGTTTACGGCTGCGGCTCCCCCTCTCGCCGCCGCGGTACCCGCCGGATCGGGCGTGCTCGGCAACGTCGTGAACGATGGCAGCGGCAATTCGACCGTTTACCTCACTGCCACGACTACTGTTGGCGAAGTCCTGAGTGCGATCGACCTCGCCAGCGGTGTCCAGACCACCACCAACGCCAACGGCGTGGCGGCAGCACCCTCGGCTGCTTCCAACACCCAGGCCTCCAGCGTCACGGCTGCGGGTGAACTGGCGATCTCGTCGACCGGCGGCGGCACCACGTCGATCTCCGGCGCCAACGACATCCTGAAGTTCTTCGGCCTGACCAGCGCCACCGGCTCCAGCACCGGCACAGTCACCGTGGGCAGCGCGACGAGCGCCAACACCACGGCGAACCTGGTGCAGGATGGCTCGACGCTTAACGTCAACGGCAAGACGATCACGTTCAAGTCGGCGGTTCCTCCGGCGTCTTCGGCTGTGCCGGCCGGATCGGGCGTCAACGGCAACATCGTCACCGACGGTGGCGGCAACTCGACCGTCTACCTGCAGGGTGGAACGATCGCCGACGTGCTCAACGCCATCGATCTCGCGACCGGCGTCAAGACCACGGTCAACACGAACGGTAGCGCTGCGCTGTCGACGGCTCAGGGCGCCACGGCTTCCTCGATCGCCGCCAACGGCCAGCTGCAGATCAGCACCGGCACGGCCGCGGACCTCAACATCACCGGAACCGGCAATGCGCTGTCCGCGCTCGGTCTCGGTGGCAACCAGGGCTCGGCCGCCAGCTTCACGGCCACCCGCACCGCCCTGCCGGGCGGCGTCGCAGGCAAGACCTTGAGCTTCACTTCCTTCAACGGCGGTGCGGCGGTCAACGTCACCTTCGGCGACGGCTCCAACGGTACGGTCAAGACGCTGGATCAGCTCAATGCCGCGCTGCTGGCCAACAACCTCAGTGCGACGCTGGACTCGACCGGCAAGCTGACGATCTCGGCCACCAACGACTACGCGTCGACCACGATCGGTTCGACCCTGTCGGGCGGCGCGATCGGCGGCACGCTGACCACGGCGATCTCCTTCACCACGGCATCGGCCCCGGTTGCCGACGCTGCGGCGCAGACGGTTCGCGGCAACCTGGTGACCCAGTTCAACGGCATCCTGGCCCAGATCACCACGACCTCGCAGGACGCGTCCTTCAACGGCGTCAACCTGCTCGGTGGCGATCAGCTCAAGCTGACGTTCAACGAGACCGGCAAGTCGACCTTGAACATCACTGGCGTCAACTTCAACGCGGCCGGTCTCGGTCTGGCGAACCTCGTCAGCGGCACCGACTTCATTGACAACGCCGCCACCAATAAGGTGATCACCAACCTGAGCAGCGCTTCGACCCTGCTGCGCACGCAGGCTTCCGCCTTGGGTTCGAACCTGTCGATCGTGCAGATCCGTCAGGACTTCTCGAAGAACCTGATCAACGTGCTGCAGACCGGCTCGTCGAACCTGACGCTGGCCGACACCAACGAGGAAGCGGCGAACAGCCAG
>Ga0081540_1000473_pt1 | contig 39545 bp, 40 predicted proteins | sample TabmetS2T1R1_FD_71024 | JGI IMG/M metagenome (GOLD analysis project Ga0081540, IMG submission 71024) | Tabebuia heterophylla rhizosphere microbial communities from the University of Puerto Rico - S2T1R1 | ecosystem: Host-associated > Plants > Roots > Rhizosphere ...
CGGGGGCGCACGGCTGGTCGGCGCCGTCGTGGCACGCGTTGGGGATGACGAGCGACAGCGTCGGCGCGCTGTCGGCATCCTCCGTGTCGGGCAGCAGGCGCGACATGCCGGCCGTGTTGGCCGCGCAGTCGGGCGTGTCCACGACCGAGTGGAAGAACAGCAGCGGGTTGCGCGCCATCACCGGCTCGAGCGGGCCGCCGGGCGCCGGGTGGCGGCACGTGTCGGGCGGCTGGCCCGCGTCGGAGTCCTCCACGTAGGCGCGCCACGTCTTGCCGACCGCCGTGAGCTGGCCAGGCAGCGTGTCGACGTCCTTGGCGAACACGCAGCCGGTCCTGGCCTTGAGGTCGACGTCGTTGTAGGCCGGGCAGTTGCCGCGCTGCTCCGCGGTCGGCCGCTGGCCGCTGACCATGGCGATGAGGTTCGCCAGGCCGCCGGGCAGGTTCGGCTTGTAACCGGAGAGCAGCAGCCCCTTGGGCCGCAGCGTCCCCGACAGGTACGGCATAGGCGAGGGGTTCGCGAGCGCCTCGTCCATCGTGTGGCCGGTGAGGGCGAGGACCCAGGCGTGCTTGATCGCGGCGTCGGGCTTCTTGCCCGTCGCGACGCTTGCCAGCTCCTTGCCGTCCTTGTCGAGGAAGCGCGCGGTGCCGTCGGTGCCGCTGGTCACCAGCAGCCGACCATCGGCGAGCGGCACCACCGCATGGCCGCGCTGGATCGTACCGATCGACGTCACCTTGCCCGAAGCGAGATCGACCTCGGTGACGGTATTGCCGCGCGCGACATAGAGATGCTCGCCGGCGGCATCCACACGTGCATAGTCCCAGCTTCCGTCCGGGCCCGCGATCGATCCGGTGACGCCGTAGGAAGGGTCGGCAGGACCCGCGGCGGCGATGCAGAGCAGGGCGGCAAGCACGGCAATGGACGGACGCATGGGTGATCTCCTGCCTCGATGCGGCGGTCTCTGCGCCGAACGCCGCCCGCGTGCCAGCCGTCGCGCGGGACATTGGGAAAATACAATGAAGCGCGCGCCGGCCTCACGCTCTAGGGAAAGGCCATGCACATCCTTCTTGCCGAGGACGACAGCGAGACGGCGGGCTTCATCGCGCAGGGGCTGGCCGATCTCGGCCACAGCGTCGCGCTCGTCGCCGACGGGCCGGACGCGGTCCGGCGCGGGACCGCCGAGGCGTTCGACCTGATCATCCTCGACCGCATGCTGCCCGGGATCGAGGGACTGGAGGTGCTGCGCCGGCTGCGCGCGGCCTCGATCAGCGCGCCGACGTTGCGTTGCGCGTCGGCGCGGCGCCGGCGCTGTGCCGTGTCCGGGTGCACCACATCACCTCTGCTTGCTAAACGGAAAAACTTTCCGTATAGTTCCGGAATAGCTTTCCGTTTAACCCAGCGTACGGCATCCGACCGGTGCCGAGCACACAGGGAGAGAACTCATGCAGTACCGCACCCTCGGCCGGACCGGCATCCAGGTCAGCCCCTACGCCCTGGGCACCTTGATGTTCGCCACCGTGATGGGCAATGCGCCGGAGGACTCGGCCCGCATCATCGGCAAGGCCCTCGACGCCGGCATCAACCTCATCGACACGGCCGACGCCTACGGCGACTCCGAGGACGTCGTCGGCCAGGCCCTGGCAGGGCGCCGGGACGAGGTCGTGCTCGCCACCAAGTTCGGCCGCCCGATCGGGCAGGACCCTAACCACCAGGGCGCCTCGGGACGCTGGATCGTCACCGCGGTGGAGAACTCCCTGCGCCGCCTGCGGACCGACTATATCGACCTCTACCAGCTTCACCGCCCCGATCCCCGCACCGACATCGAGGAAACCCTCGCCGCGCTGACCGACCTGGTCCGCAGCGGCAAGGTCCGCGCGATCGGCGCCTCGCAGACCCCCGCCTCCGGCATCGTCGAGGCCCAGTGGGTCGCCGAACGGCGCGGCCTCGCGCGATTCCACACCGAGCAGCCGGCCTACTCCATCCTCAACCGCGGCATCGAGCGCGAGATCCTGCCCGCCACCCAGCGCTTCGGCCTGGGCACCCTGGTCTGGGGTCCGCTCGGCCAGGGCCTGCTCACCGGCCGCGTGCGCAAGAACCAGCGCAACGACCTGCGCCGGGCCGGCATGGTCCGCCACCTCACCGACGAACACCGCCTCGACGTCGTCGAACAGCTCATCCCGCTGGCCGAAGAGGCCGGGCTGCCCATGACCCACCTCGCGATGGCGTTCACCATCGCCCATCCGGGCGTCACCAGCGCGCTTCTCGGCGCCCGCACCATGGACCACCTCGACGGCCTGCTCGCCGGGCTGGACGTCGTCCTCACCGACGACGTCCTCGACCGCATCGACAAGATCGTCCCGCCCGGCACCGACGTCGGCGCCCTCGACCAGGCCTACCAACCCCCAGCCCTGGAGAACCCGGGCCTGCGCCGCCGCCCCCCGACCGCGCGCGCCGCGGCCTGACGTACTAGCAGCACGTAGAGCTCGTTTCACCAAGCTCTGAGGAAGCGCTGGCATCGGAGCCTCCCGCGGCGATCCAGTCGGTGCTCCGTCAACCGGCGCGACGTAGCCGTCGAGTGAGACGGACATCTTCAGGACCAGTGCGGCCATGCGCTGCTTCCTTCCCGGGATGGGACGATACGAGCAGCCATCGTCGAGCCGTGATCTGGCGCTCATCTCATTGGTCGATGCTGAACATGCCCTCGGGTACCCCGGCGATCTCGATCTGGCGCCAGATCGAGCGCTGCTGCGGGAGTTCGTGGTAGCGCCGCAGCGCGGCGAGGCCACCCAGCCAGCCGGTCCAGCCCGGGTACGGCGGGTTGGCGGGGTCGAACCCGCTCTCCACCACGGTGAGCCGGGTCTTGCCGTCCGAGCCTTCCAGCTCCCAGCTGTCGGTCATGCCGTCGGCGAACCGCAGCGTCGCCTTGCGGCCCGGCTCGAACTCGACGAACGTGGCTCCCCCGGGGTCCAGCTCGAACCCGCCCATCGCGAAGCGGCCGCCCACATAGGGCTCGATGTCAACGTTGGCGCCGAACCACCGGCAGAACTGCTCCGGCTGGGTCATCGAGTCGAACACCTCGTCCGGTGCCGCGTCGATCACCACGGAAGCACGCAGCTCGTTCGACGTGAAGTCGCACTTGGGCGTCAGCTCACGGCCGGCCAGATAGTCCGCCAGGTTGGCGATCGCCAGCGACCAGAACGTCGACAGCGCGCCACGGGCACCGGCCGCGTCGGCCAGCACCTCCGCGAAACTCGGCAGGTCGCTCTGGCTCAGCGTCACCAGCGTGCCGCCTTCGTCCTCGGCCAGCTCGAACTGCACCGTGGACTCGACACCGTCGACGGTCCAGGCGAACCGGATGGTGCGCTCGTCCACGTGCAGCACGCGCTGGTGCGGCTTGGCGCCGTCCGGCGTGAAGCGGCCCCAGAACTCGTACTTGCCGGGCAGGTCGACGTCGGCATGCTCGGCCAGCCACACGCGCAGCACGGCCGGGTCGGTCAGCGCCTCGTACACGACCTTCGGCGGGGCCGGAACGACCGCGCGCAAGCGCAGGTCAGGCTCGGTCATCGGGATCTCCCTTCGGATAGCAGGCGACGGCTAGGCGGAACGCGTCGCCCTCGGCACCGCCGTAGCGGGTGAACAGGTCCTGCAGCGTCTGCTGCAGCTCGTCGAGGAACGCCTTGCGCTGCTCCGGGCGCACCCGGATGTCTCCGGACACGCCGATCGAAGGCAGGTCCGGCCGGGTGAGGTCGAGCGCGGCGATATCCGCCTGGACGCCCTCCATCAGGTCGACCAGGTAGCCCAGGCTGAGCCGGTCGCGGGTCTGGCGCAGCCCGATCCGGCCCACCAGGCCCGGGGACAGCCAGTAGGACCGGCCGGCCGCCTGGTAGATCCCCTCGTGAATCCCGCGCACCCGGCGCTCGGCCACCTGGCGCACCAGGTCGGCCTCCAGCAGGCGCCTCACGTGGTAATAGACCCGCTGCGGGGTCCGGCCAAGCTCGACCGCCACCTCGGTGCACGACCGGGGATCGGCGAGCTGCCGCAGCACTTCGATCCGCTGCGGCTTGAGCAGGGCCTCAGCCTGCTCGATCTGGTCGAGGTAGACGACGTCCCTCATAACGAAAATCAGTTTTTACGTAAAAGATCCTTTTGTCAATGGTTCCCTGGCGAGACTGGGCGTTCCTTTCAGGGGCTGGCCAGTTAGGGGCGGGCCAGCATCTTCTCGATCTCCGCGATGGCCACTGCCGGTGTACGCCAAGATCGGGGGTTATCTCCAGGACGCCGCCGATGTCGAACACCACCGCGCGGATCACCATGCCGGAGCCTCCTCAGCGTCACCCGGTACCAGCCACCGATGCCAGGAGCGGTCCCAGGGGCACGGTCAAACGCGGGCGTGGCGATACGGTGAGGGGGTGGCTGGGCCGACGGTGGCGGTGCGCGGCATGCGGGTGGGCTACGGCAGCTTCGCGGTGCTCGAGGACGTGGACCTGACCGCGGCCGGCGGCGAGATCGTCGCGGTGACCGGGGTCAACGGCGCCGGCAAGTCGACGCTGCTGTCCTGCCTGGCGGGGCTGCACCGGCCGGCGGCCGGGGCGGTGACCGTGCTCGGCGGCCCGCCGCGCGACGACGCGGCGTTCTGGCGGGCGGTCGCCCTGGTCGCCGACGAGCCGACCTGGTATCCGGGGCTGAGCCTGCGCGAGCACCTGGAACTGGTCCGGCTGACCCACGAGCCGGTCCGGGGCTGGTGCCTGCCGGCCGGCGAGCTCATCGAGATGTTCGGGCTGGCCGGGCGGGCGGACGCGGTCCCGACCGACCTGTCCTCCGGCCAGCGGCAGCGGCTGTCGCTGGCCGCCGCGCTGGCCCGGCCCAGCCGGCTGCTGCTGCTCGACGAGCCGGAGCAGAGCCTGGATCCCGGGTTCCGGAAGGAACTGGCGGGCGTGCTGCGCCAGTACGCCGGGCACGGCGGGACCGTGGTCATGGCCACCCACGACCTCGACTTCGCCGCGGCCGCCGGGGCGCGGCTGGTGCTGATCTCCGAGGGGCGGGTGGCCACGCCCGGGAGCGTCCCGTGATCGCGCCGGCCGCCGCGGCCGGTCCGCCCAGGGTGACGGCGATCAGGTCGTTCATCCGCAGGCGGCGGCGCCGGCCCTGGTACGACTGGTACTCCACGGGCTTCGCCGTGGTGCTGGCCGTGATCTTGCTGTGGGACCTGCTGGCACAGCCGTTCGGCCGGCTGAACGGAGCGGGCAGTACCGGCGGGATCGGCGGGGCGGCGCCGGCTCAGGCGGTGGCGGGCGCGGCGCTCGTCATCGGGGCGGCGGCCGGGCTGCTCGTGCTGGCCCAGGCCCTCGGCCCGCTGGCGCTCTCCCCCGCCGACGCCGCCTGGCTGCTGCTCACGCCGCTGGACCGCCGGGACGTGCTGCGGCGGCCCGCGGCGGCGACGGCGGGGATCGCGGTCGCCGCGGGCGGGGTGCTCGGCGTGCTGGCGCTGGCCATGGCCGGTCCGTTCCTTCGGCTGCCGAACGGTCCGGGGGCGCACCGGGTCCCGGCGGCCTGGCTGCTGCTCTCCGCTATCGGCGGCGCCGGGTTCTTCGCGGCCGGCATGCTGACGGGGGTGCTGGCCCAGCCCTGGCCGCGATGGCGGGTCCGGCTGCGGGTGGCCGGGGCGGCCGTCGGCGTGGCGGCCACGGTGGGTGCGGTAGCCGGGGAACGCTGGACTGTCGTCTCGCGGGCGATCACGGACGGCTTCGCGAGGCTTGACACCGGGTCGTTCGGCCTGATCGCGATCGTGGCGGTGGCCGCCGCGGGCACCGCCGCGCTGCTGGTGCGGCGGATGCTGCCGCACTTCCCGGCCGGTGTGGTGCGGGCCGGCTCGGCGCGGGCCGGGACCGTGCTGCTGGCCGCGGCGTTCCTCAACGTGCCGCTGCTGACCTGGATCGCCGAGGACAGCCACTGGCGCGGCCGGCGGCTGCACTCGCGGCCCTGGCCGCGGCGGCCCGCCTTCGCGCCGCGGCTGGGGCCGGCCTTCGTGCTGGCCTGGGCCGACTGGCGGCGGCTGGGCCGCCGTCCCGCCGTGCTGGCCGCGCTGGCGGTCAGCGCCCTGGCCCCCGCGCTGACCGGGGCGGCCTTCACCGGGCGCGCGCACGGCTGGGTCACGGCAGCGGTGCTGCTGGCCGGGGCGATGGCGGCGGGCACTCAGGGCACCGCCGCCACCCGGCGCGACACCAACGACCCGGCGCTGCGGCGGCTGCTCGGCGTGGACTCCGAGGCCGCCCTGGCCGCCCGCGCCGTGCTGCCCGCGCTGCTCGGCGCCGCGTGGCTGGCCTTCGCGCTGGCGCTGCTCGCGCTGACCGGGGAACTGCCCGGCGCCCAGTGGCCGGTGCTGTGGCCGGTGCTCGGGCTGGCCGCCGGGCCCGGAGTGGCGGCGGCCGCGGTGCGGATCGCCCGCACCGCGCCGATCAACCCGGCGGACCAGGGTCCCGATGCCCCGGTGACGGCGCCGCCCTGGCTGCTGACCCGCGCGGGCAGCCTATTGCTCGGTGTGGCCGGGGCCTGGCCGACGCTGCGGGCCGTGTACGCGGGTCACGCGGAGGCCAGCACGTTCGGCGCTCAGGTGATCGTCGCCGCGGTCGTGCTGGGCGGCTACCTCATGCTCGCCGCCCGATCCGGCTCCTGACGGTTACCCGGCCCGGGCGGGTGGTCCGTGGCTGTGGAGCACCCTGGTCTTGTCCTTGTTCCACGCCGTCGTCGTGCCATCGGGGTTGACGACCAGGGTCCAGCCCCAGCGGTGGATGACCACCTGGTGATGGAACGGACACAGCAAGACACAGTCCTTGACCGACGTCGTGCCGCCATTGGCCTTGTGCTTCGTATGGTGCACCTCACAGGCTGACGCGGGCTGGCTGCACCACCCGGCCCACTGGCAGTGCCGGTCCCGGAGCATGACCGCGTTGCGGATGCCGGCCGGGACGGTCTCGGCGTACCCGATGTCCAGCGGCAGGCTCGGCCCGGCCAGCCGGGCCCCCAGCTGCCGGCGGCGCAGGAAGCTCGCCAGCCCGCCCGGGCCGGACACCAGGTCCACGGCCCTGCCGATGACCGCCTGCTCGAGCGCCGCCCAGGCCATGTCCCGCGCGCTATCGCGGCGCCGGGCGTCGAGTTCGACGCACAGCCGGACCAGGTCTTCCAGCGCGTCGACATTCACCTCGCCCGTCACGATGGGCGCCATGGCCGCATCGCAGGCGATCGCCTCGGCGGCGTCGCCGTCCAGCCAGGCGCCGTCGGACGCGCCGGTCTCGGACGCCCTGGCGCGGTGGGCAGCCCACTGTTCCCGGACGTGGGCGGTCCACTGGTCCTGCAGGGCGGAGCCGGCGTCGAGCAGCAGCAGGTCCTTCAGGGAGATGTGCGCCCAGGCTTTGACCGGCTGGCCGGCTCGCTCGGGCAGCAGGTTACTGGCGGCCAGACGGCGCATGGCCTCGGCCAGCGCATCGTGATACCGCTGGTCCTTGGTCCGGGTGTCCTCGGCTCCGGCTGGGGCGGCCAGCGCGTCCAGCACCCGCCCGACCAGCTCGGCGCATTCCGGCGTGAGATCTCCGTGCACGACGCCGGCGCCGCCGAACGTCGTGGCCAGCTTCAGGCTGCGATCGTCGAAGTCCCGGTCCGGGTCCTCATCGGGCAGCTCGGACCGGGCCCGCTCGTACATCTGCGCGAACAACGCGGCGAGTTCCTCCAGGCCCAGCCCGGCCGCCGCGGCCGCGATGAGGAGCTCGCCGGACTCCTCCCGGAACTTCTCCGGCAGCTTCCCGGTCCACAGGCAGATCAGCCGGCCCACCGATTCGGAGATCACTTCGGCGGCCAGCGCCGCCACGACGCGCGGATGGGTAACGACCCGCCTGGCCCACGCGGTGTGCCCGACCGCGGCGCCGCGCGTGATCCCGGTCCGGTGCATGAGCCAGGACACCGCGCTGTAGTCACCGTCGTCGGCATACCCCTGCCCGGCGGTGAACGCGGCCAGGAACCCGGCCCGGGCTGCGGTGGCGGCCGCGTGGTGCTGCTCGAGTTCGCGCAGGCATTCGGCCTGGGTTGCGGCGGGAAGCTGGGCGGCATCGGCGGCGGCCAGGTAACCCAGCCCGGCGCGGACCATGTCCAGCGCCTCACGGGCATTTGCCGGGGCCATATCCACCTGGTCACCTCCTCCACCCGGGACTGGTCGCTGCTGGCTGCGGTTCTCGTCCCTGGCGGGCAGGCTTCTAGGTTCTGAGTTCGATTCTACCGTCTGGCAATGACATTTTCCGGGAAAACCACGCTCCTCCGCGAAATCGGTACCAATGGTTGCGAAGGGGTTGACGGTGCCATGAGACAGTCAACGAATCAGGGCGCTGTTGCTCCAGGCCAGGCATGAGGGCCGGACAGATGCCGCTACCAGGCGCTTACGGGAGAAGCTGGTCGGTGAGGATCGACCTCAGCCACGTCTCGTAGCGCTCGCCGCTCCAGCCCCGGTCGGTGACGAGCAGGCCGTACACCTCGGGGGACGCCAGGGCGTGGATGACGTCGGCGGCGTCGCGCTCGCTGAGCCCGGGCCGCAGGGCGCCCGAACCAGCCAGGGAGCGGGCGATGCCCTGCTGGCCCTCGTGACGTTGCCGGGCGATCTCGGCGAGCAGCGCGGCCGCGTCCTGGTCGGACCGGGCCGCGTCGGCCAGGACGCGGTGAACGGGCCCGACGCGGGCCATGATCTCGCGGAGCAGCGCGGCGAACCCGGTCAGCTGGTTGGCCGGGTCCGCGTCGGACAGCAGGGCGCGGACCTGCGGGCGATCCGCCATGGGCATCGCCCGGTCGTCACCCCCGATGGAGACGTCGAGCAGGGCCTTGAGGATCCCGAGCTTGGAGGAGAACAGCCGGTACACCGTGGCCTGCGGGGTGTCCGAGCGGTCGCTGATCGCCTCGATGGTCGTGGCGGCGTAGCCGCGCTCGACGAACAGGCTCTGGGCCGCCTCGACGACGGCCGCCTGGGTGCGGCGGGTACGCGCCTGGCGGCCGGCTCCGTCGTACGTTCGGCGCGGCTTGACATCTCGATCCATATTGGTGATAGTACTACTATCAAAACGAGAGTCCAACTCTCACGAATACTTAATCGGCGCGATGTCCAAGGAGCGACCATGACCACCACGTCCACCACCTCCGCCCAGGCGGCTGCCGCCATCACGTCCGTCACCCTCGAGGTGCCCGACCCCGACGCCGCCGGTGCCTTCTACCGCGCCGCGTTCGGCCTGGGTTCCCAGCTGCGCGTCCGCGCGTCGCAGGCGCCGACGACCGGCTTCCGCGGGTTCACGCTGTCGCTCGTGGTGTCGCAGCCGTCCACGGTCGACGCGCTCGTCGGCACCGCCCTCGACGCGGGTGCGACGACGATCAAGCCCGTCACGAAGAGCCTGTGGGGCTACGGCGGCGTCGTCCGCGCCCCCGACGGGACGATCTGGAAGATCGCGTCGTCGGCGAAGAAGGACACCGGTCCGGCGACCCGGCAGGTCGACGACATCGTGCTCCTGCTGGGATGCGCGGACGTCGCCGCGACCAAGCAGTTCTACGTCGAGCGCGGCCTGACGGTGGCGCGGGGCTTCGGCAGCAAGTACGTCGAGTTCACCGCCCCGGCGTCGCACATCAAGCTGGCCCTGTACAAGCGCCGGGCCCTGGCCAAGGACGCCGGGGTCCCCCCGGAGGGCACCGGGTCACACCGGATCGCCATCGCCAGCGACGCCGGGCCGTTCACCGACCCGGACGGTTTCGGCTGGGAAGCCGGCGCGTGAGGCTGATACGGCCGGCGTCAGGGAAGGAAGGCATCATGGCTGAGCAGAACACCGCGGCCTCCAGGACCGCGAAGCGCACCAGCGGCAAGGCGTCCGGGACGTTCACGGACGAGGAAAAGGCCGCGGCGAAGGAGCGCGTCAGGGAAATGAGGCGCTCCCCGCGCGCCAGCAAGGCGGACGGAGAGCGTGACGTGCTCGAGAAGATCTCCGAGATGCATGAATCCGATCGGGTGATGGCGGAACGGATCCATGCCATCGTCATGGCCAGCGCGCCCGATCTTGCGCCGAGGACGTGGTACGGCATGCCGGCGTACGCCAAGGACGGCACCATCGTCTGCCATTTCCAGCCCGCGCAGAAGTTCAAGACGAGGTACCCGACGCTCGGCTTCAGCGACAAGGCGAACCTCGACGACGGCACCATGTGGCCGGTCGCCTATGCGCTGACGAAGCTGACCAAGGCCGACGAGGCCACGATCGCCGCGCTCATCAGGCGAGCGGTCGGCTGACGCCTCAGGCGCTGCGGTACAGGTCGGCGACGCGGAAGGCGAGGTCCAGGGACTGACTGCGGTTCAGCCTGGGGTCGCACGCCGTCTCGTACCGCTGGCGCAGGTCGCTCTCGGCGATGTGCTGGCCGCCGCCGATGCACTCGGTGACGTCGTCGCCGGTGAACTCGATATGGATGCCGCCCGGATGCGTGCCGAGCGCGCGGTGCACCTCGAAGAAGCCGGCCACCTCGTCCAGCACGTCGTCGAAGTAGCGGGTCTTGTGGCCGCTGGGCACCTCGACCGTGTTGCCGTGCATCGGGTCGCAGACCCACACGACGGGGGCTCCGCTGGCCGCCACCGCCTCGATCAGCGGGGGCAGCGCCTGCCGGATCCGGCCCGCGCCCATCCGCGTGATCAGGGTGAGGCGGCCCGGCTCGCCGTCCGGGTCGAGGACCTTGATCAGCGCGAGCACGTCCGGGGCGGTGACGGCCGGGCCGATCTTGACGGCGACGGGGTTGCGGATCTGCCGCACGAACTCGACGTGGGCACCGCCGGGATCCCGGGTCCGCTCCCCTATCCACACCAGGTGCGCGGACGAGTCATACGCCTGCCCGCCACATGCGTCGGCCCGGGTCAGGGCCTGCTCGTAGTCCAGCAGCAGGGCCTCGTGGCTGGAGTAGAACTCCACCGCGCGGAACTGTTCGGGATCGGCGCCGCAGGCGTGCATGAACGCGATGGCCCGGTCGATCTCCTCGGCCAGCCGCTCGTAGCGCTGCCCGGCCGGGCTGCCGGCCACGAAGTCCTGGTTCCAGGCGTGCACCTGGCGCAGGTCGGCGTAGCCGCCGCCGGCCAGGGCGCGGCACACGTTCAAGGTGGCCGACGAGCAGTGATACGCCTCGAGCAGGCGGCGCGGGTCCGGTGTCCGGGCCGCGGCGGTGAACTCGAGCCCGTTCACCGCGTCGCCCCGGTAGGAGGGAAGCTCCACGCCGTCCCTGACCTCGGTGGCCGCCGAGCGCGGCTTGCCGAACTGGCCCGCCATCCTGCCCACCTTCACCACCGGCACGCTGGCCGCGTAGGTCAGGACCACGGCCATCTGCAGCAGGGTGCGGAACTTGCCCCGGATGGTTCCGGCCGTCGTGCCGGCGAAGGTCTCGGCGCAGTCGCCGCCCTGGAGCAGGAACGCCTCGCCGCGGGCCACCGCGGCGAGCCGCTCCTTCAGCTGGTCGCATTCGGCCGCGAGCACCAGCGGCGGCAGGCCCTCCAGGCGGCGCAGCGCTTCCTGCAGGGCGCCGCGGTCAGGCCACGGCGGCTGCTGCAGCGCGGGCGTGGTCACGGGTCCAGGCTAGCGGCGAGCCGGTGGCTCGAGCAGGTCGGTGATGGCCTCGCGCAGGAGGTCACCGTAGGTCTCGGGGCCGAGATCTCCGAGGTCGCTGAGTGACATCAAGCTGCTCAAGAGCGCCCCGAGGGCGCAGCTCAGCCGGACCCGGTCGCGGGCGGGGATCGCGGGGTCAGCCAGGATGCGGCGGAACTGCTGCTCCATGTCCTCGTGGTCGCCGTCGTGTCCCTTGATGTGCAGGGCCTGCAGGGCGGTCTGGTTGCGTTGGTGCAGGACGAACAGCTTGTGGTGGGCGAGCATCGTGTCGACGAGCCCGCACAGCACGGCGGCCCATCCTGACGGCCCTGCTTCCTTTCCCAGCTGCTCGAAGGCGGGCCGGCCCAGTTCGTGGAGGCGCAGGTGCAGCGCGACCAGGATGTCCTGCTTGGCGGCGAAGTGGTAGTAGATCGCGGCCTGGGTGAAACCGAGCGGCTCGGCTATCTGGCGCAGCGAGGTCTTGTCGTAGCCCTGCTCGATGAACAAGTCGAGGGCGACGTCGAGGATCCGCTCGCGGGTGTCCCCCTCGTCGGGGTGCCGGGCGGCACCTGCGGGGGGCGGCCCGGCCGTGGCGGCGGAACGTCGGGGCATGCCCGTTATCTTACTTGACAACAAGTAAGGAACGGTGATTGTCTACGTGATCGTAAGCTCCTTACTAGTTGACAAGTAAGCCGGGATACAGTGAGCTCTCTGATGATCGAGGCCGAAGGGCTGACCAAGCGGTACGGCGAGACCGTCGCCCTGGCCGGCATCGACCTCCAGGTCCCGGCCGGGTCCATCCTCGGCGTACTCGGGCCGAACGGGGCGGGCAAGACCACCGCCGTCCGGATTCTGACCACGCTGTCCCGGCCCGACAGCGGCTGGGCCCGGGTCGCCGGTCACGACGTGGTCCGGGAGGCGGCTGCCGTGCAGCGCAACATCGGCGTGACGGCTCAGGACGCCACCGTCGACGAGGTCCTGACCGGCCGGCAGAACCTGGTGATGATCGGGCGCCTGAGCGGCCTGCGCCGCCGCGAGGCGCGGGCGCGGGCGACCGAGCTCCTCGACCAGTTCGATCTCACCGATGCCGCCGGCCGGATCCTCAAGGAGTATTCGGGCGGGATGCGCCGGCGCCTCGACCTCGCGGCCGGCCTGGTGACCCGGCCGCCGGTGCTCTTCCTCGACGAGCCGACGACCGGGCTCGACCCCACGGCCAGGCTCCGGATGTGGAACGTAATCCGCGAGCTCGTCGCCGACGGCGTGACCTTGCTGCTGACCACCCAGTACCTCGACGAGGCGGACGAGCTCGCCGACCGGATCGTGGTCATCGACCACGGTCATGTGATCGCCGGCGGCACGCCGGCCGAGCTCAAGGCGGAGATCGGCGGGGCACGGCTCGAGGTCACGCTCAGCGAGGCCAATCCCGCCGCTTCGGGCGCCCTGGAACCGTTCGTGGCCGGCCCCGTGCACCTGAGCCAGGACGGGCGCCGGCTCCGCGCACCGGTGCGCAGCGGGGGCGGGCTGGCCAGCACCGTCGTGCGCGCCCTCGACGCCGCCGGGATCACCGTCGACGACGTCGAGGTCCATCAGCCCTCGCTCGACGACGTGTTCTTCACGCTCACCGGCCGGCCCGCGGAGATCACCGAGGATCACGATGAACCCGGCCTGGAGGTAGCCCGGTCATGACGCTCACCACGCTCTCGCCCGCCGCGCCGGTCCTGCGGCCGCCGCGCTCGCGCGGCCTCGTGCGGCGGTTCGGCGATGTCATCGTGCTGACCGGCCGCAACCTCGTGCACATCGCGCGTGAGCCGCTGCAGCTCTCCGACGTCACCATCCAGCCGGTGCTGTTCACGCTGCTGTTCGTCTACGTGTTCGGCTCCGGGGTCGTCCTGCCCGGCGGCGGGAGTTACACCGACTTCGCCATCGCCGGCCTGCTCGCGCTGAACCTCACCACCTCGGCGATGGGCACCGCGGTCGGGCTGAGCACCGACCTCAACAGCGGCGTCATCGACCGCTTCCGGACCCTTCCCATGTGGCGGGCCGCCGTATTGGTCGGGCGATCCCTGGCCGACCTGTCGACCGCCGCCCTGTGCGCCCTGATCGTCGCCGTCACCGGCCTCGTCATCGGGTGGCGGGCCGACGCTAGCATCGCGGCGATCATCGGCGGGTTCGCCCTGTTCCTGCTCTTCAGCTACGCCCTGTCCTGGGGCTGCGGCTGCCTCGGCATCGTGAGCAAGGGTCCCGAATCGGCGCAGGGCGTCGGCCTCGTCATCCTCTTCCCCCTGGCCATCGTGTCCAACGGGCTGGTCCCCACCCAGCACATGCCCGCCGTCCTGAGGTTCATCGCCGACTGGAACCCGGTCAGCTCGGTCACCGCCGCCGCCCGCCACCTGTGGGGCAACCCCAACCCCTCGGCGACCATCCCGGCCTGGCCCATGCAGCACCCGGTAGCCGCCTCGCTGCTGTGGTCCATCGCGCTCCTGGTGATCTTCGTCCCCCTCGCCACCCTCCTCTACCGTCGCCGCACCACCGGCTGACCCGGCCCCCGCTCGGCCGCGCGGCCCTTCGGGACACCGCCGCGGATGCGGTCGGCCACGCCGGCGAGAGAGCGAGGGCTACCGCTCCACGTAGGCGGCGAGGTTCGTCAGGGACGAGGCGAGCCCGGCGGCGTGGTCCTCCGCGGAAATGCCGTCCGGAACGTCCTCGGCCACGATATCGACGCGCGTCCCCGCATCGGCAGCGGTGACTTCCCAGGTCATGGTCATCGTGCCGGCGTAGGCGGGGTCATCGGATACGAAGTCCACCGCCTGCACGACCCGTTCGCCGGGGACGATATCGACGAAGCGCGCCTCGACGATGTCGGACTCCGCGGTCGCCTTGCCCGGTGCGCCGGACGCGTCGGAATAGGTCAGCACCATCCGGTACGAGCCGCCCGGCCGGGCATCGAACCGCTCGAACCGGCCGGTCATCCCGCCAGGAGGGAGCCACGCCATGAGCGCCGCGGGATCGACGAGAGCGGTCCAGACGCGCCCGGGTGGCGCAGCGATCACCCGCGACGCCCTGTCCGTACGAGGCATGACGCGATCCTAGCGCCATCGGACATGGCTGGCGTCGGCCTGGCTGTGGTGCGTGGTGTTGGTGCGCTCCCGGTGGACTGCCGTGACTGGCGGCGTGCGCCCCGCCGCACGGTTCATACTGCATGGAAGTCCCAGCCATGCACCTGGAACAGCATGAACGTGGCATCCATGTCGTATGATCCCGCAGGTCAGGCGCCATGGTGGCGGGAACCTAGGCGGGGCTTGAGTCGTATCTGGCGGAGATCGCAGCCCGTACAGCCGGGTCGGTGATGCTGTCCGGTGGCAAGGTTCCGAGTTCGAGGAACATCTCCTCCAGGCCACCCGGCACCATGAGCGTCAGAAGCCGGCCGCCCCCCGCGCCGGCGGCGATGGTGTGCCTGGTGCCGCGCGGCACCAGGACATACGACCCCGGGCCTGCCGGGATCTTCTCCTCGCCGACGGTGAAGGTGTACTGGCCGTCGAGCACGTAGAAGGACTCCTCCATGGCGTGGTGGATGTGCGGCACCGTCCAGGGGCCTTCGCCGCCGGTGAATTCGGCGAGCGTGAAGGCCCGGCTGGTGGTCACCTCACCGGCGGCGAGGACCCGCATCTGGATGATGCCGAGATCGACGGTCTGCCCCTCGCCCGGGGCCACCGAGTGCGCGTGTCCTGACAGGAGCATCGCTCCCACCCCCTACGGTGTCATCGGGCCCGCTGCTGCGCGGAACCCGCCTGATGACACCGTCCCGGCCGTGCGGCCCGGGCGCAATATCAAAAAATGAAGTTACCAGGCAGGCGGGGCGTGCGACGCTTGACGCATGCGGACCTACGGCCAGTACTGCCCGGTCGCGCGGACCTCGGAGCTGCTCGCCGAGCGATGGACGCCGATCATCATCCGGAACCTGCTCACCGGATGCCGGACCTTCACTGAGATCAGGCAGGGCGCACCGGGAATCCCGCCCGCACTGCTCACCAAGCGGCTCGCCACCCTGGAGCGGCACGGGATCATCGAGCGCGAGCGCTGCCCGACCGGCCGCGGCTGGTCCTACCGGCTGACCGAGCAGGGCCAGGACCTCAAGGCTGTCTGCGACGCGATGGGCCAGTGGGGTGCCCGGTGGCTGGAGATCGAACCGCGCCACAAGGACCCGGCGTACGTGCTCTGGGCGACCACCAAGCTGGTCGACCCGGCCAGGCTGCCCGACCGGACGGTCGTCGTGCGGTTCGACCTGCGCGACGAGGCCGAAGGCAGCTACTGGCTCCTGCTGCGCAAGCCGCACCCGGAGCTGTGCACCAAGGGAACCGGGTACGTCGAGGACATCGTCGCCCGCACCGACGCGGCCTGCCTGATCGACATCCACCTGAAGCGGACCAGCTACCGCGAGGCACTGCGCGACGGCCGCCTGGCCCTGGACGGCCCGCCCCTGCTCACCAGCGCCTTCATGACATGGATCCGGCCCAGCCCGTACGCCGGCATCACCGCCGCGCCGTCGGCCCGGCGGCGCAACCCGGATCTGCCACAGCGGTGAGTCTGGCGCCGCGGGCGGGTCTGTACATGTGAGGACCGCAGGCCTGCGAGCGCGAGGTGACGATGACCGCCAGCACGGATTTCACGGATCTGACCAGCCCGTTCCGGGGGGAGCTGCTGGCGCACTGCTACCGGATGCTCGGGTCGGTGGACGAGGCCGAGGACCTGGTGCAGGAGACGTACCTGCGGGCGTGGCGGTCGTTCGGCGGGTTCGAGGGGCGGTCCTCGGTCCGGACCTGGCTGTACCGGATCGCCACCAACGCGTGCCTGACCGCGCTGGAGCGGCGCGGGCGGCGGCCGATGCCGTCCGGGCTCGCCGGGCCGGCCGCGGACCCGGACATCGCGCTAGTGCCGGCGCCGGAGGTGCCGTGGCTGCAGCCGATGCCGGACGCACTGCTGGCCGGGACGGCCGGGACGGCCGGGGCGGGTGAGGATCCGGCCAGTGCGGTGGCGGCGCGGGCCGGGATCCGGCTGGCGCTGGTCGCGGCGCAGCAGCATCTGCCGGCCCGGCAGCGGGCCATGCTGATCCTGCGGGACGTGCTGGGGTGGCCCGCGGCCGAGGTCGCCGGGCTGCTGGGGACCACGACGACCGCGGTCAACAGCGGGCTGCGGCGGGCCCGGGCCCAGCTCGCCCGGGCGCTGCCGGCCGAGGAGGACACGGCCGAGCCGAACGATCCGGGGCAGCGTGCCGCGCTCGACCGGTTCGCGGCCGCCTTCGAGAACGCCGACGCGGACGCGCTGGCCGAACTGCTGCGCAAGGACGCCGTGCTGGAGATGCCGCCGCTGCCCGAGTGGTTCGCCGGGCGGGACGCGGTCCGGTCGTTCTTCGCCGCGCAGGTGCTGACCGAGCCCGGGATGTTCCGGCTGGTGCCGACGGCAGCCAACGGGCAGCCGGCGTTCGCCGCCTACCAGCGCGACGCCGGCGGGGTGTACCGGGCGCACGCGGTGCTGGTCCTGGCCCTCTCCCGCACCGGGATCGCGCGGGTCGACATCTTCCTCGAGCCCGCGTTGCTCGGCCGGTTCGGGCTGCCCGAGGTCACCCCAGCGAGCTAGCGCGGGAAACCTCGCCGCAACCCGGCGACTCGGGCCAGAACAGCTGGTCTACCTATACGAGACGCCTTTTCCGGGCGGCGGCCGGAGCCGCCGCCCGCGGGCGAAGCACACCCGAGGAGTACAGGGAGATTGTCATGCCCAGAAACGAGATCAGCGGCGCGACCGTGATCGTGACCGGGGCCAGCCGGGGGTTCGGCCGCGGCATCGCCGCCGCGCTCACCAAGGCCGGGGCGCGGGTGACCGGTGTCGCCCGGGACGGCGGCCAGCTCGCCGAGGTGCGGGCCGAGCTCGGCGAGTCGTTCACCCCGGTGACCGGCGACGCGGCCGACCCGGCGCTGGCCGGGCAGCTCATCGACGCGTACCGGCCGGATCTGCTCGTGCTGAACGCCGGCGCCACGCCGCTGCTGCGGCCGATCCAGCGGCATACGTGGGAGACGTTCGGCCGGACCTGGGATGTCGACGTCCGGCACGTCTTCGGCTGGGTCCGCGAGGCGCTGCTCGCCCCGCTGGCCCCCGGCAGCACCGTGATCACGATGTCCAGCGGGGCCGCGCTGGCCGGGTCGCCGCTGTCCGGCGGCTACGCCGGGGCCAAGGCGGCCATCCGCTTTCTCACGGCGTACGCGGCGTCCGAGGCCGAACGGGACGGGCTGGGCATCCGGTTCGTCTCGGTGCTGCCGCAGCTGACCCCGGCCACCGCGCTGGGGGCCGCGGCCGTCGCCGCCTACGCCGCCCGCGCCGGGGCGGACGAGCGTAGCTACGCGGCGGCCCTCGGGGCGACGCCCACGCCGGAGCTGGCCGGCCAGGCGGTGGCCTCGCTCGCCACCGACCCCAGCCTGGACCAGCCCGCCTACCTGCTCACCGGCGCCGGCCTGCGCCCGGTGGGCTGACTCCTACGGAGGACAGAATGACTGATCTGTCTACTGTTGTAACGACCGGCCGCCCGCCGGACGCTGGCCGGGCCGGGGCCTCGCGGCCGGGCTGGACGCTCGCGCTGGCCGGGATGGGGGCGTTCATCTCCGCGCTGGACGTCGTGGTGGTCGCCACCGCCCTGCCGACCATGCAGGCGCACCTGGGCGCGAGCCTGGCCGACCTGGAGTGGACGATCAACGCGTACAGCCTCGCCTTCGGCTGCCTGATGCTGACCGGGGCGGCGCTCGGCGACCGCTTCGGCCGCCGCACGATGTACGTCGCCGGGCTGGTCACGTTCGTGGCCGGCTCGGCGGTGGCGGCGCTGGCGCCGTCGGCCGGCGTGCTGATCGCCGGGCGGGTGATCCAGGGCTCGGGCGCGGCCGTGCTGCTGCCGCTGACGCTGGCGCTGATCAGCGACGCGTTCCCGCCGGACAAGCGCGGCGCCGCGATCGGGATCTGGGGCGGCATCACCGGGCTCGGGGTCGCCGCGGGCCCGGTGGTCGGCGGAGCGGTGGTCCAGGGCATCTCCTGGCAGTGGATCTTCTGGATCAACGTGCCGGTGGGGCTGACCATCGCCGCGCTGTCCGCGGTCCGGCTGCGGGAGAGCCGGGGACGCCAGGTGCGGCTGGACCTGGCCGGGATGGCGCTGGCCGGGGCAGGCCTGTTCGCGCTGACCTGGGGGCCGGTGCGGGCGCCCTCGGCGGGCTGGGACAGCGCCGAGGTGATCGGTGCGCTCGTGGCGGGCGCGGTGCTGATGGCGGCGTTCATCGCCTGGGAGCGGCGGACGCCGTACCCGATGCTGCCGCTGGCCTACTTCCGGCGGCGCGGGTTCTCCACCGCCAACGCGGTGATCTTCTTCCAGTTCATGTCCGTGATCGGGTCGCTGTTCTTCATCACGCAGCTGTTCCAGATCGGATTGGGCTACTCGCCGCTGGCGGCCGGCCTGCGGATCCTGGTCTGGATGGCCATGCCCATGCTGGTGGCGCCGGTCGCCGGCGCGCTGGCCGACCGGATCGGGAACCGGCCGTTCATGGTGGCCGGGCTGGTCCTGCAGGCCGCCGGATTGGGGTGGCTGGCGGCGGCGGTCTCACCCGGGGTGGGGTACGGGGCGCTGGTCGTGCCGCTGGTGCTCGCCGGGGTGGGGATCGCGATGTGCTTCCCGACCGTGGCCAACCTGGTGACCGGGTCGGTGCCGCTGGCCGACGCCGGGCTGGCGGCCGGGACCAACAACGCGCTGAACGCGCTGGGCGGGGTGTTCGGGATCGCGATCCTGGCGGCCGTGTTCGCGGCGCACGGGAGCTACGGCTCGCCGGGTGCGTTCATCGCCGGGTTCCGGCCGGCCGAGGCGACGGCGGCGGCCCTGGCCGCGGCGGGAGTGATCGCCGCGGTGCTCGCCCCGGGAAAGGAGCGGACGGTCTAATCAGGGCGCTGGGCGGCCAGGCGGCGCTGGATGTAGCGCCGCTCGGCCGCGGGCGGCTCCAGTTCCAGCGCGGTGCGGTACGCCCGCGCCGCCTCCTCGTCGCGGCCCATCCGGGCCAGCAGGTCGGCGCGGGCGACGTGAATCCGGGGCCACGTCGCGAGCTGGGGGTGGCCGAGGACCACGTCCAGGATGGTCAGGCCCGCGGCGGGTCCCTCGGCCATGGCGACCGCGATGGCCCGGTTGGCCTCGGTGACCGGGCTCGGGTCGTACTTCAGCAGCTCGCCGTACAGGACCGAGATCTGCCTCCAGTCGGTGGCGGCGGCGCTGGCGGCGGTCGAGTGACAGGCGGCGATCGCAGCCCAGAGCTGGTACGGGCCCGGCTGCCCCATCCGCAGCGCCTCGACCAGGAGGCCCTCGCCGTCGGCGATCATGGCCTGGTCCCAGCGGGTCCGGTCCTGCTCCTCGAGCAGGACCAGGTCCCCGGCGCCGTCCGTGCGGGCGGCCCGGCGGGCGTCGGTCAGCAGCAGCAGGGCGAGCAGCCCCAGCACCTCGGGGTCCCGGGGCCGCCGGGCCGCCAGGCCGCGGGCCAGGTTGACGCCGGCCACGCACAGGTCGGGCCGGAGCAGGTCGTTACCCGAGGAGGCCTGGTGGCCCTCGCTGAAGATGAGGTACACGACCCGCAGAACGTCGGCCGTCCTGGTCTGGAGCAGGTCGGTCTGGGGCATGGCCAGGGCCAGGCCGGAATCGCGGATCTTGTTCTTCGCCCGGGTCAGGCGCTTGGCCATGGTGGCTTCCGGCACCAGGAACGCGGCCGCGATCTCCGCCGTGGTCAGCCCGCCGACCGCCCGCAGCGTCAGGGCGATCCGCGCTTCCGGGCTGAGCGCGGGGTGACAGCACAGGTAGATGAGCCACAGGTCCTCATCGGCCGAACGGGCCGGGCCAGCCGCCCCGCCCGACGGCCCGGTGGCCTCTGCGGCTCCGGTCGCTTCCTTGGCCGGGCGCCGCGACTCCCGCCGCAGCCGGTCCAGCGCCTTGTGCCGGGCCACACCGGTCAGCCACGCCTGCGGATCACGCGGCACGTGGCCGGCGGCCCATTGCCGGACCGCGACCACGCACGCGTCCTGCACGCTGTCCTCGGCCACGTCGAGCCGCCCGGTGGCGCGGGCCACCTCGGCCATGGCCCCCCACCAGCAGCGGCGCAGCAGCTCCTCGAGGTCGGGCCTCAGCGCCCGCCTCCGATGTGCCCGCCTCCGGTGTGTGCGCCCCCGGTGTCGACGATCGCGCGGACCTCGACCGAACAGTCCCTGGCCGCCGGCATGGCCACCGCCCACTTGAGCGCGTCGTCCAGGTCCGGGCAGTCGATGATCGCGTACCCGCCGACCTGCTCGCGCAGCTCCGCGGCCGGCCCGTCGGTCAGCAGCGGCTGCCCGTCGCGCACCCGCACGGTGGTCGCGGCCGAGGTCGCCGTCAGCGGGGCGCAGTCCACCAGCACCCCGGCCTCGGCCATGGCCTGCACCGCGGCGGTGTACTCCCCCAGCATGGCCTGCGCGGCCGGCGTGCCCGGCTCGGGCAGGGCATCCTCGGTTCGGTTCAGCAAGAGCAAGTACTTCATAACCTGGTTCCTTCCCCGCCGGCCGGTCCGGCTTCCCCTTCTAGTCGAACGAGCGGGTCGCGTCAGGACACGTCCAGGCGTCAGCCCGTCGTCCAGGGCCGGAGCTTATCGGGGTTGCGTACGGCCCAGATGTGCGTGATCGCGTCGCCGGCGACCTCGAACGCGAACACGGTCACGGTGACGCCGTCCTCCTGGGCCACCAGGCCGGGCTGACCGTTGACCGTGCGTTCCAGGAGCGTCAGGCGGCCGACGGGGACCCGGCCGGCGATATCGGCCAGGTAGCGGGCCACCTGCTCGCGGCCTTCGATGGGGTGGAGCGCGGCGGTGACCAGGCCGCCGCCGTCGGCGACCACCGTAGCGCCGGGGTCCAGCAGGCCGACGAGGGCCTCGATGTCCTTGGCTTCCCAGGCCTGCTTGAAGTCCCGGACGAGGCCGGCCTGCCGGGCCGGCGGGGACGGGGGTAGCTGCGCGGCGCGGATGCGCCCGCGGGCCGAGGAAGCCAGCTGGCGGCAGGCCGCCGGGGTCCGGCCGGTGATCTCGGCTATCTCGGGGAAGGAGTAGCGGAAGACGTCGTGCAGGACGAACGCGACGCGCTCGGCCGGGGTCATCGACTCGAGCACGACGAGAAACGCCATGCTGACCGACTCGTCGAGGGTGACCCGGTCGGCCGGGTCGGCCGGATCGGCCGGGTTGGCGCCGGGCGGCACGCTGGCCCACTCGCCCGGTTCGGGCAGCGGCTCGGGAATCCATTCGCCCACGTAGCGCTCCCGCCGGGCCCGGGCCGAACCGAGCACATCCAGGCAGATGCGGCTGGCGACCGTGGTCAGCCAGGCGCCGGGGGATTCGATGGCGTCCCGCTGCTCCGCGGACATCGCATACCAGCGGGCGTAGGTCTCCTGCACCGCGTCCTCGGCATCGGCCAGGGAACCCAGCATCCGGTAGGCGAGGTTGATCAGCCGGCGCCGTTCGGCCATGACCGCGCTCATGGTGCCGTCCCTTCCCTGGTCGCATCGGGCCACACCCGTTCGACGAGACAGCGCGCCCGACTGTCAGGCCGGCCCGTCACCTGACAGTCCGGGATGCTGCGTCGTCCCCCTAGGAGAGGAACACATCTCTTCCGATATCCGCACGAAAGGAACTGGCAATGAAGGCCATCCGCGTTCACGAGCAAGCCGGCATCAGCGGGCTCAGCTTCGAAGACGCACCGGACCCCACACCCACGATCGGCGACGTGCTGGTCAAGGTCGCCGCGGTCGGCATCACTCACAACGAGCTGGACTGGCCACTGCGGACCGACCGGAACGGTCACCCGCGGGATGCGATCATCCCCGGCCAGGAGGTGTCCGGCGTGGTCACCGCGCTGGGCATGGGCACGGCCGGGATCGCGGTCGGCGACGAGGTGTTCGGGCTGACCGACCCCTACCGGGACGCGGCGGCCGCCGAGTACGTCGCCGTCGAGGCCCGTAACCTGGCCCGCAAGCCGCGGACCGTGGACCACGTCCACGCCGCATCGGTGCCGCGGGCCGGCCTCACCGCGTGGCAGGCCCTGTTCGACCACGGGAAGCTGGCCCAGGGACAGACGGTGGTCATCCACGGCGCGGGCGGCGCGGTCGGGTCGACGGCGGTCCAGCTGGCCCGCTGGGCCGGCGCCGAGGTGATCGGGACCGGGCGCGGCCACTCCCGGTCGCTGGTCAAGGAGCTGGGCGCCGACCGCTTCATCGCGCTCGACGAGGACCGGCTCGAGGACGCGGCCGGATCAGGGTTCTCAGGGTTCTCAGGGTTCCAGGCTGACGTGGTGTTCGACCTAGTCGGCGGCGAGGTGCTCGCCCGGTCGCCCGCCCTGCTCAAGCCCGGTGGAACGCTGGTCTCGGTGGTCTCCTGGGAACTGCCCGCCGACCGGGACGACATCAGGAAGGTCTTCTTCGTGCAGGAGGCCAAGCAGGTTCAGCTGACCGAGCTCGCCCGCCTGGTCGACGAGGGCCACCTGCGCCCCCAGGTCGGCGGGGTGTACCCGCTCGCCCAGGCCGTCGAGGCGTATAGCGCGAAGGCGGCTGGAGGCATCCCCGGCCGGATGGTCCTCCAGCCCTGATCCGCAGGCTCCCCGGCGTCAGCCCATGGACTTGGCGCCGTCGAGGGACTCGCGGATGATGTCGGCGTGGCCGGCGTGCTGCGCGGTCTCGGCGATGATGTGCAGGAACACCCGGCGGGCCGACCGGGTTTCGCCGGGCGGGAACCAGGGGGCGCTCGGCAGCGGGTGGGCGACGTCCAGATCGGGCAGGCTGGCGACCAGCTCGTCGGTCCGCTGGGCGACCTTCTCGTAGTCGGCCAGGACGCCGGCCAGCGTCTCGTCCGGCAGCAGCCGGAACGCGTCGGCCCACCGGGCCATGTCGGCCTCGGACATGTCGTCGTAGTTACCCAGCGCCGACGGGCCCTCCAGGGTGAAGGCCGCCCAGCCCTGCTCGGTCGCCGCGACGTGCTTGATCAGCCCGCCCAGGGACAGCTCGCTCACGGTGGTGCGCTGCCGGGCCTGCTCGTCGGTCAGGTCCCGGGCGGCGTAGCGCAGGAAGTGCCGGGCCGAGGCCAGCCCGGCCAGGATGTCGGCGCGCTCGCCGTCGAGGTTGCTCGTCATGGTCGTGCCCTCTCGTTGTCTTCTTGGCTCTGATCTCACGGTACGGGGAATAGCGGCCGGTTTCTGACCTGAATTGGGCGAGGATGGGAATGGGCGGCCGCGGGAAGATGAGTACCGTAGGTGACTACGTCTGCGGGTGGGGACCATGAAGACACCGACACCGACCGTAACCGAGCTCGGGCGGCTGACCGCCCTGCGGGCCGCGTGGCTGTTCGACGGCACCGGCTCCGCCCTGATCCCTGATCCGCTGGTGGTGATCGACGGCGGCACCATCGTCGCCGTCGGCTCCGGGGCGCCCGCGCCGGACGGCGCGGACGTCGTCGACCTGGGCGGGGCGGCACTGCTGCCGGGGCTGGTCGATACCCATGTCCACCTGGCCTTTGACGCCAGCGCGGACCCGATCGGCGCACTCGCGGCGCGGTCCGACGAGGAGGCGCTGGCGGCGATGGTCCGGGCCGGGCAGGCGGCGCTAGCCGGCGGCGTCACCACGGTCCGGGACCTGGGCGACCGGGACTACCTGTCGCTCGGCCTGCGCGGCCAGCCCGGGCTGCCGACCATCCTCGCGGCCGGGCCGCCGGTCACCACGCCGGCCGGGCACTGCCACTACCTGGGCGGGTGCGCGGAGCCGACCGAGGCGGGGATGCGAGCCGCGGTATGGGAGCACGTGGAGCGTGGCGTCGACGTCATCAAGATCATGGCCAGCGGCGGAACCCTGACCCCAGGCACCTTTCAGCATCTGGCCCAGTTCACGCCCGAGCTGCTGCGGGCCGCGGTGGACGAGGCGCACCGGCACGGGCTCCAGGTGACCGCGCACGCGCACGCCGTCCAGGCGATCGCGGATGGCGTGGCGGCCGGGGCGGACGGGCTGGAGCACGTGTCGTTCTGGACCGAGGACAGCGTGGACGCGCCCGCCGAACTGATCCAGCTGATCGCGGACCGGCAGACGATAGTCGGGCTCACGGTGGGCATGGTGCCGATCCCGGGCCTGGAGCCGCCGCCGGTAGTCAGGGCGCGGCTACCGCTCATCGTGGCCAACATGAGGCGGCTGCACGACGCCGGGGCCCTGATGGTCGCGGGCAGCGACGCCGGCATCGGGCCGATCAAGCCGCACGACGTGGTCCGGCGCGCGCCGGACCAGCTGCGCGAGATCGGAATCGGGCAGGCCGAGGCGCTGCGGATGATCACCTCCAGGGCGGCCGAGGTGATCGGCCTCGGGCACCGCAAGGGCCGCATCGCCCCCGGCTTCGACGCCGACATCCTCGCCGTAGACGGCAACCCCCTCGCCGACCCGGCCGCCCTCCACCGCATCCGCGCCGTCTACGCCCGCGGCACAGCCGTGCCGGACGCGGGCATGGCGCCCCCGGCCGCCTGAGCGGTCCCGCCGACACAGCCGTAGTCGCACGGATCTCGCCCGGCATCATCGGTTATATGCAACCATTGGTTGCAGTTCGTTGGTTGACGTGCTACCGTCGGTTGCAGATACCAGGAAAGGAAAGGAGTGGAGGAACTCTCATGACGGATGAATCGGCGAACCTGCCCGCGGCCGTGGACCGGGCCGCCTTCCAGGCCGAACTGGACGCGCTGCGGGTCCGGGAGAAGGCGCACACCCGCGAGGGCGACGCGATCGCCGCGGCCCGGCGGCGCCTGCCCATGGTCGAAGTCGACGCCAGCCTCGAGCTGACCGGGCCGGACGGGGCGGTCACCCTGCTCGACGCGTTCGAGGGGCGGCGGCAGCTCATCGCCTACTACTTCATGTGGTGGCCCGGGCACCCCGCCGCCGACCAGTGCGAGGGCTGCACGTGGGTCACCACCCAGGTCAGCGAGCTGTCGTACCTGCATTCCCGCGACATCACCTTCGCGGTCTTCTGCCAGGGGCGCAACGTCACGTACGACACCCCGCCGGCGCATCCCTACGAGGAGAGCGTCCGCTACCGCGACTTCATGGGCTGGGAGATGCCCTGGTACTCGGCCCACGCCTCCCTCGACACGCTCCTGGCCGGGCGCGAGATCGGCCTGTTCCACCTGGTCTGCTACCTGCGGGACGGCGACCGCGTCTTCGAGACCTACTGGACGACCCGGCGCGGCGCCGAGGCCATGGACAACAACTACGCGCTCATGGACCTCACCGTGTACGGACGCCAGGAGCCGTGGGAGGATTCGCCTCCGGGCTGGCCGCAGGGGTGCGGCGACTACACGCGGGTCAACGGGCGCCCCATCGCCCAGTGGCCGCGCATCGAGGCCGGGCGCTCCGATGATCTCGCCGGCTCGCAGACGTTATATCCGCAAGAGGCCGCAACGTGAGAGCGGAGTGATCGTCGTGACAGAGAGCAGGGCGGACGCGCTGGCCGGGCTGGACGTCTTCGTCGGGGAGTGGGTCGTGGTGGCGCGGTTCTCCGGCGGGGACGCCCCGGCCGCGCGGAGCACGTTCGAATGGGCGCTGGACCGGCAGTTCCTGATCCAGCGCATCCAGGTCCCGGTCCCCGAGGCGCCCGACGCCCTGACGATCGTCAGCACCGACCCGGAGACCGGCGCGTACACGCAGCACTACTACGATTCCCGCGGCGTGGTCCGGCTGTACGCGATGACCCTGGCCGGCGGGGTGTGGACGCTCACCCGGGAGTCGGCCGACTTCACGCCGCTGGATTTCCGGCAGCGCTTCACGGGCACGTTCAGCGCGGACCAGAACACCATCAGCGGCGCCTGGGAGACATCCCCCGTAGACGGCGGAGAGTGGAAGCACGACTTCGGCCTGACCTACCGCCGGGCCGGCTGAGATGAGCGCCCCCGGCCCCGCCGCGCAGACCGCGCGGGACATCATCGAGGCCAGCCGCTACCTCGTGCTGGCCACCGCCGACGCGACCGGACGCCCGTGGAGCTCGCCGGTCTACTTCGCGCACATCGGCTTCACCGAGTTCTACTGGGTCTCCTCACCCGGCGCCGCGCACTCGCGCAACATCGCGGTGCGGCCCGAGGTGGGCATCGCGGTCTTCGACTCGCACGCCGAGATCGGCACCGGGCAGGGCGCGTACCTGTCCGCCGCCGCGACCCTGCTCGAGGACGGCGAGACCGCCCGCGGGATCGAGGCGTTCTCCCGCCGTTCGGTAGCCCACGGCGGCCACGAATGGACCAGCGGCGACGTCCGGCCCGGCGCCGGCCTGAGGCTCTACCGGGCCACCGCCGACTCGCTCTGGATCCTGGCCAAGGACGGCCAGCCGGACCACCGCATACCCGTACCGCTCAGCTGAGGGTCAGCCCTCCGGCGGGACGTCGGTGAGCAGGTCCTCGGCGGTCTCCATGCCCTTGCGCCAGACCGAACGGGCGATGATCTTGCTGGGGTCGACCCGGTCCCGGTAACGCTGGGCGATCTCGCGGCCCTCCTCGAGCAGGCCGTCGGACAGCTTGGTGGGCTCCAGGCCGAGGGCGAGGAACTGGTCGTTGGTGACGATCAGGTCGTTCTCGTCGGCCTCCCGCCGCGGGTTGGGCAGGTAGGCGATGTCCGCGCCCATGATGTCGGCGACCATCTTGGCCAGGCCGCCCACCTGGTGGGTCTCGGTGACCTGGTTGAGCACCCGGGGTCGCTCGCCGGCCTGCGGCGGGTTCTCCAGGGCGAGCTCGATGCACCGGACGGTGTCGCGGATGTGGATGAAGGCGCGGGTCTGGCCGCCGGTGCCGTGCACGGTCAGCGGGTGACCGATCGCGGCCTGCATGAGGAAGCGGTTCAGCACCGTGCCGTAGTCGCCGTCGTAGTCGAACCGGTTGATCAGCCGGACGTCGCGGGCGGTCTGGTCGGTCTGGGTACCCCAGACGATGCCCTGGTGCAGGTCGGTGATGCGCAGCCCGTCGTTCTTGGCGTAGAACGAGAACAGCAGCTGGTCCAGGGTCTTGGTCATGTGGTAGACCGACCCGGGGTTGGCCGGGTGCAGGATCTCCCGCTCCAGCTCGCCGTCCGGGGTGGTCAGCTTCACGGTCAGGTAGCCCTCGGGGATCGGCGCGCTGCCCGACCAGCCGTAGCCGTACACGCCCATCGTGCCCAGGTGCGCCAGGGCCGCGTCGAGGCCGGTCTCGACCAGGGCGACCAGCAGGTTGTGCGTGGCGCGGATGTTGTTGTCGACCGTGTACCGCTTGGTGGCCGTGGTGCGCATCGAGTACGGCGCGGCCCGCTGCTCGGCGAAGTGCACGATGGCGTCCGGCCGCTGTTCCCGCAGGACCTCCACCAGCCGGTCGTACTCGGTGGCGATGTCCAGGCTCACGAACCCGATCTCGCGGCCGGAGACTTCCTTCCACGCCCGCAGTCGCGGCCCGATGGGCTGGATCGGGGTGAGCGACTCCACCTCGAGCTCGATGTCGATCTTCCGCCGGCTCAGGTTGTCGAGGATCGTGACATCATGGCCGTTGTCCGACAGATACAGCGACGTAGGCCAGCCGCAGAACCCGTCTCCGCCAAGTACCAGAACGCGCATGTTATGGGAGCTCCATCTTCGATCCGGGGTGATTCGACGGTACCGGCCGCTAATCAGTAAGTGAACCCCGCACCAACTTGATCACCGGCAGGGAAGACTACCTTGCCGACCTGCGCAGCACCGGCGGAACCGCCAAGACACGCGCATCCGGCCAGGTGAGCGTGCCCTTGACCGGATGCGGATGGTAGCGGATAGCGTCGTAGCCCCGGGACGGCCGGGAGTGATGCGGGGGCGGGAACCAGGACCGTTCGGGACCATGGAGGACGGGACCGGTGCGGACGGATCGGCCTGGATGGGACGTAATATTTCGTTCTTCTGTATCAAGGCCTAGCGGGTGTACTCTGCTTTCCCAGAAAGCCGGTGGAAACGGCCGGTCGGGATGGGGAGCGGGATGGGGTACAGCGGGCCGACTGGACCGATGCCCGTACTCAGCTGCCCGCCCGAGGACTGGTGGGATCCGGCCTGGCAGAAGATGCAAACCCCGGGTGTCACCGTGCCCGAGCGGGGCATCCTGGAGGCACCCGCGCAGGCCGTTCCCGGGACCCCCACGGCCGAGGCTCCGCCGTCATGGCGGCAGGTCGCCGGGACCACCGTCGGCCTGTGGACATCACGGCACCTGCCCGGGCGGCGCCGGTCTTCAGACCGGTCCTCCGGTCTGTCCTCGCCGCGTTCCCCTCGGCGGCTGGTGGCGGTAGCGGCGCTCGGGGCCGGGCTGCTGGCGGTGGGCGTCGGCGCCGCCGGGCTGGCTACCTCCGCCTTGTCCCCCGTGCACGCCGCGCCGCTGCCCGCGCGGCCGGCGCCGATCCCGGCTCCGACCGAGCGGACCGTACTGCCGGCCACGCTGGCGACGGGCCCGCAGGCGGCCCGGCCGACCTGGCTGAGCATCCCGTCGCTCGCGATCCGGACCAGGCTGATCCACCTCGGCGTCAACCGAGACGGCACGCTCCAGGTGCCGTCGAGCACGAGGGTGGCGGGCTGGTACACCGGGAGCCCGCGGCCGGGCACGATCGGCTCCGCCATCATCGCCGGGCACGTCGACTCCCGCACCGGGCCCGGCATCTTCTTCTGGCTGCGCACGCTGCACCGCGGCGACCGCGTCTACGTGGGCCGCGCCGACGGGACGATGGCCGTCTTCACCGTGACCAAGGTCAGGAAGTTCGCCAAGGACGAGTTCCCGACTAAGGCGGTGTACGGCCCGGTGCCGGACGCCGAGTTGCGCCTGATCACCTGCGGCGGCATCTTCGACCGGTCGCGCGGCAGCTACCTCAGCAACGTCGTGGTCTTCGCCCGGCTCGCCGGATGATACCGCCGCGTACGGTAGCAGTGCGGATACAATCCGGCATTTCGGTGGATAAAGGGCTGGGCGTGTGCTCTGCTGTCCCCGATAACCCGGCGGTGGGGGCGAACGGGATTGGGAGGCAGTTGGCCGGTTCGCAGACCCGGCAGGCGGTGAGTCCGGCCGCCCATAGAACGCTGCCCGGAGCTCCGTCGTGGGGCCGGGTGCTCGCGACCACCGTCAGCCTGTGGGTCGGGCGCCGGGCGGCCCGGCTGCGGCACCCCCGGCTGGCGCTGATCCTGGCCCTCTGCGTGGTCGTCGCGGCCGCGGCCGTGGTGAGCGTCGTCCAGGTCAGCGGGCCGTCGTCCCGGACGGCTTCGGCGTCTCGTCCGCAGGCTGCGCCGCCCGCCTGGGCGCGGGGCGCCGCCGGGACCGTGCGGACGCAGGCCGCCACCTGGGTGGCCAGCCAGCTGAGCAGCGCCGCGACGGTCGGGTGTGATCCGCTCATGTGCGCCGCCTTGCGCGCGCACGGGGTCGCCGCGAGCCGGCTGGTGCCGGCCGGGCCGGATGCGGCAGGTGTTGACGTGGTGGTCGCGTCCGCTTCGTCCGCTTCGGCCGCCGGGCAGCAGAGCGCGCCGGTGCTGCTGGCCAGCTTCGGGTCCGGAGCCAACCTGGTCGAGGTCCGCACCGCTCCCCCGGACGGGTCCGCCGCCTACCAGCGGGCCGTAGCCGCCGACCTGGCCGCCCGCCGGTCCGCGGGCGCGCAGTTGCTGCACAGCCAGCGCATCGGTGTCGCGGGCCCGGCCGCCGCGCAACTGCAGGCGGGGCAGGTGGACAGCCGGCTGCTGATCATGCTGGCGATGCTGGCCTCGCAGCACCCCTGGCAGGTGGTCGCGTTCGGTGGCGCCTCCCCCGGGGTGGCGGTGGCGCAGGCGCCGTTCCGGCAGGTCATCATCACGGGCCCGGGCGCCGGGGACCTGGCCGCGTCGCTCGCCATGGTGCGCGCGCAGCGCGCCCCCTACGAGCCCGCCCGGGCCGCCATCGTCCGCCTGCCCGCCGGTCAGGGAACCCCGCCCGGCCAGCTGGCACTGCGCATTGATTTTGCCGCGCCGGGCCCGCTGGGGCTGCTGACGGGCGGTGCTTCCGCGTGAGCGTCTCCGGTGAAGGGAAAAACGATGAGGCTGGGTAGGCGTCTCGTCCTGGTCACCGCGGTTACGGCCCTGCTCGGCGGGCCTGTCGTAGCCACGGCTTCGGCGGCTTCCGCGGCCGGGGCGGCCCAGGGCTGGGTGCGCTGCGCCGACCTGTCGCCCGGGGCGCCGGAGGACATCTACCTGTACCCGTTCGGCAATCCCTCGCACCCGACCATGCTGATGCACCAGGGCTACGGCAGCGTCTCCGAATACATGCCGCTCAGCGCCGGCCAGTACACGGTGGCGATGCGCCCGCCCGGTGCCCCGGCCTCCAGCGCGCCGACGGTCTCCACCAGCTTCATGGTGAGCGCGGGAAAGAACTACACCGTGGCCAGCCTCGGTTCGGCCTCGTCGCGGCGGCTGAAGGTGCTGAACGACGAGATGGCCGCGACGGCTGGATCGAAGGCGCTGGTCAGGGTCATCCAGGCGTCGGTGAAGCAGCCTCAGGTCACGGTCAGCGTCGGATCGAACGTGCTGGCCAGGGAGCTGGGCTTCGGCTCGGCCTCGTCGTACCAGTCCGTCCGGCCGGGTTCGCCGACCGTCACGTTCACCGCGCAGGGCGGCCACGCGGCCATGGCCGTGAAGCTGACGGCTGGTTCGGTGCACACGCTGGTGGTGCTGGACGGGTCCTCCGGGCTCAGGATCGACAGCCTGACCGACGCCGCCGGGAGCGTGCACCGGCCGAAGGGCGGAGCGGCGACCGGGTTCGGCGGGACGGCTCCCAAGCCCGGGCCGGGCCTGGTGCCGTGGCTGGGAACGCTGGCGGGCGGGGTGCTGCTGGCTGTGGCCGGGGGGTTCGGCCTGCGGCGGTCGCGTCGTCGCACGGCTGCGGCTGAGTCGGCTGCGGCTGCGGCGTCGTCGGCTGCTACGGACCCGGCAGCGGCGGCCACGACGGGCTCGGCGGTGCGCGAGTAGGGCTACCTGCGGGTTATGGATCCGCCGCTCTGGCCAGCTGAGCTATCTCGCTGCGGCCCGGGTTCAGTACAACTCGAGGTCCCCGGTCACCGGGTCGATGCGGTCGTCGTAATCGGGGCCGACGGCCAGGCAGGTTCGGGTCGGGGTGCCGCCGAATTCGGTCAGGCCGCGATCGGTGATGAGGTGGACGACCACGCCGGCTTCGAGTGCCCTGTCGTAGACCGCCAGGAGCTCGGCTTCCGACCCCACCTTGACGGTGACCTTGCGCAGGCTGCCTTCTAGCCAGGCCCGTTCGGCCTCCGAGAACGTGACCTGGTCCGCGACGCCGGCCGGCGTGAGGTGCGGCATGATCCGCTGCCTCAGCCACGCCATCGAGGCGTGCGCGCCCTGGGCGATCTCCTTGCCGCGCCGCATCCTCAGGTCGCGCCGGATGACGATGACCTGCTTGGTCAGGCGCTGCCCTGTTTCCTCGTCTGGCTCGTCGTTCTCGTCCACGAGCCGAGGTTAGCGGTAAAGGGCATGTGCGCCGCCAGGGATTCGAACCCCGAACCCGCAGCTTAAGAGGCTGTTGCTCTGCATGGTGCTCACGCTATGGACGTGTCAGTTATCCAGCCTGTACGAGAGGCTTTTCGGGACGAGCGCTTTTGGGGACGGTCAATTCGGCCGGAAGTAAATGAAACCGCCCCGGAGGAACTTTCCCTGGGGCGGCTGCGGGCAAGTGCCTGCTCGCGCTTACCAGGCCACCACTCCGCCGGCCAGGGCAGCCGAAAGCCGTGGCGCCGGATTCATGTATCCGGGCCGCTTCGGCGCCTGGCGAGAGGTCATGTATCCATGGTAAGCCGACGGCGAAAACCGGGCAATTGTATTTTCCGGGGCATTCCGCGATGCGGTACCGGGGCCTGGGGGCCGGCGCCCGGATACCGGCGGGTGCGGGCTCTAGCGTGGCAGGGTCTTTGGTTGCGGCGCGACTCTCGGTGCGGGAGGGCTGTCGTGTGGCGGCGGACGAGGGCGAGGCGGACGAGGCGAGGGCCGGTGGATGGGGACGGGCGGGGACGGGAATTCGGGATTAACGGAGGGTCGTCGGGAAAAGACGGAATGATTACTATAGGCGATCATCGTTGGTATTCTCTGAGTTACGTCGAGTGACCTGTGGAGTAGTTGTGCATAAGGCAGTGGATAACTACTGTGGTATGCGGATAACCGGCGGAATTCTGTGGACAAGGTGTGGACAGGAAAAAATCCTAAAATGAATGGCTGCGGGCCCTTGCGCGACGCGGGCGGAGGGCGTAAAAATACTTTCACCGCAGGAAACGGGCACCATCCGGGGGTTTCCCCCGGGACGATGTAAAGGCCGGGAAACCGGAATTTGCAGCGGGTGTCTGGCACCGGCGGGCGGCGTGTGGCGCCGGGGAGTCCGGGCAACCGGACGAACCGGTACAGTGAGGCCGGGCGACCGGTCGATCTGGACCGGTGAGGCTGGGAAACCGGCCGATCGGGAACGGTGAGGCCGGGCGACTGGCTGACCCGGAGCCGTGAGGCCGGGAAACTGGCCGATCCGGGGCCCTAGCCGGACAAGGCCCCCTTCATCTCATACATGAAGGGGGCCTTGTTGCATTCTGCCGCAGAAAGAATACCTGTCACGCGCGACACGCCGACGGACGCGTTCAGGTTGGCCGCGTTTCTGGCTGGCTGCGTTCAGGGTTGGTGGATGGCGCGGAGCGGATGACGGGATCCGGGAGGAGTTCGGCCAGGGCCTCCTCGCCCCACCACTGCGGCCAGGGCGGGGGCGATCAGGTCCCCGCTGGCCGGGCCGACCAGCGGGCTGTGCACCAGCAGCAGGCAGGTCGTCGACGGCGGCGGGTATGTCATCGGCGGCCGGCCAGTCTGTCCTGCAGGCCGTCGAGGATGACCTGCAGGCCGAACTCGAAGCTGTCCCCGGGCGACGCGCCGTAGCCGGCCGCGGCCGTGTCCAGGCGGGCACGCAGCCGCGGGAACCGGGCCGCGATCTCGCGGGCTTCGGCCATGCGGTCGCGGAGCAGCGCCGCGCCGTCGCCGCCGTCCTGGCCGAGCTTCCTGGTCAGCGAGGCCTCCGCGGCCGCGCCGAGGGTGTGGCCGAGGACGAACGTCAGCACGGTCACCGCGGCCTGGTCGGCCTGCTCGCCGGTGAAACCGGCCGCCTCGTAAATGGCCAGGCCGTGGTCGTCGTGCTGAGCCTTGCCCGGGCCGTACAGCAGCCGGGAGCCGAAGGCCTGCGCCAGCCACGGGTGCCGGGTGAGCGTCGCATACAGGTCGGTGGCCATCACGGCGGCCGCGGCCCGCCAGCCGACCGTGTCCGGGTCGGGCCGCGCGATCTCGCTCCATACCTGGTCGGCGGCCAGCGCGATGAGGTTGTCCTTGCTGCCCACGTGCCAGTAGACCGCGGTGGCGGCCGAGCCGAGGCACTGGCCCAGGGCGCGCATGTTCAGGCCCTCGAGCCCTTCGGCGTCGAGCAGGTCGATGGCCGCGCTGACGATCTGTTCGCGGGTCAGCGTGTCGCGCGGCATGTGCCCACCATAGGGCACATGAATTGAACTTGCACATTGTTCAAGTCGCGTCTAGGGTGCGGACTTGAACAATGTGCAAGTAGGTGTCGGGGAAGGGATCGTCATGTCGGATGAGGCGCTGGCCGGGTTCGTGAAGGAGACGGCGGAAGGGACGGGCGTTACCGGCGCGGCCGTCGGCGTGTGGGCGGACGAGCGGGAGGGCTTCGCCAGTCACGGCCTGACCAGCGTGGAGAATCCGCTGCCGGTCCGGCCGGACACACTGTTCCTGATCGGCTCGGCGACCAAAACGTTCACCGCGACCGCGGTGATGCGCCTGGTGGTGGACGGAAAGGTCGCGCTGGATGCGCCGGTGCGGCGGTACGTGCCCGAACTCCTGCTGGCGGACGAGCGGGCCGCGGACCAGATCACCGTGATCAACCTGCTCAATCACACCTCGGGCCTGGACTGGGGGGTCATCGGTGACTTCGGTGAGGGGGACGACGCGCTGGCCCGCTACGTATCCGCGCTGGCCGGGCTGCCGCTGATCGCGCCGCCGGGCGCCCGCGCCTCCTACAGCCAGGCGGGGTTCAACCTGGCCGGGCGGATCGTGGAGAAGGTCACCGGGCTGACCTACGAGAAGGCGGTCGCCTCGCTGGTCTTCGACCCGGCCGGCCTGTCCGGCAGCTTCTTCGACCGCGACGACATCATGACCAGGCGGTTCGCCGTAGGCCACAACCGCGGCGAGGACGGGACGCCGTCGATCGGGCGGCTGTGGCGGCGCTCGCGCGGCGACAACCCCGGCGGCGGCATCGCGTCCTCGGCCGCCGACATGCTGCGCTGGGCCCGGTTCCACCTGGGTTCCGGCGTACCCGATGTGCTCCCGGCCGGGGTGCTGCGGCAGATGCGGGCGCCGACGACCGCGCTGCGAGGCAGCAGCCTGGGCGACGCCATCGGCATCGGCTGGTTCCTGCGCGACGTGGGCGGGGTGCGCGCCGCCGGGCACGGCGGATCGGCCAACGGCCAGTTCGCCGACCTGCTCCTGGTACCGGAACGCGGCTTCGCGGTCGTCGCGCTGTGCAACGAGGGCCCGGACGGCATCCCCTTCAACCAGGCGGTGATCCGCTGGGCGCTGCAGGACTACCTGGGGATCACCGACCGCGATCCGGAGCCGCTGCCGTTCGACGAGGCGCGCGCCCGGGAGGTGGCCGGCCGCTACGAGAACGAGGTCATGACGTTCACCGTGGGGATCGACGGGGCCGACCCGGGGACGGACCAGCGAATGGCACTGCGGATGGAAGTACGGATCAAGCCGGAGATCCGGGCGGCGGCGGACAAGGAACCACCGCCAGATCCGGCGCCGTTCGAGGTCGGGCTGCTCCCCCGCGACGAGTACATCGTCACCGGCGGCGAGTACGCGGGCCAGCGCGGCTTCTTCACCCGCGACGCGAGTGGCGCGGTCACCGGCGTCGACCTGGCCGGGCGGCTGGCCACTCGTGTCTAGCGGGACTGCCGGGACGCGATGGGCTGACTGGAAGGCGGGTCCGGGCGCGCTAGTGAGGTGAGGGGCCCCTTGCCCCCGTCTATTGGGGGTAAGGGCCCCTTCACCCCGAATGGGGACAAGCTCTCTCGGGGGGGAGGGGCAGGGCGGGGGAAGGGTCAGGGTGGGCAGGTTTCGTGGACCCAGGCGCCGGTGACGCGGCGGCGGGCGTCCTGGGCGGGGGTGATCGGGTTCTGGCAGCGGGCACAGGGCTCGCTGGCGGAGCGGGCCGTGTTGGCCTCCGGGCCGAGCGGGGGGTCACCGACCGGGCCCAGGCCGATCGGGCCGGAATCGGTCACCGGGAGGCCAACCCCGCCGGGGCAGAAATGATCCAGGTGGGCCTGGGTTACCCGCTCGCCGATCGGCACCCGGGGTCGACGCTCAGCCACCCTTCCACGGTAGCGCCTGCTCAGAGGGACTGGGGACGTACGGGAGGCGTGTGCGATGGCCGCTGCGGCATAAATGGAGTAGCACTAAATTTGGAGCTGCACTATATTTGGTGGCCAACGGAGGGAGGTCACAATGACCGCGCAGAACGGGGTGCTCGACCTGGTGCAGCGCTGGGCGGCCGCGGAGCAGCGGAACGACGCCGAAGCCCTGGACGGGCTGCTGGCCGATGGGTTCGCAGGGGTAGGACCGTTCGGCTTCATCCTGACCCGGGATCAGTGGCTGGCCCGCTTCGCCAACGGGCTGGTGAACCGGTCTTTCACGGTTACGGACCTGCAGGTCCGTGACTACGGGACCGCGGCGGTGGGGATCGGGGTGCTGGCGCAGGAGACCAGCTGGCAGGGCACCGACAACTCGGGGCGGTTCCGGGTCACGCTGGTGGCGGTGCAGGAGGGCGACGGCTGGCGGCTGGCGCACGTGCATATCGGCCCGCTGCAGGGCCCCCCGGGGGGCGCCACATGAGCGGGACGTTCCCGCCCAAGGTGGTGGCGGCCGGCGAGGGCAAGACGGTGATGCTGTTCGGCGTCCGGTTCGGCTACAAGGTGGTGAGCGGGGATTCCGGCGGGCGGCTGGCCGTCCTGGAGGTGGAGATACCGCCCAGGACCCTGGTCAAGCCGCACAGCCACGCCCGCGAGGACGAGTTCTCGCTGGTGCTGTCCGGGACGGTCGGGGTACGGACCGGAGACCGGGTGTCCGAGGCGGGGCCGGGCGCGTACCTGGTCAAGCCGCGCGGAGTCCCGCACGCCATGTGGAACGCGGGCAGCACGCCGGCCACGGTGGCCGAGATCCTCAGCCCGGCCGGGCTCGAGGAGTACTTCGAGAAGCTGGCGCCGATCCTGGCCGCGCACCGCCCGGCGGCGGAGTACTACCAGCTCGCCGAGGACTACGGGATTACCATCCAGGACGACTGGATCGAGGAACTGGAGCGGACCTACGGCGTCAAGCTCTGAGCGTTTACGGCCTGGCCGGATAGCCAGCCAGGCCGTGCTCCAGGAGGGCGAAGGCCTCGGCGGTGAGCTTGCGGATATCGGCCGCGAGCCCGCCGAGGTCCTCGCCTGAGCTGACCCGGCCGCGCACGTAGTCGATCATCGCCCGCTGCAGCCCGAGCAGGGCGTTGGCCACCACCTGCGGGCGGAGGTCGTCCGGGCCGGCGCCGGTCTCGGCGGCGAGCAGGGCGGCCAGGTCGCGGGCGCTGCGGGTCATCGCCTGCTGCTCGCGGGCCAGCAGGGCCGGGCTCTCCGCGATCACCCGGTTGACCGTGCGGAGCCGGGTGAGGGCCTCCTCGTCGCCGGCTTCGGCCTGGCCGAGCAGACCGCCCTCCTCGAGCAGGGCGCGGCGGAAGGCGGCGAGGGCCGGCGCGCCGATGTCGCGGTCCCGCACGGCGTCGGCCAGCCGGGCGCTGAACGCCTCGAACCGCGAGTAGAACAGGTCTTCCTTGCTGCGGAAGTAGTTGAACACCGTCGCCTCGGCGACCTGCGCCTCCCGCGCGATCTCGGCCACGGTCACGTTGTCGAAGCCCCGGTCGGCGAACAGCCGCCACGCGGTGTCCGCGATCAGCTGCCGGGTCTGCTCTTTCTTGAGCTCGCGAAGACCCACCTTGCGTCCGTCCAAAGTTAGAGTTACCCTAAGTTTAGTTCGACTCTATATTTAGAGTATATCTAGCTTACCTCTCAGGAGGCCGCGATGACAGCCACAGCGAGCAGGGCCGCAGACACGACGACCGGGCGGGGCGAGGGGCTGAGCCGGGAGATCCTCGTGCTGGCCGGCGTCGTCATCCTGGGGACGATCATGACGGTCCTTGACCTAACGGTCGTGAACGTCGCCATCCCCACGCTCGCGAGCGACCTGGGCGCATCGATCCCGGCGATCCAGTGGGTGATGACCGGCTACATGCTCGCCTTCGCCACCGTCATCCCGCTGACCGGGTGGGCGGCCGAGCGGTTCGGCGCCAGGCGGGCGTGGATCTTCGCACTGCTGCTGTTCCTTCTGGGTTCGGTGCTGGCGGGGGCGGCCTGGTCGCTCGGGTCGCTGATCGCCTTCCGGGTGCTCCAGGGGCTCGGCGCCGGGATGATCCTGCCCATCGGGCAGACCATCCTGGCCCAGGCCGCGGGCCCGCAGCGGATGGGTCGGGTGATGAGCGTGATCGGCGTGCCGATGCTGCTGGCCCCGGTGTTCGGGCCGCTGCTCGGCGGGGCGATCATCGGCGCGGCCAGCTGGCGGTGGATCTTCTTCATCAACCTGCCGGTGGGTCTGGCGGCTGTGGTGGCGGCGCTCCGGCTGCTGCCCGCGGGATCTGGGCCTGGGTCTGGGTCTCGGTCGGGGGCGCCGGGCGGGCCGCGGCTCGACGTGCGGGGGCTGCTGCTGCTCTCCCCCGGTATCGCCGTGTTCCTGTACGGCATGTCCGAGGCGAGCGGGCACGGGGGGTTCGGCAGCCCGCAGACGAGCGTCGCGGTGCTGGCCGGGCTGGCGCTGATCGGGCTGTTCTTCTGGCACGCTGCCGTGCGGGGCAGGCAGGCACTGATCGACGTGTCGCTGCTGCGGCGGAGGGGGTTCGGCGCCGCGGCCGCGGTGAACCTGCTGCTGATGGTGGCGCTGTTCGGCTCGCTGATCCTGATCCCGCTGTACTACCAGCAGGTCCGGCACGAAGGCGCGGTCGCGATCGGGCTGCTGCTGGCGCCGCAGGGCCTCGGGGCGGCGCTGGCGCTGCCGCTGGCGGGGCGGCTGACCGACACGTTCGGCGCCCGCGGCGTGGCGTCGGCCGGGATGGTGCTCGCGGTGCTGGGCATGCTCGCCTACGCCCAGGTCGGCCCTTGGACCTCGTACCTGTACCTCTCGGCCGCGCTGCTGGTGATCGGGGTGGGGGTCGGCGCGACCGTGGTGCCGTCGATGGCAGCGGCCTTCCAGGCGCTGTCCCGGGCCGAGACGCCCCGGGCGACCGGCGCGCTCAACGTCATCCAGCGGCTCGGCGGCGCGATCGGCACCGCGCTGTTCGCGATCGTCTTGTCGCGCCAGGCCGGGGCTGGGGCTGGGACTGGGACTGGGGCGCACGGGGCCGACGTGGCGGCGCTGGCCGGGGCGTTCGGTGCGACGTTCTGGGTGGCGACCGGGCTGATCGCTCTCGCGGTGGTGCCGGCGCTGATGCTGCCCCGGCCGCGGCGGGAGCCCGCGGTGACGCCCCGCCGTGATGCTGGTGACAATTGATGCGAAAGTGAATCGCGAGGCGACTAGCCGCGAAAAGATCGTGGTGGAAAGGGGCTTCGTGGGTGGTTTGGGGGCCGAAAAGGCCCCCCAACAAACAACAAACCCCGGGCAACCCCCGTAAGACCCTTAACTAACTAAAATGGGCGCGGGGGGGGGGCGGTGTGGT